>Ga0209318_1000578_pt1 | contig 34663 bp, 33 predicted proteins | sample RifGroE1_FD_183999 | JGI IMG/M metagenome (GOLD analysis project Ga0209318, IMG submission 183999) | Groundwater microbial communities from Rifle, Colorado, USA - Groundwater E1 (SPAdes) (version 2) | ecosystem: Environmental > Aquatic > Deep subsurface > Groundwater | place: Rifle, Colorado... | reverse complement strand
CCCGTGTGCGTCTTTGACGCTCGGCGTATTTTTCCTAAATCTTGTCAGTCACTTCCTTGGCCAGGGCGAGAATCTTTGCGCCGTCTTCGACGCTGAAGAGACCCGCCACGAGTGCGTCGGCGACTATCTTGGGATGATCTTTTGCCAGCGCAGTTTGTACGAGGGCGCTCGCGGCGATCCTCAAAAGGTCGTCCGAGAAACTCCGTGGCGAGCCCATAACTATTGCGGCCACCTCGTCATTCGTCGCCGGCAAGCCGCAGGAGGCAAGCTCCTGGGCCGCCGCCACCACTTCTTCGGTGGTCGACCCCTCCACTTCCCTGGAAGCGAAGATTTCGGAGAGAATCTTTCTCCCTCCCTCGATTGAAAAGAAGCTTTTCGATCTCCTCCCGTCTTCGATCTCAAACTTTCGATGGGCCTGCGGTAAACCGCATAGACACCGTACGACTGTGATCTTCATTGAACCCTCCTGATTGACCTTGACGGTGGCATGGTAGTATTTATATGTATGTCTGTCAAGTCTTGGGAGTTTGGGGGATTATGCCAAAGCCTTAAGAAGCTCGCAGTCATTATTTTGGGAAATCTGCCCTGGAAGATGTATCTTCGCGTCACATTTACTATATCAATTAATCGTGGTATAGTTTGGTGTCTTAATTATTATTATGGCACAAGGTGAAGCTATAATCAGGTTCGAGAAGGTGTCCTTTGATTATGGACACAATAAACCCATCCTCCGCGAGGTGGATTTTTCGGTTCGTCGAGAAATGAAGATGACGATTATGGGTCAAAATGGAGCAGGTAAGAGTACGATTTTTCAACTGATAACCAGGGGATTAAAGCCTGAATCGGGAACGGTTAGTACTGTGCCGAATCTAACCATCGCCATTGCCCGTCAGGTCATCCCTCGTGATCAGCTTGATCTAAGTGTGCGAGATTTTTTTCAAGCTTGCTTTGCCGATAAGATTTACAATATTGATCCGCGCATTGATGCCGTATTGGAAGTAGTTAATTTACATGCCCCTCACGATCGTACTATCCGTACTTTCTCGGGTGGTCAACAAGCCCGGCTTCTATTGGCTTCAGCTTTAATCCAGGATGCCGATGTCTTACTTCTTGATGAGCCGACTAACAATCTTGATAAGGCTGGCATTGCTCACCTGCGCCAGTTCCTAATTGATTACAAGAAGACTTGTATCGTTATTTCCCACGATGCCGATTTTCTAAATGCCTTTACTCAGGGTGTGTTGTATCTGGATTTGCATACTCATAAAGTTGAACAATACCAGGGCAACTATTTGAATGTAGTCGATCAAATTGCGGCACGTATTGAAAAGGAGAACAGTGCCAATGCTCGCCTGGCTAAGATCGCAATCGAAAAGAAAGAAAAAGCTAATTTCTTTGCGATGAAAGGCGGTCGCTTGAGATTATTGGCTAAGCGTATGCGCGAAGATGCCGAAGAAATGGAAGAAGCGCAGGTGGATGTTCGCAAGGAAGATAAAACTTTAAGACAATTTACGATTCCGAACCAGGAAAACTTAATTGGCAATATTGTTTTATTAACTTCGGTTAGTATTTTTAAAAATCACAAGCCAGTTCAGAAAAAGATTGATGTAAAACTCAGCAAGAATCAGCACTTATTATTAACTGGTCCGAATGGCATTGGCAAGAGTACTTTACTCGAAGCTCTTGCTTCTGGTAAGGCTAAAGGTGCCAAGATTACCGATGGTGTCATCGTCGGTTATTACCGACAGGATTTTTCCACTCTTAATTTTGATGATACGGTTTATGAATCACTAAAGACTGTGGCTAAGGGTCTCGATGAACAGGAGATGCGTTCAATTGCGGCAGGGTTTTTAATAACAGGTGATACTATTAAGACAAAAATTGGCGACCTTTCTGAGGGTCAGAAGGGATTGGTCGCTTTCGCACGCTTGGTCATGCAACGGCCAGGTCTATTAATTTTAGATGAGCCGACTAATCATATTAATTTTCGTCATTTACCAGTTATTGCTAAAGCCTTAGATCAATATCAAGGAGCGATGATTTTCGTGAGTCACGTACCGGATTTTGTCTCTCAAATTAGAATTGATGAGACGCTTGATCTGGAATAACATGAAACATATGCAGGATAATAAACAATGGGATGCCGTGGTTATTGGCGGTGGAGCTTCGGGAATGATGGCCGCTGGACGGGCGGCTGAGCGTGGCAAGTCTGTTTTATTGCTTGAGAAAAATCTTGAATTAGGTGTAAAGCTTAAAATTACTGGTGGCGGGCGTTGTAATATTACCAATGCCGAAGGAGATGAGCAGAAGCTTCTTAGCCATTATGGCAAAGCTAAGTCTGCTCTTCATTCTCCATTTTCACAATTTGGCGTAAAGGATACTTTTTTATTTTTTGAATCCAGGGGTTTGCCATTAGTGGTGCAAAAATATAGTCGCGTATTTCCAAAGACAGAGCGGGCAATCGATGTATTTCGTGTACTTGAGAAATATTTAAAACAAAACAAGGTCGAGATTAGGACCAATGCGAGTGTTAAAAAGATAAAAGCAGAAGATGGCCATATTAGTGCCGTTATCGTCGATGATGAAGAAATTATCGCAACTTCATTCATTCTAGCCACTGGCGGTAAATCACACCCCGAGACTGGATCTACGGGTGACGGATTTTCGTGGCTATCTTTACTTGGCCATACAGTAAAAGAGCCAACGCCAACAATTGTACCATTGGCAGTACAGGATGAATGGATAAAAAAACTTGCTGGCACAGTATTGCAAGCCGCGCGTATAAGTTTTTTTGTAGAAAAAAAGAGGAAGCTTATTTTAAAAGGGGACATAGCGTGTACTCATTTCGGATTATCTGGACCGCTCATCTTAAATGCCGCAGGTAATGTTGCTGACTTATTGCATGAGGGTACGGTTACGGCTCAGATTGATACGTATCCGCAAAAAGATATCGGTTTACTCGATAAGATTATCGTCTCAGTTTTCGATAAGCATAAGAATAAATCACTTAAGAGTGTCTGGAATAATATTGCTCCAATCGGGACTGGCCGTGCTTTGTTACCTCTACTAAAAGACATTGTCTCTGACATGAAAGTGAATAGTATTACCAAAGAACAACGACGCCAGATAGTAGATTTATTAAAAACATTGCCAGTGACAATTATTGGGCTTATGGGCTATGATCGCGCAGTTGTATCTGATGGCGGTCTCTCACTTGAAGAAGTAGATACGCGCACGATGCGTTCAAAAAAATACGCAAATTTATACATTACTGGCGATCTTTTGCATATTAATCGTCCCTCGGGAGGATATTCGCTATAATTGTGCTGGACGACGGGATATGTGGCGGGTAATAATGCGTAAGGGATATACACACCATGTCGTAATTTGGATTTTATATTCTGTTTGACTTTTTATAAAAACAGGTATATAATAAGGTTTTACAACTAAATATCATTTCAAACGCGTTACACGAAGAACTAGTAGGTTATATAATCTAAGGCTAAAGCGATCCTGGGGCAGTGGAAGCCAGGACCTAAAAAATAGTTGAACACGTCTTCGAAGCGGCTAGCGAGAATCTCGCCTTGGCGAGACAAGCTAGACGGTAGTCACTCTATCGTGAACTAGATAATTAAGTGCTCGGATTTCTTGAATAAAGCGTCCGGGAATAAGGATGGAACCACGGGATTCTTTTATTATCCAAGACTCTCGTTCCTTTTTTGCTATTTCCTAAAAAGAATAGCTGACAAGGAACGGGAGTTTTTTTTGTTTCCCGTAGAAAGGAGGTGTCGGATGGGTTTTACCCGAGTCTGTCGAGCATTCGGCGGAGCTGGTCCTCACCTGATTTCTTTTGGGAGGAGATGATTTCTCTCCTCCCAAATTTATGGTCCTGGTAGCTCAATAGAAGAGCGGTGCCCTGTGAAGGCATTGGTTGCGGGTGCAAGTCCCGTCCAGGACCCAAATATAAATAGTTTTATATTTGGCGGGACTTGCATGCCGCAACGATGCAACATTCAGTAGAATGTTGCCGTGAGGCGGGGTCGCGAAATCAGCAAGTGACGGCGAGCTGATATGCGTGACCAAGTCCCGTCCAGGACCCATGAGTTATAAAAGTAGAAAATTAAAGAAAAGTAAGTTTAGTCGGCTCAAGTATGAACTTGGGCGGATTAAATTTGCTCTTCTCGAAAGAGCAAGGATGCTTTCGCCAAAAATAAGGTCGAATGGCGAGAGCTATGAATCGTTGTTTGACAATCGAGTACGAGGAGGAGGCGATCAGATGTTTCAGAAAGAAAGGGTCCTCAAGATACTGGAAAGATACGATCGAATGCGCAACAATCCCGATGCTCGCTATTTAGAGCGAGCAATTGCGGATCAGGTACAGCGAGAAGGCTTTTTGCGTCTCTGTGTTTTTGTCTGTCCAAAATTTAATTCAAGGGCGTTATTTTCCGGAACGCCGGAAAACTATATGCCGATAGAATCCGGGCCTGATTTATTCGAGCCAAGAATCGCAAAAATAATTTCATTACGTGAAGATTTAATCCGGGCCGGTTTACTAACTGAAATCAATATTATAATCGGTGATAATGATGCCGAAGAATACATTTTTCCGTTTATGGATTTGATCTTGGATGTTAATTTATATCGACAGAGACAGAGTATTTATCGTATTTCTTTTGAACAGCGTTGCCAGAGATTATTTGGTCGTTCAAGATGTTTGATTTGGTCTTTAGCAGAAAGTAACGTGGTTGCGGATGCGTCATCACCGAAAATCTCCACAATCGAGCTGAGAAAAGAGTTGAATTTTCTTAAATGGTTATTTTCGAATGAAGGTCCGTATCGTGGTATGCTAGCTTTCTCGGAAGAAGTTCTTATTAGAATGGCTCAAATGAAGTATGGACTTTATGGAGCTCAGGGAAAGTTCTTAGAAATGTTAGGCGGGATATTATTACAAACTGAGGGTCCTGGCGTATGGCTAGAACGAACGAGCATGCTCAGAAGTACTGGGTCACCGGCTATTCCAGCGATCTATCCATGGATTAGGAAAGACGAGAAACAAGAATAATTACGAAGAAGCAATATTGATGAGGCGGTGCGATAATATCAAGCCGCCTTTTATATACGTTATCTTGCTCTAGCCAAAGATTCCAGAAACCATTAAGATTCTATTGTGGGTAAATAAAATCAATTTTCTAATTATGAAATGGCCAAAATCACTTACGTTTATAAGACATGGCGAGTCGGCATATAATCAACTTAAAGCTGTCAAAGAACAAGATTCGGAATATAGGGAATTCCGTGATTTATTTGACAAAGAATTTAGTGTTGCTCAGAGCGAAGACTGGCCCAGTGAAGAATTAAAATTATTAGCCAAGAAAATATGGGATAGGATCAGATTGGGCGTGGGTGACTACTCTACTCCGCTTACTGAGGCAGGATCCCTGCAGGCATTAGAGATTGGTCGCGCACTCAAAGAAAATATTCCGTTGCCGGATATTATCTATATATCGCCATATTTGCGTACCCGACAAACTTTTGAGGAAATAAAAAAGAGTTGGCCAGAATTAGGAGACATAAAAACCGTGCACGAAGAGAGAATCCGTGAGCAAGAACATGGTTTAAATATTTTATTTAATGACTGGAGGGTCTATTATGTTTTTAATCCGCTTCAGGGACTTTTGTTTAAACTGGAGGGTGATTATGAGTATCGATATTTGAACGGAGAGAATAAGGCAGACGTACGCGAGAGGGTAAGAAGCTTTATCTCAACACTTATCAGAGAGAATTCGGAGCAGAATGTATTAATTGTTTCTCACCATCTGACTTTGTTATGTCTAAGAGCTAACCTTGAAAGATGGGATAGAGAAAAATTTATCGAGATAGATAGAACAGAAAAACCGATTAATTGTGGAGTGACTACATATCTAGGGCATGCCGATAAAGGGGACAAAGGCAGATTATTGCTCAAGGAATACAATCAGAAGTTTTATTAATCTAGAAGATCTTAAATATTTAGATTATCAAAAAGCCCCGCGAAGCGGGGCGATACTTTATCTGATATAGTTGAGATAACCATCGCAACCATACCAAAAATCAAAACCGGAATCGCAGGGATGCCTATGGCCTGGGACGTTGCAGAATCCTCGTATCCATACATGGCATTGACACCAATCATCCCATTCCCAATATCCAGGAACGCAGATGTATCTGTGTTGCCATCTCCAGAAATCCGGGAATGGTCGCCAGAAAAAGCGGTAACCGTAGCCAAAACCGTAGGGCCCGGATTGATAAAATTCTTCATGATATGACCACCCAAATTGAGGATGTGGTTGTGGTAATCGCATACTCCTCGGAACGGCATATCGAGTTATATTTCTTGGGGAAAATCTCCTCGACTGTATTTGTGGACCCATGGGTGGCCGATCAGAATATATGCCAGGCGGTCGGTGTGGACCAGCCTGTGGCGGTCGATCGGTGGGTTGACGACGATTGTCGTTGCCACGATTTTGTGGCGAACCAGCCTGTGGCTGATTCCCACCACGTCCAGGTTGTTCGCGTGGAACAGCGCGTGGCTGTTCTCCTCGCGGTCGATCGGCTGGACGACCGGCTTGCCGTTGCGGTGGTGACGCCTGCGGTGGTTGCCGTTGAGGCCGCTGGGCTGTCGGCGGGTTTGCCGGTCGAGCTTGACGGCCTTGTTCTGGTTGTCGTACCGTTGGTTGGCCAGCTTGCCGTCCGGCTGGCCGTCCGGACTGTCTGGGCTTGGCTTCTTGGGCCAGGCCGGCCGATGCTAACGCAAGCATCAGCGCAATCGAAAGAGCTATTTGCCTGCGCATGAGGCACCTCCTTGGTGGTGGTCGTAGGCAATATAATCTTCACATTACATAACAAATCTGTCAACTTTGACTTTGGCTAGTGGGGGTGGCAGAATGGCCCCACTATGACTCTTGCAACTTATGCCTACAAACAGCCAAATAACTGGACCTGCGGTCCAGCCGTAGTAAGGCTGATTTTACGTTGTTTTGGTCGCAAGAGAACCATTAAGGAGGTTATCCGTGAATTGGGGGTTGGGCGAGAGGGGACGGCCAATAAAGATCTTAAGAAAATACTCAGAAAATATGATATAAAATTTAAAGAGAAGGAATTCGCTTCATTGAAAGATGTAAAAGCCAAGATTAAGACACACTGGATAGTTATCGCTTATTGGATACCCAAGTACAAAGAAGCACACTATTCAATTGTCAAAAGGATCGGTGCAAAAAGAGTTTATTTTCACGATACATGGTTCGGTTTAAACCACAGCTATTCAATCGATAATTTTTTAAAAAATTGGTGGGACGATGAAGCGACTCATTGGTTTCTAGCTATTAAAAAAGAGACAAAATAATCAGTATCGTGTTATAATTAAGAAAAATTAACAGAAGATTAAAACGAAGGCCGATCAGATTAATATACTCTTCAATGTGGTCGGACGAAGTTGATCATTTATTATTATGAAAGGATTTGTATCAAATATCGAAAAGGATACTTTAGAGAATTCAAACTTTAGAAAGGTTCTCTATACGGGCAAGTTCAGCCAGCTAGTGTTAATGACTCTCAAGCCCAACGAAGATATTGGCCTAGAAGTTCATGACACGGTTGATCAGTTTTTTAGGATAGAAAAAGGCATTGGCAAGGTTGTGATTATGGGTGTGGAGCATGAGATAGGCGATGGCACAGCTATTATCATCCCTGCTGGTACTGAACATAATATTATCAATACATCCGCAACGGATGAACTAAGATTATATACCGTATATTCGCCAGCGAATCATAAAGATGGAACAATTCATGTTACTAAGGCAGAAGCCGAAGCTAATGAAGAACACTTTGACGGCGTAACTACGGAATAATTTTAATATAACAACTACGTCCAGCCATATTGAAGAGTACGACGTAAATCTCTTCTGAGATTTCGCCTCTTACTCGCTCCGTCGCGCTCCGTAAGCCTCTTCAATATGGCTGGACTCCGTCTTGATATAAACGTAGTTGTCTCTCAAAAGCCTCTCAGAAATAGCATACTCGGCTTTTGTGTTTGTGGGTAAAAAAAGAGTCCGACCGGGGGATGAAGGACTCTTCCCTTCTTCCCCCTGTCGGACTTGTTGCGCTCCTAGTCGTCGCGGCTCATCAGACGCATGATTGCCGAGATGATCGGATCATCCGATCTATCCGGAGCTGGTGTCTGCTGTTCTGTGTCGGCCATCTCGTCCTCGATGACGGCCGACGATGATCGGGCCAGAACCCCCCTGGCCGCCGACAAAAACTCATCCGTCATCTCGACGCCAGCCTTGCTGGCCGCGTCCTTCAAGCTTGCGACCGCACTGATAATGCTCTGCTGTCGCATCACCGGCAGACCGAGCAGGAAGGCCACATCGGCGACGGCGTTCAGCAGTGTGTCGGTGCTGAGGTACAGGTCCCTGAGGCGCTCTGCGCCTTGACGGGCCTGCTCGAGGTCATGGCTGAGGCGGCGCTTTGTCGCCCCATCATTTATGATCACCTGGTCCCGACGGCGAGCTCCGTCCTCGTAATTGACGATCGTTTGCCGGAGCTCCTTGATGGCCTCTCCGCGGCCTTCGACCATCCGGCCGAGTTGCTCATTGGTCAATTTGAGCTCATTAAGTGCCCGCTCACTGTCGGCGAGCTTCCCATCGAGCTTGTTATTGGCCGCGTTTACCGTGGCCAGGTTAGCCAGGAGCTGAGCCTTTGTTACTCGATTCGCCATTTCTGCCTTCTTTCTCTACTGATGTTGCCGACGGTGAAAGGAACTGTGCGTATCTTAAATATAGCATAATGTTTGCCATTCTGTCAAATGTGGCGTCGGATAACTTTCTGGTCTTTTTTAGCAGGTAATTATGTGATAAATTGTGCGTATGAGACTTAATAGATTTTTTTTAGAATTCAATTTCAATGACAAGGAGATTATTATCAAAGATAATGATTTTGTTAATCAAGTCCGAAGTGTTTTAAGAATGGACTTGGGTGATAAATTAATATTATGCGATGGGGCTTCGAATGAAATTTTGGCCAAGATAGTGTCTTTTGGTAAAAACGAGATAATATTGGAAAACCTGGAGATTATGAAAAATAAAAACGAACCAGCTCAAAAAGTTACACTCTATTGTTCCATATTGAAGAAAGAAAATTTTGAACTGGTCGTGCAAAAAGCCGTAGAGGTGGGCGTTTACAAGATAGTACCTGTTATTAATACTCGAACAGTTAAGACAAATATAAGACCAGATAGACTTAAGAAAATAATAAAAGAAGCGGCAGAACAATCTGGTAGGGGGATTATGCCAGAGCTAATTGAAGCCATTAATTTTAAAGATGCATTGGATCTATGTAAGAATAACGACAGAAATATCCTATTTGATATTTCCGGTTGTGATTTGAAGGATCTAGAGACTACTGTCGGTCATACTTTGGGCATATTTGTTGGTCCAGAAGGGGGCTGGGATGCCCTAGAAATTGAAATAGCACGATCTGGTGGCCTAGATGTGGCTTCTCTCGGCCAGCTAACCCTAAGAGCTGAAACCGCAGCTATTATAGCGACCTATCTTACAGTCACATTGAAGTAATCAACAATTTGACATTGAACTGTCAAATTAGTGATATAATTAATACATGGAACGGAGGTGTATAAATTGAACAAATTATCAGTATTGGACTGGGTAGTTTTGGTGCTTGTTATCGTCGGCGGTTTAAACTGGGGCTTGGCTATCTGGGACGTTAACATTGTAACCATGATTTTTGGCGGTATTGCTTCATGGATCTATGCACTAGTTGGTCTATCTGGATTATATATGATCTGGTTAGTCGCAAAACTGGGCAAGAAATAATATCTTTTTTATAAATAAAAAACTAATAGGGACCCGCATGGGTCCCTATTAGTTTGCTTTTATTTATCCACACTTTTGTTTTTCAGATTTGTCTCTATAATGAAGACAAATGAACTTAGGCAATAAACTGATATTATTACTGCTTTTACCTCTTGTGACAGTTTTTGTTTTATCCTATCTTTTTCTAGACGAGATTAATTTATCTAAGTTGGGCTTAACGTCTCAAATTATTAATTCAACGATCTCAAAGATAGATTTTAATCCTTTCAATAATTCTCAATTTGATTTTGACGATTATAGCCTAATCCCAGTTCTTAGCTGTGATCCTGGTCAGGCCTATTTTAAACAAGTAAAGAATCCCCTTGCAATTACGTGGACTGGCAAGACTAGATCAATAATGCAGAGTGGGGGATACTATGCTTTTGAGAAAATTCCAGAAGATAGTCGCTATCCTTTATTTGGCGGTTCATTCGCCGATGGCAAGACTGTAGATTTAAGCGGGACATACAAAGTTTCTGGTTTGTTGCTTGGTATCGAATGTGGTGATTATACTTCTATTTTTGGCGCGAATAGCCATCCGGTGGTTAATATAGTTGAAATTCAAAAGATCAATTAATCTGCTAAGATTTCAGATAATTAAAATCGCCTCCGCTTTGCGGAGGCGATTTCTTAAATATTATTAAATTAATTTTTTAATTTCTGTCACTAGGTTATCAATAGCAATTTCTTTTTGATCACCACTCCTTAGGTCTTTGATCTTGACGATATTTTTTTCTAACTCTTCAGTACCGATAATTACGCCAAGCGGAATCTCTCGATTTGAGGCATAGCCTAACTGGTCTTTAAGACTCTTTGAATAATCGAAAAACATCTCCGAAGAAATTCCAGCTGTTCTCATTTTAGATACAGCCAGAAGACACTGCTCTTGTACTGATCTATCCAAACACATCACAATAGCTTTTGATACAGATTTTTTTTGTTTAATTAGGCCCAGCTTAGATAGTGCGGTGAATAGACGATCAACGCCAACTGATGCCCCAGTTGCTGGGATTGACTGTGAACTGAATTTTGAAACCAATCCGTCGTATCTGCCACCGGAAAATACGCTACCTATTTCCAGAATATCGGTAAGGACTGTTTCGAAAACCGGTCCAGTATAATATCCCAAGCCTCTGGCAACTGACAAATCAATTTTCCATTTTTCATCTGGCACGCCCATTGTTCTGACTACACTAGTCAGTTCTCTTAATTCGGATATCCCATTCATTGCAGTGGGAGACTTGACCATTAGGGCTTCGACTGCATCTAATGTTTCGGTCGGAGTATCTACTCTCAAATCAACAAACCTTTTAATGGCTCCTGCTTGCTCAAGGGTCAATCCAATCTTAGCATCACATAATTCAGCTGAGACTTTATCCCATCCTTGCTTGTCTAGCTTATCAATAGCCCGCAGTACGGCAGAATTTTTGTCTGACGAGAAGTCGGCGTATTCAGCTAGTCCGTTTAATATTTTCCTATTATTTACTCGGATTAGGAAATTTGATATTCCCAACGTTGTCATCGTTGCATTCATAATGGCAATAATTTCAGCGTCAGCTAATATACTTGCCGAGCCGACAGTATCGGCATCAAACTGGACGAACTCACGATAGCGTCCAGCTTGTGGTCTTTCTCCGCGCCATACTTTGCCTATTTGGTAGCGTTTAAAGGGTTTCTTAATATCGGGATTACCGGCGATAACTCTTGCTAGTGGTACGGTTAAGTCGAAACGTAAGGCCATCTTCTCACTGTCATCTTTTATCGAAGCATGCCAGACATTCATTTTAAAATCAGGATCACCGCCGGTAATAATCTCATCTTTCTCTAGTCCCGGTGTATCTAGCGGTACGAATCCGAAATTTTCAAAGACTGCTCGAATTTTATCGAACATCTCTTGTCGGGGAATCATATCTTCCGGCAGATAATCTTTAAATCCGCTGGCTAATTTTGGCTCTATATGGTCGGCCATCAGGCAATAATTATTTTGTGGAATGTCTTTTTTCCTTTACGAAGAATAATAGACCCATTTTTTACGAGAGATGCTCCGATTTGTGATTCAGATTCAACGGATTGGCCGTTAACATAAGCTCCAGATGCTGAAATTAATTTACGTGCTTCCGATTTAGAGCTACATAATCCAGATGTAACAAATAGATCAAGCACGGTTAGCGATTCCAGATCATTAGCGCTTATTTTAGTCGTAGGTATGTTTTTCAGATCTTCCACGTTTCCAGAAAATAGCTTTTGAGAAGCCTCACGAGCTTGATCAGCCTCTTTCTCGCCGTGAGTTATTTTAGTGGTCTCGTAGGCTAAGATTTCTTTTGCGTTTCTTAAATCTTGTCCGCAAATCTTAGAAATATCTTCAACGGCTAAGAACGTAAATAATTTGAAAAATTTTTCAACATCTCTGTCGTCCGAATTTATCCAGTATTGATAATACTCATAGGGAGATGTTCTCTTGGCATCAAGCCAGACGGCCCCAGATTCAGTCTTACCCATTTTACCGCCGGAGGCAGTTGTTAATAGCGGAAAAGTCAGAGCATAGGCCGTGCCGCCTTTTGATTTGCGTATTAAATCAACACCAGCTAAGATGTTACCCCATTGATCGTCTCCGCCCATCTGGAGATTACAGCCATATCTCTCAAACAACACCAAAAAATCATAAGCTTGAAGTAATTGATAATTAAATTCGAGAAAAGAAAGGCCCTCTTCTCTGGCTAGACGAAGTTTGTAGGCCTCCATTTTAACCATCTCATTAACCCTGAAATATTTACCAACATCTCTAAGGAATTCGATATAATTTAAGTTGATTAACCAATCGGCATTATTGATAAATAAAGCTTTGTCGCCCGAGAAATCAAGATACCGCTTGAGTTGTTCTAGTAATTTTTTACCATTAGCTTCTATCTCGTCACGACTTAAGATTTTACGCATTTCTGTCTTGCCGCTGGGATCACCGATCATAGTAGTGCCACCGCCAATAATGGCTATTGGTTTATGTCCAGCTCTTTGAAGATGAGCCATGGCCATGATTGGCAAGAGATGGCCGACGTGCATACTATCAGCCGTGGGATCAAATCCAACATAAAAAGTCACGCCCCCTTCGTTAATCATTTTTTCTATTTCTTTCTCGTCTGATTGCTGTTGGATGAATCCTCTCTGTTTTATGGAGTCGTATTTTTTTTTATTCTGCATTAGATAGGTTTTGTTAGTTTAATCTAGTTGCTTCAATTCTAATGAATTGACCATTTGTTGTAAAGAGTAATCGACTAATCAAGCGTTGACATGATTTTGGGATAGTTGTATTTTTTTACTAGTCAGGTCTAGATCGTAGCCGAATGGCTAGCTTAACAACTAGCGATTCCTGTTGGGTCTAGCCATTGAAAAGGAGACCAGCGATGATAGTTGAGGACTATGACTATGTGGTAAGAAATATCCCAAATTGGTCCGATCAATTAGCTCAACTGGTAAAAACTATGTGGAGCGGTGCCAATGGCAAGTGCTATTTTCCTTATCCGCCGTTAGCTACAAGAGAACACTGGGGGAATGAAGCTTTGTCAGATTGGGTTTCTGGTTTGGTAAGGCCCATCTTTTACATTGATGATAGCACTCACGTGATCAGGGCATACGCAGCCATGGTCCGCAAAGAGGGCTATTGGGAATTGGGAAGATTTAATTCTTATAGTGGCAACCCAAGGGGAATTATGCTCCAAATGACAACTCAATTGATACATGGCATTAATAATAAAGAAGGGATTGTGTGTGAGGCTACTCAAGCTCATACGTCTTCTCAGTACATAGCTTCTCAACTGGGATTGAGATTCGCTGGGTACGGATTTCTGGCCTACATGGGCGAAGAAAATGTACCTTGGGATATTCTTTATTTTGATAATTGTGTTGATTTGGGAGATTTTGTTAGTACGGTACCTCAACTTATGAATAATCTCTTGGGAATTAATCGTTTTGCTAATCAAGATCATCAAAGGAGATTACTAGAAGCTTCTCAAATTATTAGTACAGATAAGACTAGCGGATTTCCTCCGACGAAATTTCACATATACGAGAAATATCTGCCTCATTTCAAAAGTATCCTGGCGATGACTATTGATCCAAAGGCTTAGTGACAACTAAGTCTTTTTTTTATACAATCTCCAATATGAAGACTAGTAACCTAGAAAACAAGCTAATTACTGCCCTAAAGATAAAATCATACTCTGGAAGCGAGGGTGCTTTTTGTAAATATATTGAAAAGCTAATACCTAGGGATTTTTACATAAAAAAACATGTTGTCAGCAGGGGAAGGTACAATATAACTGCCTCAAGGGGTAACTCGAATGTATGGATTGTTTGTCATACAGATACTGTACCTGGGGATGTCCCGATAAGAGTTACTAAAGATAAAATATTCGGACGAGGAGCTATAGATAATAAGGGTAATATAATCGCAGCTATTGAGGCAATTCGTTTGATGGGGGATATAAATTTTTTATTCACTGTCGGCGAAGAAGTTGATTTTGCCGGGGCGAGAGCATCTAAAGATCTGGTTAACGGGATTGCCATTGTTATGGAACCAACAAATTTTAAAATTAGAACCTCACAATGCGGTGTAATTAGTTTCAATATTATCAGTAAGGGCGTAAGAGCTCATTCGAGTCTTGATGTGGGTGTTAAAAATCATGCCATGAATAAAATGATAAAGACTCTTAACGAATTGTTAAAACAAAAATGGCACAGACTAAATATAGGTACGATAGAGGGCGGGGTAGTGGCTAATATAATAAGTAAGGAAATTCGTGCATCATTGTCGGTTAGACCCAAGAGTGTCGATGAATTTGAGACTATCATGAGTTATTTATCTGCTATAAAAGAAGTGAAGATTGATATTATCAATGCGTTAAAGCCTAAAACTAAATCAGTTGTAATAAAAGGAGCGATAGACGATCCCGTGGCATTTTTCTCTGAGCTAGCTTTTTTTAAGAGGGGAGTTGTTTTTGGAGTTGGAGATATTAATCTTGCCCATACAGATACCGAGCATATTCTTCGTAGAGATTTAGAACTGGCGCCATCAAAAATATCCGATCTTGTGGCTAGTCTGTCAAAGTGATATCCTTGTGATGTAGTCTCTTTCCCGGAATTACCTATGGTCCTAGGTGCGTCCGAAGTGTCCGCCTAATTAAAGTTAGAGATATGGACAAAAACAAAAAATTATTAGCATCTCTTGGTATTTTATTCTGTGCGATCGTTTGGGGTAGCGCTTATTTTGTCATTAAGGATAGTCTTGTCTCACTGGAGCCCATGACGGTAGTGAGTTATCGATTCCTCATTGCTAGCATACCGTTATTACTGTATATAGTACTAACCGGTAAAAATCCATTTAGAAATTTCAAATACGGCCTCTTACTAGGGGTTTTTTTGTGGCTTGTTTTTGGTCCTCAAGGCATCGGCCTTAAATACACTTCGGCGGCTAACACGGGATTTATTAATAATACTTTTATTCTTTTTGTGCCTTTTGCCGCCTATTTTATACTTAAAAAGAAAATCACTCTTGAGCCTTTTATTGCGATAGGTATATCTTTTATAGGATTGTTTTTTCTAACCGGAGGATTAAAAAATATGAATGCTGGTGATTTTCTTGTTTTATTCTCAGCCGTAGCCACTGGTACGCATCTTGTATTTATATCAAGATTTGCCAACAAGACAGGCCTAGATGTCCTTACCCTAAGTTTTCAGCAATTCTTTACGGTTGCCATACTAAGCCTGATTATGCATTTTATATTTGAAAGCGGACCAATACTAACTACGCACATATTTTCTAAGGAACTTATCTATCTTGGCCTTATAGCTACTCTCGGTGGATTTGTTGTTCAGCTTTTTTCCCAAAGAGTTCTATCCGAATTAATTACAAGCCTAGTCCTTTCCACTCAGCCTGTCTTCTCTACCTTTTTTGCTATCTTTTTTGCAAGTGAGGTTCTGGGCAAATCTCAGATAGCAGGGGGCATATTGTTAGTCGTAGCTCCTATAGCTTATCAAATCATTCAGTCAAGAAATTTTAGAAATAAAATTCCGATACTCGCAGATAGAATATGATTTAGATGGAATAAATCCTACTATAGAGGCTAGCTTTGAGATTGAGCATTTCTTTTTATTTTATAAATTTATATAATGTAAACAATATGATTACTTCATCGCAATTAAGAGAGTTGGGTCTATCCGAGAATGAAGCTAAGGTTTATTTGGCCATGTTGGAGCTTGGGCCAGCTACTGTTTTGGAAATCGCAGCTAAAGCTTTAATGAATCGGCCGACAGTATATGTCCAAATAGAATCTTTAAAACAGAGAGGACTAGTTAGTACGCAGAGTAAGGGTAAAAAGCAGATCTTTATTGCTGAATCTCCGAGTCAATTAGAATCAATGCTGGAGAGGGAACAGAAGAATCTTGAAGTAAAAAAAGAAGAACTATCTAGGATGCTTCCTGACCTAACGACTATGTTTAATTTATCGGATCAGAAGCCCCAGGTGAGATATTTCGAAGGAAAGGCCGGATTAGAAAAAATGAGAGATGAGTTTCTCAAGACAAAAGAAAAAATAATCTACGGTATTTCATCTATAGATCAAGTGCGAAGTGTTTTTCCAGTTAATACAATAAATATTAAAAATTATTCAGATAGGCGTGTTGAAAAAGGGATAAGAGTTATGGCGGTTTACAGCCATAAGGGCGAGCCGGTGTATACAAAAGAAGAAAATGAATCAAGACTAAGGCAGGTTAGGTACATAGATTCGGACAAGATGAAATTTGATGCCGATATAACTATTTTTGATGATAGTATGGCCATAGCTTTTCTGGGCGGAAGTTTATTCGGTGTTATTATCTCACAAAAGGAAATCGCCGAGTCATTTAAGAATCTATTCAAGTTTCTCTGGAGTGTTGCAGAAGAAAAATAAAAAAACGGGGAGCCGAACGGCTCCCCTCACTCGGTTCCCATAGGCGCACCTCCTAGGTTACTCGAGTCATTGCACTATTTTTTTTGTTTTACGGATCTTGTGGCGGCAGTTTTCGTGTTGTGGTCGCCACCTTATCTGACGTAGACAGCAAGTCCTTCTTTCCCGATTCTCTCCCGTTGGCCGTGTGCGTTCGGCGGGAGCTTTCTTAGAATAGTAGTTAGGCCGCTAGACCTAACTCATTAATGGGTTCCCATCACTTGCCCCCTTTCTTTGTGGATGGGCAAAGCTGGACCCGATGCCCAGCCTATCTATTATAACATATAAGTATCTGTTTTGTCAAATTTCACAAACATTTGAATATTTATTCGTGCTATTTATAAACATATAATAATTTGTATTTCAAAATCTTTTGACTTTTTAAATAGCGTAAAAAATGGCTTAGAAGGCTGGCTTTTTTAGATAGAACCAGAGATATGTCACAACTACTTGACAGAAAAGTCAAATGGGTGTATAATGCTACTTGTCAGACTTAGACGAGGGATGGAATCAGAAACATGTTTGGACTAACCACTTAGATAATTAACGTGGCCCCCATGCTGATTCTACCTCTTCTTGGACCGGTTTCTAGCCTTTTGCCGGCCCACGAAGGGGAATGAAAGGATCTGTACGTTAAAACTTATTAGGCATTACTTCTTAAGGCCTGAATTCCTGAGCAGGGTCCCTAGGTGAATACCGAACCAAGAAGAAACGGAGTCTTCATCGGAGCTAGCCGACAAAAGGGATAGGGAATTCGAATTGGCAGCGCATTGCCATAAAGAAGACAAAGCTCACCCGACTGGCAGCTTGTTGAGCTATCTCCAATCCATTTGCCAAATGAGGCGGAGTCGAGTCGGTGCAGTGTGGCGGTAAGGAGTAGGGAGGGGCAAAAATCTCTTCCGAACCTTTGAAAAAATGCCCAACCGTTCGGGAACCAGAGCTCAATTGGAGTTAGCCTCCACCAACCGTCACTCGGCGAAGTCCGAGGACTGGTTGGGGCCTGGAACGAAAGGGCTGGATGCGCACCAGCTTGAACCGCATTTGTTGCGGTTCCCATGTGGTACCATCCACATGGCAGGGCAGGAGGTCCTACCGTTTTCTAGAAACGGTACCGGGCCTCTAAGGCCCAGCGGATTCTCCCCATTCTCGAGGTGGAAGGAAACTTCCACCTCGAGCTTCCATCAAAGTTTCTAAACTAATTTAAAAACTTTGATGGGGGCTGGGAAGAGCATCGACTGCATGGGCTCATATGAGCCGTCAGCCTTTGGCGGTGCAGTATCGCGTCGCGCTCAACTCCCACGTTTTTCACGAAGATAAGCTCTTTTGGGGTGTACCATGAAAAAGAAAAAGTTTCGGCGACCTCGCATTCGAGTGCCCCTGCCGCAACAGACAGGTGGCGCGCATAAGTCCGGCAAGGACTACAATTGCAAGCGCGAGAAGATTAAGCTCCGTAAGGAGCTGCGGGGACCCAACGACTAGGGTTCCCTTTTTGTTTTGTAAAAAATTTAGTAAGGTTAGACTATGATTACAATAGCTGATTTCAAAAAAATAGAATTAAGGGTCGCTAAAGTATTAGAGGCTGAAAGAGTCGAAGGTTCGGATAAATTAATTAAAATGCAGCTATCGTTAGGCGAAGAAAAGCGCCAGGTAATTGGCGGCATAGGCAAGACTTATGAACCCGAACAGTTGATCGGTCGGGAAATAATTATTGTTGCCAACCTTGAGCCCCGTAATTTGATGGGTCTTGAGAGCCAAGGTATGTTATTGGCCGCTTCAGACGAAAACGGTATTGCTCTTCTTGCACCTGATAAAGAAGTTACGCCTGGTTCTAAAATAAGTTAGGAAATTCAACAAATTAAAGAGGCCGAAACTACAAAGGCTGCCATTGCGCAATGGCAGCCTTTGTAGTTTCTTTGTAGTTTCTGTGGATAAGTCAGTCAAGTATTAAAAAAGCTCGCGAGGCATAATGCTTTTGCGAGCTACTAATGTGTTAGCGTACTTGAAATTCTATTTTGTCACCGACTTTCAGTCGGATGATATCTCCTTCAGGCGCAACTCCTGCTCCAGTTGCACCTCCGGCGCCTGCGCCAATTACTGCTCCAGTCTTACCACCGATGATAGCGCCAGCTATGCCACCTATGGCCGCACCAATCGCACCTGACTTTACTCTGTTTTTGCCAGGTGCTATTGATCCGCTGACGCTATCAATACGTATACCGCCAATCTTGTTTACTTTGAGAATCAATAACGGCTCTGTTGTTTGTGTTTTCTGACGTACCGCCGTTACCATAAGTTCGACTGTTGCATCTCTTCGAAATAATACTTGGCCATTGATTTTAATTTCCTTATCGAGGGAGAAATAAAATATGTCACCCTCGCTCACATTCGTATTTGTTATTTCTTGAGTTACCCTCAAGGCAATCTTAGTTTTCACTGGTAGATCAATAATCTCTTCCTGCACATAGATGGGCGGAGCAGTAATAGGCTGTGGAGTTTCTTGGATACTTGGTATCGTAGGTTGTACTGCCATTGGCTGTGACGGCTGACTAGTATCTAGATTTTTCTGTCGTTCCGTTTCTTTCTCTGCTTCCTGCTGAATTCTTTTTTGTTCAGCCTGAGCTTTTTGCAGAAGTTCTTGATTCTGTCGTTCTTGATCTTGTTTTTCCTTTAATTCTTGCTGTTCTTGGTCTTTTATTTTTTGTTTTTCTCCGGCATCCCGATCCAATAACTCCTGCTTAACTTTAGCCAAATCATCTTCATCGGCTGGCCTCAATTGACGACCCGTGATTGGATGTGGACCACCATTATCATATAACTCTGTCTGGCCATCGTAGAATGCGGTAAATACGGCTGGATCTCCATTAGGCCTGCGTAACCTTAGACGCTCCCCGGTGCTTTTATCACAAACCGTTGTGCGTCCATTCTTTTCGCAAAGATAGGGAGTAATCATATCTTGATCGGCGCCAAATAATCTATATTGAGCATCCGATGCCCTAGATGCAACGCTTGATTGAATCGTAGTTGGTACGAACATAATGATTGGTACCACCACACCAGCGATAACAAAAAAAGTAATCATACATCCAGTCACGATATGTCCAGCGAATCCTTTAATAGAGAATATTTGTCCTATAACCGCAACAGCGGATGTAAAAAGTAACATCCAAGAAATTGTTGGATATTCCCAAAGATGACCCTTGATCATCAGTATAGATATACCGAATCCGAGTATCAATACGATGAATATAATCTTAAATATCTTTCCGATAATAGAAATCTGACTAATAATAATAGTCAAAATTAAAATCGGCAAAGCGGCAATTGTCCAAAGTGCACCAGTTACGGCCATCATAATGGGCATGAAAGCAGATGATTTGCCAGAAAATAAACTAAAAATACCAAATTCGATTGCTAGACAAATGCCAAGTACTAGGGAAGATTTTATAAATATTTCCCAATATCTCTCTGTGGTATCGGCGACTGTCTCAGCCGATATCCAAAATAATCGTCTCAACGTTCCTAGCAGACTGCCACTCATGGTTCTACCCCCTGCCTTTCTTCTCGCGCCGCTGTTGTCGTCGCTGTCTCTTTCTAGCCAATACACCATCCAACTCTTTGTTAAAGGCATCTATCTCGTGTTTAATCCCCAGTAACATCTCTTCAAAATATTTTCTTTTTTCTGGCCCTGCATTTGGTCCCAGGGTATCTAATAAAAGAGTCCGGCTTTCTCGATCGAGGGTGACCATTGCCTGAAGACTATCAACGGATGCTTTTTTTAGGATTTCTCTAAATTGATTTTTTTGATCCTCGGTTAGAGTTGCTAGCCATCTAGTTACTTCTTTGATTTCATCAGGGGTCAGCTCAAACAAAGAACTGTTTACCAAGAAATCAGCTTCAATTGCCGGTATTCCATGGCTAGGACCAAGGTCGCCATTCAACATTCGACGGCCAAGTTCGGCGGGCATATCCTCAACTATTTCTCTAAGAAATATCCCAAGTGGAGACTTGGGGTGGCCGAATTTATTACCGAGTATGCTATGAGACGTATATGCTATAACCTCAATTAGATGTTTTATGCCAATTGGTAAATCCTTAATATTCTTGCCAAACTTACCGGTAAATAACCTGTCGTAAACACGCTCAAGTCGTACCTTAACGGCATCTGAGCCGGCAATTGCCAAGATTTCGGCTGCATTCAGGTCAGAGATTTTTCTTAATATTCTTGTAATTTCTGGACTAATCGCTCTGTCTCCTAATGTCATATTGATCAATCCTTGTCAAAAAACCTATGGGAAGTTATCATTTTTGATTGGATATGTCCAGGTAGGGTGGCCAATATTATAATGAAATTTAAATATCCTAGGTTTTCAACTTTTGTTTTATTAATTTAGCCCGTATAATGTTGAGGTATGAATGAAAATATTAAGAATATTTTTAAGAAAATAGCGAGTGGTTTTGGCGTCTCTAAAATCGTTAAATTAGTAGTTATAGTTGTCTTTATTAGTGCCATATCGGTCGGTGGATTTTTTGCTATTAAGTACTATCAAAATGGCAAGGATGCCAAGGCTGATCTTTCCGCCTCGCAAAATAAAGATGTTTACATTGAATTTATTTCTGAAGTTTGGGATACAATCATGCAAAATCATTGGGAGAAACAAACCGATGATCAATTGGCTAATTTATATAAACTCGGTTCAGAGAAATTACTTGGAAAACCAGTAGACTTTTTACCAAAGAATAAAGACGAAGTGAAGGTTATGGTCTTAGCTATTACGAAGGACATGGATGTAGCGAAAAAGAAAGAGTTTGTGGCCAACCTGACTGATATAGTTTTAGCGAATCTAAAGCCTTTTGGCCGATCGAGATTATTCAGTAAAAAACAACAAGAAGATCTTAAAAACACGGTTGAAAACCGAGATCCAACCGCTGATTTGTATGCCACGGTTGGCGCAGATAAGAATTCTACTAAGGCTGAAATTGAAAAAAAGTATGAAGAGAAAGTAAAAACCGTTGATACAACTACTCCGGAGGGTAAGACCAAGCTGGCTGAATTAAATCGAGCCAAAGTGACACTGACTACAGATGACACTCGCAATGCCTATGATCAATACGGAGTTGAATCAACTGTGATCACAAAAATATATCCGCCAGATATTTACTATATGCACATTACCAAAGTTTCTCCGCAGACTTTTGAAGAATTTCAGAAACGTGCCAATGATGTTGATAAAAAAACGCTTACCTCACTAATCATTGATTTGCGTGGAAATATTGGAGGAGCGGTGGATATTTTGCCCTATTTTCTCGGACCGTTTATCGGCCCGAATAGCTACGGTTACGAATTTTTTCATCAAGGTGAATACACACCATATAAGACTACAACTGGCTGGCTCCCAAGTTTAGTGAAATTCAATAAAGTCGTTATTCTAATTGACGGTGAGAGCCAATCATCGGCAGAAGTTATGGCCGCTGCTTTTAAAAAATATAATGTCGGTGTAGTAATTGGTACTCATACCAAGGGCTGGGGGACAATTGAACAGTTGATGCCCATAAAAACAATTATTGATCCCAAAGAAACATACTCGATCTTAATGGTCCATAGTTTGACTATACGCGATGATGGTCAGCCGATTGAAAGCAGGGGAGTGGATCCGGTTATTAATATTGGCGACAAAGATTGGACAAAACAATTGCTTAATCGCATAAATTATCCTACCCTAGTTGATGTTGTAAAAAGTTTAATTAATAAAAAATAACAATGATTAAGAACATATTTATTTTTATAGTTTTGGCGGTATGTGTCGGAATTGCTATTTGGTTTTTTGTGGCCAAGTCGAAGTCAACTAAAGAAGTTAATTTGAGTCCATCAATCAGCCCTACTCCGTCTATCTCGCCATCGCCGATATCCTCCCCCGATGCCGCTGCTGGTAAAATAGATCCAAGCAAAATTCCAATGGATAAAATCTCAGGGCAAGATATTACAGTTGGTAGCGGGGTTGAAGCTAAAAGTGGGGATAGCGTCAAGGTTAATTATACCGGTACGTTAATTGATGGTACTGTCTTTGATTCAAATGTAGATCCAAAATTTAAACACGTAGAGCCATTCATCTTCAATTTGGGAACTGGACAAGTGATCAAGGGTTGGGACATTGGTGTAGCGGGAATGAAAGTTGGAGGTAAGCGATTATTAATTATACCGCCATCATTTGGATATGGAGATCAGGATCAGGGTCCAATCCCAGCTAATTCCATTCTCATATTTGAAGTAGAGCTTCTTGGCGTAACTCCGCCTGCAAAATAAACTAAATCAGCCATCGAATAATGGCTTAAAACCTCAAAAATCACTACAAAGGCTGCCATTGCTTGCCTCGCCGAAGCTTCAGCGAGGGCGGGCGCAATGGCAGCCTTTGTAAATAGAGGCACTCATTATTTGTTTGTGATATGATTGTCTCATATGGAGAAACTAGAATTTCCAAAAGGTTTTTTGTGGGGTAGCGCAACGTCATCTCATCAAATAGAGGGGAATAATCATAATGACTGGTCAGAATGGGAAAAATCTTCAGAACGGATTGAGCAATTAAAAAAGGATGGGGGAAGCCCATCTGACTTTATTTCTGGCAGAGCTTGTGATAGCTATAATCGTTTTGAAGAAGATTTTGATATTGCAAAAAGTCTAAATCATAACATTCACCGTATCTCAATAGAATGGTCCAGAATTGAATCGGAGGAGGGGAAATTCAATAATGAGGCGATACAACACTACAAAACAGTTGTCAAGGCTATACGAGACAGGGGAATGGAGCCTATGGTTACGCTATGGCATTTTACAAATCCAATTTGGTTTGCTTCTGATGGGGGGTTTTTAAATAAAAAGGCACCATTAAGGTTTGTAAGGTTTGTAAGGTTTGTCGTAGAAAACCTCAAAGATGATGTCAGCCTGTGGATAACTTTTAATGAGGCAGTGTCTGTCTATGGTCCGATGGCTTATATTTCTGGCACTTGGCCACCACAGAAACGTAACTTTCTGAGTTACCTGAGATTCAGGAAAAATATAATCAGAGCGCATACCTTAGCCTATAATGAGATAAAAAATATATATCATAAATCCCCCGCCTCAGAGATGAATTCAGATAATGTTTCGCCGATCTCACCTACCCCCATGAGCATGTCGCACAATATAAGAGAAGCTCAAATTGGGGTAGTTGAAAATAATTCTCCGATAATATCACCGTGGTATTGGAGACTAATAGGATTAAGCGGGTTGGTAAGCTATTATCGTAATCATTTTCTTCTTTCTGGTGTCTTTCCCTACTACGATTTTATCGGTTTAAATTACTATTGCTTCAAGCGTTTGCCCGGGAGCTATTCAATTCTTCCCAGACAGGACAGCGTTAAAATTATGGACTGGGAAATATATCCAAAAGGTATCTATGACCGCCTATTAGACCTAAAAAGAAAATATAATAAACCGATCTATATAACCGAAAATGGCATTGCCGACGCTACCGACGAGAAAAGAACAAGATTTATAAAAGATCACTTATATTGGGTTTGGCGCGCCATTCAAGATGGCGTTAATGTACGTGGCTATATGTATTGGTCATTATTAGATAATTTTGAGTGGCATCGTGGCTATGGTCCACGATTTGGATTAGTGGAAATAGATTATAAAAATAATCAAACCAGAAAGATTCGCACATCGGCCTATGAATATGCTAGGATTATTAGTAATAACGGCTTTGAATTCTAGAATTAAATTATGACCTGGTTATATATTGCCCTTGCCGCATATCTAATTACTGCGGTTGCATTTATTCTCGATAAATATCTTTTACATGCGCCAATTCCGCGCCCTTTTGCTTATTCTTTCTGGGTAGCGCTTCTTAGCTCTTTCGTGCTTATTCTGATTCCGTTTGGTGTAACGATTCCTTCTATAAAATTTTTATTGGTTTCACTGGCTTCTGGTGCAGCTTTTTTTATTGGTCTCATATTTCTATATCAAGCGATTCGTATGAGTGAGATTACGATCGTTGCCACAAAAGTCGGTGCAATAACGGCTGTTGCTACTTACCTCTTCTCGATCATTATTCTTAGGGGCTATACTCTTGATAAACTGCACATGGTTGCCCTGGCATTAATGGTTTTTGGTATGCTGATATTGAATAGATTTAAAATGAAAATACTGGGTCTCGCGATTTTATCAGGTTTATTCGGCGGTCTTTCTTTCACGCTTCTTAAGTGGGCATTTAATAATTCTGACCTGGTTAATGGTATTTTCTGGACGCGCATGGGATTTATCAGTGCTGCCCTGTTGTCTCTCTTGTTTGTGGCAGCCCGTAAAGACATTGCATTGTCTTTTAAGCATTCCACCCTATCTTCTAAATATTTATTCCTAATCAATAAATTAATTGCAGCCGGAGGCTTTATCTTACTGTATTATGCGCTATATAAAGGCAATGCGCCTCTTATAAATGGCCTAGGTGGCTTGCAATACGTGTTTATTTTTATCATGGCGATTTTATTCAGGAACAAGATTCCGGGCATAGCCGAAAATCTTGATGACAGATCCCTGGTTATAAAAATAATCGGATTATTATGTATCGTCGATGGTTTTATAATTCTTAATCTAAGTTTGTAATGAAATTATTAAACAAAATTATACGCGCGAAATGGTTTTACGTTTTAATCGCGATTATTATTTTTTTCTACTTCCTTCAGCGTGATGCATCGCCTGTTCCTAACCCTGAACTAGGTGTATCTTTTAGTAAATTTCATTCTGATGAGCTTGGGTTGGATTGGAAAAAAGTGTATCAAGCGACTTTAACTGATCTTCATATCAAAAATTTCAGGCTTTCCGCTCATTGGCCGATGGTTGAACCGTCAGATGGCAAGTTTAATTTTAGCGAACTAGATTATCAAGTCAAAGAAGCTCAGAAAAATAATGCCTCAGTAATCATAGCCGTTGGCCGTCGTCTTCCCGGCTGGCCGGAGTGCCATTCTCCCGATTGGGTTACTAAACTATCACAAGCGGATCAACAGCAACGAGTATTGCGACTCATTGAAACCACTGTGAATCGCTACAAAGGCTATACCAATATTCGCTATTGGCAAGTTGAGAATGAACCATTCTTATCCTACTTTAGCCATGTAACTTGTGGTGATCTTGACGAGGCCTTTCTTAAAAAAGAAATCGCTCTAGTCCGTCAGCTTGATCCTAATCGCAAAATATTAGTTACTGATAGCGGCGAATTTGGCAGTTGGGTGGGTGCTTATCAGGCGGGTGATGTTTTTGGCACAAGCCAGTATTTGTACATTTGGTTTAAAAATTGGGATTTACCGTTCCGCTATCCCATTGGCCCATGGTTTTTCCATATTAAAGAAAACTTAATCAGGACGTTTTATGGTGATAAACCAATTATTGCCATCGAGGTATCGTCTGAGCCATGGCTACCCCAGCCGATTGTTGAAACTCCGATGAGGGTTTTACTTGAACGTATGGGCCCAGATAAGTTCCAAGAGATGATAGATCTTTCTCACGAATCTGGTTTTGACGACATTTATTATTGGGGTGTAGAATGGTGGTACTGGATGCGCGAAAATGGCCATCCAGAATTTTGGAGTATCGCCAAGGCTTTATTTGCCAAATAGACAAATTGGGCAGATAAGTCTGAGCGGACAAATAATCTCATGGAAAATTCAAACGAAAAATATGTTCGGGGTCTTCTGGCGTTGGGTATTATAGCTTCATCGGTAGTCGGCGGCGTTTTTGGTTATTATGGCGGGATTATCTCACACAATCCTTCTGCGGCTGTAAATATAATTAAATCATCCTCGCCAAAAAATACCTTAACGTCGATAACAGACGAGTCATCAAGAGTAGTAGATATTGTTAAAAAATATTCTCCAGCCGTAGTTAGTATTGTAGCGACCAAGGACTTGCCTGTGGTTGAACAATACAATACCAATCCATTTCAAGCTTTTTGTAATGATCCATTCTTTGCTCAGTTTTTCGGTGGTTGCGATTTGAAAGTTCCACAATATCGCCAGAATGGTACAAGAAAACAGGAGGTCAGCGCTGGCACAGGATTTGTGGTCAAACAAGATGGTTTAATTTTAACCAATAAGCATGTTGTTGATGTCCAGGGCGCAGAATATACGGTCATACTTAATGATGGTAGAAAATTCCCAGCTAGGGTTATGGCTCGTGATCCCATCCAAGATTTAGCAATTATTAAAATCGAAACCTCTGGTCTTGCAACTGTTAAATTGGCTAATTCCGATACGTTAGAAGTCGGCCAGACGGTTATTGCCATTGGCAATGCCTTGGGTCAATTCAGCAATTCGGTTTCAAAGGGTATTATATCGGGCTTATCTCGTTCTATCACTGCATCTGCCGGCAACTCTTCTGAGAAATTAGATAAAGTTATACAAACCGATGCCGCTATCAATCCTGGCAATTCTGGCGGGCCGTTGATTAATCTTGATGGTGAGGTTATAGGAGTAAATACGGCCATTGTATCTGGTGCTCAGAATTTAGGTTTTGCCTTACCGATCAATCGTGCCAAGAAAGACATTGATGAGGTTGGGAAAACTGGTAAGATTACCTATCCATATTTAGGCGTAAGATATGTGCTTGTTAATCAGGAGATGAAGGATAAAAATAAATTAAGCGTTGATTACGGCGCAATCGTTATGCGCGGAGAAACTGTCAATGATCTCGCAGTTATACCCGGTAGTCCAGCGGCTAAAGCTGGAATTATTGAAAATGACATTATCCTAGAGGTGGATGGTAAAAAAATAACATTAGATTATACTGTCTCGGATGCCGTTCAATCCAAAAAGGTCGGTGATAAAGTAAAGCTTAAGATATTAAGGAATAATCAAGAATTGATTATTGACGTTATACTTGAGGAAAACACTAATAAGTAAACGCTTTGAGAAAATACCTATTTAATATACTTGCCGGAATCGTTGGTGGCGCCTTGGTGCTGGTTTTGGTGTACCTATATGGTCAGAGCTTTTTCGTTGATCCAGAAGTTAAGTCTGGACTTGAGTATTTTAAAGAAAACTTTAGGGCTATCAGTGGCCTCAGTCAGGATAATGTAGTTGATGCTGGGCGTTGGCAGAAAATAGTGTCAGAGACTTCGATTAGTTCTGTCGGCATCCAATCGTTCAAGGATAATAAAATTTATAAACAGGGTAGTGGATTAATCTTGTCATCCGACGGACTGATTATTACAACCTATGACAATATGCCAATCAATGCTTCTGGATCGCAGGTTTTCCATGGCGACAAAATATATAAACCTACAGTATTAGTTAGAGATTATAATAGAAATCTAGTGCTGGCGAAAATTAATGCCGAAAGTCTAACCGTATCTCGTCTTGACCAACCCAACTCCATTCAGAGCGGCGAAGAGTTATTAATCGTTGGTTCCGTACCTTTTGTTTCTAAGTCTACGATTTTTTCACAAATCGCATTGTTGAGTTATGTTACCGATAGAGAAATAGTTTTGGATTCTACGCCAAACTACTATATAGGCGGTGGAAAGGTAGTTAATGGAAGAGGCGAAGTCCTTGGTCTTGTCCAAACTCGTTTGGGCAAGGTTACAATTGTAAAGTCGCAAGATATTGACCTTTTACTTAAGAACTACTTAAATAAGAGCAATCGCTAAAATGGAGGACATAGCTAAAACGTTTCATAGAACCTCAGTCTCATTGGCCCGGCTTTTATTTGGCGTGAAGGATCCGTATTTTATGCGTAAAGTTTTTGAGAAGTCAGAAAACCTGACAAGATCTTATGTAAATTTTGAGAAAGGCGTGGGGGAGTCATTTATGACGAATCGTGATGGCTTAATCTCTGTTATTAATGAGATTGCTGATCTTTGCGATTATGTAGAGCATCTAAAGCTATCCCCTATCTCTCCCCTCCTTGTTTTACGAAAGAACGTATTATTATTTAAACTTCAAATCTTAAAACAAGGTAAAAAGAGTGACGATGCGGTAGTCATGTCTGAAAAGAAGAAAGCAGAACCTAAGAAATCAGCAATCGTATCCGGTCCAGTATTGATAAGAGAGAAAGATAAAAAAATAGAAGGAAACCGTCAGAAAATTTTGGACTTTGTTCGTCGTTTTCCCAACACTCGAACCAAAGAAGTTATAGATGAATTTAACGTATTATCGGTTAGAACTGTCAAAAGAAGTCTCAAGGGATTAGTAGACGATGGCCTACTCCAGAAGCGCATTGAGGCTAATGCTGTCTTCTATTTCCCGTCTAATATCAACTAAGGCCAAAAATAAGATTTTTAAAATACGATGGCTGTCTTTGAAACAAAGGCAGCCATCGTATTTTATTCTCGGACCAGAATTATAATATTGCAAACGAAATAATACTGCGAGATAATAAATAGATGAATCCCGTTAGAAGCAATCCCGTTACGGCGGGACATCGATTCCTACTTCTAATGGGTGATCAATTAATGGAATCGAGCTTCTAACGGGATGAAATTTATCTTAAAGGTTGTTGGCTTGTTAGCCGTGATTGGGATGATTGGTTATCTTCTTTTTTATTTTAATCTACTGCCATTTATTAGTAACGTCTATATTTCTCCGGAAAAGACCTTTGATAATTTTATAAATGCGCTTGAAGGTAATGATCCAAATGTGGCAAGTCAGTTCTTTATTGCAGACAAACAGCCCCAATGGTTAAAAACTTTAGAGATATACCAGGAGAATAATCTACTTAAGCCATTTGCCATAGAATTAAAGGGTTACGAGCTTGATTGGAAGAAAACAACCCAAACCGATGGATCGGTGTCTTTTGAAATAACCTTACCTAGCGGTAGGAAATCTACTATTACATTTAAGAAACAGGGGGATTTATGGAAGATAGAGAGTCTATAGCAAATAAACTAACAGCGGTGGGACTGTCAGCATTGATCGTGATCGGTGGGTTTGTATTAGCTCAAGTTATTAATTCCAAAAATGCGCCATCTGACCTAGTAGTCAGCCTAGATCAGATAAATAATCCAAGTGGTGCCAATGGTGACATGGTGACAAAAGAGGTGACAAGCGGTGCCAGACTAGGTGACACCATCGTGTCACCACGAATGTCACCTCTTTTGTCACCATCGGTATATATGTCACCTCTTTTGTCACCTTATTCAAACTCAGCATCAGTTGCAGATAATTCTCCTATCGTATCGGTGGTGCCATCACCAACACCGACAATCATTGTGGTGACACCTAACTCATCGGTGTCACCTTCGATGACTTCCCCTGCCGATTCGGTGTCATCATCGGTTCAATCAAGCGGACGAGTTATTATAAATGAAATAGCTTGGATGGGGACCTCTGCCGGTAAGACTGGATCTGACGAGTGGATTGAACTGTACAATATCGAAGGTAAAGATATTAACCTATCCGGCTGGATTTTAAAATCAGAAACGGATGACAGTCCCCATATCACACTTTCAGGTATAATTCCTGCTCATGGCTATTACCTATTAGAACGTACTGACGATACTGTTATCACAGATATAAAGGCTAACTATGCCGGATCATTCGGCTCGGGTGGCCTCAAGAATGACGGCGAGATTCTTACTCTTCAAGACGGGGCTGGGAATATAGTGGATAGTGTAAATTGTTCAAAAGGCTGGTTTTATGGCGACAATACCACCAAATCTAGTATGGAAAGGCGTAATCCTACTGCTAGCGGTAGCGACCGTTCTAATTGGGCTAGTAATAATCGTATGGTGAGAAACGGCTTAGATGCGAACGGCAGTCCAATTAATGGTACGCCTACTAATAGAAATAGCGTCCAAATCTAGTTAAGCATTTATCCACAATTTTGCTTGTTGTTTAAACTGAAAAATGAAATATAATCAAAGTAGATCAGTAAATCGTAAGTATTCTAGGTAAATTGACTTTTTTACTGATTTAATATAATATTAGACAGACCATTAAGAGTATAGGTAAATAGCCCTTTTTAGCTCAATAATGGCCGAAAATAAACATAATATGACATTCATTAGACGATGAAAAGCGAGTAGCCAGGGTTTGGTTGCTTTGTTTTTTATCCAGATCTAGGACACCAGTTTTTGCCAGTCGAGCCAGCAAGTGGCTGTCAAAAACAGGTAGCTTAGATGAAGGAACTTTGAAAATCAGGTCCAGAGATCCAAAACAAGATGTGATTTCTGATTAAAAGAAATGTTAGTGGAAAATAGAATTTTGCAGTCGATAAATCGCTTAGAGAGATTTGTTTGGTCGAAACAAGACGAATCTCATCGCGAAAGCGAATAAGTAGGTTTAGCAAAATTCGCCGACGACTTGGGTGTTTATAACCGCCTTTAAAAAAGTCGTCGTTAAATAATTGGTTGAGAAGTTTTTTTCTTAACCCTTAATCCCAAATAAACTCTTTGTTCTGAAGCTGGTCGATTTATACCCCATGGGGTGATAAAACAGTTTCAGTCCAGAGGTAAAAATAAATAAAAAAATGAATAGATTATCCCAAAAGGCTTTAAGAGTTGTTGCAACTCTTACAGCCGTAGCGACTATTTTGTCGCTATCAGGATTTGCAGTTCTTGCTCCATTAGGAACAAGTGCCGCAGTTCCTTCAGACTACGGTCTAACAGAAGGCAACACTATTAGTGCTGCTGGTTCGTCAGATCCGGATGTATATATCGTTAATGATTGGGGCTACAAGAGATTATTCTTGAATCCTGTCATCTTCGGTATGTATGCTCACCTTGGCGGTTTCGCCAATGTGAAAAACGTCACTGCTACGGCGAGAGACGCTTTCCCAACTTCTGGCTTGTTCAGAGTTGATGGCACAGAAAAAGTTTACGGAGTTGAAGTCAATGGTGAGGATACAGCTGTATTGCACTGGGTTAATACCTCAGGCGCACAAGCTGTAGCTGATGATTCAAACTTCTTCAAAAAAGTTTTCGTCATTAACCAAACAGAGTTCAACTGGTATAACAAAGGTTCAGATTACACATCTGTAAACCAAGTACCAAACTATGCTAGAGTTCCGGGTTCAACCCCAACTCCAGTTGCCGGTAATTTATCGGTTAGCCTAGCTTCCGATACTCCAGGGGCTACAACTGTTACGACTAATGCTCAGGGAGTTAATTACTTGAAATTTAGACTTTCTGGCACAGGTACAGTCAATACAATCACTATCAAGAGAACTAGCGCTGGTAGCGTTAATGATTTTGATAATGTTTACCTGTATGAAGGCGCTAAGAGATTGGTTGATGGCAAGAGCCTGACCTCTTCTACTGGCGAAGTAACCTTCAACATGGGTAGCTTCACTGTTAGCGGAACTAGAGACTTGACTGTTGTAGGCGATTTATCGGCTACAGCTGGCAATGTTGACTCTTTCCAGGTAACAGCCATGGGTCTTTACGCAGGATCCGTTAGTGGTTTACCAATTTCTGGTAACAATATAACTGTTTCTGGTGCTGTTTCTGGCACTTTGACTCAGACTAAAGTTGGATCTATTGCTAGCCCAAATGCTGGTGCTGCCAATGTCCAACTGTCTGAATTCAAATTAGCCGCTGATACAGAAGCCGCTTCCATTAAGAGAATGCAAGTTCTTCAGGGTGGAACAGTCAAACCTTCCGATTTAACCAACTTGAGATTAACGACTGGTACCAATTCATGGTCCGGTACTATTGATAGCGCTGGTAAGATCGTGTTTGACATGGGTTCTGGATTTACGATTGCAAAAGGTAATAACGCAATATTCAAAATCTATGGTGATGTCGCAGGCAAAAAGGCCGAGACAGTCGCATTATACTTTGAATCTGTTACTGATATCTTAGCAATTGGTGATCAATATGGATTCGGTGTAGCCGTTACCTTAAGCACAAGTTTGGATGATGCGACAAATACGCACGTTCTTACGCTTCAGGGTGGTATCTTAACAGTAACCTTCAATGGTCCAACTGCTTCTGATATCGGTACAGCCACCGATGATACTGTCTTCTTGAAATACACAATGGCTGCTGCAAGCAATATTGAAGTAAAGAAGACAAGATTGATGTTAAGCTTAGACTTAGCTGGTGATGGTACCTGGGATAACTTAGGTGCTGCTAGTATGAGCTCTGGCTTCTCCGATCTAGATGACATTAAAATCGTCAACGAAGATACCAATACGGTAGTAGCTGGTCCGGTTGATGGTAGCTCGTTTATCACAGATCTTGCTACTGGAAACCCATCTGGTACTAGCGCTACCTTGTATCAGTTTACTGATACATTCGACATGTCGGCTGGTCAGACGATGAAGTTCAAGGTTACTGCTGATCTAAAAACAGCTAATACCAGAACTGGTACTGACATTGAAGCAAATTCTAAAGTTGCTATCAGCTTAGAAAATTATGCCGATGCCGACTACTTAGGTGTCTCTTATCTCAAATATGCTGGTACGACCACAGCTTTAGCTGCGACCGACATAGTTCCAAACGCAAATATTCATGGTGCAACTATGACCGTGAAGAGTTCGTCCTTAACTCTTGGATTATCTGCTAACCCAGCTGATTCAACTGCCGTTAAGGGTCAACAGAATGTTGAAGCCGTCGGTATCACATTTACTGCTGCCAATGCTTCAGCCTTGAAAGTTACAGACATAACCCTAACTGGTTATTCTGATGCTGATGGTGCTGATGCATTTGATGCTGGTAGCGCCGGAGATATTGGTTCCATGGTTGCTTCCGTTGCCCTTTACGAAAAGGAAAGCGGGACAGTCATTGCTACTAGCCCGAGCGCTAACAATCTAGCCGCAACTGCAGGTACATTGGTATACAACAACCTAAACTGGAACATTCCAGCTGGACAGACTAAGACATTGTTAGTTAAAGCTAACTTGTTAAATCTAGCCGCTCCAACTAAGCACTACTTCGGCTTTGATATCGTTAACACAACCGATGTTACTGCTGTTGATAGTTCGAACAATACCGTTAATGCTGCCAATGAAGATAAAAATGGTGGAGCAAGTATAACTACGGCTGTTAATGTTGTTGATGCCGGATACTTATTCGTTACCGAGCATGATGATTCTCCATCCAAGCAAAAGAATAGCTTGTATTGGGGTCAAACTGGTGTCACTGTTTCTCAGTTCAAATTGAGATCAACTAACGAAGCTTTCTTAGTTGACAAGATCACTGTTGATTCAGCCGATGCTACTGATGCTAAGAATAATGTTGCTGCTGTTTATCTTCAGTACAAGAATGAAGCTGGTACAACTGTTACCACTTCAGCTCAGCCTCTTGATTCAAACGCTTCAACATCGTTCTCATTCTCTGGAACCAACCGACCGTATGTTCCAAAAGATTTATACACCGTTGTTTCCGTGAAGATTGATACCATTGGTACCTATGCTGCTGGTGCAACATCAGGTCAAGACTTTGCAATGAACTTTGATGGTTCAGCTGCGGCCGCCTTTGAAGCGACTGGCGCTGGCTCAATGGCTAAAGTCTATGGTAGCGACACGACAAATGATGATACTAATGAGTTCGCGATGACCAATAAGAATTATATCTATAGGTCATTTCCGAAGTTCACAGTTGTCTCTATGCCTGACGGTGCTACAAGTGGATCATCCATAATTGGTAAGTTTGATATTACCGCTATGGGTGGTGAGGTTAAATTCGGTACTACTGCCGCTGCTTCTGGCTCACTATTATTTGACACATTGTCATCTGGTAGCTTAGCCACAGCCATTAACGCGACCTTATACGAAGATGCATCCAATACAATATTGGATACTGCAAGCCT
>Ga0209318_1000576_pt1 | contig 34789 bp, 66 predicted proteins | sample RifGroE1_FD_183999 | JGI IMG/M metagenome (GOLD analysis project Ga0209318, IMG submission 183999) | Groundwater microbial communities from Rifle, Colorado, USA - Groundwater E1 (SPAdes) (version 2) | ecosystem: Environmental > Aquatic > Deep subsurface > Groundwater | place: Rifle, Colorado... | reverse complement strand
TGTGCTTCACTGTTTCGCCATTACGGTTTTCCACAAAAATCAACTCCCTCTACAATAATTTTATCATCGTTTGAGGGAGTCCCTTCTTCCTTGACTCATAGGTTATAAGTAGTGCGCACTAGCCTCCTATGTCGAAGTAACTAAGTCAATTTATCAAGCAATTCCTGTAACTCAGGCTTAGTCAATTTCGCTTTATCCTTCTTGTATTTTGCAATTGCTTCTTCCTTCACTTGCAATTTATCAATCTGTGTCTGTGTAATCTTACCCTTTGCAAGCATCTTACCTAAAAATTCCGCTCTATCCATGCCTACACCCCCATTTCAGCGAGAAGCAAATCTTCCATTGCGGATAATTCATCTGTCGGTATAGCTACAGCTACATAGGTTACAGTGATTTTATCTCCTGTATCTACAGCACTATCCATCTGCAAATACTGTGTTGCTTCGTCAAACGCTGGCTTGACTTCCTCTATAGGCTTCCACCCTTCTGCTATGAGCATTTCAGCAGGTAGTAGGTGATAGTTTGATACTGTCCTGCCGTCTGACAGTGTGCCAGATGTGGGTAGAAATAATTCTGTTCTATTGGTTATTCGTCCGTACATAATTTACCTCCTATGGTGCTTTGTATGGATATTTCGCAAGACAAGCATCAACACCGGCTGCATAATCGGCTGCGGAAATTTCGTTAAGCATAACTGCGTCAAAGTATGCGGATTGTCCTGCCACACCGTCAACGTACAATGTAAGTTTCATGTCGGTAGCCCCATCAAAATCCGATGGCTGCAATATTACTCCAATCCTAACATAGCTTGTTGTTGCGTTATACGCACTGTCAACATTGCCCTTATCTCCCGTACAACTCGCCCTTAGTTTTATTCCAGTAGTAGCATCGTTATTTTTTACATAACCTGATATTAAATAATATTTTGATGTGTTTAGTAAAGGCAATACATTAATAAACCCTATTCCATTTGTATAAGTTGCGGATATTGTAACTTTTAAACAATTAGTTCCCTCATACTTATTATCTGCATCTGTGACAAGCGTTATATGATATGGTGTCCACCCTGTAGTTGCCTCACAATCACCTTGTGCAAATAAGTTAGTGTAATCAATGTTACCACCCATAAACAATAGCTGTTTCGCCAAAGTCATCATCCTACCACCCCCCGACACTTGTACCATGCCATACAGTTGTGCCAGACTTGCGGAAGAAGGCCATACGATAGGTCTTTCCTGCGGTCAAGGATGGTGCTGAACCACTCAACCACACAAGTGTACTTCCTGCGCTCATTGTCCACGTTATAGCTGCGGCATTGGTGTAGGTCAACTCTAAGAATATCTCCACATCACCGGCGGGGACGTTTAACACTGTTACGGCTTTAGCATCTGCATCGGCTGTTGTGATTTTTACGTTCTTGATTCCTGCATTTGCCATGTCGATAGGGTATACATCTGAGCCGTTATCGAGTACGGTGACATAGTTCGTAATAGATGCCAAGTCCTCGGTATTATCTCCTGCCATTCCTCTTGCTATAATATCTCCCATTTAACTCACCATCCTTCTACGAAACTGCGCGGCCATGAACCGATACTGTGCCATCTGTTATTGCAGTTAAATCCATGTAAACCTTGTGCAGACCTGTTACGTCAAATTGCCACGTTTCGCCTGTCCCTGTTGTGCTTACGGCTGTTGTCAATGGAGAAGCGCTAACTTTAACACCGGCGAGGGCTTTTAAAACTCCACTTGGGCCTTTGCTATAAAATGTGATAGTCCTTGCAGAATTTGCAACAGAACTAAACGTTTCAACCGTGAGTGTCTTAAAATACTTTACATCGAGGAATTTACCGTTTCCAGCTACTGTAGCTGCATCGTGGAAGATATGGTCTAATACGTCATTAATCATGAGTAATCACTCCTTTATATTAAGCCTTGGGTTTGCTCGTTTTCTTCTTAATTGCTTTCTTCTTTGCTGGCTTCTTCTGAACCGGTTTCTTAACAGGCTTTTCAATTTCTTTTGTCAATACTTCAATCTGATTTGTTGCTTGAACGATTGCTTCTGTGACTTCTGGTGAATCATCCTCAAATGGCAATGATTCAACAGGATTTGCCCGTTTCAACTCAGCAAGAATCTCCTGCTGTACCTGCAATATATCAAGCAATATGATTGAATTTATCTCACTTATGTTATAGCCTTTGTATTCCATTACTTTTTACCTTTCTTGACCGGCTTCGATTTAACTTCTTTAACCGATTCTGCAGGCTTGATTTCAGGTTCAATGTCGGCTAATGGGAATATTCTAGCTATCCCATTTGATTCAAACCGTGCCGCCAGTTCTGTGCCAACCTGTTCTATTGGATACTGCATACCTCTGTGATACTGTCCATAATCTTCTATAAACTTAACCTTCATATTCTACCTCCATAAAGGAAAGGGCAGGTTTTACGCTGCCCACATAGTTATTAGCCATCTGCCGAAGCTACACCAAGGATGGTACCAGTTCCCTGAACGTCCTCGTTGTAATAGTTTCTAAACAGCATACATGCATCTGCAACGACAGCGGCAACCATTGTTGCAAGGTTACATACGCAGTCATTGTCTCTGATTGTTCCGGTTGATGCGGTCAAAAGCTGAATACAAGGTTCTGTCCCCAAATCTGTAGCAGAGCCGTTGATAAGCAGGTTACCTTCAATCAGCACTTTGGTTGACGCGGTTGTGATTCCTTCAATACAAGCCGTTGAATAATCGCCCTGTATCCTGTTACCCCTTACTACCGTTCCGTCAGTGTCCTTCGTGAAGGATACCGCCGCTACTGCTCCACCAAGCCCCATATCGAAGTCATTGTCCTCGATTAGTGCAAAGTTGGAGGCATCATTCGTCCGAACGCTTACAAGGAATTCGTCAGTGGTGGTTGCCACTACATCAAACACACAGCCTTTTACTGTGCAATAATCTACACCATCCTCAATCTCAATGGCAACCTTAACGAGAGTAACATCGGCACTATGCCTTATGTTCATCCATGTTACGTTATCAGCTGCTACAGAAACCTCTGCATCTGCGTGATTGTGCTTAATCTGAGGCATCAGAGAGCCTTTGCCAAGTCCAACTACGGTTACGCCGGCAATGTCCATTGTGATATCGGTGCCGGTTATCGTTTCGGTATGTCCTGGAGCTACCCATATAACATCAGCGTTGTTGGCGGTACATTTGTTGTTGGCCTGATCAATTGTTGCCAAAGCGGTTGCCCAAGTTAGACCGTCATTACTTGAACTGCCTGAGCCGGAATCAACATAAAACTGATTGCCGGGTTCAAAGTTGAGGTACATTCTGCCGAGCGCATCGGCTATAACTTTTTCGCTGCCTTTCTTTCCGACAGCCAAGCCGTTAATGCCTGATAAGTGGCTAAAATGAGTATAACCCATAATTCACATCCTCCTTTCAAAAGGACAGGGAGGTTGCCCTCCCCATTAATTATTGCTTAGTCGGCGCTACTTCCCGCGCAGAAGCTCCAGTCATCAAACCCATAGCTCCACATACCTATGCAAGCGTACTTCTGTACTTCGCTATCGAAGTCAACTTCTGTCTTTATAGCAGGTACTCTTGCGTTGTACCAATTCAGCATGTCATTCATCAAGTCTCTATCACCCAAAAACCATTTCTTGCCGGTGATCATCGGATGGTAGACATAGGTCAGATCATCTTTGTAGATGTTGGCGTCGTTGTCGGCTATACCAGGCTCTTTGTCGCCAGCTTTAGGACCGCAAATCTTCAAAGCCTGCTCACGGTAATACATACCTGTTATAAGCACGTTTGGCGTGGTCATTAACAGATCGCCTTGATCGTCTTTGAATGCGCTCATTGCATTAAAGACAGTGTTCAGATTGGGAACTGTCAAATCGTAAGTAAACAGGTTGCTCTGCAATGTTGCGTTGCTTGGTGAATACGGATGGGATGCTGAGCATAGTGCCACTCCGTCAGGCCCTGCAAAGGTTGCATCAAACGCATTGTTAAACGTTGATACGCCGTGTGCCTGCAAGGTCTTGTACACGGCAGTATTAAGTTTAACTGTACGCTTCTTCATTTCGTTGTATTCAGCAAATCTGAAGAGTTCTTCTTCAAACTGAATGCCTCTGCTGTATTTTGCGTGCCTGTACCCCTTGCTGTAGCCCTTCTGGAATTCTGCGTATGACACAGATCCTGTCCATGGAGCCATTTGCCCTATGGAACCCACGCCGAGGTGATTCTCTTGCGACTTATCTGATCCCTGAACATTGTAAAGCATGGCGTTGTAGTCAGGCCTTTTCTTAGTTTCTTTGTCCCACAACTCATATGTTGCGCCTTCAAGCTCTATCCACTGTTCTCTCGTAATTGGCATTAAAATTCACTCCTTCTTATTGTTGATTTGCCTGTTGTCTACAGGACTTTACTTAGCTGCTCCGTCATTACCAAACTGGTGAAGCCTTAACATGAAGTAAGCGGTCATGTTTGCAGGATCAGCATCTACGAGCAGTAATTGTTCTCCACCGTTGGTATCCCAATCGATGTTCATGCTGTTTGCATCCAAATCCCATCCATGCTCGCCTATTGCCAAAGGCCCCGGACAAAGCTTGGCGGTGTCACCTGCTGCAAAAGCTGCGGTCTGTGCGCCAAATGTGATTGTTCCGGTATTACCTGTGGAATCGGTGATAGAGATTTTCTTGCCAACCAAAGAACTGTCAGCTGCACAAGTAACAACTTCCAATCTTCCACCTATCCAGAGGTTATCTGTCTGAGGCAGTAAGCCAGCAACAACAAAGGTAGTCGTACTTCCACCTGTTGCGGTTATAATGTTGTCGCACTTATGCCCGTAAACTGCCGTGGGCGAAGTGGATACTTTTATTTCAGTCCCACTATTGGCCGCATGTGCGTTTATAGCAGCACCAATCGCCGGGTCGTCCTGGTCTTGGTCCGCTAATACCGCAACGCCAGTTCCAGAGGTAAACAGAACTATTTCCCCCTGTTCAATTGCTGTTGCTGTAGGTATGGGTAGAGGCTGTATGTTTGGCACTTTTGAACCATTAAGATCCTTTGCCCAATAAAAACCTGCCATCTAAAATCAACTCCTTTTCATTTTTTCATGTGATCTCTGTGCTACTTTTGAAGCCGAAACTCCGAATATGTCGGAAATTTTCTTTGTGAAGTCGGAAGCCATTACAACGTCCTTGCCGTCTCCGGCATCTCCACCTTTAGGGGTAGTCCTCCGCTCTTTGTCGTGTGTGTTGGAAATTACTTTTCTCTCAGCCGCCGCCTTTGCTTCTGCTTTTTCCTGCGCAGCCTGTGTACCCTTTGCAGCCTGTTCCTGCTTGTACTCGTCCGACATAACGTACTGTCCGACTATAAGCGGATAAACAAGCTTTGGGTCGGCTGTCGGGTTAACTTCCATCAATCTGTCGAGTTCCGGTTCAAGCTTCGCGAAAAACTCGCTCTTGCTGAGTTCTGTTTTGGCCTTCACGTAATCCAACTCGCGCCGTTCCTCTTTGGTCTTAACTACTACCGGATGGTTCTGAACAATCTCGTTAATCTTGTCAGGGTCGCCAGCAGCTTCCTCAATCTGTTCAGCCAGTTTTGCCTTCTCCCGATTGCCAACTTCCGCAAGGTATTCATCAACTGTGTTGAAGCCTTCAAGTTTAGCAACTCTCAAAAGTGCCGCTTCTGCCTTCACCTTCTCACCCTTAACAAAGTCATAATCCATTCCCTTCTGCATCCACATTTTGCGTTCACTGACGGGAACTTTCTTTTCCTTGCCAAGAACTGTGAGGGTGTCGTATTCTTCCTCTGCGGCTTTCTCAGGTTCCTTGGTGTCAGGTTCCTTTGAAGTTTCCGGCTTTTCTTCCACTGGCTTTTCTTCCACTGGCTTTTCTTCCACTGGCTTTTCATCTGGCTTTTTGTCAATCTCTTTCGCCGGTTCCGCTTTGACGGGTTCCTTGTCCTTCAAGCCAAAAATGCTGCGTATTGTGCTGGTAAATGGCTTTGGTTCCTCCGGCTTGTTGCCAATGTCCTTCACTTCCTCCTGCTTCGCCGGAATGGTTTCTTCTGCGAATCGTTGGAGATAAATGTTCTTAATCATGTTTCAATTCCTCCCGCCTGGTTTCGGCGATATATTAACTAACCGGTTGGTGTCACCGGATGGTTTCAAATAAAAAAAAGCGGCTGCTCGGGAAACTTTTTCAAGTCTCTCGTTTGCAACCGCTTAAAGCAGTTTTACTTGCGATTTAATTGTCCTTCAATTTCAGTATAGCACGGTTTTTATGAGTCCTTTTATCGCCTACAAATCAATCTGATTTACTGTCTTGCAAACCTTTCCTGCATCTTTATGTTTGCAGATAAGAAATATACTGCCATTACCTAAACCGCGCTTGAAGCCTTTTGTTGAAGCTATCTTATGCCCACACTTTGAACAGAATATCACTCTTTCGTCTACTAATGCCTTAACAATTTCACCTGTCTCATTCATCGTTTAGCACCCGCTTTCGCCATAGCCGACATTGCAACCTGCTTCTCCATGGATTGATTCTGCCTATCTATCTTTTCGAGGCTTGCTTGTTTATCCTGTTCCTTCTCCTGTTGTTGTGCTTGCATCATAGCCTGTTGCTGTTGTGATACTGCTTCCGCTTGTGCCTTCTGCATCTCATCAAGTTCAGCCAGAATTTCATCAATCGGAGGGAAGCGACCTTCATCGAGAGTTTTCCACAAAGCCTTAGTTCCCATTGCTTTACCAAGTAGCTGTATAGCCATTGTTGTATAATAGTTCCTGTCTGTAGGCTTATCCTCTGCTATCTTAACTTTGACGTCAAACTCCGGTATAAATTCCTCTACCATTGATTGACCGTTTTCATCTGTTTGTCTGTCCCATGTTTTAACCAGCATACCGCGTTTGAATGTACCGGATTTAGGCTTCTCTTGCTGTGTCTTAATGAATGTCAGAAGGTCTACCATAGCCTGTAACTGCGTTGCTGGGTCAGTTCCTTGCGGTGCAGAAGCTATCTCCTGCAATACTTTATATGCTTTAGCCTGTATCTGTTTGGCTTGATTCTCACCCAATATGCGGTACTTCCTATCTTCTGTATAGAATTGTGCGATACGGTTTATGATAAGCTGTACAAACTCAATCATGAAGCCTTCCAGTACCTTTGCTTTATGCCGCGTTCTTGCATCAGCCCTTGCGCCAAGTTCAGCAACGGTTTTATACGGTACGTTTGCGCCGATGGATAAACCTTGCAGAATAGCCGTGTTTCCGCTTATTAAGTCAATTACATCCTTCTTACCTTCTTTGAAATTGATTATGCTGGCTGGCACTTGTACGGCTTTCTTTTCATGGATTCCGTTTATGTCAGTAACCTCATGCCATGCGTTCGCTTTGGCAATATTGTCCATGAGTTCCTCGCGTTGAGCATTCGACAAGGCGCCTTGATTATAATACGCTCCGCCTAAGCCTTGTCCAAGCATTGCGCCCAGTTCGATTTCATCAGCCTTGTTGTGTAGGATTTGAGGTATGACAACGTTCCGTATCTCGCCCATTCCCCAAGGTTGCTTTTCGTCAGAGTATAGCACCCTGTAAACGAAGGGATACAGCCCATCGTCATATATGTATGGTATATAGTCCAATAGAATTGTACCGGCTTTGTAGGCACAATGTACGCCCTTTAATGTACCCTCCGCCATATCTCGTAAATCTTTGGCGTAGAAGGGCAGATTTGATTCTGATTCTGCTAATTGAGCTTTTTCAAGGAATATCTTCTTCCATTCATCCGATACGAAATAAGGCGTTCCTTTGTGGAAATGGGTAATCAGTGTGGCTTGATTTGGTTCTTGCCCTTCATCCTCTTTGCCTTTTGGAATATCAAGTGAATCTTCAAGGACGTATTGGCCCTTCTCCCAGGTGTCAGCAAACCATTGTAATTTTTTGCGCTGTTTCCGGTTGATATATGAGCAATCCTGTAACCGTTCCTCTAAATCCAGTATGGCAGGATCGGGGTAAAATTCTTCTTTCTTGACAGCTTCAGTCTTAATCTCACCTACCCATTTGTCGGGTCCGGTACCACCTATCCAGTGCTGGTCATATCCGACATATTCTATAGCAGGACCATACCCGACAAACTGTTCAGCAAGTTTACCCCATTGGTCTTGAAATTTGTTTCGGGACAGAATATGCGGTACAAGGTTATTTAATGTGTCGGCAGCTTCATCATCCATTGGTTCAACGCCGGATATTTCCATTGATGGAGCAACGGAGAAAGGTGCAAGCATATTACGCATCATGGGGAATACGAAATTATCTTCACTATTGAAATTGCGCTTCTTACCTTTGGACGTACGAAGCCCTTTTGTGGTGTCCCATTGTTTGCCACCGCCCTGATATATTTTGTATTCATCCTCCCAGCACACTTCAATATCGGTTCGTGTTCCACCCTCTGCATACTGTTGAGCGGTATCAATCTTGCAGACAAGATCGTTTTCTTCCTGCGTGTTGCGGGGGGATACTTTTTTATTGTCCTTGACCAATCCAAATAGTGCCATATGTACCTCCTGTAAATAAAAAAAGCGATTCAGACAGTATTTCTACTGACCGAACCGCGCGGGTTGCTCTAATTTATGTATTCTGTTACCTTTATTTTAACATGGTTTACTTAAATCAATTATCCCCTTGTAACCACAGCATTTTACCACTGCAATATTTATCTGCTATGTATACTTGTTGGCTTTGTTCGAGACTGGCAATGCGGCTTGATGCCTTACTGCGTGAAGCTTCTTCCTGTTCTTTGGTCTTGTAGAAAGAACACCTTGCCCCTTTACACTTATCGTTTCTCAGCCACGTACATTTACCGTCTTTTAGTCCGGCACAATCCTTAACCATTAGCCTTCACCCTTTCGCCTTTTCCGTTTTCGCTTAACTTTATAATGCCATCGGACGTTACTACAACATGAGTTGTCCATCCGCATCGTTGGCATATCCTTTTAAATTCGCCGGATGCCTCACCAAGAGTTTTGTTGCATTCCGGATTGGTACATTTTATCTTTTGGAGTTGCATGGTTACCTCCTTAGCCCATCCTTATACTTCAGCATCTTTTCTTCCCAATCCGGAAAACCCACCCATTTCAGCACCATTTCATTCAGTGCAATATCGCACTCGATACACAGCGGTCTGTGAAGCCTTCCATCTGCGCACGCTTGCCATGCTGCATGAGCTGGTTTGTCACAGCGTACACATTTGCACCGCTTGATTCCGATTGCTGTATAGGGCTTTCTACGGCCTTGCATTGGCATACTCTCCACGCCTTTCTCTATCCATCGTGACAATAATTTTTGCCATACTGTCGATGTATTGTTCGTGCATAACGTCTTGCAGAGTGCCATCCTCAAAGCTATCAAACACAGAACATTTGACATGCAGTAGTTCATGCACAAGAGACTGTTCCATATCACGAGGCCACAGGCAGCTATCGTAATCCTCGTTGCACACCATAGCGATCGTTGCCGAGGCTTTCTGAATCACCCATGAGACATTCGCTTGCGTGTCTGGTTTCATATCTCTTTGACGTTTAAGCAAAATCTTAATTTCCCAATTTTCAAGGCCTAGTATGGCTTTCCAGTATTGCAGTTTGTCTTTAATCTGCTGTTCGGATAAAATACATTCAGTTTCTTTGTATAGCATGTTTACCTCTCCATCATTTCTGCCGCATTAACAACATGCGCTTTTTGTAGTTGTTTATTGTACTCGTCAAGCTTCTTTAAGTTTTCAACTATTACATCTCTAAGCTCAACTGTCATTTCGATGTTACCGTTTGGTTTATTTGGTTCTGCTGATTCCAAACCTTCGATGCACGATTTTAGCCAATCGGTTATTTTTGCTTTATAACTCACAATAGCCCTTCCTTCCGGCTTATAGCCTGTTTAATCAATCTTTATCGCTGTTTCCTTTAAAAACTCCTCAAATTTTTTCTTTGTCATGTTCTCAGGTTTAAATGAAACCATCACTTGGTTAAAAGGCCTGACGTATTTAGCAAGAATTTCTTTAGCCTCCCGTTCAGCTTCTTCCTTCGCTTCTTCAATACACAGATTGATATATTCCTGTTCGGTCATGTTCCAAGCCGTAGGGCAATCGACAACTGTTGAAAATCTACATAATAGTCCGTTTGGTTGTCTTGCTATAAATCTGCTCATTACTTTTCATTCCTCCCTCCTACTGCCACAATGGGTTTGTACCATCGTCCTGTTTTGGTACTTTCTTCTCATAATACGATTTATGCGTCTTGCTCTTTATCAGCTTGTACACTCCCTTAAAGGCATTCACGGCTGATTCAATCGGCACAGGTGGAATATCATGCTGCATAGCTTTGCCGAGACGGATGCCGTAGATTAGGGCGGTGTAGGTGGAGAGGAGAAGGATTAGGGCGATGCCGAGGATGAGAAATAGGTTAATCATAATATTGTTTTCACCGCCTCCCACAAAGCGTCACAAATCTCTTCGCTTTCATGCTGCACCATGCTGCAATCTTCCCCAGCCCCATCAACAATTGCTATTTTCTGATATTTAATTCCTCTCGTTTCAGATTTGCTATCCCAAACGGTAAAATGTACGAAGTCTTTTTGTTCAGCAAGAAGTTCAATCATTTTACCTATTGTAACCTCATTGCCATCAATTGGAGCCGGTATAGTGTTTCCGTATATCAAACAAGCAAGTTTGCTTTGCTGCCCCCATGTCAGTTCGTTTAATTGTTCTTCAGATATGTACTGTTTCATGGCATTTCCTCCTGTTCAAGTTCTTTGTCCATTGCTTCAAACTTATTGCTCCAATACTCTTTTGCTGCTTGTTTAATTTTTCCAGAGCATTCAGAGAAGTTCGTGCTTGAAGCTATCTCTACTGGATAAAGCCAATCCTGGACAAATTGCTTTCTTATAACAAGCAATTTTTCAATAGCCGCTACAATAGCGGTTACTTTGTTTGCATCCATCTTTTTGTTTGATTGAAGCATTTCGGGCAGTAATAGAAGCGACCTGTCGATACAGTCGTGTAGAATGTCTTTACCTGTTGCGCTATCTTGATAGAAAAATTGTTTCGGCATTTTATAAACACCTTCCCTTCACTTATAATTCTATCACGGTTTTTCAGTGTACTTTCTTCCTCAATCGAATGGCGATTCGCTCTCATATCCGCTACTTGAATTATCGTTGTCGAAGCTGCCGCGCTGGACTTCTCGGATTGTTTCTGACTGGAAAGACTGGTGCCGCCTTATTTCGTTGGCTATCATGTCTGCGAATAAAGCGTCGTCGTGTTTGCCGTTCATGGCATCAGGTTTACCATCTTTGCGAATGAAGGTGATACATTCATTGAGCATGGTAATATCATTAAATAGTTCAATGTTGTTATTTATTAAATGGATTTCTTTGTCGATTATTAACCTTCTGGTATTGCCATCAGTTTTCCATCCGTGAGCATTTTTGAATTCACCAGAAAGATCGTCGTATTTTTTTCTCATATATTGCCGTGGATAATGAAGTCGTTCAAGTTCTTCAATTGGGCCAGTATTAAAATTCATTTCTATTCCGATTAAAGCAAGGTTGTAATACATGCCTAAACAGTACATTTGCCACGTATAAGGCTTTGAATGTGTCCACTGCCCGTGTAATGTAGCTGCTCTATTTCCAGTAACATTGTTTATTACAGCACCAGCATACTTATCGCTGTTTATACTTTCCCCTTTGGTATCGCCACCTATGACATAAGGGTATCCGGATTGTGGAGGCTCATATATTGTGATATAGCCGTTCGGGTCGTCAACCCACCTGATAGACTTTTCTTTTATCCTATCTTCTGTTTCTGGATTATCCCACTCGAAATAAAAATGTCCACGCTTCGGGCAATCTCCGGGCTTTACGTCTTTATATTTTTTACGCAACACTTCAATCCTTGCGTTAACTCTTGCGTTGTTAAATATTGGTGTACCTGATGCTATGAACGCCTCATTGTATGATGAAGGATTTTCCTGCTGCATCATTGGAAGGTCGCCGTTGTTATCGTTTCTATATGTCCATATCCACCACTTGATTTGTTCTTTTGTGAGATTAAATGCTTTGATTATTCCAGGCTGTCCTTCTGTTCCTAGAAGGTATTCCCTAACTTCTTTTTCGTCAATGCTGTTTAATAGTTTTTGGCGTTCTTCTTCCGTGCAAGGCATGACGTTCAACTCAAAATCGTGCCATGCAAAGAATAGTAATGTCCATTCGTTTTTTCCGTCTAAAGCGTCGTCGCACAGCTCTTTAAAGTCGTTATACCCATTTGCTGTTGATTCAATTTCAGCATCTGTATCAAGAGTTTTCGGCATGGCTGCCATTATACCTGCAAGCTGTTTCTTTGGGCTTTTACCATCTGGAGCAGGCCAGAAAGCGAATTCGCTGGCATGGAAATAATGTATAGTGTCACCACGGCCTATGTTGACATCTCCTGCTACCTGTATGCTTATCTTGCTGTGCAATCCCTTGCCCTTCCCTTTGTAGCCTGTTGGTCTGTCAAATACAAGTTCCTTGGCATTAGAAGCCTGTAAGAGCGGTTTTGTGTGTGCCGGAAGATTGGTATACATATATCTTGCTTTTTCAAATATGATAGTCGTTGCAGGTTGCGTATGGGCGACAATCAAACCTGTCCGGTTCTCTTTGGTTGTTGTGTTGTAAATCATATTGCCCTGTGCATCAGTAGAAACGCCACACTGTCTAGGCTTGATAACAATGATTCTTACCAGTTTTCCTAATGCGCGTAATTTCTTCTTTGTTTCATGGATTTTACGCTGTATGCTATTGAGCTTAAGCGGTACTAATTCGCCGTTTTTATTGACGATTTTTATGTACTCTTCAGCAAAAATAACCTCATCCTGCAGCGCTTCTTCTTTCCGTTCAGCTTCAAGCAGTTGCAGAAGCTCTATCTCTTCCTTATCGCTCAGTCTACCTGATTCAAGCATTTTCAGCAGTTCATCTTTGTTCAATGTTGTCTCTCCTTTTACACATGATATGGTTTATCGTGTTCTGAAAGCGTTTTGGCGTGTCATAGACGGTCACCAGCACGTCACCGCAGAATATGTATATCTTGTCACCATACAGCCGGATATTGTTGGCTTGCCCGTTAAAGTCGTATATGGAGACTAAATATCCATGAAGCGAACCGGATACATCGGATTGGCACAGACCTTTTTCAAATGCAATGTTCGCCAACCGTTCAGCGCTTTTTACCTTGATTCCGCATCGTTCGTGTATTCTGTTTTTACCGTGCAGGGTGACTTGAACCATGGTGTATCCTCGCTTTCAAATATTCAATCTCCGGCGCCAACATTTCGGAACACTCGTCCAGTAAACATGCTATATCTTCATAGTCCGGATTGCCCTTGTCCAACTCTTCGATTGCCAGGCGAATTGCGGATAATAGTTCCTGCTTGGTATGGTACAGCATGAAATCATCCTTTCAGGCTTCATCAATCATTCAGTAGCTTAAATGTTTCAACCTCTTTGATACTCATTCCAACCAATCCCGGGCTTTTATCGCTATCGGTAGCCTCAAAGTGTGCGTTTGGGTGTTGCGGATACATAAATTCAATCATGCAGAAATTAGCAAGGTCAGCAAGGAATTCTGTATTCCCGGTTTCAAGATATTTCTCCCAGCGCAATTCTATTGTTTTGTGCATATCAACAAACGCACCAGATTTGTTTTCGTAATTGGCTTTAATTGGACCATATTTGTAGTGGCTCATTACCATACGATTCTTTCGGAGAGTGTCAAAGTTTTCGGAATATTCGGTCGATAGGATTTGGTTTGTTGTCATACAGTAATCCCTTCTGGCACAATATAGAATTGCTCATTAACCTCGACTACTGTTTCATTGATGTTGGCTTCAATGTACTCTTGCCACTCACTTTTAGACATTTGCTTACCAGATGCTCCGAGACATTTTGACCTAATAATTCGCCTTGTTTGGAGATTGTATGTGATGCCGTATCCGCGTGATAAATCTGATCCAATAGGGTAGTAGTAAAACCCGTTTTTTACTTGTCTTTTTTCTCTTTTACATCCTTCCATGCTTTTCCTCCCAATATCCTAATTTTGTAGTTCTTAAACATAGTTTTAAGTACCTTGTTAATGTGATTGCCCCTGCAGAATATCCACGGGTTAACGAAATACTGGCGGTTCTTTGAGTTTTTGCCACGATACAAAATATCTTTCTGAATAAGCGTTCTAATTGTTTCATAGACGAGGCCTCTGGACAGTTTCGTGATTTCTACCAAGTCCTCCGTTCCAACATCTTTGCCATCATGTGTTTGCAGGTGACAATCATCGTAGGAAACGCAGGGAACTACCGAGAATAAAAAAGCCTTCTCCGCTTGGCTTAAATCATCCATCCACAACCGAACTTCCATTATGTTCATCTTCATGAAATTTGACATATTCCATATAATTGTTTCAGGCGGTTTTTTATTTTTCTTATCATCCTCAAACTTCTGATAGGCTTCCTGACTCTCTTTACGCCGTATGCTGTCACCTTCGTATATTTCTGTTGTTATCTCACCTGTTTCAGCACTTACAACATGAGCTTTAATCGTTTTATCAATCGTCTTATTCATGCAAATCCCCTCTACGCCTTACAGCTCTAAGTGTTTAAATTCATATGTCCAGAAAACGTCACAAAAACGCCATTATATATACCGAAATCTGGACATATGTTTTGAGTCAATCCTTACTGCCAAGTATGTTCCAGCTATGGACTTTTCTCTTTAGTCTTAGACCGAAATCCAACGTTCTTTTGAAGTAAAACTGTTTCTCCATACATTAATTTTATCACTGAAATGACGAGTCTCTTTCGCCTCTGAATAGACGCAGATAGCCTTGGAAGAAGTGAACCTGATTATAGAAACCATATCGGTGAGTTCAACGAAATGGTCGGATGATGGGGATAGTTTGAATATATTTGCAACTATGCTCGTTGGATAATCATAGTACTATTACCACCTCTAGGGAAAAGCCGGGGGTAGTCGAGGCATCGGTTCTCTGCCAAATCAGACCCACGCCCCCCTATACGGTCCGGCTCCGGCTGCTACGCCTTGGACAAAAATATAGCAGGTGGCCAGTTGTCCGGCTCCTGCTGATAGTGTGGCAATGCTTATCGAGTGTGCTATAAATGAATCTAACACAATAAGAATATGTTATATTGAGAAAACAAGAGATAATGCAGTAATATCAAGGCATAACAAGCCATAACACAATTTAAACATTGTTTTTGAGACTTAACGAATCTAACATAATAGCTTATAATATCATTTATGAGTTAAATTGAATGGAGGTGACAAAATGAATGAGGTTGGAGCTATTAAGGATAAAAAGCAGATTGAGAAAATGAAAAGAAGCTTTACTAACGAAAGGGATCTGCTGTTATTTACTCTCGGAATCAATACAGGACTGAGAATATCCGATTTGTTGGAACTGAAAGTAAAAGATGTTACAAGCCAATCTATTAAATTAAAAGAGATTAAAACCGGCAAACAAAGAACTGTTACTCTTGATGATGTAGCAAGCAAAGCTATAAAGGCGTATTTGAACAACAATAAAATGCAGGATGATAATTATATATTCCGGAGCAGAAAAGGCGAAAATAAGCCAATTACAAGGGTGCAAGCGTGGACTATATTAAATGATGCGGCTAAAAAGGCAAAGCTTAGCATTAACGTAGGAACTCACACATTGCGGAAAACATTTGGCTATTGGGCATATAAGCAGGGGATTGACATCACATTACTACAACAGATATTTAATCACAGCACGCCAGCAATCACTTTACGCTATATCGGAATTACCCAGGACGATATTGAAAATGTTTATATTAATCTTAATTTATAGGAGGCCTTAAAATGGCAAAAAGCAAAACATTACCCCATAAAGGCGAAAAAATACAACTTGTATATGACTATACAATAGACTATATCACTCTTACAGTAAGATTTGAAAACCAAATAACAATAAGATATGCAGATAATAAAGGCTTATCGGACTACGAAAAGGCTAATAAACTACTGCAACTATATTTTAAATTACTAGGTATGACAATCTCCGAAATAGAAAAAGCCCTGCATATAAAGATTACCGCCGAAGGCATCAAAGACAATACAGGGCAAAAAATTAATACTGTTTTAATCTGAGCTGAAAGGCTCTTTTTCTTTGTCCTCTACTGCCGCAAAATCCACTGGAATAGCGGTGTCTAGCTGTTTTGTACCTAATAGTTGAGCTATTCGGCTTCTGCGCTCATCTACAGTCAAGTTGATATTAAAGTCCATATTAACGTCAACTTGTGACTTCTCACTGTAGAGCCCAGCCATTTCAAGAATCACCTTGCCGTGCTGGAAGGATCCGCGCAGAGCTTCACGAACGAAGGTATTCAGGACAGGAGCAACCGACTGGTCGACCAAAGCACGTGACTGAGCCTTATAAAGTGCTTGAAATCCGGGCTTTTTGAATGCTTCGTAGTAGATTACCCTTGAACAACAAGCAAGCTTACAAATATCAGTGATGCTTTTCATCCTGTGTTCAGGAGTAAGCAACACTTCAAGTAATTGACTCTCTTTCTCTGTTGGTTGATATTCTGTTAAGTTTTGTATTACTGTCATCATGTTGTCATTACCACTCAATCCATTTTCTCCCATATTCACTCACCTTCATTCAAAGTAATATTATCTTCACCCAATATGTCCGTCACTTCTTCACCATACATATTCCAATCAATTCCATATCGTTTCAATATATCTGCAAAATCTTCCCGGTCATGTTCTTCCAGCTTCAATCCCTTTTCGCCTATTCCGATATGTTTCAGTTCATGCAGCATTAGTATTTTTTTCTGGTTCTCGCTCAGCAGTTCCGTATTCGGTTCATAAAATGTAATAATAAAATTAAACGGGAGCCAAGCCTGATAAGTTAACTTTACCTTGCGGCAATCTGCATATTTAATCTTTGTTCCGGCTGGTTTCTCCTGACTCAGCACATAACCGATTCTAACATCATATTCCGGTATGATCGCCAGTTCCGGAAATTTACTTATAATCTGATCAGCCAGCTTCCGCAGATCCTTCGATGGCTCGGCATCTCTTATGTTTAACTCTTTCAACAGTTTTTTAATTAATTGGTGCTGGTCTTTTGTTCTAGTCTGCTTATATATTTCCAACAACTTATTCAGTGCCGGGCATCTATCCTCGCACATATCTGATAGTATACATTGTTCGCATAAGGCATTTCTAGGCATGTAATCAACTCCCTTAATATTATTTTACCTTATTTCGGCTGCATCCTTTTGTCCTCTTGCAATCGGCCCAAATCCATACTATAATGTGTACATACAAAACTACCTGCATGGAGGAAATCAGAGAATGCCAGATAAAAAGAAATATATTCCCAAGACTAAGCACACTAGCTATAGATTCACCGAAACTACACGCCGAAGATTGGCTGATATAGCCGATTTAGATAGTATTAGTAGTACGCAAGCCTTGAATAACCTTATCCATTCCGAATACGGCAAACGTGAATCGGAAATTTTAAAAATGAAAGAAAACAAGCGAAACAATGCGAGCAAATGAGATAACGAGAGATAAAACCGTTTAATTTCGTCAAATCGAGATAAACGGTATTTTTTTCACGTTTTACATGTAAATACTGCTGGGTGTATCATAAAACTATCGAAAGTGCAACACAAACGGCGAACATTGACAACTTAACAGCTAATCCCCAATAGCCTGCATCCGCAGGTCATACCTAGAAGTGCATAGCACAGTATAGAGGGAGCAATTAAAGGATTGGCTGGTCTGCACATAGCAAACAAATAAACTTAGGAGGTTTTATTATGAAGTGTTGGATATGTGGAAAAGAAGAAAGCAATGCAGATGTAAAAATTGACGTTGACCGCCTGTTGTGGATGGTGCGAAATTACTTTGACACCTACCAAGCTTACAAGATGGTATGTAAAAAACCGTCTTGGAGATGGACACAAAGCGAAAAGGAAACTTACATCAAACGGGACCGAGAAGAATACTGCGGCAGAAACGCGATTGATGAAGTCGCAGCAATCCTCAGCCTTGATTCAAGCAAACTGTTTAACATGGCACGTATCGCTCGTAAGTGGGAACAGAAACGCAATTGGCAATATAGTTTCCCGACAAATGAAGCATCTAAGATAATCCTTGAATATCTCAAAAAAGATAACGATTCTTTACGCTTCAGCAGCATTGAGTATGTACATTATCAAATCAACAGAAGGGCTGAAAAGACCGCTAAACAAAAGGCGGCATAGAAATAAGACGTTTGGGCGTCTCTAAATTAGTGCTTTTGGCCCAAAGCGGGTGCAGGACGAAAGGAGGCAATCTCCTGCACGTAGCAAGAATATGAAAGGATGGGATGATATGAAATATCGCATTAAATGGATAGGCAAACGAGCCTATGAGCGCATATTTGACTCGCTGGCAAGCATCGCCGATATGGATTGGTTTAACTCTAATCATGAATAGGCCGAAACCGGGTTTCCCGGTCGCACTGTAATGCAGTGCCTGACGATGGCCAAGGTCACTCAGCGGGGCGCAATCCGCTCCAGAAGGGAATTTACTATGACAAGAATGTTAGCAACATCAATCGGAAAGAATGGTCGCTCTATCCGCTCAATGGAACCGCTGAGCAACGAACAGATTATGAACGTAGTACCAAGTATTTTTGCACCAGAAGCGCATGGAAGTCGCAGCAGCAGGTATACTTACATACCCACTGCTAGCGTGTTGGATGGACTGAGAAAAGAGGGATTTGTACCGTTTTTCGCAGCACAGGCAATGAGCCGCATCGAGGGCAAATCTGAATTCACCAAGCACATGTTAAGACTCAGGCACGTAAACGACATTGCCAACTCTGAGGGCGCAAACGAAATTATACTTGTCAACTCTCATGATGGTACGAGTAGCTATCAGTTGCTTGCAGGGTATTTCCGGTTTGTATGCCAGAATGGATGCATTGCAGGTGATACGGTCGAGGACTACAGGGTCAGGCACAACGGTGATATCCGCAACGACGTTATAGAGGCCGCATACCGGATTGTTGACGAGTTTGAAATTGTGGACGATTCCCGCGAAAGTATGCAGGCATTGCAGCTTTCCAGACCTGAGCAAAAATTACTTGCATCTGCTGCACTGGATTTGAGATTTGGCAGGGATGAAGAAAACAAAATTCTCTCTCCTGTATCCACTGACAGAGTGTTATGGGCCAATCGCAGAGAAGACCAGGACGATAGTTTATGGGTCACATTCAACCGGCTCCAAGAGAACCTCGTTCGTGGTGGTATGAGGGGCAGAAACCAGTCAGGCAATCGCACAACTACCCGAGAGGTACAGTCCATCGATAATCTTGTTGGTCTGAACCGGGCGTTATGGACACTTGCAGAGGGTATGGCACAATTAAAGAATGGCATAAATATAGGCAACCTAGCACAAGCACAGTGACACAGATTGCCTATATAGCAGCACAAGTGGCCGCAGGTAAATTATAACACGCTTGCGGCCTTCAATCAATAGCAAGCCGAGCCCGGCGGCTATATCCGGGCGGATTGGAGGAAGATATGGTGTACGAAATTAAGATTAAAATTAATAAACCTGAAACCACATCAAAGTCCGTAAAGACACCTTCTGCATTGACTTTTGTAATTAGGTCTGACAGCGAAATAAACGCAAAGATTGAAGCTCTAAACAGTGCCAGAAGAACTCAGGCGGCTCACCCAAGAAAGTACAAAGACTGTACATTTTCCACAATACAGTGCGTAAAATTTCACTAAGCCTTAGCACTCCGGCAATAAAGGACAGAAAGGTTGTATGATATGGTTAACAAAGATAATATATATATCTTGACAAGGATAGAATTAAAAAATAGTTCTGCTGATAAATTTAAAGAAGGTGATGTTGTTATTTGTAATGGCTATTTTATAGAAATAGAATACGGAGTTTATGACATTCCCGGATTGTTAACAAAAGTAACAACAAGATATGATATGAGGTATTTACCTATACATAAACAGCCGTACTATATCCAGGATTTTATACACAGAAGAGATATAAGGGAGGTCACCCCATGAAATTACGTATCAAACTAATCCACCTGATCCGCATGACAGCGGACGAAACATACCGCATCGACCAAGAACACCGCGCCCGTTTCGCCCGGGTAATGGCGGCGAATAAATCCATTATGGCAGGGAGGTAAACAGGATGCCAGCAGAACGCCACGAATACCTTAAATCCCTTATACAACAGGCATTGTGGAACGAGTACGCACGGACTGAAAATAAGGACTACAAAGCACTATATGAGCGGTGGTACGAGAACTATGAGGCAATTGATATCCGGAATGTTGAATAAATTAAGTCCCGAGGTTGCCAGCTTAACGGCTGGATGGAGTAAAATTCTCCAAAGGTGGCGAAAGTCACCTTAACGCTTATAGACTATGAAAGGAGCTTAATGTCGTGGAACGATTTGAAGTCGAATATCTTAAGCATAGCATATTTAAATCCGCAGAAAGAATAAAGGTGGTAGTCGGTAAGGACGGCTTGATTGAATTGCTTTGCAATGGTATGGTATCAGTATTAACCGCTGAAAGGGTGATAGTATGAACTACTCATATGAACGTGTCTCAACTCTCCACCAAGACGAACGCCGCCAAGAAATCAGCCTGGAACATATCAAAATAGACTGCAGATATGTTGACAAAGCAAGCGGTAAAAACGCCGAACGCCCTAAACTGAAAATGCTGATTGCCGATGTCAAACGAGGCGATCATGTATATTGTGAATCAATCAGCCGATTAGGCCGTAATGTTGACGATCTGCGCCGATTGACAGAACAGTTTGTTTCAATGGGCGTTACGGTCCACTTTGTGAAGGAAGGCATCGATTCATCCGGCAGCACCTATAAATTTTTGCTAACCATTTTGGGCGCTGTGGCTGAAATGGAACGAGAGGTTGCCGTTGAACGTGTCCGGGAAGGCGTGGAGAAGGCGAAGCGATACGGCACTAAATCAGGTATCCCGTTTGGCAGACCTGAGCCGGTGTTGCCGGACAGTTTTGAGAAATACTATAGCCGGATGCAGGAAGGCGAAATCACAAAGGTTGAATTGGCAAGGCTACTGGAAACAAGCCGGTCAACGGTGTATCGGTGGATTAGACAATTTGAAAAGCAGAAGAACCGGGGCTGATGGCTCCGGCTCTTTTTTTATGCACGCATTTTTATTATTACAGACTAAGTTATTAACCATTTGGTACGGCCTTTATTGCAAACTGGGCAATAATTACTGATATAGCTTATCGAAAACCATCTACATTTCCATCTTTCAGCCATACATAGACCTTGCCAATCTACGAAGTGTTTTTTCTTGCATTTTAAATAATCCATAGTTTTTTACCTCGCCATATTTACGAATTTGAATTGTCTTGTTATTGCGTAGGCAATTAATTTCTCATAATTCTTGCGTATTCTGCTTTTAATGCCACAATTTCATTAATTGTTAATTTATTATAACTTTCTTCTGTCATGCCTCTTGCAATAATAAGCCATTCAATAAAAAAATACTCTTCACTAGATATTTTCACAATTACTCTCCTTCACACTCTTTATATTATCCGAGCCTATTTCCTTCTCTCCACATATTCCAGCAATGCTAAACTAACAATGTCCTGTATTTTTTCCCTCGGATGCTTCTCCGCATATGTGTGCATTTCATCATCAGCTTTTTTGTGCAGTTTATATGTCTTTCTTACTATATCCGCCTCTAAATCTTCAACGGTATGACTTTGGTATGACTTAGGTATGACTTTTCTCAATTCAAGCTTTCCTTTACCGTCAATCGCCGTATCCGTCAGCACTTCACACAGTGTATACTCTCCACACATAATTTTATCGAGTGGACACTTCTCGCAATCTACCGCCTTGCAGTCCTCGGCTAAGTCCTTCAGTCTTTTAAGTAACCTCTCTGTCTGTATCGACATAATAACCTCCTCATTTGCGTTTTGACCTGCTATTGCCTCTAAAATTTCGTATTTGTTCACTCTGTATTTTTTGACAAAGCTGTTTATGTTATAAAAATTTGGGCTATCCATAATCTTTTGCATCTCTGCAAACATTTCCGGCGTGAGTTTTCTTCCCGGAAGCCGATGGGATTGACCTGCCGCAATTTTTAAAGCAGCTTCGCTTGGTATAAACTCATACCATTTGATTGCTACAAAGAGAGCTACATACGCCGTGTCGCGTGGGTCATGCTCGATCAACCCCAATTTACTCACCCCTTTTGGTTTGTATCGTCTTTTGCTGTTTTTCGAACCTTTTCAACCAGTTCACTCTTATCCTTTACCGCCTCAATTGCCTCTGCCAGTGTCACAGGCCTTTTAAACCTCTCTAGCTTGCCATTTATTATCCAGCTCAGTAACGCCTCATTCCGGCTCGTGCAGCGTTTATTGGTGCATATGCCGTCTTGGATGATGCTGCCACATGTGCAAAATAGCATTCCCCTCACTCCTATTCTTCAAAATATTTGCACTCTTCACACATGGGCTCGCCAACTGCTTTGCCGGATGAAAGCATCAACGTTTTATCGTTTTTGCAGCTATCCCTAACCCATACGATCCACATACCAACATTCCATACGTGTTTACATTTCCTGCATTTTGCGTATTTTCCTCTATATTTTGCCATTCCCCTCACACTCCTATCTCTTGTAAAAATTCCTTGACATAATATCGATAATGGACTTTCTTTAGTTCTGCTTTAATTTCCGTTCCATGCTGCTGCACCCATTCAAGTGGGAAACTCTTTCGGTCTGCATGATGATAAAAGTAATAAATATGCTTTATGTGTATAAAATAAGTTTTGTTTAAATCGCGGAAGTTAAATATGAATCCTGGAATTATACCTGCCACACAATCTGCCATTGATAACTCTTTAAGCTGATTTTCTCGGATACAGTTGAATGGAATTGACTTGTCTTTGTGCGATTTTAACTCTATTAGCCATAGCCTGCCATCGAATAGCAGGAAGTCGCATATATTGCTGTGTTGAAAGCGTGTTGTCTCCTGTTCTCCCCATGCTGCGGTACCATCCTTGAAACGATAATGGTATACACTGTCGGGAACTGATTTGATGAAGTCCTGTTCAAAATCCTTACCTGCATTAGCCATTGCACTCCATCTCCTTCCGCAGATCATCCTTGATGTAATACTCACATTTTAGAATTTTCAGAATGCTTTCAATGTTTCGCCCAAACCTGCCCCAATCAATCTTATTTGCTCTAGCGTTGTGATTCCACCGCCCAACTTTCCACAAGTCAACGTGCCTGTGCATGTCCGTTACAAATCCTATTGCATCCTGCGTACTGATAACCGGTTCAAGGCTCACCCACGTTTTAATTCCTGCTTCGTGGGCTTCTACAATTGCCTGTATCCTACTAAGTGGTTCCGCTGCGTGTGGCTCCCATTCAAGGCTTTTGTCAGCATCCGCAAAGGTCAATGTTGTCCCAAAAGAATCACCTTCGCCATACAAGTCAAAGTCTCTTACTGCCCTCATACCGCCCTTTGTCAGTACAGATACATTTGCCCCTGCATCCTTGATTAGCTTAATAATCTCTCTTGTCGGTGTGGTGTCAATCTCCGTTGGATAAGGATCACACATAAAGCACAGCATTATTTTCTTACCCTTGTATTTGCCGCCTGACAATTGATTTTTTACAGCTTCGACAATTCCATCACGCGGTTTCACATCTGCAAAATTTGCCGTTGGGTGATACCGGTTAAACATTTGGCTTGCGTAGCAATATGTACACCCGTGGTTGCATCCGGTATAAATATTTATTGCAAGGTCGCTGTATTCTCTTGCTCTTGTTCTAGGCTCGTAAATCGGTCTGAAACTCATTCCCCCATCACCACCTTATCTATTGCCGCAAGGACTTCTTTAAATTTCCAATAACTGCTATCATGCACTATGAAGTTTTCATTGCCACCTGTAAAAATATAAGCCTTATCAATGAAGTCTTTTATTGCCTCCCTTGCCACCTTCAGCGCCTCCACATCGGCGGGGTTGTGGTAGACAGCTTCAGAGACTTTATGCAAATCCCCTATAACACCGAAACATTCTTCATATATCCACGAGCAAGCGTTAACCGCTGATTTCCTCGGTCTACTAGATGCGCCTTTTCTGAAAAATAGTTCCGCTCTTTCTCTTATTCTGTTTAATCCATTTCTCATAGCCCCATTCTGTGCCTGAGCCTCATACATAGCCTTTGCAGCATCCATACACTTGTTTTCAAGCCTTTCATTTTCCTGCCGCAAGGCTTCTATGGTGTCAAACAAAAATCGTATATCCTCTGGTGCATGTGCAATAAATTCTGCTGTGTCTCTTGGCGGACTGCTCCAATCCATGCGAGCTATTACATAAGTCGTTTGCCCCTCTTTTTTAACGATATCTATTTTCTTTGTAAACTGTTCATAACCCGGTTCTTCCATGTTGGTTATTTCGGCTTTCCATTTGCCAGGTGTCGCTTTGTTTAACCGCTCTTTTATTTGATTCACCGTCAATCTCATCCCTCAACCTCCCCATTAATTACATCAAGCCAGTTATCCATACAATTTGTACAAGTGTATGATGCTACCGGATGCCCATCCATGAATCCAGTTTCACGTATAGCATATTCACCTGCATTAATTTCTTTTTCGCATCCGCCTGCGCATCTATGCGGTTTGCGACATTTCACCAACTTTTCCTCGTAGTTCTCAATATCTCCGTCGTCAAGACCATAAAACCCAGCATCGGTTATGTTATAATCTTCTGGTTTATATTTCATCCCTCTACCTCACTTTCCCTCAACAATGTTGCAAGTTCGCACCAATCTTCATGTCCATCATCTTTTTCATGCTTATTACATATCGGGCATAAGCCAAGTCTGCTATATTCCAACCTCTCCAGCATTGCCCTGTACGCCATTTTAAGGCTAATAATTATTATGTTGACTAATTTTACGTTTAACTTAATTTAGCTTGGACACGATACCGTTTTGCTCGCTACAATAGCATTTACATTGTTTTATCAGCACTCTTGCCCATTGGCTGCTTATGTTCGGGCTTAGAAGGCTTCGTCCACTTTGTATCAGCCAGGATACATAAGTTTTACCGTAACTTAATTAATTTATGAAAAGTATTTTATTATCAACGCCGCCTTCAAGCGATTGATTTAGTAGGGACTATCTTGTTATTGCGCAGTTATTCAATCGACATACATACATATCCCGGTTGCAAAAATCGTTCATCATCAAGAATGTATGTGACCTTGACGTATATCCTTTGTTCTCTTGTAAAGCACCCCCTAAAATCACTCCAGTGTCGAAGTGCTAATATATCACCGACTTTATAATCCCTGTCGTTCAATCTTATTTCAAAGCGTTTATTACCTTTTTCTATCTCTTCGTAATACGGAGATATTGTTTTTAATTCATGTACCATTGCTTTGTCCTTTCTGCACAATATTTATATTTGTTGAATCAACTCACCTTATGTAATCCCGCCTGTCCCATATACAGTTCCGCCACACTCAACATTTCATCCGCAAACTTGTATACATTTTCCGCCGACACTTCCAACTGCGCGCCCGTCTGCCGATTTATAATCCAAAGCGAATCCTTCTCTATGGCGTAGGCGATTTCAGGAAAGCCAGATTGAACCGTTATAATGTGGCGGTGTTCTTCGGCTCTGAGTAGGTCGTTATGTGATATCTTCATCCGTCAAATTCCTCCTGATCTGCTAATGTGCTTTTCTTGCTGTACCGATTCACAAGCAACATATATTCTTTTGCCCACTCATACGGTACGGGCGCTTTTGCTTCACTGTATCGGTTTATTGCATCTGCTAAACCTTCCATCCGTATTTCATCCCACATCTTTTTAGGCATTATACCGATTGGTGGCTTTTGCATGGTATCACCTCACAAATTTTCTATTAGCCTGTGTATTTCTTCATCCGACATGATGCAGCCGGATCACTTGCCGTGGAATATCCTGTGGCATTCTTTGCAAAGCACAATTACATCGTTGAATGTCTCACATCCCACATTTATGTAGCTTTTGTGGTGAACGTTCAGTTCTTCATTCTCACATCCGCAATGTTCGCACTTGTATTGTGCAAATCTTAATGCTTCAACTCTGAAATGTTGCCAGTGTTTTGTTTGAAGATATAACTTATATGGCATACTTCTCATTTGTGAAATTGTAATATCATGTGTTCCATCGATAAATTGTAATACTGCTGTGTCTCTGTCCATCACCATATCTTCACCTCAAATTGCAAAGCTTGAAGGTTCTCCTGTAATATCTCAGATATATGTATCCAGTAGGCCCATTCCTTTGCTTTCCGACTATCACCTTAATATCAAAGTTGTCTGCTGCTTCATCGGTTTCTTTGGGTACGTGGAGGAATATTACATTGTCCGCATCCTGCTCAATACTGCCGGATTCTCTTAAATCATGTAACTCTGGTTCTCTGCCTGTCTTGCTGCTGTCACGGGAAAGCTGGCTTAGTGCTATTACCGGTATTGAGAATTCAAGCGAGATCTCTTTGAGCTGCCTTGATATGTCTTCGATCTCCTGCCGTCTGCTCTCTGTCTTTTTCATGCTCCGGCATAATTGCAGATAGTCAACTATTAGCAGGTCAATGGATCCTTTGCCTTTGAGTTCTCTGCAATATGCCCTAATCTCTTGTATTGTTGATAGTTTGTCGTTAAGTTCTATTGGCATATTTTCAATCTCTGTGAGTATTCCGGTAATTTTGGGCCAATCCGAATCAACAAGACTTTTGCAGAACCTTAATTTTTGTCCATCTACCAAAGCAAGATTTGAAAGGATCCTTTTAGCAATCTGTACTTGTGACATTTCACGAGATACAAATAAGCATTTACAGTCCTTCTTTGCAAGGTTCAACATGAGCTGCAGCGCAAAGGCTGTTTTCCCTACTCCAGGTCTCGCAGCAATGATAGTTAACTCTTCGGGGTGAAGTCCTGCGGTGATCTTGTCCAAGTCATAGAATGCTGTAAAATATTTCTGCTCATTTGGTGCATTGAATTTTTCCTCAATATCGTCCATAACCGCCATCATTATTGCTTTTAAGGTGTTGTCTGCCTTCTTGTTGTCATATACAGCAATATCAAACACTTGTAACACATCACTTTTTAACTCTACTGCATTTTCAAAACGTTCGCCCTCTGCCATTTCCTTTGCTTTCATAGAAGCCTTGATAATCTCTCGGCGCATTGTATAAGTTTTCAAGATGCCCATGTAATACTCCATATTTTCAGGAGTTGAAACGTAACTTGCGAGACCTGCAACTATTTCAAGCGCATTATCAATATCAAGTGCATCCGATACGGTGAATTCATCAACTGTAGATTTATGTTCGTAGAGTTCCCGGATTGTTTTGTATATTTGCCGGTTGACTTCACTCATAAAGTCAAGTTCTGATAGTTTTAAAACGTAGTCGAGCTTTCCCATCAGTAAACAGCCAAGTACACTTTTTTCAATCTCTGGATTGTTTGGTAACATGTGATCACTCCCCCGGTTTATAATTTGTCATATCGCGGTATTTACTTTGCTCACCCTTAACCTCGCCTTGACTTACTCTATCAACTACCCAGTTCAATATTGCAAGGTAATCAGATTTATACTTTTTACCGTTACTACCTTTGTAGTTGTTCAAGACTTCAATCATTTTTTTAACTTTAACCTCGCCGTACTGGTTAATTAATTTTTGATATTCAAGGGGAAGCATTTGAACAAATTCCGCGTATATATATTTCTTTTTATTCTTATCATTCTTATCATTCTTGTTAGTTGTTAGGTCTTTGTTACCCGTTTGTTGATTGCTTTGTTGATTACTTTCTACCGACTGGTACAACTCCCAATTTAGAACGGTTACAAGTCTTGATTCCTTTGTTGATTCGTATGTTAGAAATTCAAGTTTTTCAAATCTAACAAAGGCAGTACGTATATTTTGTATTGAGATACCTTTGCCACATTCTTTGCGTATTTTTTCAAGGCTTGTAATCTTTTGCCCAGGCCTACACATATACTTTTTGCCTTGCCATTCCCATTCTTCAGTATCATGGTTTACCATGCATAAAAGGGTGACAAGAATGGTTTTTTGTTCTGGTGTTGATAATTTCCATATTGGTTTTTTTATAAGTTCACGGTATAGTTTTATCCATCCTTCAATAGTTAATCGCCCCCTAAGAGGGGCTATTCACCCCTCACTATGTCAATTCCTTAAAATGGAAGTTCATCGTCTGGCCCATCTAACTCAGTATAGACCCCCTGCGTATACCCACCACCGTCATTGCTCTGGCTCAATGGTTTATCTGCAGCCTTCTTCCCCTCTGCAAATTCCACATCATCCGCAATAATCTCTGTGATGTAATGCTTCTTGCCCTCATTATCGTCCCATGATCGATTCTGGATGCTGCCGGACAATACAACTTTAGTACCTTTAACTAGATACTTACCGCAGAATTCAGCCTGTTTCTGCCATGCTATAATGTTGAAAAAGTCAACTTGTTTTTCCTCGCCTTGCTTTGTAAACCTGCGGTCTACTGCCAGATTAAATGTACATTTAGCAACATTGCTTGCTGTATATTTAAGTTCAGGATCCTTTGTAAGCCGGCCCATTAAAATAACCTTATTCATACCTCTATCTCCTTACATATTTTCTCATAGTCCACTTTTTTAATATCCTTGCTTGACGAATAGCCGTACTTTGCAATAATCTCCTTTGCCTTGTCGCCATCCTTGCTGATTGCATACAATCTCTTGCGCTGTGCTTCGCTTATTATGTCCGTAGCTTCGCTTTGTGGAGGGATTTGCGGTGGAGGCTGGTTATTTGTTGTTGGCTGCTGTTTTGGTGGTTTCAGCGGCTTTTTATCGTTACCTTCTGCACCATTACCATCATCATCTTCATCAGATGCAAGCCCTAATGCTGCTGCTAATGCGTACCGTCTACCGTATGTGATTGCGCTACCTGCACCTTGTGCGGTGGCCTTATCGGCTTTCAATGTCAACGGGTCCAGCTCTATCCATTCACCGGAATTGTGCATTAACAGAGTAGTCACAATAATACTGCTGCCATCACCAGAACACGACTGTATGTAACTTAGCCCATTAGCAAGTAGTAAGGGTTTTGCTGTGTCTATTAGTACATCGAGTGGAGTATATTTACTTTTGAAAAATGGGTTATCTGCTGATTTTGGTGGATTTTTTACTTCTCCTTGAAACTTAGCCATTGCAATAGAAAAGTTTTTGATTGATTCACTTTTATTCATATTCTCACCTTATCCTCATACTTTTTGTCTGCTGCAACTCAGCCCCATCAACCTGTTTACCTTCTTTCAACTCAGCAAGTAAAGCCTTTTTATCAAGGATAGGCGAAGGAATATTGTAATACTTTGGATTGATTAAGCTTTCATCAACCACCTTCACACTCGGTGGATTGTTCTGCAACGATACCGTAAACATAGTACCCTTTACCTTGTCGATTCCTGCCCCTATAAGCTGCAATTCCAGGTAATCTTTGATAGATTCACGCCGATTCTTTAACGCTGTCCTACGGGTGTATAGGCGTTCTTCCTCTGTCTTGATGCTGTTCTCGTCTGCTTCAATGGATTTCATCAGCTTTGCGATTGATTCAGCCTTATCGGTGATTTCGCCCTCAATTCCTTCCATTGTGTCCTGCAATACTGACAAATCAGCTTCATCGTTGACCATATCCCATAACTGATTGTATTGACCTGCGAGTTCATATAATTTGCTCATTCTTCAACCTCCCTATTAATCTGTGAATTTTGACTTGCCATTACCTAAATCCCAAAAGTTAACTTCCTTATCTCCGTACGTAACCCAACTTAAAGATGAACCTTCGCAATGACACGCATTAATATATAAATTGCCGTGTTTCTTGGCGAGTGAGTGTATTTGTTTCGCAAGGGATTTCATGTCTTTTTTTTAACTCGCTTTTAGCCATTTCCCATCCCTCCCCAAGAATAAAAATAATTGCGCTTCAACCTGTCTATTTCCTCATCCTTCTCTGCCAAATCATCCTCCAACTGCTCCACCGTTTCCGCCTCTTTCCTCTGCCACTCTTTCAGCATATCAAGTATGTCCTGTAGGCTCACGTTGGTAGGGTAACTGTGTATGTCTATGGTTATGTCCTGCATGATGCACCGCCTTTCAACATGTTCTTTCGGGTGACATGTAACAATACCTTGGCTTGTTGTAACACGATAGAAATTTTCTTGCCTTCTGATTCCACGGCGGCATTTGGTCAACATGAACCTCTTTTCTCATAACAAGTTCAGCACCGCCAAGACCCCAACATTCTTTAGCCATTCCACCGTTGTATATGTCGTTATAGCAACCGCTACAGTATTTCTTTTTATCCTCTTTAGTCATAACTCCATCGCCTCCCTGCATATTTATACATTTACCGTATATTTGCGTTTCCGCTTGGCCTGTGCTATACTCTGCTTAGTTGTTTACCTTTGCCCTTCTCGGAGGGCTTTTCTATTGCTTTCTGAGATATTCCGTTGCAAATCCACCTCTTACGCCATCTAGCAAAATAACTTCACTGCCGCATAAATTCCACGGATCAGTAAGACAGGTAAACTCCTTATTCTTGTACTTATCGAGCCTTGATTCAGCACAAGTGTGCATTATAACTTTGTCACCTACATGGAGTCCACTTAGTTTTAGTTTTCTTTGTCTCATTTCAACCATCTCCCTTCATAATTTAATATCAATGTGCCTTTCCTCGCTCCCCAGTACTTTCTGCCCCTTCTCCACCTCCCAATCCCTGAACGCCTTCCACGTGATAAACTTGGCGAACAGGTACAGAAATATAATGCTGCCAGCCATTCCAGCGAATATGAGTAGTGCCTTGCCTAATGTGTCGTAGTTCATGGTGCGTGCCTCACTTCCTTTGCTTCTTCTTCATTTTCTTCCTTGTAAATTTTCCAGCTGCGCGCGATTTGTTTGTGAATTGTGTCAACTCTCCAAGGTGGCGGCGTATTGTGCGCTGCATCGACATCTTAACCCCTCCTAAAATTTATTTTAGTAACAATACTGACTTGATTTTCTCCTTGACAAACTCCGTATCGACCGTAGCAGATACGCTTGATGTAACTTCAATTGATGGCGCTTCAATGCCGAGCGCATCAGCTAATTCCTTTAACTTTGTGGCTGACCTTGAAGCTTTTGCAGCCTTGATTGCGGCATCAAATTTAATGTTGATTTCATGTCGCTTTTGCGAAAAAATTGGTAAGTCGCGAACCTTTTGAGCAAGAAACTCCACAACAATGTCCATTACTTTAGTTGTTGGACAATTGAAATAGCAGCGGTTATACTGATTTGGAAATGTGTTTGCCTCCATTATGTTACTGACTTCTTTTGTAACTCTTTCAAGTCCTGTTGATGCTGTTTGGCATACCTTTTCAAGTTCCTGTATGGCTTGTCTGAATTCGCCCTGTATCAACAATGCGGCCTGTACCTTGCTTTCTTTGGTAAGTTCACGAAGCGCCTTTTCTTTGTATTCCTCTAACAGCTTGATAAAATTTGACCTTTCCATAACGACCTCCTATAAATTTATTTATCCTTTGCGGATTGGGCCGGATATCGCTCCGGCGGGCGTGGCTATTCAGTCCAATGCCATGTCCTTGTAGGGTACGTCCCTGTCGTAGCGCAGCGCTCTGCTTTGTTTACGGACGTTGCCCATATGGACGCACAATAACAATCACCTTTTCCATCATATACAGTCATTGCTTTGTCATTGCTTCCATCAACAAACACCAGAAGGTTAGCACATCCAGATTCCTGGCTGAAAACATTGACGATGATTGCCGGGCGCTCATTTCCCTCTGCATTCACAAAATACACTTGTTGCCCAATTTTTACTTCGTTGCTCATTTACTTCACCCTTTCAATTTATTAGCCTTTCGGCTGGTGGGAAAGGTGGGATTCAAACCCACGAAGCTTTCGCATGAGATTTGCAAATGGTTCAGACTGTGCACATCCTCCACTTATCCCATTCCTTTAATCACTCGGAAACTCTCCCAGATAAAGCGGGCGAACCTCATTGATTAGCCCGCTTGATTAAGTTGTATTGTGGATATGTCTACCATCTACCCTTAGTCATTAAACTCACCTTGCCTTTCTCCCGGCATTATAGGCTGCCCGTCTGCCTTTAATTAATTGTTGAATTGTCACCGCTGTATCGTAGCGACCCGGTGAATCGCTAGACAAACCCACTTGGATATCCGGTTACATTTGAGCGTTGCACTGGCTTACTTTGGGATTGGCACTGAACAAACTCAAACGGTTTAATGTAACACTTCAATGCCTCAAACCAGCTGTATCCAAAAATCATCCTTTACCTCCGACACTTTTATTCTTTAGCCCTCGCATATCGACCAATGCGATTCATTATAGTGGGCTTGGCGGTGGGCTATGGCCGCCCACTAGAGCCTTTGTCATTTGTGCCGCATAGAAACTCATTTACAAATGTTCGGCATCACCCCCTACTCTAATATGTAAACCTCTAACTCTTGCCTCCCGAACTCCATACATTCTGAGTTACTTTCCATGTACACATCCAGTCGCCCGTCTTTTATCGCTCCGCCCCTGTCTTCCACAGTGAATATCCCGCCATTTGGCTTGTCCTTGAAATAAGGGATATAAACCTGTGTCCCAAACGGTATGCCTTTTCCCGCTGCTATCGTGTGCCATTCCCGGACTCGTTTCCCGCTTGCGGTTATGCCGTACTCAGGATGTCCAGGAGGTTTACCACAGCTCTCCACTGACAAGTCGTATGCTGTTACCTCCATGATCCTGCATTCGCCTCGATTAGTACCACGATCAGATTTGTCTGCTGGAAGCTCCTCAGGTGGCAAAATTAATTCATCAAGGAGTTCAGCTTGTATCTGGATCAGTTCATCTGATACGGTCTGCAATTCTGTTAATTCAGCGTTTTCCTGCCTTAGAGTGTGGATAGTCGCCTCATCCTTTTGGTGTCGCATTTCTAGGGCTCCTAAACATACAAGCGTCACTGCCAGAGCGATTATGTAAACAAATATTTTCTGTTTATTTTTCATTGGTTCATAGCCTCCTTACGTCCGCATAATTCTGGAAGATTTGCTTCAACCAGTGCTTTTGAGAATGGTGGAGGAACCATATTCCCGCAACGTGCCACTTGCGCAGCCTTTGAATATCGCTTTCCATCCGCTTTCACAAAATCAATAACATAATCAGGGCCCACACCTTGTGCGTTGTATAACTCTCTCGGCTCCAGCATTCGCATGCCGACATCGCAAATAAAATATTGCTCTCCGCCTATGTTAAGTATGAGAAGCTCATCGTCTGCCAGGTTATAATCACAGTATTTGTTGAGCAATTCCCGGACTTCGGGCCAGTATCCAAAACGACCATTTATTATTTTTACAACCGTTACTGAAATAAGCCCGAATCTATCTTTAGAGGTAATTGTACGTAGTGGCTCGCTTATGCTCTGTCCGTCTTTATCGCTCCCGTAGTAGGTGGTCAAAAAGCTTCTGACTTCTCCCCAATGGCCTTGCCCGGCAACCACTGTTGGAATAGGCTTGTTCATATCTCGTCCGTCACAATTGTTATTGAATTGAACAAGATGGCTTGTGACAACCGCGTTATGATCTATGCTGGTTACGGTATGAAGCGGCTCTTTTAAATCAGAGCCTGCACCATCATAGTTGCCGCCATAATATTTTGAGATATAGGCTGCAGTCAAGCCATATCGGTTTGAAGCATCAACAGTTTTCAATGGCTCGTCTACTGGCTGCCCCCTGTGTTCTGCGCCTGTCTCACCATGATACTGAATAAGTGTTGGCGCTACCAACATATGTTCCTGTTTTGTCATTATAGTTGTCAGTGGTTCATCAAGTGACTGCGACCTATTATCGCAGAATCCAGTCTGTCCAATTTGAGATATAACAGGTGTAATCAATCCAAACCCATTCTTTGAAGTAATTGTGGGCAATGGGTTGTCTATTAAGTTACAGTAATGATGATTAGATCCTGCGTAATTTACTTGGCATATAAACGGCTTTGGATTCTTCAATACAAATTTATCTACACCTTTGGCTATCCGGCGCTGGGTATTATCTGCCAGCGGCTTTTTCCTGCTAAATATGCTTGGACATTTCCGTGACCAATCGATACACTCTGCCGCTGTCCTCCATGGCTTCAATAAACCGCAGCGGGCTTCAATTCTGTCCGGGTCACAATGTGTAGGCTCTGGCCAGACAATAGGCTTACCATCGCGCCTTGCAATAAGGAAGAATCTTTTTCTGCTTGTCGGCGCTCCGTAATCACATGCAATCAATTCCCGGTACTCTACCTTGTAACCCTGTCTCTTAAGTGCATTAACAAAACTATTAAATGTCCGCGCTTTCTGCTTCGGGTCTGGTTTACCTTCTATAGTAAGTGGGCCCCACTCCTGGAATTCAACAACATTTTCAAGCATAATTACATCAGGCTTTACAGTAGCGGCCCAGCGAAGCGTGACCCACGCAAGTGCACGAATATTCTTTTCCCTTGGCTTACCGCCACGGGCCCTGCTGTGATGTGTGCAATCCGGAGAAAACCACGCCAGTTTTACCGG
>Ga0209318_1000574_pt1 | contig 34861 bp, 64 predicted proteins | sample RifGroE1_FD_183999 | JGI IMG/M metagenome (GOLD analysis project Ga0209318, IMG submission 183999) | Groundwater microbial communities from Rifle, Colorado, USA - Groundwater E1 (SPAdes) (version 2) | ecosystem: Environmental > Aquatic > Deep subsurface > Groundwater | place: Rifle, Colorado... | reverse complement strand
ATGCTGGCGAATATTTAATACATGACTTGGAGGTCGAACTGTGAAACTCTTTATAACTGGAACCCGCGCCATTGTCAGCGCATTTATCTTGCGAAACATCGAGAAAGGCTACGAAGCCGAGGAAATCAAGGACGGCGGCGAAAATGTGTCGGTGGTGCTCAGAAATGACAAATGACGAACTACTAACAATCGCGCGTGCAATTATTATCAGATGCGCCGCCGAGGGCAAAGAGTGCCCGGAGGTTGAACGAGCGGTGAATACGATCAACAACGCGCATTGCAAGGCGCAAGATATTGACTTTGCGTTTAATGTGCTGGCGGCTGAAATACAGGATTTTGAACGCTGGGAGAAAAAGAAATGATAGTTTATGTAGTTCACGCTTTGCGCTACGGCGATGAAGAAAAGCATAGCGTTATTGTTGCTGTTATCGAGCACAAGCAAGAGGCTTTCGACATTGCAATCAATTATGAATGGTATCGCGGTGGTAAATATGGCTGCAAAGTGCTTGAGATGGATACTGCAAACACAATTACCAAAAATACCGTTAGAGAGCCATTCGACAAAACCAAAGGCGTGCATGACGCGCAACTCTATAATAATTTTGAATAACGCTTGCAATCCGGCCTAATTTGTGTTTTAATAATCTAACTTTACGAAATGAGGTATTTATGAACGAACTGATTATCACCGCTACGCCCGTAGCAATCACCGGCAACTTTGAGGAAATCAAAACAGAGCTTGTCGAGAACCTGAAAGCCTTTGACATAGCCGTAACAGATGAAAACTTAGCCGAAGCAAAACGCATGGCAACCGACCTCAACAAGCTGGCAAAGCAGATTGACGATGTGCGCAAGGCCAAGGCAACCGAGTTTAAAGCGCCCGTTGTGGCATTTGAGGCAAAAGTAAAAGAGCTGACCACTCTGATTCTTGATGGCCGCGCCAAGATTATCACGCAGACCGAAGTTTACGAGAACAAAGTAAGAGAGCTTTGCAAAAAACTTCTGCTTGAAGAACTTACACGCCTCAACGAATCGTTTGCAATCAGCCCGGAATACAGAACGGCAAACATTGACAAGCTCGCAATCTCAAGTAATCTAACCGGCGGCATGAAACTAAGCAAGAAGGCCGTTGAATCTGTGCTTGAAATGGTTACGGCAGACAAAAACACGCAAGACACCGTTAATTCGCGAATAGCGAACCTAGAAAGCATCTGCAAACGCGCCGGGCTTGAGCCTGCAATCAATCCCGATGCAATTATGGCTTTTGTGCGCGAACCGGAGGCAAGTTACACCGAAAAACTCAACCGCATGATTGATACCGAAATCAGCCGACAGAAGGCAATCGAAGCGCGAATGAAAGCGGAATCAGAGCGCAAAGAAAAAGAAGCAGCAGAGGCGGCGGCGAAGGCGTTGAAAGATGCAGAAGCACGCGCCGACAATGAAAGACTGGCAGCAGAACACGCAGCGGCGACGGCAGCCCGGAAAGCGGCAGAAGAACTTGATGCCGCAAAGCGTGAAACAGAGGCCGCTGAAAAACGTGCGACAGACGCAGAAGAACAGCGCCGGGCACAGGCCATTCAGCTTGCTCTTGCCGAAATGGAACGGGAAGAAGCACCGAAAGAGAAGCCGCAACAGACAAAGGTTTTCTTTCTGACTGCGAAAATCAAACTTTGCTGCGATATTAACGCAACCGCAGAAGATGCAACCAACGCGCTTAAACAGATTATGGCTGATAATTTCGGAGATGTGATTAGCGTTGATGTGTTGGGGGCTTGACATGGGTATAATAATTGTATTATGTATCAACTGGTTTGCGGCTGGACTTTGCGCGGGATTGGCTATAATGGCGGCAGTCGATGAAAATTATGGTTTAACCATGTTTAACGGTTTTCTTATGCTGCTTAATGTCGGGATTGGTGTGTTTAACATTTATAGGTTGATCGACGCCGTTCAATTTGTTGCAGAGGTCGTTAAATAATGTTCAGCGTAAAATCACTAGACCAATACGAAATCACCGGGCGCGGCACGGTGTTTGTTATACCAAGCCCGGTAACAGCAGAAAGAACGCGGGAGGCTATGAAAGCGGCTATTGGTGAGCGCATAATCATCAATGACGCTGAATATGAAATTAAGGGCTTCGATATAAACAGGCCGCTTTACCCGGTCAGAATCGGAGAAAACATCGGCATATTGGTAACAAAAGATGCTCAACAACAACGATGACCTCATACTGGCTCTAATGTTCGTGTCGGCGGTGTTCGTCGGCGCGGCGTGGATTATTTTTAAATAGGAGTTGAAAGATGATTAGATTTATTCTGAAAACTATTGAAGATGTGCCAATATTTCGCACGGTGGACGTGAGCAAAAACAACTTTGCAGAATTGAACAGCGCCCTACTTGATACTAAAAATCACTATGAAATTGTTGGCATTGAGCACAAAATCTCGGCGGACGAACTCCGGTGTGACGCAGTATCAGGACTCAGGATTGATTGCGGCTTTACGTCTGAGAATCGCATTGCGCCAGAACATCGCAACACAATTCCCGCTTCAAACCTTGTCGGCGGCGTAATCCACGTAGAACCGCAATTCCCGGAGAAATACACGCCGGTTCTTGCAAGAGATCACGACGATAGCGCTTGGGTTGCGGTTGTTTTTATAGCAAAACATGCAGGTTCATTTGAAACTGGCAATGAGCACTTTGGCAAAATGACACTGTTAAGAGGCAATGAACACCTAGTCGATACAAAAAGCACTCCGAAATTTTACTGGATTCCGAATAAAAACGAGCCAACACTAATCAAATCCTAACACCCGCCCCGAAAGGGGCTTTTTCTTTGCCCGTTTGGTCGCCTCATTGATAAGGTGAGCAAAAAAAAAGCCCCGCTAATTAGCGAGGCGCTCAACCCAGCTTAAAACTAAGTTGTTCTTATTTTTCTTTGTGCATCGGCGGCAATCCCGGCCATTCTTCGCCCTTCAACTCTTCATCGGTAAGCCCAAACAGATAATCAGCGGCCTTCTGCTTGCTCCATATAAACCAACCTGCATACATTGCTTCGCGCATTCCAAAAGGCTTGCTACCGTGCAGCGCATCTTGCCAGAAACAACCAAAATTGTTTTTAAATTCCCCGCAAGCATCAATCAAACAATCAATAAGGCAAAAAACAAGCACTACCGAAAGCGCGGCGGGTATTGTAATCGGGTAAAAAGCAAATGCAATCTTGCGCCACCCCCAGCTAGATTTTAAAAATGATAACTTTGCGCCTCGCTTGCTGTATGAGTTGGCTACTCTCATTTTTTGTCACCCTTATCGTCAAAATCATTAGGATTTTCAGGCATCCACTTTGTTACATAAACACCGTTTTCAACCAACCCGTTTTTAAGCAGCAAAACATTTTTAAGCGACTCAGGCCAATGCCGCTTTGCAACCCAACCAAAAGGCGTCTTGGTTGCAAAAGTTTTTGTTATTTCGCCATCAAAGTCTTGCAAATATACAATCTTTTGGCCGGTCAGCCAAGCCCAAATTTTATAGCACAAATTCACGGTTGCCTCGCAATCGCAGAAGCACAATCATTGCAATAGCCGTCTCTGGCTATTACTTGCGCGCTTGCGCCGTCAACATAGCGCCAATCTGATTGATTATAGTATTGCTCGCATTTCTTGCATGTGTGCTGCTTTTTTGTTTTCCATTCGCCGTATTCTTGCCCGATACGAAATACCATAAATGCAAAAATGAAAATATCGCCTAATATCAATATTGTGTTCACCCGTTAAACTCCTTCCTAATCGCTTCAAACCAACATTTACACTGAAACCTTGCAGCGTCTTTCATTTCTTCATCAAATAGCGCAAAATCAGGACTATTGCGCATACAAATGCTGTCTATTTGCGCGGCGGTTAGATCACAGATATTGTTGGCCGCAATCGTGCCGGTTGTAATCTTCATATCAATCATAATTCACCCTTTTAAATCCAACTACCGAGCAGGCTTTTCGTCCACCCGATTTGAGAATACACCTTGCCTTTGAGTTTGTCAAACTTATCAATCCACGCTTGTCGATAAATGCCGAAGTCATGCCAATCATGGCCGTTAAACATGTTTGACACATATTCAAGCGGGCAGCCGCAAAGAATAATTTCATCATAGCCCTTTGCAAGCGCAATCTCAACAGCAAATAGCCCGGTTGAGCCGCTTGCTTTGCCGTCTGAGCTGCCCCACGCGCTGCGCAACTCATCAACGCCCGGCACTGGCTTAAAGTCTCGCGTAAAACCGACTGTTTTTAAATCCATATCATAACCGGCTGCTTTACGCTTTTCGAGCCAATTCCATGCTTTGAAACAATCGGGATGCAGCGAAACCCAGTATTTAAGCTTGTCTGGGTAATTCCAACCAGCATCATTGCAGGCGATTATGTCGCTCGTAGCATGAATATCTTCGAGCATATCGAAATCAGACCACACTGACGGCGCGCCGCCAAGCACAATAGCTCTGCGTTTGCGCGGCCTTGGGTTCTCGTATGTGCCGAGCAATTCAGCAGTCCAGCCGCCCTGAGAAACAACTTTTTCTTCAATCAGATGCAGTTTATCAAGCCATGTTTGCCGATAGCCGACAAAATCAGCCCACGCCTTGCCTCTGAATAGGTTCTTATCGCCATTCATTGGCACGCCGCATAGTATGATTTTCTCATAGCCCTTTGCAAGCGCAATCTGACACGCAAACAAGCCGCTTGAGCCGCTAGCCTTGCCTTTGCCGCGCCAGCAGTCAGAGCCTTCATCGGTAAACTTTGGCAATTCACCCGGCGAAACGTGCCCGACTGCTAGCATCGTCATATCAAAGCCTTTTGCGGCTCTTTGCTGCTTCCATGTTGGCATTTTTTGCGGGTGCAGAGTAATCCACATTGCCAGTTTGCCGGGATAATGGCAGCCAGCGTCATTGATTGCGATGATATCGGCATCGGGCAGGTTCAGCGCATCTAGTTCGCGCCATACGCTTTCCGCGCCGCCGATTATGATTGTGGATTTATTCATAATTCTCTGTTAATTTACAATCTTCGTCCAAAATGCCAACTCTGATTAAAAAAGCAATAGCTGATGCTTTGTCGGCAGCAATCAGCTTTGCGATGTTTTGAAATGCTTTTAAATCTTGTTTATTCATTTGCGCATTATACCATAAAATTATCAAAAAAACCGCCCGAAGGCGGCTATCTTATACGCGGATTCCAGATATTTCAAAAAACACATCAGCATCAAAGTTTGGCAGGCTTTTGAGCAATTCAATGTCTTTTAGCGTTGCCTTTGCGAATGATTCCGCCCAAGCTGCTTTATAATCCAGTGTCTTCAAATAACCGCCACATGTTTCTGCGCCCGGATTGGCTTTTTTCTCAACACTATCCATTTCATCAAAATCAATCCACTTGGTTAAATCAAAATAAAGCAAAGCGGGCTTGTCAGCATCTTCCCATAGCTTTCTATCGCAATCTTTGTTAAAGACCCTGATTGTTGTTGGTGTTGTTGAGTTTAAATAGCCGCTGTTCCAGTCGCCGTTGTTCCAGTCGCCGCTGTTCCTGTAGCCGCTGTTCCAGTCGCCGCTGTTCCTGTGGCCGCTGTTGCTGTGGCCGCTGTTCCAGTGGCCGCTGTTCCTGTGGCCGCTGTTCCTGTTGCCGCTGTTGCTGTGGCCGCTGTTCCTGTTGCCGCTGTTCCTGTGGCCGCTGTTCCTGTTGCCGCTGTTCCTGTGGCCGCTGTTCCTGTGGCCTGAACAGCCTCGCCCGGTATTAGCTAATTCCAACATTTCAGACCATGTAATTTCTTTAATTATTTCAATATACTCAGAAGCAACTTTATCGCATTCTGATTCGTCGATTTTGCCCCATTGCAAAACAGATGCAATCTTGTTTTTAGGGTTAAAGTCGTAATGAGAAAAGCAGTCTGCAATTTTCTTGCAAGCATGAAAGCCGGAATCGCAAGCAACAACAACGCCGCTGTGTTGATACGATTTGCCGACTTCAAACTGAAAATCACGACATTTCCAATCTGAATTAAAAACTTTAAAACTCTGAATTGCGTTTGCTTTTGAAATATCCATAAACACCTCTTTTGTTTAAATTTGAACTTGTTTTCATTAAAACACAAAAGATTGCACTTGTAAAGAAAAACTTTATCACAAAATCAATCAGCCGCCGGGATATGGAGTTGGATTGCTTACATCAAGATAGCTCTCGATATTTTTAAGCAACTTTTCAACGCTAGTTGCGCCGTCATACTGGCATGGAAAGTAAAACGCCATGTCATCTTCTGCGACAAAGCGCGGGCATTCTGGGCCACCGAATCCAGTGTGAAAATCATGGTCAAGCACCCTGTCGTTAATTCCGACAATTTCAGCAGATATCGGCGAGCCCCATCCCGGGCAGCTGGATTCGGTGGGCTGATGAACAATAACGCCTTTTTCCCAGTTAAAACCACTGTCGTTAAGCCATCCTCTAATTGTAGCCATCTTCAAACCTCCTATGAATTTCGTTAGTTTATTTTATAACAAAATCCATCAAAAGTAAAGCAAATTTAATCAGCCCAAAATAAACCCTTTTCAGTCTTTTCTTGCAGGGCTTTCAAGCTCATTACGTTGCCCTCGGAATTAAGCATATCTTGCAGCGTGATCTTGCCTGAATCCCAAAGCTCGTATCGCTTTTTACCAATGATTTTCGAGCCTTCTGCTTTCGACATGCTTCTCATAAAGCCGTCAAAATTAGTTGAGCCTGCAATCTGGCCGCGCATACCTGTTTCAGAGAAGGCCGAGCGCGTTCCTTCGGGCATATCGTCACCCCCAGGCAATCCAAGAATATCGTCGAGGCTCCGCATGAGGGGAACGAGAACCGACCGACACCCCCAATGCGTGTTTTGCGGCGGGCTTTTAAATGGTAATTTTGTGCCCAGTATTGGTTTGCCGTCATTATCAAATTTACTGCCGTCGTAAGCTCGGCAGATAACGGTTGTGCGATTGTCTAAAACGGCCGTAAAGACCACGCCCCTGACTACATCCTCATTCTGCTTATAAACTTCTATACGCGCTTCGCTCATAACGGCCTGATAGCTGCTTTTCACAAGCGCCTTTGCATTTCTTGCAGCTTTCTTAGCCATTCCTGGCTCGCCAAGTGCCGCTCTCAACATTTCATCAGTAACGCCCGGAATCTTGCCTCTAACGCCCAACTTGGTTATGTCTTGTGTGCCTTTAAGCCTTGCAGTCATCTGCCCCAAAGTTTCACCGCGCGCAACAGAAACACGCATAACGCGCTTAAATTCTTCTTGCAATGATGATGCTTGCTTTGACCACCAGACTTCTGACGGCGCCCCTTGAATCAGCGTATCTTTCGCAAGCGACTCCAATACCTCACGCGAAAGCGCATAATCAACAAGATTAACCTGCAAAACGCTGTTAACTGCCTTTGCGGCAAACATAGCCTCAACCTCTGCAAGCGTTATTAGCTCACCAACAACGCCGCCGTAAATCTCTTTATATTGGCTCTTAATCGTCTTGTCAGCCATGTTAAATAGCTTGTTAAGGCGTTCTTGCTGATACGCTGTTCGCTTCACGCCGAGCGGGTTAATATCTTCGACTTCGCGGGTTATCTCGCGGACTAGGTCATCAAGAATCTTTGAAATCTTCTTAGCGCTGGCGTTCTTGACCTTTTCTAGGTCGAAGGCTCTTGCGATGTAGATATCTTGTAAAGCTTCCTCAATTTTAGACATTACACACCCTCTGGATTATCAGCATTTTCAGCCGCAAACGCAGACTCAGAAGCAATATCAAAATCATCTGATACTGTGCCTCGCCGCTTCAATTCGTGATAAAACGTCTCAACGCGCATTTGTCCAGCATCTTTGAGTTGCATCAGATAACCAATTTCCTGCACGTCAGAGGCAGTAACAGCAAACATACCATTCATTTTTGCCATGTATTTTGATTGTTCGCCGTCTTGCACTTCACCGAGATACCGCTGAACATACCAAAGCGCCATATTAAGCGCGTCCGCGAAGGAATCAGCAGCAACTTTCAAATCTGAGTTAGCGTCGATGTAATCCATTTCAGCCTCAGATGCAGTTTTTGTTTTACCGCCGCCGCCAGAAGAATCAGAAGCAAGCGCTTTCAAGCCACAATAAGCCGCTTTAATGCGCAGCTCTTCAAGGTTCCTTCTGCCAGCCTCAAGAGCCGCGCCTGAGTGTTCAACGTATCGCAAATCACCATCGGCAGGCACGATAACAATCTTATGCGGGCCTATATCAACATCAGTGCCTTTGCCCTTGCCGACAAGAATAGGAAATTCAGCGGTTGAAATCGCCATTTCGTGGGTGCTTTCGTCTTGGTAATACTGCACATTAGTGTAAGCAAGGTCGAGAAACGGGCTCGGCGCTTCAAATTCTGTTTTCTTTTCGCCGGCGTAAAACGGCACAAGCGGCACCTTGCCTAGCGCGTTGACCATGGGCTCTTCGGTCATGTAATAGGTGAATGTGCCCGTTCGCTTGTTTAACGCGGTAGAAACGGCCTTTTCTTGATTGTAGACGCCTATCCATTTCGGGGTAACAAGCCTGATTCTGGTCGCTTCTTCGGTTGCTTTTGTTTCGTTGTTGAAGCGGGTAAATTTTTCGATGATTTTGGCGTAAATGATATTGCCGTTTTCGTCAATATCCGCGTCCAACACATCTTCGGCGGGCAAATAAAGCAGATACGGCCTGATGTTCGCGGCTTTAAAGTCAGCTTCTGTTTTGATGCTTTCCGGGCTGTAAGCATCAGCCTCAACGTAAATATAACCAAGACCCTTTGCAATCCCGTCTTTGAACGCAGACGCGGCAAACTTGTTTAGCGAATCACTCTTGCGGTTTGCATCATTAAGAACGGCCTGCATCTTGTCGCTGATTGCGGTTTTCTCTTTAACGGCTCTCACGGTTATCGGGCGAAAGAACGCCTTGCCAGCCGAGAAGCCAACAGCACGCTTAAAGAACGGTGCAAGCACGGCCTTTGACAGGCGTTTTTTATATCTTACTGCATTTTCATTGTCGAGCGCGGGTAAATAAACATTACCCCACGCACGCATTGAACCACTGCCGCCAAGCAGCGCGTTAATCATCTGCCATTCCAATTCCTGCCGCTTGTGAGCCGGGCCTTTTGCGCTTGTAATCGTTGTCGGTAGCGTTTCAAACATATTTACTCCTAGAAATCACAAACTTTAATAATTCTGTTTTCGTCATCAACCGGGTATTTCTGCGCTTCACGATATGATACCGCGTCGAACAAATGCCCGATTGCCTTGTTGCTTTTCTTGTCAATTTCGCCGTTTGAGCCTTCAAGCACCGTTAACCGCTCGAAATCTTCAACAACATGCGGCGCGGCGACAGGGTCAACCATAAAACGTATTATACCATCAATCGACTTAATTCTGCAATTCATCGCGTTAATTCGCGATCTGACCGAAGGGTGAGCGCGTGGTATATCATAAGAAATTCGGTTAGCCCATTCAGTTTGCTTGAAGAAATTCTGCACCAAATCCCAGTCTGAGCCAGCAATGCCAGAGGATTTTTGCTGACCGCCTGCCGGGTCGCCGTAAAAGATAATTTCGCCTTTGTGATGTTTCCAGTCCTCATAAATCTTTCTGCAAACCAGAATCGTATTAGAGTGGCGCGGTATCCACACTTCACCGATTACGCCTGAGCCGATAACTTGTGATTTTATAATCTCTGAGCCAGTGTTGAAAAGCTCGTATTGACCGGGCATTACTTGTTCTTGCACGATTGCGGCTATGCCAGGGCTGTTATTAAAATCCCAGCAGATTTCAAGCGGCTTGTTGAGATAATGCACTAATTCGTGCTTGTAATTGGCGCGGCCAAAATCATAGGCAACGCGCCCGGAAAACGTAACAAAGCTGGCGTTAAATTCCTGATTGAAAGTGTTCTCATCGTAAATCCTGCGAAATCTCTCTAATTCAGCGGCGGGCAAAACTTCGCTTGAAGGCCATGTAAAAAAATCCCATTCTTTCGGCTCAATTAACGCATTCTTGCTTAACTCATAAAGCAATTTTAACCCGTTAGGCACGCCCAAAAACATGCAAAACGCTTGTCTATCGGTAAAACACGGGTAAATGTGTTCTTCAAGAACGCGGGGCTTTAAATCATCTGTTTCGTCAATAATCATACCATCAATCGGCGAACCTTCTGCCCTTGCGGGATTATCAAGCCCTGCAATCAGAATTTCAGCGCCAGTTGTGAGTAAAATAGATGACGTGCTTTTATTTATTTTACTGATAAGAAACGACGGCAACATATCGCAAATATCTTGAAGAAATATTCGGCGGGATTGCTCAATCGTTGGAGCCGCCGCAACATAGCGAGGTCGAGGGTGTTTTGAACCTGCTAGAATGCGTTGTATAAACTTTCTTTTGGCTCTTTCGGTTTTGCCCGAATTGCTTGTTACGAGGCCACAATTATGCAATACATAAAGGTTTGTGTCGTTATCAACAGTAATATCATAAGTGGCGGCCAAATACGGCTCGCCTTTCTTCATTCCAATCCTATCGGGCAAAATGTTTCTTAATTCTAAGTGTTCAAGATTAAAATTGTTTCTTTTTTTTAAATATGGTAATAATGCCAAGTATAGCCGCTTTGATAAAAGATTAGAAGATGTTTTTACAAAAAAAACATTGCCATTTTTGTATTTTTCTCGGGAATCTTCAAAAATAGTTAAATCTTCCTGAAAGTATTTATATATGATTTTTTGGCACACTTCCACAACAGATTTGGCCTGCATCCCTATCTGAATAACCGCCTCTACTTGTTCTTTGTTTTTGTAAAAAACGCTGCCATCTGTATCAAATACGCCCGCAAGAAAAGCCATTGCAGAATCTTTATTCCACGTGTCTATTTCGTTCCAATCGGCTATTTTTTCATGCGCATACCGCATACAACACCATTCGCGATAAAAGGGAATTGCATCTAAAACATTTTCAACGCCACAAATTTTCCAAGTATAATTAGATTCGTGCTGTTTTTCAGCATAACCACCCATTTCTTTTGCTACGGCATGAGCTACGATGCCATCTTCGTCTGAAATATATAAATATTTTGTTTGAGCGCCGGTTGTAATACTGCCTTGCAAGCAACATCCGTTGCCAATAAAAGCGCCAAGAGAATAAGCATTTTTAACGTGCTTTTTGCCTCCCTCAAAAAAATCAAACAAATATTCTTTTTTTACGCGGTATCTTTTTGATAATTGGCCGACTGGTCTTTTTTTATACTGGCATGATTCTTTATATTTAATACTTTGCTTTCTGCTATCAAAAAAAGATTCATTGCAAGCCCAAAATTTATGCAATTCAGTAGCAGCAACTATTTTTTTGTTGCTTGAGAAAAAAGGGTATACCGCTTGAATGCCATTGTTAAAGAAGTTAATTACGGCAGTTTTTGAAATACCGCCGTCAGCATTATAACCAAAAACGATATCACCGGGGCGAATTTGTTCAATAGGAACCGGCCCGCACGGAGTTGCAACCATAGTTCCAGCCTCAAGACATCTGCGACCCGCAACAACAACCTCAAATCTTTTGTTTGATAAAGAAAATCTCAGCCCTTCGGGGTTGTCGATAAGGGGAAATAATCGCTTGCGCCATGCTTCACTCAAAACATTTTTCATAAAAATACTCCTGATTGTATTCCTGAAAAGAGAAAATCACTGGCAGGCCGTTCAGGTTCGGTTTTTCGGGAGCTACCCTAGCCAGCAACTTAATCACAATTATTCAGCATCTTTCTGCTTATTTAACAACGCCTTGAAATAGCTTTCAAGCTGTTCTTTTATCTTTTCATCGGCATTATCACCGCTTGCAATTTCTTCTCTGAAATTTTTCCATAATTCAGGTTCTCTGTTGGTGAGCCAAAAACGAATCGCGTTTATATCGGGTATGATTTCTTTGCGCGTAGTGGTTATTTCGGTGCGCGGCTTGCCTTGATCGTCATCAAAAACGCGCTCTTTAACCTCTTCCGATACAAATCCGAGGCAGCGTTTATAAAGCGCATTCTCTACAATCAAGTTAGCAGGCTTCTTCCCGCGCTGTATTGCCTTAGAAAATTCCTCATACTTGTTTTGATAAACATAAAAAGTATTAACACTAATGCCAAGATTTTTTGCAATATCAGCATCAGATAACCCGCGTCTAGCATAGCCTTCAGCTATCTCAGGCCAGCTATCTTCATATTTGCTCTTTGCGCCAGCGTTTGTCTTTCCAGACTTCGGCTTTCCAGCCATAATAACGCCTCCTAACTAGATTGTGGTAAAAATACCACACTTAATCATACCACAAAAGTCAGGAAACGCAAAACAACGCCTTGCTATCAGCGTTGTCAGCGTGTTTGCGGCTACCTTTAATTTTTCAAAAATACGCCACTTTTTCAGATTAGTGGTAAACTTTGGCTTTCTACTGCAACTGCATTGCAAACATTTTTTATAATACTTTTCAGTCTTTCGTTTTCTTCTTTAATTGCATTAGACTCAATCTCACACTCATGCCAAACCTGACAAAGCGCATTGGTTACGCTATGGCTTTCGGGGTAAGCTGTCTGCTTCTGTATTTCTTCGATTCTTTTAGTATTCATTCCATTGCCTTCCTTTTCAACTCAGTATGCCTTTTTCTAGCCTCTTTCGCAGCCAAGTAACTTTCTTTCAGCTCGTTAAAATCGCGCCTCAGCCAAACATGCACCGTCTGCCAGTGAACCGGCTTGATGTTCAGCTCTTTCGACGCTCTCAGCACGGCGCTGTGCTTGCCTCTGACCGTATAACCCTCGGCAATGTAAGCAATAACCCGCTTGAGCATTTCGCGCTTAGTCGCAACCGATATTCGCCCGGCGCTACTCATGCGTGTATGCTTCGATTCTTCACGCATTGCCCGATATTGTTCGCGCAACTCTGGAAACTCTTGCAGCCAGTTGTAAACCGTGATATAGCTTATGGGCTCGCTAATCACGCTGCACGCGGCATTGTCGCCGGTTATCGGGTGCCCGGATTTCATTTTCTCGAAAACTTCTCCAAGCAATTTAATCTTTTTTTCTTTGTCCATGGTTCCCCCTGTTAGTTATTTTATATTAGCACAGGTTGGTGTTTTTTAACAAATTTGTGGGAAAATTGTGTTGACAGAAGTTTGTAAAATAGTGTATAGTAATTCATCGCAAAAAGGAGTTTTATATGGACAAAGTTACGTTTGAAGAGGCAGCAGAAATGCTTTCAGTTACGAGACAGACTATTTACAATTACATTGAAAAAAAATTACTCATGCCCCACAAGGCGTTCAATGGCCGGGTTTACTTTTTGAAAGAAGAGATTGCGAAGCTCCGGTCGACGCCGTTTGCGGGAGATAATTAAATGCCAATGCTTGCTGAAACCGTTTTTAAGTGGAAATTGATGAAAAATAAATATCTTGATTTTGGCGACGGCGTAATAAGCGAACTTAAGGAAGAGTTCAGAACAATAAATGGCAAAATTGATATTCTTGGAATCAACAGAGTGTTAAAAAGATTTTATCTCATAGAGGTAAAGATGGGCAAAATACACTTGCCAGCACTAGAACAAACCTTAAACTATTTGTGGCAGTTTGAGCAAAGCCTTAATCACTCTCCAGAATACAAAGACTACGAAGTGCAATGCTATCTTGTGGGAAAATCATGCGGCCCGACATATACAATGAGGCACTTGTTTCCTAAGGTGAAATTTGTAGATAGAGCGAGCTTAATGACAGATGCGACGCACGGCCTTATTGAATGGGAATCCAGCAAAGAACACATTAGACTTAATGGTGTTAATTTGTGGCGACCGACGCATTAAACATTAGCGAGGCGTAAACAATGGCTTACAAGCAAATCGACGAAAGGTTCTGGAAAGACAAGAAAATCAAAAAACTGTCGAAAGACGGCTATATCTTGTTTTTATATCTTCTTACAAGTCCACACACTCATTTTAGCGGGCTTTCTGAAATGTCGCTTGATTACGTAAATATCGACACACCACTAAGCGAAAATGAAAGCAAGGCGGCTTATAAGGAACTTTGCATGTTGGGCTTAATCCAATACGACCCAGAGCATGAAATAGTTTGGATTAAAAACATGCACAAGTATCAAATAAAATCTGCCAAGCAGAAAAAGGGCGCCGAAACTCAGATTCAAAATTTGCCACGTTCTGTATTGTGCAAAAACCTTGCAGAAATTTTAAACATACCCTATCCATACCCTATCCATACCCTATTTAACGCGGAAAATACCCTACCGATACAAGAAGAAGCAAAAGCAAAAGAAGAAGTAACAACAAAAGCAACAACAAAAGAAGAAGCAAAAAAACACGATGTGGTTTTTGAAATTCCAGAAGAATTAAACACGCCTGATTTTTTAAAGACTTGGCAGGATTGGCAAGAACACCTGAAGGAGAAAAACGCCAAAACGACAAATAGCGCCTTTAAAAAACAACTAGAAAAGCTCTCAATCTTTGGATTAAAAAAAGCATTGCATACTATTAACTTTTGCATAGAAAAAAACTGGCAAGGCATATATGAAGATGCGAATTACGCTGATGAAGATAACAAACAAGCGGATTCAGAAGACTGGTTTGACGATGGCCCTGACAACGACACATTAGCCGCATGGGAAGTTGAAGCTCAAGAATTTGAGGGAAACAAATGCAAGTAAGTTTTACGATTATGACCAGCGAAAAGCCTAAGTGCTTAACAAAGCGGTATTGGCTTGAAGGCGACAATCTTAGAAAAGAAACCGTAGGACAAATGCTATACGGTCGCGCAGACGTGGTATCAGCAAACAGCATTGAAGAATTTGCCGATATTGTTTATGGTCTGAAAAACAATCAGGCTTTGTGCTATGGCACGCCGAAGGGAATAAAAATAGGCGACTCGGTTGACATTGCTGCAAATGACTATAAGATTGAAGGTGAAATGGCGAGGACACAAAAGGACTTTGAATGGCCTGTCGGCGGCGGTGTTTTGTTTCTTGACCATGATAGCGGCTTAAGCAAAAAAGACTTTCTTGACTCCATAGCTTATGTTTTGCCTGAGTTGCAAACCGTCGATAAAATGTGGATGCCGTCGAGTAGCTCTTATATTTTTAATGGCGATAAAGAATTAACCGGAATTAAAGGACAAAGACTTTACTTTTTCATAGACGATGCAAGCAAAATCTTGGAAATAGGCAGCTTAATCTTTAAAAAGCTATGGCTTGCCGGCATGGGTAATATTTTCATTAGCGCAGCAGGCTCAATGCTTGTGCGAGGGCCTGTTGATGCTACCGTGTGGCAAACTAATCGATTCGACTTTGCTTCTGGCGCGAAATGCGAAAAGCCTCTTGAACAAAAAAACAGAGTGCCAGAGATATTAAAAGGCTGCCGACGATGCTTGGAATATGCAAAAGTAACGCGGTTGACGGGCAAAGAAGAATACTCATATAGCCAGTTGGTTGCGGCTGAAAAAGCGATTCATAAAGCTGAATCTAGCAAACAGCAAGACAGTCACATTGAAGATCGCATCAAAGATCAACCAGAAGCGAGAAAGCGAGTATTGAGGCAATTTTATAAATCTGCTTATAACGGCGGCACTCTTGCTGGTGATTTTAAAGTGTTTTTATTTAAAGATGGAATCAAAGTAGAAAAAACAATCCTTGAAATTCTAAGAAACCGCAAAGAATATCATAATTGTAGAACCCTAGACCCGATTGAGCCGGAATACAACGACTATCATAAAACAGGCGTGCTGCTCTTAGATAAGAGCGTGCCAATGCTGTGCTCAAAGGCGCATGGCGATAAAACATATATTTTGACTGAGTTAATACAGAAAAACGAAAACGAAGAAATTTTCAAAGAAATGCAGCAAGATATTAAAGACCAACTTGCAGGGAAAATATCAACAATACCGATGCCGTGGACTAGATTGAGCAGGGGCACAAACGCCTTGAGAGAAGGAACCGTAACTATTATCTGTGGTGCTACAAAGGTAGGGAAAAGCTTATTTTCAATGAATATTGTAAAACATTTGCACGAAAATGCGGTGCCATGGGCTTATTTGCCGCTAGAAGACGGCAAAAAAGAATGGACTTGGCGCATTATGGCGATTCTTGAGAATGATTTTACAATGGTTGAAGATAATCCAGAAACAGCGTTAAGGCGAGACGAAGTTATGACGAGAAGAAGGCCTGAAATCATGTCATACCTTGAAAGCGTAAGCCAAAATCCGAGAGTTAATTCGGTTGTCATTAATGGCAAGAAAGCTAGACAAAGAGTAACCCCTGAATTGATTTTAAAATGGGTTGAAAGCCAGGCTAGAAACGGTAAAAGGGTAATATTTGTCGACCCTCTTGCACAGATTAGCTTTGGTGGGTTTAAAAGATGGGAGGCAGAAGAAGCATTTGTGCAAGAATTTTGCGGTATTGCAGCGGATTACAAAGTAAGTCTTGTTATAATTTCGCATACAAAAAAAGGCAATGAAGATGAAACCTTGTCGGTTGAAGATATGCAGGGCAGTGCGGCCTTTGGCAGGCTGTGCCAAACATCAATTCTGATTGGCGCTACTAGTGAAATGGTAGAAACTGACATAAAAAGACCAAACGATATAGAAAAGGTAATGAGCAATAGAACCGTAATAATCGGCGCAGCTAGAAATGGTGCTGGCACACGCAGTAAATTGGCTTTCGCGGTCGAACCCGGCAGCCCGCTATTCGCAGAAATAGGCTACATCGCAAGTAAAAAATCAAAGGAGAAATTTAAATGAACGTAACAATCGAAAGTATGATTGCAGAATCTGAAAGAAAAAGAACCAAAAGAAACAATCTTTATGCAAATTGTTTTCTTGTAGATTGTCAGACAGAGCACGCATTTCACAGGTCGTGCGAGGCAATGTTCAGTGCTGGATTATTAAAGTTATTGGATTGCGGACTAGAAGTATTTTATCAAGGCAAAGATGGAGTTGTTTGCATTAAATGGGATAAACAAAGAAATGGAGCAAAATAAATGAACAAAGACAATCCGCGAGAAATAATAAGCCCTTTGAAATGCGCAAAATGCAGCAGACAAGATACTTATTTGCTAACTTCTGGCGATTCGCTCGATAGTTTAATCTTGCTTTGCCCCGATTGCTTTGCAGAATTAAAAAATAAAACTTGCAATCTCGCCAAACTTGTATTAAAATAACGAAAAGGGGAGTTTATGATAGCAATAACTGGATTTGGAAAAGATTTGCGACTCTTGATGAAAGAAAAAGAAAAATATAAACTTGGCGGCGCGATTTGGTTTCCAGAAACAATGCTAGATGCAAACGAGCAGGCTAGTTTTTTTGAAAACTTAAAAGATAAAAACGTAAAAGCAATTACGTTGTCGCCGTGGATTGTTTCTGATGCCGATAGTGTTTTATGGGTTAGACGCTTCGATGATGGATTTGAAATAAAACAATGGCAAGAATTTTCACTGAAGGGCGCGTCTTGCAATCAAGTTACAATGAAGCTTTGGCGCGGCATCACAGTATCAAGTGTTACGCATACAGTAATTAAACACGCGCAATCTGTTGATGAATTGGTTGCCTTAAGAATTGGTGACAGTGTTGAAAAAGTTTTAAAAATGAATTTTTTAATGGACGTGGAAGATGGAAAAAATAAGAAAAAATGATGTTTTTGCGTATAAATCGGATAATGGAAAGCTAATTAGAAAAAAATCAGGCGAATTATTTTTGATGGTGGCGTTAGACGATGAGCTTGAAGGCGATGTTTGCGTTGAGTTGGCCGGTAGATTAGAAACTCTTGATGCAAGAAAATGCGTAAAAATATTCAATGCTGATACAATGCGAAAGCTACAAGAGAAGCCGAACTTGTATTAAAATAGCCGTGGAGGTGTTAAAATGTGGTTAAGAACTGAAGACATGCTGATAAACTTGGCAATGATTGCCAGCGTTTACAAAGCAGATACAATGGTGAATTTTGCGACAAGCGGCGATGTTTACTATGTCGAAAAAAACAGCCCGGAAGCCGCTCAAGCTCTGTTTGAGCACGTGGCGCAGATTTTGGAGGCGAAGATATGAAAAATGTATTTCAGCAGCTTGCAGAAATAAACTACAAGTCGTGGGGCCTGCCTGCCGTTATTATCGCTTGCGTAGACGGAAGATGGTCGGCTGTCTTTCGCAATCCAAGAGAATTTGAGAACCCAAAAATCGAAGAGCCGACAGCCGAGGCCGCGTGTCAAAAGTTGCTTGATTACTATGTAAAAATAACTTGCAATTCAGAGCGTAGCGTGATAAAATAGTGAAACAGGAGGTTTTGAATGACAAAGATAATAATGTTCGAAGATTTTGTGCCGGAAAAACGCCCATGCATTTTGTTTATGGGCTTAGACGGCAGAGCATATCAAGACGAGCGCGCCGCAAGATATGCAAGCGCAACGCATACCCGCTGCGGATGTGGCGAGCCGACGGCGAAACCATATACTGCGTGTAAATCGTGCCGCGAAAAGATTGCTATCGAAAAATACGCCAAGTTGCCGACCCGCAAATGGAAAGGCGAACCGCTTTACTCACAAGCTATCGACCATTACTTTTTTGATGATGAACTCGAATATTGCATGGTCGACGAAAAAGTCAACAACGAAGAATTTAATGTCAAAGATTTGCGTTTTGTATTCTGCGAGCCAGAGTCGTTGCCGCAAATCCAGATTGAAAACTGGGATTTACACGAAGATTATGAAGTTGCGCCAGAAGTTAAAGCCGCCGTAAATGCGCTTAACGAGCTGCTTGCAAAACAACCGCCGCATTGCTGGTATCCAGGGAAAGTTGCAGCTATAATCAAATGACAAGATTTGAAGCAACATACAACTGGTTAAAACCAATCTTTGAGCGCATAATCGAAGTGCAAAAGCACGGCGGGTTGATTTTCGATGAAGATAACGAAATTCTGAAACAGCTTGCTTTTGACAAAGAAAACATGATTTACATGCAAGACGGCAAGACACGCGTAATTTATTACGGTGACGGTTGGACTGATGAAAACACAGAAACAAAAAAATATTGGCGTGCAAAGCTGCGACAATGGCGGTTTGTAGTGCCCGAATGTTTACAAAAGGTGGAATTATGACCGAACAAGACCACATCAAAGCCGTTCAAGAATCCGGCTACAATTACGCGCAAGGCAGCAATGACGCTGACTTTGCAAGAGAAAGTGGCAGCTTGAAGCTGCTGGCGGCAATTCACAAGGTTGCCATGCTTAAAATGCGGGTGTTTATGGAGGATATCAATGTATTATAAAGATATTACGTTCTGCCCGTTTCTTGAGTGTAAAAACGTGCAATGCGAGCGCATGCTAACAGACGAAGTTAAAGCCGCTGCCCGGCTTTGGTGGGGCAAAGATAACCCGCCGATTTGTTGCTATGCAAGCACGCCGCGCTGTTTTGAATGCAAAGATGAGTGATTATCACGAATTTGAACTACAATACGGTGTGAGGCGCAAGTTTTTGAATGTGCCGATTAGCATGAAGTTTGAGCATACTTTGTCGGCGGGAAGCCCGAAAATAACCGAAAATTATCATATTAAAAGCTATCGAAGTGCGACAAATAAAGATATAACTTGTGAAATTGTAGCCGGATTACGGCAAAGGCATTTTTTCTTTGTGCTAGATAATGCACTTGTGCAGCAATCACGATTAACAACGGCAGAATCAGCTATGTTGCTTTTAAACAACCGCATAGCCGATATAATCCGAGAAAACAAGAAAATACTTTACGCCGAACTGATGCAATGGGCTAATCAATCGAATTTTTGGGGGGGTAAGATAAAATGCTTGCAATTTGTTTCGCATGGTGCTATGATTCAAATATCAAATTTAAACGAGGTGCAAGATGAAAATATCAATCGTAACCAAAAACACATCAGGCTTGGTGGTAAACCGGGATTTTGTGACTGATGTATTTGAAAAAAACAACCGCGTTATTGCTGTTGGCGTTTGCAAAAATGAGTTAGAGGCTAAAATGTTTGCCAACGTGCTTGATGCCGCAAAATACGGGCCGGGAATTGAAGCGTTTTACAACGAATGCAATACGCCTTATTGTTGGCTTGAATACGTGAGTTGAGGAGCAAACTATGACAGTAAAAGAATTCACAGATAAATATTGCAAGTATTGCCAAGAGCCGCATTGTTGCATATCACACGACCCGTCATGCGCTCTAAGTCGGCGAATGGTGATAGAATTGTATCCAGGCGAATGAAAACAGGAAAATGCACAAGATGCGGCGATTTTGGCACAATGAAGGCAGATCGAACAATTTGCATGGAATGTTACCGCGCCGACAATCGTTTAATATCAAAGAACCGCCGAGAACGCGATAGAGCCGCGTATAACGCAGCAAGCCGCGCATATCAAGCAAAGCAACGGGAGAAGCTGCAAGACGCACTGGCGCAACCGTTTTCTGTGCAATCTTGCGGGCGCGAATATGACCCGGTTGTTTGCCCGATGCGGCATAAGGCAGGCGTTTTGCGCGGGTGTGCTGGGTGTGAAATATTTAAGGGGGGGTGAAATCATGAAAAAACAAAAACATTTTACATACAAAGGCCGCGATAATCGGCGCGGCAGAAAAGCCAACAAAATGCTAGAACGCGCAATAATGGCTCTAAGCGCGGAGTTTATAAAAGATATTTGCCGAAAGGAGGTCAAATAATGAGAACGATTAAATTCAGGGGCGAACTGCAACATTCCGGTAATTGGGTTATTGGCAATCTTTTCCAATCTCGCAACGGGAACGCATACATAATTCCGGTCGCTTGCTGCGAAACAGACGGTCATCATGCGCGAATAGACAGCGACGAGCCGTTTTCGGTAGATCCCGCCACAATCGGCCAGTTTGTCGGGATGGTTGATGAGAAAGGTAATGAAATCTACGAAAACGATGTGCTTGAATTTGTAACGTGCGGATTTAACCCAGAACACTTTATAACATCGGTAGTTTTTAAATCATGCGCTTTCAGATTAGCCAACGGCAGAAACTTTTTCTATGCTTGTCAAAGCGATTTAACAAGAATGTCAGATGCCATTGTTATTGGAAATTTGCATGATAACCAGGAATTGTTGGAGCAAAAAGCATGAGCGATTTATCAAACCACAAATGGGATACAAGCCAATACACAGCGATAAAAAACAAACACATTCTTGTAGAGCCAGCCCGCTATGATCGATATTTGCAGCTCGAAACCGAAAACATCGACCTACGCGAACAGCTCTTGTTTGCCGACCAGCGCATTAAACTGCTTGAATTGCAGATGCAGCTAAAAACTAATTGCAAACCCGCTTGATTTGTGCTAGAATAACAAAAATCAAACAAGGAATCAGAAAATGTTCGATGTGACAATCAAGTGCAAGTGCGGCGCAATGATGACCGCAAAGACCGACCGAGAACTAACGCCCGAAGAATTGAAAAGTCTTGAAGGCAAAGAGTGTGGAGTATGCTACCTTCGCGGCTTGCTTGAACGTGATTTAAAAAGTTTTGCTTGAGTATCATTCAAATCCTCTCTTTTGCCCCGCTTAACGGCGGGGTATTTTTTATTTGCGCAAATTCCCCAAAATAGGGTATGCTGTAAAAAATGAAAGGCGGTGAATATGCAAGCCAAGAGAAAACCAGCGAAGCGCAAACCCGGCAAAAAACTACCTGAAAACCGCAAAATAACGGTAACTGTGCCCGAGGAAACATACTTTAACATTAAGCAGTTTGCCAAGCAGGATATACGCACATTGAGCCAGCAAGCGCGGCTGTTTATTGAAATTGGCTTGCAAGTAGCGCTACAACAAGACGAAGAAGGTTCAGACGATGCGCCGCTTGAGCGTGAATCGGCAATAGGATTCCACGTTGAAAGGTCTGACGATGAGGATTAAAACATACGCTGAGATACGCCAATTCTGCATTGATGAGCGATTAAAGGGCACGTTAATGCCAGAAATTGTTAAAGCATTGGCTGCAATGGGCGTTGATGGTTGGAGTTATGATCGTGTAAAAAATGTAACCCGCGCATGTAGAAATCCTGATATGCCACTGACTGACAAGCCGCGCAAGAGTGCAGAGATTAAAGAAAAAGAAGGCTCAACAGAGCGCAAGCCAAAGGTCGAACGCACCGAATCCGGCTATCTGATACGATACGGCAAGAATAAGCAAATAGCGGCCACAACAGAGCAAATTGAGCACGCCTTTCAACTGTTCTGCATTGCCGGGTTGACGATGAACGCGGTAGCGCTGCAAATGGGCTGGAGCCGCGCCGAATACTTCGCGATTAAAACCGCATTTGAGGTCACGCACGATTCGATACCATTTCTGCCGGAAACCATAGACGCGCTGACAACCGATGAATTAGCCGAGCGCATGAGAATTGCAAAAAAACGCTATGCGCTGCAAAAGCTGCATTCTACCAAGTTTGCCGACATTGAAACCGAAGTTAAGCGGTTACACAAAGCCGAGTTTTGGGCTGATGAGTTCGCCAGCAAAATCAATGCTATCGACCCAAAACCATACGAGATTAAGCCGATTAAACATGGTGATACCGAATACATGCTGATTGCCACAGACTTTCACGCGGGGCTTGAAGTATCTAATTTTCTCGGTGATTATTCTATCGACGTGATGAAAAAACGATTTGTAGATGTGACAGAGCAGATAGTCAGCAAGTTAAAGCCCTGCCGCCTGACGATTGCGCTGCTTGGTGACGATGTTCATGCGCCGCCGCATGATTCTTGCGGAAAGCAGAGCCTTAACGCCGTAGACAGCATTTTTCACCTTGTCGAGTCGCTTTCTAGCATGTTTTTAACGCTGGTTTTGCGAGGATTCAGGCTCAGGATTGCACACACGCCCGGCAACCATGATTACATCAACCGTGGCAGTGCAAGGGTAAACGAAGAGAGCTTTGCCCGCTTTACCGCATGGGGATTGCGCTGCAAATTTGAGCACTTTGCGCAGATTGAGTTTATCGAAACCGTTAATCACATGGCTTTGATACCGTTTTTTGAATACAACGTGCTTGCGCTGCATGGACACCAAACAAAGAAGCTATCAAACTTCGATAAACTGCTTAGAAAACATAATCTTCTTGAAATTGTAGCCGGTCATTATCATTGTTACCGCGTAGAGAGCATGGATAACGTGCCTGTTTATTACAACAACGCCTTTTGCAGCGGTGATGAGTATGCTGCAAATTTAGGGCTTGGCTCTGAGCCGGGTTGTAGATTGATTGAATACGGCAAAAAAGGTCGTATATCTGACACTTTAATAAGATTTGATTGCTAACGGTTCTTTTTTGGTCATTGTATTCCTTTGTAGTCCGGCTTCCCGCGAGGCCGGATATTTTTTTGTAGAAATAAATAAAAAATAGTTTGCAATTTACCGATAGATGTTTTATAATCAATTTGTTGAGTGAACGAATTAAAAAAGAGGTAATTAAAATGATTAACAAAATTAACGGCCTGATTGAAAATTTGAACGATTCCAACATAGAGGAAACCTTCGCAGCTTACGAGGTTTTGAAATCAGAACATTCAGCATCTTTCAAGCTATCGTTTTTCAAGCAAACAGAAGCAAGCCGCGCCGGTTATGCTATTTGCGCCAAACTTGAAGAATTAAAAAACGTGATTCAGACAGCATTAAATAATTCTTACCCTGAAATTGATGCAGAAAACTAAGACACAAATACAGGGCGATCAGTGCCTTTGCTGGTCGCCTTATCACGTTCGATTCTGCGAGGCTGCAAGAAAACTAGGCGGCAGATGGGATTCTATTAAAAAATTATGGAAGTTCCAATCACCACAAGAAAATCAGGTAATAGAGATTTGTCTTGACTTTTTCGGTGAATGCAACGAAATCAAGGCAAGCGATAGCATTGCAAGACGTGAAAACGCGGTTAAAGAGCGTGACTTGCTGATTAAGCGGCTTGCAGAATTAGAAAAATATCTGGCAAATCAGGAAATACCCGATGAACTACGCGATAACGACTGAACTAATGCGGCATCAGCAAGATGCCATTGAAAAACTCAAAGGCGTTAAGGTGGCCGCGCTATTCATGGACATGGGCACCGGAAAGACGCTAACCGCCTTTGAATGGCTACGGTTAAAGCAGCACAAAATCAGCAAGGTTGTGTATTTTTGCCCTGTATCGGTTAAAAAAACAATAGCAGATCAGCTCAAACAGCATACAACGGCGACTTGTTATGTTTTCGACGATAAAACCAAACAGGGCAAAATCCCGGCAGCAGATTTTTACATTATCGGCATTGAAAGCATGAGCGACAGCAAAAGAATTATCTTTTGCGCGTTAGATTTGTGCGATGAAAATACCGCTGTAGTATGCGACGAATCAACCTATATCAAAAGCCATAGCGCAAATAGAACGAAGTGGATTACAGAATGCGGCAAAAAGGCAAAATACCGCATGATTATGACCGGAACGCCGACAAGCAACGGGTTCAAAGACTTGTTTTCGCAGTTTCGATTTTTGTCAACACTTATTTTAGGATATAACAGTTTTTTCAGCTTTGCGGCTAATCATCTCGAATATAGCGAAAAATACCCCGGCGTTGTGCGAAGGGCGCACCATACCGACGTTCTGGCTGAAAAGATGAAACCGTATGTTTATCAGGTGAAAAAAGAAGACTGCTTAGATTTGCCTGAAAAAACACATTCAACCCGGCATTATTCGCTGATGGCTACTCAGCAAGCGGCTTATCAGATTAGAAAAGAGGCATTTTTTGAGTTGCTAGAAAAATATGAAGAAGTTGGCTCAACAGCCGTGTTTAACCTTTTTACCGACCTGCAAAAGATTTGCAGCGGCTACGAGATTGAAAACGGCAAAAAACTTGAATTTGCACACAAAAGATTGGATGTTTTGCAAGAAATCATTGAAGAAATTCCCGAGAATCAAAAAATAGTGATTTGGGCTAAGTATATGCACGATATAGACAGCATTCTTGCGATGTTGCGGAAAGCGCATGGCGCGGATTGCACAAGTGAATATACAGGCCGCAAGAGCGAAAAAGAGCGGGCTGTTGAGGCGCAACGATTTATGCAAGACCGCCGTTTTTTTGTTGGCACACAATCCACCGGCGGTCATGGCCTGAACGAGCTTGTTTGCAGCAGCTATGCTATTTTTTATACTCAAAGTTTTAAATTTGCCGAAAGATTGCAAACTGAAGATCGGCAGCACAGACTAGGGCAAAAAAACAAAGTGCATTATGTGACAATAACCGCGTCAAATACCATTGACGAAAGAATTGATAAATCGCTTGCGAAAAAGGAGAATATTCTGTTATCATTTCAGCGCGAAATTGAGGAAATAAAGAAGTTGAAGGGTAAGTCGGATAAAAAATTAAAGGAGGTGCTTAAAAAATTATGAGTAAAAGATATTTAAACATTGATGTTCATGAGGCTGCGAAAGAGCGCGTAAACTATTTGTATGACAACTTTAAACCAGAAGAGATATGGCTGTCGTTTTCTGGCGGCAAAGATAGCACTGTTTGTTATTATCTTATGCGGGAAATCGCGATGAATCGTGGCATTAACTACATTAACACGCTAATCATCGACCTTGAAGGACATTACAAGCTGCACAATGATTTTTTGCTTGAATTGGCAAATGATAAGCAATTTGAAATGCGGGGTTATTGGTTGTGCTTGCCTTTTAATTTAAGCAACGCCAGCAGCTTTCACATGCCGAAATGGCTAGCATGGGATTCGAGCAAAAAAGACGAATGGATTAGGCCAATGCCAGGACATAGTTTGATTGTAAACGAAACAAATAACCCATTTGGCAATCATTTTCGAGTAGGCATGGAGTTTGAAGAATTTATTATTGAATTTCCGAAGTTTCTTGTAGAAAAACAAGGGCTTGAAAAAGTCGCGCAGATAATCGGAATTAGAACACAAGAGAGTTTTAACCGCTTTCTAAAAATGCGCGTTCAAAAATTTCGTGAGTTTTACAACGGCAAGCAATGGATTTTAAAACAGAAATCAACTGGACATCAAACCTATAGCGTTCATCCTGTTTATGACTGGGATGTAACAGACGTTTGGAAATACATGGTTGATAAAAAATACAACGCCGTCTACGATAAAATGTATCTTGCTGGTTATCCATTGTGCAGTATGCGCATCTGTCAGCCATACGGTGAAGAACAAAGAGACAATATTGATTTGTTTTGCAAAATAGAGCCTGAAACTTGGGCTCGAATGACAAACAGAGTTTATGGCGCAAACTTTGCGAAACTCTACAAGGGTAAGAATATTATTAAGGGCCGGATTGAAAAGCCGGAAAATGTTTCTTGGCAAGAATGGGCGCGGCTAATCCTTAGAACAATGCCGCCATTTTTACGAGAACATTATTTAAGGCGAATAAATGTTTTCTTGCGCTGGTGGCGCAAAGAAATATACAAAGACATTGAGCACGCTTATACGCAAGACTATGCTGAAAACGAAAGGCTAGACTCAGAAGGCCTTTATGTTGTAAGCATTAACGACGAACACGAAAGCGATACCAACAAAAAAGTTCCAAGCTGGCGCAGAATTGCAAAAGTGCTTATTAAGGGTGATTATTTATGTAAAAATCTTACGTTTTCAGCCAACAAAGAAGAATACGAAAAACTTGAACAATTAAAGGAAAAATATAAAGACTTATGAAAACTACTGAAATTTTTGATTTGATGAAAAAGGGCGCTCAAATTAGCGAAGATGAAAAAAGAATGGCTTTTCCCTGTTTGTTTGCTGTTCTTGTGCCGATTGAAAAAGTAAAATTTAATGAATACAATCCTAACGCGGTAGCTCCGCCGGAAATGAAGCTTTTGCAGCATAGTATTGAAGAAGACGGCTACACGCAACCGATTGTAACTATTTACGATGATGAAAATGATGTTTATATCGTTGTTGATGGCGCCCATAGATATAAAAACGCTGCTGACAAATTCAAACTGCCTATGGTGCCTGTGGTTATAATAAACAAGGCAATAAAAGACCGTATGGCAAGCACGATCAGGCACAATAGGGCGCGTGGCGAGCACAACGTAACGCAGATGAGCAATATTGTTGCCGAGTTAATAATGCTAGGTTGGAGTGATACGGATATTGGAAAACACCTTGGAATGAGTGCTGATGAAGTTTTAAGGCTCAAGCAAAATACAGGCATTGCCGCTATTTTTAAAAATCACGAATATTCTAAGGCATGGGAATAAATAATACTTGCAATTCAAAATAACATCTGCTATTATAAATTTGTGCGAAAATTCTTGGTTGGCGCGGATTTTATTTTGCAAAATGATAATTCTGTTTTTTTAGACCCATCATTTTGCAAATCTACAATATTGCAGTGTGAAAGCTGAGGAGAATAACACTTATGATAACTATTGAATTTTGCAACAAAGGCGGCAAATTAGTCGCAGATGCAGATGTGATATCGTATGTTGAAACTATTTTAAAGGATTCTAGTTTTGGTTTTGTGGACGTAAACTTGAAGATAAGCCAAGAAATAGTTGTCATGGCGTTCAGACATGCTATTGCTAACGGCAGGCTGCATCACAATATGCTTATAATGACGAGCAAAGGTAATGATGCTGTTAGATTTGATGCGCGCGGCAATCAATCGCATTATCTGAAAATACAAGATATTGCACTGGACATGCAGACGCAAATTGCATTTCCATCGAAATAACCAACCAGCCCTGAGCATGGCGCGAAAGGGCTCGAAAGGCGAACAATGAACCCGCAAGACATTACGTTTTCATTTGGTGTTTACGATTCCGACGGCGACAGATTAGAAGGCGGCATTTTCTTGCATTGCGGCATAGCTTCGGTAAAAATCGGCTCAATGCAAGATTTATCAAATCTAATCGGCAAACTAACCGACATTCAAAAAGAAATCAAAGAAAACTATCCAGACCAGAACTATTTTTAAGGAGATATTATGATTTTTGAAATCGACGCAGGAGAACTAAAAAACGCGGTTGCGATTGCATCAAAAGCAGTTGCAACCAAAACGGCCAGACCAGTGCTTTTAAACGTGCTGATTGATGCCAACGGTGACAAAGTAAAAATTGTCGGAACCGACCAAGAGGTTATGCAGATCGTCGAAGTTGCGGCAGACGTTCAGAAGTGTGGTAAAATTACCGCACCCGCCAAACTACTACTTGAGCTTATTTCAGGCTTGCCGTCTGATTTGCTGTTTCCGGTGCGCGTTGAGCTGATTAACGATGAATTGCAGCTAACAGCAGGCAAGAGCGTGTTCAGCGTGAGAACGCTTGATGCTGACGATTACCCGCCGATTCCTGATGTTGATGGGCTTGTTGAAATCAAAGGCAGCGAGCTTGCACATGCAATTAAGCGCGGCGGTATCGCGGCGAGCACAGAGGACGGCAACCCGGTTCAAAAAAGCGTGCTTGTGGACTTTTCAGAAGTGCCTATCGTTGTTTCAACCGACAGCAAGCGCCTTGCAGCCAACAAAATTACAATCGACGCGCCAGAAGGCATGAAAGAGCCGTTTATTGTGCCGATACGTGCAGTTAAAGAAGTGATTGCGATGCTGACCGGCGCTGATATGGTGAAAATCGGCAAGTTCAAAGAGCAGCTTGTGTTTCAGCGTGAAGGTGTGACGTTTATTACGCGCATGGTTGATGGCGTTTTTCCAAAATGGGAACGCGTCATGCCGAAAGAGCACGCAATCGAAGCCGTGTTTTTTCGCAAAGAGTTTGCGCAGGCCGTTAAGAGTCTGATGCCGATTGCGCGCAACAACTCAAACATGGTCAACCTTGATTTCGCAAACAACTCAATCAAACTTTGGTCGAAAAGCAACGATAACGGGAAAGCAGAATCGACTATTGATTGCAAGCTGACCGGGGAGCCGATTAACATTGCTTTTAACGCCAGCTTTCTGACTGATTTTCTTGGCGCGGTAAATTGCGATGAGTGCAGCGTTAAGATGACAACACCGAGTTATCCGGCGCTTTTTGAGTCTATCGACGATGAGCCGTTGCAGGCTGTTTTGATGCCGTTAAGCTATTGAGATTTGCCCTGAGCATGGCTTAAACTGCTCAGAAAGGAAGTTATGAGAAAACTAGCTATAATTCGAGAAATCAAAGAAGTTCGGGAAATACCGGGAGCCGACAACATTTGCCTTGTCATAATCGACGGCTGGCAATGCGTGGCGCAAAAAGGGGAGTTTGTTGCTGGCGATGCCTGCGTATATTTTGAACTCGACAGCATTCTGCCCGACATGCCGATGTTTGAATTTATGCGTGCTCGCAAATTCAGAGTCAGAACCATTAAATGTATGAAACAGCTTTCGCAGGGGCTTGCAAAGCCGATAAGTATGCTGAAAGAATTTACCGGCAAAACTTTTAAGGTTGGCGATGATGTTACCGACATTATCGGCGTGAAGAAGCACGACCCAGAAGCCGAAGATGAACTAAAAATCACGCGACCAAAGCCGCGCTTAAAATGGTGGCAGCAGATTCTTGCCAAGATACCTTTTATTGGCCGCCGTTACCGCAGACTGACCGGCGCAATGCCTTTCCCGGTTCACATTGTCAGCAAGACCGATGAAGAACGCTATCAGAACATTAACCCGCGATTGCTTGCGCATTGGCAAGGGCAAGAAATCGAGATAACCGAAAAGGTAGACGGCACATCAACAACTTACATTTACAAGCCCAAAGGCGGCTGGTTTATGCCGGAAGAGTTCATGGTTTGCAGCAGAAATCAGATGCTTGATAAACCGGATAGTTCTGTTTACTGGGAATTTGCAAGGTCGCAAAGCATTAAAGAGCGCATGAAAGCATTGCACGCCGCGTTGAATTTGCCTGCTAACGGGTATTTGATACTGCAAGGCGAAATCATAGCGCCGAATGTGCAGGGCAATAAATATGGTGTTGATTGCCTGAAATATTATATTTTCAACATGAAGTCATGCAACAGCAAAACCCGCGCTGCTTTTCAGTGGATCATGACAAGCGCAACGCCGCATTTATCAGCACTCGGCTTTGATTGCGTGCCTGCTTTGTTTCGCGGCAGATGCGGTAGTCTTGACGCAATTATGCAAGAGCGGCAAATAAATTCACGCTCAAAGCTGGCCGATACGATCGCAGAGGGCTTTGTCGTAAGGCTTGCCGACCAGAACATCAACGGTATGAAGTCGTTTAAGTTTATCCACCCATCATTTTTACTTAAACATAATCTGTAAGAGTCAACCCGAGCATGTTGTAAAACTGCTCAAAAATAACTTGCAATTTGTAAAAGATAGTGCTAGAATCAGGAAACTTAGAAAAGAGGTAATGAATGAATTATCAAGATTTTATCGGCAAGAATCAAAAGAATCAACTCTTTTCGACTTCGCAGACTAACACTATCGGCGGGCGCAAGCCCGCCATGAGGAATCAACATGAGAACCCCGAAACTAGAACAAGCAATCACAGAAGCAAAGCGGTTTATCAGACTCGCAGAGCTTGCGATTGAAGAAATCAAAGAATACCACAAAAGCGACTACGGCAAGCATGACAAATACGACCCGCGCCCGTCTCGCAAATTCGCAGCCGCAAAACGTGCAAGCCTTGATTTGTCGGCGGTGTTGGTGGAGTTGAGGAAATGCTGATAACATTTAAACAAAAATCAGTTGGCGGCTATAAATACGCAGATCGCCAAAACACAAAGTGGAGCGAAATAACAAGAAAGTGCAAACATAAATGGCAACCGCTGCAAATGCAAATAAATGAACACGGAACGCCAGACTTAAACAGCGCAAAGATTTATTGCGTCTGCATGAAATGTTGCGCTTACACATACATTGAAGCGGCCTTTATTGGCTATTATGTAAATTCGCCTGACGACTTGGAGGCAAAATGCTAAAAACATGCCACAGTTGCGGAAATCGAGAACAGTGCCGAAAACGCGCCACGCAGAATCAAGTTAAAAACTACTGCAAGGGCAAGGAATTACCTACACTTTTTCAGAAGTGCATGGGTTATGTTGGGCGGTTTGCGAAGAAAACAAAGAAGGAGCTTGAACCGTGGTTATAAGAGGCTTATCAGGCTTTGGCGATTCAATTTATCTTGAGCCATTAGCGCGCAAAGAGGCGGCAGAAGGCAATGTCACCGTGCTATCGAATTACCCTGAAATCTTTGCACATTTGCCGGTAAAAGTTGAGAAGTTCGACCGTTGCCGCAAGTGCGACAAAGTTTTTTCGTATCTTGAAGGCAAAGAAACCCCCGACACAACGCAGCTTGCCGACATGGGTTATGATTGCGCCGATGATTTTGAGATTGAGCATAAGCCGATTGCAATCTTTGCTGCTGGCTATAATGGCATGGGTTCGCGTAATGAAATGACACCCGACAAAGCAGTAATGCAGCGGATTATAGATGATTTGCGCATGTGTGGCTATATTGTGCTGCACATTGCTAATAAGTCGATAGAAAAATACGCAAACGTGACTGAGATTGTGAGCCAGAGCTATTTTGAAACAGTTGCATTGTTCAGAGGAGCTGATTTGATTGTGTGTCAGCAGGGCTGGGGAACGGCACTTGCAGAGGGCTTGAATAAAGATTGTCTTGTTGTTTTCGCTGATAAGATACGCAAATCGCCAACAGTTTTTATTAGACAAATCACGCCGAAAAAGGTATGCTGTAAAAAGACCACGTATCATGTGTGGGATTCTGAATATCAAGGGCTATATGATGCTTTTGCAAGAAAGTCTGGTTGAGAAGTATTTTGCCGGGCGCTCTGTAATTATCTTAGGCTCTGCGCCGTCCGTAGTGAACCTGAGCGCAAAAGAGCTGAACCGCTTTAATGTTATCGTGAGGGCTAACAACTACGAGTTTTTTAATGAGTGCAGGCGCGTAGACGTGTATTATTCGTTCTTTGGGCGCTCAATCAAAGGCGTTGATGAGAGAATCCGGCGCGATAACCCAAAGTTTTTATTCTTCAAATATCCTTTTGATTTTGCGTTCAACAAGCACACTGGAGGCCGAGAAATAGCGGGTAAGAGTGGTGATTTTCGATATGTTCAGCAGACAAGAAGGGCGCTATTGCAGAACACGCGGCACTTTGCGCAAACACCCGCCAACTTTATCAGCAGCTTTTGCACAATAGGCAGCATACCGACAACAGGCGTTTGCGCGATTCTTGATATTATACGATACCAACCGAAAGAGCTTGCAATCGCTGGTTTTGATTTTTTTAAGAGCAAAATCCATAACATAAATGAGCCGTGGCAGCCAAAAGACGGCAACGGGCACGATTTTGAAACAGAAGAGATTGTGGTATCTGATTTGATAGCTAACAATCTTTTAAAGAACCTGACAGGAGGCGCTAATAATGCGTGAATCATTAAAAATGGCAGTTGAAATCTTTGGCAATCAGCCAGTTAACGCGGTTGAATTGGGCGTAGCAGCAGGCGCAAACGCTCAGATGATTTTTGATAGCTTGAACATCGAGCGGCTTTCGTTGATTGATAGCTGGAATCCTGACTACAACGCCGATTGTATTTTGTGGATGCGGCAGACCGAGTTTCGTTTTGCTGGCAAAGAAAACGTTGTAATCATACGCCATGAGGCTATCACAGCGGCAAATCTATTCAAAGACGGCTCGCTTGATTATCTTTACATCGACGATAACCACGCGCCGAAGCATGTTTACAAAGAGCTCTGCGCATGGTATGACAAAATGAAAGACGGCGGTATTGTAGCCGGGCACGACTGGGCTGACAACGGCAGGGCAAGCGCGGCAGTTATTCAGTTCTGCAATGAGCGCGGTATTCTGTATTATCACGCTGCAAATGAGGGCGAAGAAGTGGCTGATTGGTGGTTTTTCAGATGAACGAAACAAGTAAACTCACCGAAAAGCGCCGGGCACTCGGCATTTATGACAAATATTTTGTTGGCAGCGGCTTAGAAATAGGCGGTTGGAATGACCCGTTAATCGTAGACGGCAAGCCGATTACTCAGCATACGTTGCCCGATGGCAGCACGCACAATCTACCATTTGCAGATGGCTCGTTTGATTTTGTTTATGCCTCTCACGTGCTTGAACACTTCAAATCGCCGGAGGTTGTTTTGCGAGAATGGCTAAGAGTGGCGCGGGAATACGTTTATTTTGCCGTGCCTGACTTTTTTTTGTATGAAAAAGGTATCTGGCCGTCGAAGTTCAACGCTAATCATCACTCAAGGTTCACTGTGAAATCAATGGAAATCCTGCTTAAATGGCTGGAAGATGTTTGCACTGTTGAATTTTGCCGGATTGAGGATAACGGTTACGACTACGCCGCAGACCAGCAAATAGACCAGACCAGAGGCAAGGCCAGCGCACAAATTGAGGTTTGTTTAAAAAAACGCTAATGTTTTTGTGGCAAAGTGCAGATAGATATCAAGACGAAACAAAACAAGCGAGGCAAACAAATGAAAGATTACGTTTTGATACTGGCATCTGTGATTGTAACGATTATGCTGATGGGCGCAACGATAGAACATAGCAACGCGGCGCAGGAAATGGCAAGCATTGAGCGCATAGAGTTGATAACCAATGCAATTACCAATGACGCCGTAAACGATGCGCTATTGGGCTTAAATGACGAAGAACTAACGGAGGTTATGGGGTTGTGAGTATCTTATCAAGACCGTTATACAACTACGAAACACCAAAAACGGTTGAAATGAGGGCTGAGATAGTATCTTTGACCGGCACCGACTACTTAATGCGCAAACTCGTAGAGGCAGCCGCGCAGAGTCCACATAGAATTGAATGGGTGATTGCCGACGCAATCAAACTGCTGAAAAAGGGCGAAACATCAGACGAGGTATTAAACAAATTCAGAAAGGCGTGGTTAAAATGAACAAACAACTAGTGAAGATGTGCGACGAGCTGCTGGCGGATTGGATGACAGGAACAGACGACAAGGCAAACAAAGCGTGGGCGCGGATTTTAAAGGATTTGAAAAATAAATAAAAAAAAGACTTGCAAAACAAAAAGCATGATGTTATGATTGGTTTGTGAGCGAAACGAAAACAAAAGAGGTAAGAAAATGAAAACTGAAAAAATCAACGTGGTGCCGGCTCTTGAAACACGAATAAAGGCGCTTGGCAAGTTCAACGCGCTTGTAGTAGCGGGTCTTGCGCCACTTATGCCAAACAAAGCATGGGCTGATGCAGAACAGCCAAGCACGCCAAACATGGTGTGTTTGCCGCAAGATGCATGGGCTTGGCTTGATAAGGCCGCCGAGCAAATGCATCAAAGCAGAAATGACCTCCTGACCACTATTTTGGTCAGAGTTTACCCGGAATCAAAGGCGGTGGCATAATGAAAAAAACAGTTGAAAACTACACAATCAACGAAATCGGATTTGACCGCAGTATTGCAAATGCGGTCGCGGCGGTAATACGACACGGCGCAACCGCTGGACGCGCAGCCGGAAGCGGAGAGCGTCTTGAGTGTGTCATACTCAACGCAAAAAAAGAAGGCGTTGAGCTTGTATGAGAGACTATATTCAAGCCCGAATCGACCGTATCAACGCGGTCATGGCGTCCAATTCACGTTACGCGCAGGCTCGTAATCTCGGCGAAGTGGCCGAGAGATACAACCGGAGCTTGCAAGAAGAACTGGCCGAGGCAGAACGGCTGATGGAGGCAATATGAGCAGGCAATGGAAAAACATACAGCAAAACATTGATTTGACGATTGAAGACGCGGATTATCAGCTAGTTTTAAGCTGTAGCGGGCACGATTACCCGGCAAAGATTACAGACGACCCCGCCAACTCAGAGCCAGCCGACTTTGAGATGGAATACACCATCAAAAGTGGTGAGCGTGACGGCG
>Ga0209318_1000572_pt1 | contig 35015 bp, 48 predicted proteins | sample RifGroE1_FD_183999 | JGI IMG/M metagenome (GOLD analysis project Ga0209318, IMG submission 183999) | Groundwater microbial communities from Rifle, Colorado, USA - Groundwater E1 (SPAdes) (version 2) | ecosystem: Environmental > Aquatic > Deep subsurface > Groundwater | place: Rifle, Colorado... | reverse complement strand
CATCGAGACGGCCGAAGGCATGATCGACGACGCGAACCCTGTCAATGCTGGCTGGCTTGCCATGCACAAAGCGGGCCTGCGAAGTGCCACCGTGGCACCGCCTCCCCCGAAGCCCCCGAAGGCCAGCGCCCTAACCTCACCCCCCGCCCCTGAAGGCGAGCCCTTGCGCGGCTACGGTGGGAACCTCGACCGCTCGGCCAAGATCGCAAACATCGAACTCAAGCGGCGGCAGGCGGAGCGGCACGAACTCGCCATCTCCGAAAAAAAGCAGGAACTCATATCCCGCGAAATCGTAGGCCGCATGTTCTCCGTTTTCGATGCCGCGATGAAAACCAATTTTCACGACCTCCCCCGCCGATCAGCCGCCCGCCTTCACGCCATCGCGGTTTCCGGCGGCGTCCAAGCGCTGGAAGCGGCGATAGAAGAGGAAATCACTTTCGCGCTTTCCCGGACGGTGGACGCGGCAAAGGAGTACCGCCTATGACAGGCGCCGCAGAACGCCGGAAGCGCAGGCTATGGACAGCCGCCGACGATGCCGCCTCCCTCGAATGGCTCAAGGGCATGATCGTCGCCACCATCCATACCCAGATAACCCACGTACTACCCTCCCAGTGGGCCGCCGACCATCGCATCCTCCCCGAGGGCCTGACTGCGATGCCCGGCCCTTTCCGCTGGGACGTTACCCCCTACTGGCGCGAAGTCCTCGATTGCCTCGCCCCCACCTCAGCCGTCCGCGAGGTATACGTCCGCAAGGGCGCGCAGGTCGGCTACACCGTGGCCGTCCTTGAAAACTTTATCGGGTATATCATCGCCTGCGAGCCCGGCCCGTCCATGATGATATCCGCCGATGCCGGAGTGGCCGAAGCGTCCGTTGAGCTTCGCGTAGACCGCATGATCCAATCCGCCGGCCTGCAACACAAAATATTTTCCCAGTCCGAAAAAAAGCACTCAAAAAAAACCGGCGACTCGAAATCAAAAAAGGAATTCCCCGGCGGCTTCCTCATGGCCGTCGGCCCCAACTCAGGCGGAAAGCTCCGCTCCTTTTCCATCCGCTACCTACTCGGCGACGAGTTGGACGCGATGCCGCAGGAGGTCGGAGGGCAGACCCGCGAAGCGATCACCGCCATGGAGGGCGACCCGTGGGGCCTCGCCGTACGCCGCACGGACAGCTTTGAAGCCATCCGCAAGATCCTCGGCGGGTCAACTCCGCTGATCAAGCAGACCTCCCGCATAACCTCCCTGCACGACGAAGGCGACGCCCGCCGCTACTTCGTCCCCTGCAAGCACTGCGGGGAAATGCAAATCATCGAGTGGAAAGGCATCAAGTTTTCCAAGGACGCCGAAGGCCGCCTTGACTATACCTCCGTCCACTACGAATGCACCGCCTGCGCCGGAGCGTGGACGAATTCGGACAAGGCTTTTTTCCTCACCCGCGGCGAATGGAGAGCGACCCGCGAGCCGCGCCGCCCCCAGGTCCGAAGCTACTCACTGTCCTCGCTCTATTCCCCCGTCGGCATGCGCTCATGGGAAGACATCTGCGAGGAGTGGATCAAGGCCCACGGCGACCCCCGCCGCCTCCGCGTCTTCGTCAACACCGTCCTTGGGGAAGCCTACGAGGAGCGCGGCGAAGCCCCCGCCCCGGAGCGCGTCATGCTTCGCCGTGAAAACTACTTCCCCGAACTATTGACCATGCGCGCCGACGGCTCGCATTTCTGGACCGACGCCTCCCTTCCACCAGGCCCCCTCGTTGTCACCATCGGCGCAGACGTCCAGCATGACCGTATCGAAGTTGAAATAGTCGCATGGGGACCGGGCAAAACCTCATGGAGCGTCGGCTACCACGTCCTGAACGGAGACACGTCCGACCCCCGCGCCCCGGTATGGTGCATGCTCGACGAAATCCTATCCCGCCCCCAGCATGGCGGCATCCCCCTCTCCCTCGCTCTCATCGACTCAGGCGACCAGACCGCCGTCGTCTATGCTTTCTGCGATCAGTACGCGGGCGGCGTCCTCCCCTCCAAAGGCTCCGACCGCCTCGACTCAGGCCGCCGCATCTTCGCCCTCCGCGATGTCACCGGCCAAACCTGCAAGCGCATCGACCTCGCAACCAGCGACCTCAAGCAGGAGTTTTACACTCAGACGAAGGTCGGACCGATTGACGCCCCAGCCGCAGGCGCCGACCTCCCGCCCGGCTATTGTCATTTCCCTGCAGACTACGACCGCCGATATTTTGAAAAGCTTTTTTCAGAGGACCTCGTGACCGAGACCGACCGCTATGGAAAAATACATCGCCGCTGGAAAGTGAACGGCCGTAACGAGGCGCTTGACTGCCGCGTCTACGCCCTCGGCGCCCTGTACGTCGTAGCCTCCGCAATCACCGCGAGCGACGACGACAAGACCGGCGAGGTAGACTGGCCGCTATTCTGGAGCATCGTCGGAAAAAAATGACGACTTGACAGAACGTAACCAGAGTGGTTAAGATGTAACCGAAATAGAGGCCCCTCCGCAGGGGCCGCCCGCACCTCCGGAACCAAAAAAGCGGACGGCCCCTTTCTTTCAAGGAGTACATTTGGCGCGATCGGTAACGGACATTAGCCTTGACCTTGCCGCCGCATACGCCGCCCGCCGGAAAGCGCTGGAAGCCGAGGAGTACAGCATTGATTCCGGTCAAGGCCGCCAGTCCGTCCGCCGCTCCCTCGTCAACATCGAAAGGACCATCCGCGTCCTCGAAGCCGAACTAAACGACGCGACCAGCAACGGTCCCGTTTTCGTAAGGTATACCCCCTAATGGGCCGCATCGCAAACGCCATAGCGCGAGCCGCACTAAGGCAGACCGCCGATTATAAAAATGCTCTGAAAGAAATTGACGAATATCTCGGGATAGCCCCCAAGAATACCGGAAAGCCCTCCGCGTCATGGAACTCGCGCGGCGGCTACTCCAACGCTCCCCGCTTCGACGGCGCAAAGTTTCGCGGCGCCCTCCGCTCCGCCTACGCTTCCGGCTACGAACTGGACGCCGAAACCCTGCGATCCCGCTCCCGCGTCGCCTACTGGGAAAGCACCCAAGCCCGCGCCCTCCTGACCCGCCTTGTCGATAGCGTAATCGGAACCGGCCTGACCCCGCAATGCTCTCCCGCGTGGGAGCTTATCGGATCCAGCATGGCCCCCGAAGCTCGCCGCGCTTTCCAGCGCAACGTGGAGCTGCGCTTCTACCTTTGGGCCACCTCACACGAAGCCGACGCCGCCAGCCGCCGCACGCTTTCCGAGCTTCAATCCTTCGCCTTCGCCAACGAATTGCGCGACGGCGAGACCATCGCCATCCTCCGCTATTCCGGCAAGCCCGGCCGTATCTCCCCGCTGTCCATCCAGATCCTCGACCCTGACCAGATCGATACCCAAGTCACCACCCACGGCACCCCCGACCGCGTATGCCTCGCCGTCGCCGCGAACGCACGGGGAAACGTCGTCAAGGACGGCTTCGAGCTGTCCCCCGCCGGTGAACTCATCGCCGTCTTCCTTTGCGACCCGATCACCCGCAAGACGACCCGCGTCCCCGCCTCCGGCCCCTCCGGCCGCCGCTTCGTCGTCATCCCCGCCATCCTCGACCTTCCCGGCCAGATTCGCGGAGTCGGCCCCCTCGCCCCCCTCATCCACGAAATCCAAAAGCTGACCGACTACACCGGCGCCGAAATCGAAGCCGCCGTCATCAACGCCATTTTCGCCGCCTACATCAAGCCCGGCGAAATCAACGACACCAGGACGAACCTCGCCCAAGCAGTCGGAGGCGGAGCGATCCGCCGCGACGCTCAAGGCTCATCCGACGCCACCGCAAAGACCGGGCAGGAAGTACGCCTCGACAAACCCGGCATGATCGTCGGCAACCTTAAAGCCGGGGAAGACCTCGTATCCTTCGACACCAAGCGCCCGAACGTTAATTTCGACGCCTTCGTGAAGTCGATCATGCGGAGCCTTTCCGCCTCCATGTCCATCCCCGTCGAAGTCCTTGAAATGACCTTCTCAAGCAACTACAGCGCGAGCCGCGCGAGCCTGATCCTTTTCTGGCAAGTCGTTGAACGCTGGCGCGTGCACCTGATTTCCCAGTTCCTCCAGCCGGTTTATGAAGCGTGGTTTACCGAGGAAGTCGCCGCCCGTCGCATCGCCGCCCCCGGCTACGACAGCGCTGACCCCGTGGTAAAGCGCGCATGGCTCGCCTGCGACTGGATCGGCCAGTCCATGCCCAGCATCGACCCCGTGAAGGACGCGAAGGCTGACGACACCCGCATCGAGCAGGGTGCCACCACCCGCGAACGCGTCGCCCAGAAATACAACGGCTCGGACTTCTACGACAACGCCGCCCGGCAGGAAGCGGAACGCAAGGTCATCCCCCCGCCCCCCACCGCGTTCGGCGCCCCCGCCCAGCCCGGCGCGAAGCCCGCCCCTGAAGACGAAGACGACAAGCCCGAGGAGGGCGACGAATGAAAACGGTAGTAATCTCCGGCGTCATCGGTTGGGACGTTTCCCCCGCTGACATCCGCAAGCAACTCGCCGAAGCGAACGGGGAGCCGGTCGATATCCAGATCAGCTCCCCGGGCGGATTCGTCGTAGACGGCCTTGAAATATTCAACCTGATCAAGGGCTATAAGGGCGCGAAGACTACCCACCTGATGGGCCTTGCCGCCTCAATGGCGTCGTACATCGCCCTCGCCGGAGACAAAGTCACCGCCGAATCCAACTCCGTTTTCATGATCCATAATGCCCTCGGCGGAGCTTTGGGAAACCATAAAGAACTCCGCAAGACCGCCGACATCCTCGAAGGCTTTTCCATCATGCTTGCCGCCGCTTACTCCGCGAAGACCGGAAAGACCGTCGAAGAAATCCGCACCATGATGGATGAGGAAACCTTCCTATTCGGCTCCGAAGGCAAGGATGCCGGTTTTATCGATGAGATAATCGGCGAGCCCTCCACTGAAAAGGCCTCCGCCATCTCCACCGCGAAAGCCGCCCGCGCCGCCTGCGACGAGACCGTGCGCAAGTTCTCCGATCAGGACAGCGCGTCAAAGATCGCCGCCCTTCTCCCCGTATCTCCCGCTGGCGTCGCCAGCTCGGCCGCTGCCACCTCGGCGGCCCCTATCCCTTCAAAGGAGGCCCCTATGGACCTTCCCCAGCTCAAGGCCGAGCATCCCGAGGCATACACCGCCGCGAAAGCGGAAGGAATCGCCGAGGAACGCGCCCGCCGCGAATCCCTCATCGCTTTCAAGGGGGTGAACCCCGACGGCGACCGCGCCACCGAGGAGGCTATCACCTCCGGCAAGGCCGCCATGGAAGCGACCCCCGCCATCATGGCCGCCATCGCCAAGGGCAACAGCCCGAACGCCGACGGCGACAACGCCCCCACTGTCGGCACCACGGTACCCGAGTCCGCGTCCGGCGGCGCCTCCGTGACGGGCATGTCCGCCAAAGATGTCGCCGACTGCGTCAAGGCCGGGATGACCCTCGAACAGATCAAAGCCAACGGCCCCCGCGCCGGTAAGGAGTAAGCATGGCCCTCACCGCAGATCGCCCCTATGAGACTTCCGGCCCGATGCAGTCGGTCCGGATCCTCATGACCACGAACGACATCTACTTCAAAGGCGCGCTGATCAACTTGACCGCCGCCGGGGGCCTCGGAGTCGTGGCCAGCAATACCGCCGCCCAGGGAAACCCGACCTTCATCGCCACGAAGTACCTCGACAACACCGGCAAGACGGAATACCTCGAATGCGAGACCGGCAAGGTCTGGATCCCCGACGCCGCGGCCGCTCAGGCTGACGTGGGAGACTACTGCTACGCCACCGCAGACGACACCATCGCCAAGGCCGCGAACGCCGCCAACCCGTGCGGCATGATCGTCGATGTCCGCGTCGGCGTCGCGTGGCTCGTGGACCTCACCAAGGGCATCCCCGTAACCGCTCTGGCTTAACCCTCAGCCCCGGCGCCTCATGTCGTGAGACAGCATGGCGCCGGGTAACTTTTCGATGAACGTCGTGAGACGTACAGGAGTCCTACATGGTCAAAGGCATGAGCATCGTTGCTCTCCAGACCCTTTTTCGCAAAGAGTACAACGCGGCCGTTGAGGCCTACTCGAACACCTCCGCATGGGATGCCGTGTCCGATATCGGTACGGAAATCCCCTCCAACGGCTCCAGCGAAGATTACCGCTGGCTTCAGGAAACCCCCGAATTCGAACAGTGGATCGGCGACCTGAACGTTGGCGACCTCGCGGAATACAAGTACGCGATCACCAACGAACCCTTCGCGGCCGCCGTCGGCGTTCACACCGACGAAATCGAAGACGACAAGGATGACCTCATCCTTTCCCGCATCCGTGGCATGGCTGGCGGCGAGAAACGCAAGTGGGGCAAGATGCTCCATACGCTTCTCGTCAACGGAACGACCAATCTTGCCTTCGACGGGATCGCGTTCTTCTCCAACGCCTCCGGCGTCCGCCTGAACGACAACCTCTTGGCCGGAACCATCAGCGCCGCGACACCCACCATCGCGCAGGTCCTCGCCGACGTGGATACGGTCATGCAGGCTATGGGCGCCTTCGTCAACACTCGCGGCGAAATCGTCGGCATCGTGCCCGATACCTTCGTCGTAAGCATGAAGGCCGCGACCACCTTCCGCCGCGCCCTCCTGTCGCCCACCGACGGCAGCGGCACCAACTCGGCCGTAGCGAACCCCTTTCAGGGCATGCCGATCCGGATCGTAGTCGATCCCGGTCTGACCGACTTTAACGACTTCTACGCGCTGGCCACGAAGTACCCCGTCGGCCCGCTTATCAAGCAGAAACGTTCCGACGTGAAAACCTTCCTCGACGATACCGGGGAAAATGTGAACGGCCGTCTCGCTTTCGGCGCGAAGTTCCGGGGGAACGTGGGCTACGGCCTCCCGATCATGGCCGCGAAAGTCGTCTCCGCCGTCGGCTGATAACCCAGCCGGGGAGCAATCCCCGGCTACCCTGAAGGAGCCCCGCCCATGAAGATGATCAGATATCCCAACGGGAAAACCGGAGCCGCATCGGATAAGGTGGCCGCGATTCTTGCGAGCCGCCCCGGCCATTCGATCGTTGGCGACGAAAAAAAGATTTCGGAAAAAGCCCGCGAAAAACTGGAAGAAAAAGCCCTGAGCCTTGGAATCGGCACCCCCGAATTCATCGCCACGCTCTCCGATCCCGAACTTGTCGAAAGGGTCAAGGCCGCGAAGTGAGCATTTCCGAACTGGCACGGGCCGACATTGCGACAAGTGGCGCCGCCGACTGCGACAGCGCCACCCTCACCGCGCCCGCCTCGCTAGACTCGGCCGTATATGTCGTCCCCTGCCAGTTCGTCCGGCGCGGCCAGTCCCTCGACGCCGAAGGCCTTGCCGTAATCGCTGATTCCGCTTCCCTCTCCGTCGCCCTCGTCGCCCTCGCCTTCGTCGGCATCGCTGACCCCGAAGTCCTGAAGCAGAAAGGCTGGACCGCCCTAGTCAACGGCGTCCTTTACCGTCTCGATGCCTGCCCGATTGACTACACCATCGGCCAAGCAACGATCACCCTGAAAAGGAGCGCCGCATAATGCCCCCCTCCCTGCCGCGCTCCCTCGATGACCTCATCCTTGACGGTCTCGTCGGCAAGATCGCCGCGCACCGCGACGCCGACGCCCTCATATCCTCGGCGTTTTCCTACGACGTCCAGCGCGACAGCACCACCCCGTATCAAGACCTCACCGCCCCCCTCGTCAACCTCACCGAAGAGACTGACACCCCCGACCGATCCCGCGAGTACGTCGCCCGCTTCCGCGTCTCCTGCCTCGTCCCCACCCTCGATGACGACGCCACCGCCGTAGCCCGCCTTTACGTCCTGAAGGAACAGGTCCGCCGCGCCCTCACCGACCGCGCCGATTACGACGTGGGCCAGATCAGCGGCACCATATCCAGCATCAAGCGCCCCACCTGGACGCGCGCCACCTTTGAAGATGACGACCTATCGCTGACCATCCTCGCAGGCTCATGGTCCGTAGAAGTGACCTATGCATATGAAGCCGCAGACATATCAGGCACCCCGCTTGAAGAAATTTCCATTGAGCTTATCGGGCGCTTCTCCGCGCTCTATCCCTTAGGAGGCCCCTCTTGATCGGTTTCTCCCTCGTCCCCAGCGCCGCGATAGCCTCCGGCGTATTCGTGGAGCAAGAAAACGTCCGTACCGGCGTCGGCGGTCTCGTCATCCCGCAGAAAATCGCGCTTTTCGGCCAGTACAACGCGGGCAAGTCCCCCACCGCGTACACCCCGCGCCTGATCACCTCGCCCGATGAGGCCGCAAGCCTTTACGGCGTCGGCTCCATGCTCCACCTCATGGCCCGCAAGACCTTCCTCGGCTCCGGCACCGTCGAAGTCTACGCCGTCCCGATCCCTCCCGACGGCTCCGCGACCGCTGCCGACGGCGCGATCACCATCGAAGGCACCGCGACTTCCGGCGGCACCATCTCCCTCGCCATCGGCGGTCAAAAGGTTTCCGTCAAGGTAACACTCGGCGACGGAGCGAACGCCATCGCGTCTGCCGTCTCGAACGCCATCGCCGCCGCCGTCAATACCCCCGTTACCGCCACCCCCTCCGGCCCCGTGGTGGCCATCGTGTCGAAGTGGTCCGGCGAGTCCGCGAATCAGATCACCATAAAGAAGGACATCGACGACGGCGACGACCTCCGCGAACCCACCGGGATCACCGTACTGATTTCCCAGCCCGCACGAGGCGCCACCGACCCCGACACCGGCCCCGCCTTCGAAGCCCTCGGCGCCGCGTTCTTCACGCAGATCGCCTTCCCCTACACCTCCGCCGACGCCCTCATAAGCCTCGATTCCGCCTTCACTGCCCGCGTTGCCCCCGAGGTCAAGAAGCCCTTCCTCGCGCTGATCGGCTATACCGGCCTCCGCGCCGATTTCCTTGCGCATGTCACCCCGCGCAACTCCCCGGCTGAGTCGTACATCCTCGCCGAAGGCTCCCCCTCCCTCGCGCTGGAAATCGCCGCGTCGGCCGTCGGAGTCTGCGCCCGCTCCGCCGCCGCGAACCCCGCCCGCCCGTGGAAGACCCTGGTACTCCCCGGCATCCGCGCCGGAGGCTATCCCGCCCTCACCTACACCGAGCATGACGCCATGCAACGCGCAGGAGGCGGCACCACGGACGGCAACCTCGATGGCACGGTCGCCATCCATGACCTCGTGACCTCGTACAAGACCAACGGCCTCGGCGCCGCTGACGACGCATGGCGCTACCCGGAAACCATCGCGAACATCCAAGCGAAGGTGTACAGCCTCGACAACCTTTTCAAAGGCAAGCCCTTTGACCGCGGCATCGTCATCCTCGATACCGACGTGACCGGGATCAGCTACGCGATCAGCCCGAAGCGCGTCAAAGCCTTCCTTCGCCAGCTCATCGACGAGCTCTGGATAGCCTCCGCGTGGAGCAAGGACCGGGATTCGATCATGGCCTCCATCGTCGCCGAAATCGACCCCACGAACCCCGGCCGGATCAATATCCAGCTTACCGATAACCTCGCCGCAGGCCTGCGCATCGTCGCCATCCTGTATCAATGGGCCTTCGCGGCCGCGTAAAAGGAGACTGAAAAATGGTAGTCCGCGCAGGCGATATCCGCCAGCTCACAATCGACAGCCGGGAATACGACGTAGCCCCCGAGTCCTCCTGCACCGTCAAGCCCGGCGGCTTCAAAAACGAAGTTGCCCGCAACGGGAACGGCACGCTCCACGTCAAGCAGGCCCGCACGAACGCAGGGATTGACGCGCTGTCCATCTCCATCGATGACAGCCGCCAAGACCTCGAAGAACTGCAGACTATCGCCAACGACGGCGAGGCCGTGCCCGTCACGATGACCCTCGCTTCCGGTATCGCCTACTCCGGCCCCCTCGTCCTCGTGGCCGAAGACCTGGGCAAAAGCACCGGAGACGGCACCGTCGAAATCTCCCTCTTGGGTGAAAGGTTCGAGCAGATATGACCGAAGTCATCGCCCGCGAAGTAGCCGATGGCATGGTATCCGACTGGGCCGCGTCGCTTGACGTGGTCCTCTCTGACGACGGCAGGGCGCGCATCATCCGCGCGATCATGTCCGGCCGCCTCGATTACAACGGGGCGAAATTCTCTTACATCCTCGCCGCCCCCGTCGCCCTCGAAAACGGCGGGAAGGTGGAGAAGCTGGACATCGCGGAGCCCACGGCCGCCCAGCTCCGCGAGGCATCGAAGGCGAACCGCGACCCGATGGATACGGCCATGCGTCTGCTCTCCGGCGTGTCCGGCCAGCCGCTCGCCATCATCGACCGGCTCAAGCAGCGGGACGTGATGCTCCTTTCCGAGCTTGTCGGTTTTTTTGGCTAGCGGCCGCCGCGCCGCTTGACCGCATGCTCTGGTCGGTAGCGGCACAGTACGGCTTTACGGAGGCGGAGATAATGGCAATGCCCATTTCCCGCCTGTCATTCTGGTACTTAGGCCATGAGGCCATGGCGCGAGGGGAGAGGGTGAAATAATGGCGAATCTTACCCTTAAAACCGTCTTTTCCGCCGTTGACCAGATGTCCGGCCCGGTCAAGACGATCACCGACAAAATGGAAAAGTTCAACGTCGCCACCGGGAAAGTAGCCAAGATGGGAGCGGCCGCCGCGAAGGCCGCCGCATACGTGGCCGCCGCCGCAGTGGCCGCAGGCGCCGCCGTGGGCCGCGCTACCGTCGCCTTCGCCGAACGCGGGGACGACATCGCCCGCAACGCCTCGATCCTCGGCCTGTCCACCACCGCATATCAGGAACTCGCCTACGCCGCGAACCTCGCCGACGTGGAGCAAGAAGCCATGACCGCCGCAACGAAAAAGCTGAACAACAATTTAGGCCAGCTAAAAAGCGGCACCGGCGCCCTGTATACCGAACTCAAGCGCACGAATCCCCAGCTCGCCCGCCAACTCCGCGCGGCGAAATCCACTGACGACGCCTTCACCCTCATGGCCGCCGCCATCGCCAAAGAAACGAACGTCCAGAAACGCGCGTCCCTCGCGCAAGCCGCTTTCGGCAAGGGCGCGCAAGACCTTATCCCCATGATGGAAAGCCTCGCCGCCGCCCGCAAGGAAGCGCAGGACTCAGGTACCATCATCTCTGAGGCCGACGTAGCCGCCGCCTCGAAACTAGACGACGCCCTGAAGCGCCTGAAAGCAACCGGCCTTTCCCTCGCGAATTCCTCCCTTGCCGCCGTCGCCGAAAAGCTCGCCCCGATTGCCGAGCGCCTGACCGCATGGGCTCAGGCCAACCGCGAAGTAATCGGCCAGAAAATCGACTCCGCCATAGCCGCGATTACGAAGACCCTCGAAGCCCTCTGGTTCCTTCTTGACTCCGGCATCGTCCCCGCCCTACTCGCCGCAGGGCTGGCCATGAAGGTTTTTGCCGGAGCCTCCGCCGTCCTCGCCGTCGCCAAAATGGCGAAGTCAATGGGCGGCCTGACTGCCGCCTTTACCGCTTTGGGCCTCAGCCCCGGCATGCTCGCCGTCGGAGCCGTCGCCGGTCTGATCATGCTCATCGTCTCCAACTGGGACAAGATCACCGGCTTCTTCGACAAAATGGCGAACGCCGCCCCCTCCTCCATCGGTTCCGCCGATGCCCCCGAGACCGATGCATGGGGCGTCCCCGTCCCCGGTTCCGGCCGCACCGACGAAGGCACCCCCATAGCCCCCGTATCTTCCTCGTCCTCCACCGTCTCCCGCTCGGAACTCGCCGTAAACTTCGCGGGCCTTCCTTCCGGCACCACGATGCGGCAGACCGGCGCCGCCCCCGGCATCAGCATCAACCAAGGCCGTACGCTCGCCGCAGGCGGCGCCCATTGAGCCACCTCGACCGCCTCCGCATCGGCCGCTACACTTGCCCTTCCGGCATCACCTTCGATTTTCAATTTGACGAACTCGGCCGCGAAGGCGGAAAGAAATCCGCCGTCCACGAACTACCCCAGCAGGACGCCGCCATTGTCCAAGACCTCGGCGGAACTGCCGTCAAGTTCCCCCTGAAAATCTACTTTTCCGGCCCCGACTACGACACCGTAGCCGATTCCTTTTTCGCCTGCCTCGCTGAAAAAGGCCCCGGTCTCCTCTCTCACCCACGATGGGGCGATGTCTCCGTCCTCGCCACCACCTACAGCCAGTCCGAGCAATTCGTGGACGGCCTCGGTGAGGCTATCTTCGATGTCTCTTTCGTCTACGCCCCCGGAACTGCCGCCGTTGCTTCCTCCGCCGCAACCGCCCCAGCCGTAGCCTCATCCTCGCAGGCCGCCCGCGTCCGCGCTCAAGCCGCCATGGCCAAAGACTTCGGCTCCCCGAAGCTCCGCGACCTCATGGAGACGAAGGACCAGATCCGCAAGACCCTCCGCGAGACGAAGCGGACGATGCTGAAGCTTACCGGCTCCGTCAAGGAAATCTCCCAGCGCATCAACGCCGAAATCATCGCCATTGATTCAGACCTCGATGCCCTTTTAGCCTTCCCCCAGGACTTCGCCGACGCCCTCGGCTCCGTAATCTCCGCCGCCGCGTCCGCCCCCTTCAAGATCGCCGACAGCCTCGCCGCGTACTCCGACCTCGCCAGCTCCATCGGCACCGTCCCCGCCACCGCCGCGCAAGCCGCCGTCGCCATCCTGACCCAAGCCCTCATATCCTCATCGGCGACCGAGGCGTCAACTTCCGGCGGCTTCGCATCCCGCGCCGAAGCCATCGCCGCGCATGACTCCCTCGTCGCCCTCGCCGACTTCGCCCGCGCCCAGATCGAAAACGCCGAAGCATCCGGCGGGATCACCGCCGACCCCGAAGCCATGGAAGCGCAGGCCGCCGCCGCCGCCGCCGCCGCCGCGTACCTCCTTGAAACCTCCTTCTCCCTCCGCGTGGAGCGCCGAAAGATCATCGACGGCGCCGCCTCCCCCGTGGAACTCGCTTTCCGCTTCTACCGAGATATCGGCCGCACGGATGAGCTTTGCGCTCAAAACGAGTTTTCAGGCGACTTCCTCTTGATCGTCCCCGCCGGTACCGAGGTCCGCTACTATGCCGAGTGATGCCGTCCGCCTCGTCATCGCAGGCAAGGAGTACTCAGGCTGGACCGGCGCCACCGTATCCATGGCCATTGACCAGATCGCCGACGCCTTTTCCGTCTCCGCGCCCTACGACCCCGCAGACCCCGCGTTCTCCGCGATCAAGCCGCGCACGTACCCGAAAACTCAAGTCTACATCGGCGATGACCTCGTTATGACCGGCTACGCGGAGCATATTTCCGCGCCCCTTTCCGAGGGCGGCCGCATGATCACCATCCAAGGCCGGAGCCTCCCCGGCCAGCTCGTGGACTGTTCGATTGACGGCCCGCTTGAGTATTCAGGCCTCGCGCTGTCCACCATCGCCCGACAGCTCGCCAGCCCTTTCGGAATCTCCATCCGCGCCGACAACGACACGAACCCGCTCGACCTCGCCCGCGCAGAGTACGGCCAGACCGTCGCCGACTTCCTGAATTCGCTCGCCGCTCCCCGCCTGCTTCTCCTGAATTCGTCCTACTCCGGCCAGCTCGTCATATCCTGGGGGAAGACCCTGAAGGACAAGCCCGTCGTAGCCGAGCTGACCGAGGGCTCAGGCGGCATCATCTCCATCGAATCCACCTTCGACGATACCCGCCTTTTCAGCGTCTACAAGGCCGCAACCCAGTTTGCGGGCGAAGCGGACATCGTAGGCCAGTCCCGAGACCCCTCCGTCAAGCTTTACCGCCCGCGCCTCGTATCCGTAGGCGAGACCGACCAAGGCCCCGACACCACCGCCCGCCGCCTCCGCTGCGAAGCCGAAGCGGCCGCCTTCTCCGTCTCCGTCGTCCTCTCCGGCTGGAGGCGCCCCGACGGCGCACGGTGGGCCGAGCGTCAAGCCGTTACCCTCGTCGCCCCCTCCGCGATGCTCAAGACCCGCGCGAAGTACATCATAGCCGAGTGTGCCCTATCCCTCACCGCCCAAGGGCAGACGACGGCCCTCCGGCTTGTCCTCCCTGAAACCTACGCAGGCGAAGCGCCGAAGGCCACCCCATGGGCATGATCGCCGAACTCGTAACCGTCGCATCTTCCGCCCTCCGAGCGCGCACCGGAGCCCCCGGCCGTCAAGTCGTATCAACCGGCAAGGGCATCGGCGGCACCAGCACGGAAGCCGAGGTATACGGACCGTGCGGCATGTTCTCCCGCCCTCCGAAAGGCTCGAAGGTCGTCATGGTCCCGCTCGGAGGCGGACGAACCCGCGTAATCCTCGGCTCCGCGAATTACCAAGTCGTCATCGACTGCGTGGACGGCCAGACCATCCTGTACTCCACCGACGCGACCGGAAAAAACGTGAAGGCCCGCGTTGACATCGGCGCCGACGGCCTCATCGGGATCAGCAACGAAACCAAATCCCTAAAGGTAATCCTCGACTCGCTCATAACGCACCTGAACGGCCTGATCACCACAGGAACCGCCGCGACGCAGACCATAAGCCCGGCGACCGTGGCGCTGCTGAACGCCGACAAGGCGAATCTTGCATTGCTTTTGAAAAACTGACCGCCGTATAGCGGACAGGAATTGACCGTCGTGATGACGGACATAAGGGGGCCGATATGGCCTTACTCGTACCAGACGGCGGAGAGGTCATCCTCCTTTCCCGCATGCTCAACAAAGCCGCGACCGGAGACGTCAAGCTCCACCTCTACGCCAACAACTACACGCCTGTTGAAGGCTCGCTTCTTGCGAACTTTACCGCGTGTTCCGCCGCAGGCTACGCGGTCAAGACGCTCGCCGGAGCCTCTTGGACTGTCACCACCACCACGGGCACCACCGAAGCCGTCTACGCGGAGCAGACCTTCACCTTCACCGCCTCGCAGGTCGTCTACGGCTACTACGTGACCGACTCCGCCGCGACCTCCCTTCTCTGGGCGGAACTCTTCACCGGCGCGCCTTTCAACATTCCGTCAGGCGGCGGCTCCGTGAAGTGTACCCCGCGCATCCAGCTCGCGTAAGGACGTAGCAGTATGGGACTCGACCTCGTCAACATCGCCCGCGCAAACGTCGCCCGTGTCGGCCTTGCCCGGCTGAACGCTGGCGAGGTCGAGTATACCGCCGACGGATCCGCAACCCTCTCAGGCGTCGCCCTCGTCATCGTGGACCCCTACGTCTTCACGATGACAGGCGGCGCCTCCCTCTCCGGAGACACCTCCCCCAGCGTCTCCATGTCCCCCGTCTGCTCCGGCATAGGGATCGTGGAAGGCGCTATCAGCGTCGCCCTCGATGTCAAGGTCATAACCGCAGGCGGAGGCACGGCGACTGGGGGAGCCGCTACCGTCCTATGGTCCGCCAACTACATCGCCCCCGCGATAACCGGCGGACTCGTCTCAGGCGGAGACGCGTACCTTCTTGCCGACTTCATCCCCGTGCCCTCCGGATCCGCCTCGCTCTCCGGCGCCGCAGGTCTCGCCATTGCATTCTCCGGCGCCGCTTCCGGCGGCATGGACTTCGCAGGCGCCGCCGTCGTCCTCCCCGAATTCGCGTTTTCCTTCACCGGTTCCGCCAGCCTCTCCGGCTCCGCTCTCGTCGTCATAGACTACTGCGACACCGCTTCCGGCGGCCCCGTGGCCACCGCAGGCGACTCCGACGCCGACGCCGAAATCGAGTACCACCCTCCGTCCTCCGGATCCGCCTCCACCTCGGGCCTCGCGCTTTACACCATCGAAATCTTCGGGGCCATGGGCGGCGAGGCGACCCTATCCGGCACCCCCGCGGACCTTTACGCGGACTACAAGGACGTAGCGGCCTTCCAAGGCGGCGTGGACATCACCGGTGAAGCCGTCTACATCTTTTCGATCGATGTCAAGGGCCTCCCGGTTTTCATCCGGCGCCTGGACGGAGACGTGCGCCTCTCCCTCTCTGCCGACGGCGGCATAATAAAAATACGCGGCGGACAGCCTGAAATGGACGAGGGCTTGGAAACCGCGGTGAATATCAGCCTCTTCTCCGAGGGCGAATACTGGGGCAACGCGGCCGCCCCCGAAGCCGAGGCCGTCGGCTCCGGCTTCCTCGCCTCACTCCGCGTCCCGCTCTCCAACCAAGCGCGCCTCGACGTAATCGAAGCCGCCCGCGCCTCCCTCGCGTGGCTCGTCTCTTCCGGCATCGCTACCTCCGTTGAGCCCACTGCGACCATCCCGAGCGTCGGCCGGCTCGACCTCGCCATCCTCATCCGCCAGCCGGAGAAGGCCCCCGCGACCTTCCGCTATACCGTCAACTGGCAGTCTCAGTACATCGCCATGAAGGAGGGCGCCGCATGATCACCATACCGAAAGAAGCCGACCTTAGTACGCAGGTCCTTTCCGACATAGAGGGCGCCATCGGCCAGTCCTCCCCGATCCTCCCGAAGGCTTTTATCCGCGTCCTTTCCCGTGCCCTCGGCGGAGCCTTCGCAGGGCTTTACCGCGTGATTGGATGGTCGTACGATCAGATTTTTCCCGCGACCGCCTCAGCCGACGCCCTGACCCGCTACGGCTCGCAGTACGGCATAGGCCAGCGCCCCGCCGTGGCCGCCGTCATCGATATCCAGATCGTAGGCGCCGAAGGCTCCGAAGTCCCCGCCGCCACCGTATGGCGCGGCACGAACGGCCTGACCTACCTTCAACGAGCCCTTGCCGTCATCGCCGGTACCGGCCTCGCAGAGGCCCGCGTGGAGTGTCTTGAAGGCGGCTCCCTCGGCTCCCTCGGCGTCGGCAACACCTTGGAAGCCGCGTCCCCCGTCTCCGGCGTTGACGGGGCCTCGGTCCTCGCCATCCAGACCGAGGGCGAAGACGAAGAGACGACGGAGCAATACCGAGTCCGCGTCCTCCAGCGCATCGCGGGCCAGCCGCAGGGCGGGAGCGCCGCCGATTACGTGCGGTGGGCGCTTGAAGTCCCCGGCATCGTCAAGGCCTTCGCCTTCCGAACCGACGCCGGAGAGGTCTCCGTCTACCCGCTGGAAGCCACCACCGGAGCGGCCCGCATACCAGCCGCCGGGAAGCTCGCCGAAGTCCTCGCGTACATCGACAACCCCAGCCGCCGCCCCCTCTGCGCGACCGTGCTGGCCGTGGCCATGACGGAGCGCACGGTAGACCTTACCATCACCACGCTGTCACCCGGCGACGCCACCACCAAGGCCGCGATCATCGCCGAAATTGAGCGATACCTTTACGCCGCGTATCCGAAGCAGTACCCCGACGAAGAAAACCCGACGAACGTAATTTCCGTTGCCGCCGTATGGGCCGCTATCCTTGCCGCAGGAGCCACCGCCGCCTCCGTCGTCATGACCGTCTCAGGCACGGGAGCCGTGACCGCGTACACGCTGGCCAACTCGGATATCTGCAAGATCGGGACGGTAACATGGGCATAATGGCGCGCACCCTTGCCCTGCTTTTCCCTCGCGGCCCGATATGGCGCTTCCAGTCCGACGCGCAGAATCTCTTCAACGGCATCGCCATCGGGCTGGACCGGGCCAAGGAAAAGATCGACCAAATCCGCGCCGAAGCCTACCCCGGAACCGCGCTCGACACCCTCCCCGAGTGGCACGCCGCGATGGGCCTCGCCTATGATCCGACGCTTCCCATTGACCGACAGCGCGCGATGCTCGAAGCGATGCTAACCGCCACCGGGAACAGCACGCGTGACGGCCTCGCGCTACAGCTCAGCAAGGAGTACCCCGGCCTCACGGTAGGCGAGCCCTCCGCCTTTTCCGTGGAAATCACCGGCACCGTTGACCGCTCGCAGGACGCCCGCCGCGTCGGCGCCATCCTCGCCCACTTCGCGCCGCTCCACCTCGTGCCCACCGTCTTCGGATACACCGCCGCGACAGCAGGAAACCCGAACCCGGTCCCTCCCGTCCCCGGCATAGACAACGCATCAATCCTGTCCACCAACGCCTTCGCCCGTTGCGGCGTGGCTTCGTCCGGCCTTGCCCGTTGCGGCTTGGCATCGTAAAAGGAGACTAAAAAATGGTACGAACCAGCGCCCCCAATTCCAGCGCGGGACTTTTTGTAGACGAGTCGGGCGGAGGATCCACCGTCGGAACCACCCTGCAAGCCGCCGACATGAACAACCACCAAGAGGAACTCGCCAACGCCATCCTCGGTGCGGGCCTGACTCTTTCCGGCGCGAACCAGTCCCAACTTCGGCAGGCAATCGTTGCCCTCTCGCACGTCGTCGGGGAACTGGTGATGATCGAGACGGAAGAGACCCCCGGCGTCTACTTCCCCGCGATCCCCCGCAACGTGGACACGGACGTACCCTCCGCGAACTACCCCGCGCTCGTGACCAAACTCCGCGCCGTCAAGGCGAAAGTCAACGGCGTTACCGACCACAGCGTGACCGTCTCCGGCTCGAACATCACCTTCCCCGCCACCACCGCCGCGCAAAATCTGCTTGACATCCTTTCCGAGGACGCGGGCGTTTCCGGATGGCTGAACGGAGCGCAGGCCGCGACCTTCTCCGCAGACTACACCACCGCCGCCACCCGCCGATGTGTGAACATCGCAGGCACAGATTACGCCATCACCGCGATTAACACCGTTTCCCGCGTCGTCACCGTCTCCGGCACCCCCACCACCGGCGCACAGACCGCGAGCGTCTACACCTACCGCGTCGCAGGCTCCACCACCACGGCAAGGCTCCATAAGATCGCGGGCTTTGTCGGCGTGGCCGCAGGGGAAGCGGACGGCGAAGTCGTCGGTGGGTTCAGGAAGATGGACAGGGGGCAGGGGCACAGGATGGGGCCTCTATCTCCGTCTACAGGGTATTTTGGATTAGGTGGGTCATCCACCAACTCTCCAAGCGGGGCGTCAACCTCAACGCTTTCGGCTACTACAGGCGACCCCACCACCGACGGCGCCAACGGCACCCCCCGCACCGGCAAAACCACCGACCCCCGAACTGCTGGCCAGTACTTCTACACCTGGGCCGGTATCTACGTCGCATAAGGAGGCACCATGTATCACGTCTGCATCTACAACCCCGATACCCTCGAAATCGAAGGCGCGGAATCCTACAGCTCCGAAACCGAGGCCCGCCGCCGCCTGAAATCCTACGAAATCGAATGCCGTTGCAACCGTGGCGGAAGCGCATGGAAGCCGTATATCGGCCCCGTCCCCTTCGCTTTCCCCGTCCCCGAGGAGGCCCCGATTGAAGCGTAGCATCCTCGCCATCATCGCGGCCTTCGCTTTGGCCGCCTGCACTCCGCCCGTGGAAACCGTCATCCAGACCGAGCGCCCGAACGTGCACGCCGTCGATTCAGCGTGGCGCATCGTAGCCGAGGCGACCATCGGCGCCCGCGCCCTCGACACCGCCGAAGCCCTCGAAGCAGAGGCGGCCGCCTACAATGCCGCGCACACTGACGATCAGTGGACGGTCATCTATGGCGAGGTCCCGCCGATCGAGCTTTCCCCTTCCGCCGATGCATATATCGTCTACGCCGACACGCACGAAATAATCGAAGAGTACCACGGCATCGAGCGCGCCGACCTCACTGAGCGGCGCGACCAGTGGCGGCGGCAGACCGATAGTTATGGAACCGCCATACTCTACGTGGACAACATCCCCCCCCCACCCGTCGTCATCATCGACACCCGAAGCGACTATGAAAAATACGCGCTTTACCTCATCGCCGCAGACGGTTCGATCATATTCGAAGAACACCTAACCGACGCCTCTTACTACGCCACCATAGACGCGCATTTTGCCGACCGCTTGGACATCTACCAGCGGCAGGCGCGCCTCGACGGCAACGGGGAATATGTAATTTCGGGGGCGATCTACACCCCGCCGGAGGCTCCGTGAACATAACCCCTGAGGCGGTAGGGATAATCCTCGCCGTTGTCTTTCCGCTTTCCGCCCTCGTCCTCTGGGCTATCAAGACGACCGTCGCGCCCCTTCAAGTCGTCATCGAAAACAACACGGCCGCCATGAACCACATCATGGAAATCGTCGATACCCACGGCGTCAAGCTTGAGAACCATAGCGTACGCCTGACGAAGATCGAGACCGTGCACGAAATAGAGGCGGACGCATGAAAGCCCCGCAGAAAATAGCCGAAGCCATCGGCGCATCAGGATGCTATTTCCTCTCCATCCTGCACCTCGAATCACTGATCGACGGCGGAAGCGTTGACCCCTTCGACGCCTACAACATCGCCACCGCCCGCGGCTACATGCGGGAGGACTGCTACATCCTCGACCCCGCCGCCGTGTTGGGATTCTTCAACCGGGACAAGTGGGAAGTATTCCACGCCACACCGGAATACCTCCCGAAGCCCGGCGAGCTGGAAATCCTTCGGTTCGAGCGTGTCACTCCCGGCATGACGTATTCCCATTTTGTCGTAGGCGACGGGAAAGGCGCGGTAGCCTTCGACCCCTACGGTGTAAGCCGCACGGTACGCGACGGAGCCTTGGTATCCAAGCGCATTTTCAAGAGGAAAGAAGCATGACGGACATCTTCGAAGAATCCCCCGGCGTGAAATCATCCAAGCGCACGTTCGGGGCGGCTCTGGTGGGCTCTGGCGGCGTCCTGTTGCTCGCCGTGGGCATCGTCGCCATATTCCGCAAGGTCGTCGATCCTGCGACCGCCCTTGCATCCGGAAAGGCTCTCATCATCACCGGCGCGGCCCTTCTCGGCGTCGGCGTGCTGGAAGGCATCGGCCGCAAGATCGGCGGCGCGGAATGACCGGGTATGTCGTCCTGCTGGTGTTGCTCGCCGCCGCCTGCCTCGCCGCGTACTACTTCGCGCAGGTCGCCTTCATGGCGCGCAAGGATGCCGACTTCGAGCATAAGCGCTACTTACTCGCCGCCGAACGACTCGCCACCCAAGCCGCCGAATTCCGAAATATGGAGGCCGCCCGTCATGCCCTTGAAAAAGATCTTGCGCATCTTCGCTCCGGTCCTCCTGCTGATCGCCTTGACGCTGGCCTCGATGTCCTGCGCGACGTGTCCGCCAAGACCGGAGCCGCCCCCCGAGCCCCTGCCCCTGGCTTGGCCGATCTTGGCAGCGCCGCCGGACGGGATCGTACTTGACGAAGCGGGGGCGGTAGTCGTCCCCCTCGATTACTGGACGGAACTCGTCGGCTACATCCGGGCCGTCGATGATGTCCGCGCGGCCCTAGACCGCGAAGGAAGGCTTGTAAATGGCAGTAAATGAAACTCTCACCCCCTCCGGCGTCTACGGCGAGTCCGCCCGCGCTCCCCTGTCGGTCGCCTACGCCGCCGGAGCCGCGCAAGACGCGATCCTCATCCCCACCTGCGAAGTCCTCGCCGTGCTGTCTTTCGACGCCGCAGGAACCGCGAGCATCGAAGGCACGAACAGCCCGCACGCCGCTGTCATCGCAGGCACGGCCGTATGGAAGCTCTGGCCTGCCGGAATCGTCGCCGTGACCACGGATAACGCCTGCAAGGGCCTTACCGCCTTGCGCGTCGTCCGCGCCGCAGGTACTCCGCGCATCACGCTGACCATCGTGGACGCCAACGCATGAGCGGCGCATGGGCGAAAACCGGCCGCGCCGTGCTGACCCCCGAAGGCGGCATAGCGGTCCCCTACACGAACGGGACCGGCGCCCCCTCCGTCAAGGGCTCGGTTGTGCGCATTACCGGCCCCGCCTCCGTCGGCCTCGCCGCGCAGGGCGTGCCCGACTGCATCGGCGTGGTTTACGAGGACGGGATCGCGGCAGGGGCTCAAGTCCTCGTCGTAGTCTCCGGCGTCGCGGATGTCCTATTCGTCGCAGGCACCACAGCCGGGCACCTCGCGCGTACCTTTGTCGCGGCTGACGGAAACTTCGAAGCGGGGAAAGCGGTTTCCGAAGCCTTCCCCGCTCCGCCGTTCGACACCGACAAACATTTCTGCGAAATCGGGCACGTCGTCACCACCATCGGCGCGGCAGGGCTTGCAAAGGTGAACCTCCATTTCAACTAAGACAGGCGAAGCGGCGGACGTCGTAAACCATCCGCCGCACTACACCATGCACCCCTCCGGCATCGAGTGCATCCAGATCACCGAACACATGGGCTTTTGCCTCGGGAATGCCGTCAAGTACATCTGGCGCGCGGACCTTAAAAACGACGCCATCGAAGACCTTGAAAAGGCGCGATGGTACATCGAGCGCGAAATCGCCAAGCGCAAGGAAGCGGAGGGCATTTGATAAGCAAAAAACGCGCCGATGAAATAGCCGCGGTCTCCGCCGAAGTCGGCTACGAGGCCGCCGCCGCCAAGCTCGGTATCTCCCGCGAAACCGTCCGCCGTGCTTGTCGCGCCTCGAAGCCAAAAGACGACGCCGCTCCGCTGCCGGATGACGGAGTGTACGAAAAGCTCAAGGCGCGGTTTTCCTCCGGCGAACTCGCCGCCATGGCGAACGGGAAGGCCCTGAACCCGGCAGGCATCGCGCGGCCGGTCCTCGATTTCGACGGGGAAGAGGTCTGCATCGGCTTCATCACCGATACCCATATCGGGGAGGTCTCTTTCGACGAATCGCTATGGCGGTCCTTCCTTGCCGAGTGCGACCGGGAAGACGTAGAGCTTATCCTGCATGCGGGCGATGTCCACGAAGGCATGAGCAACCGCCCGGATCAGGTCTACCACCTCACCGACCTCGGCGTATCGGCGCAGATGGAGCATGCCCGCGCCCTTTTCGCCATGACGGAAATCCCGATCAAGGTCATAGACGGAAATCATGACCGATGGGGCGTGAAGTCAAACGGGCTTTTCATGGTCCGCGATATGGTCCAGCCTTTGAATCACGTGGAGTACATCGGCTCCGACGTGGGGGACCTGGTCATCAACGGCACGCGCTGGATGCTCTGGCACGGGGAGGACGGGTCAAGCTACGCGACCAGCTACCGGATCCAAAAGATCATCGAGAGCTTCACCGGAGGCGACAAGCCGAACGTACTGCTATGCGGGCATACCCATAAACAGGGGTACTTTTTCGAGCGTAACGTCCACGCGGTTTCAGGAGGGGCGCTGTCGTACCAGAGCGCATGGATGCGTGCGACGCGGAAGGCATGCCATACCGGGTTTCACATCATCAATGCGCGGATCAAGGACGCGCAGATCGTGCGGTTTTCGGCGACGTTTTATCCGTTCTACAAGTAGTTTTTCAGGAAGTGGCGGGCGTTCTTTGCGAATTGCCGCGCCATGAATTCATAGTTTCCGTACTTCTCGACCGCTTCGGTATGCCATCGCCTCGCCTTCAGCTTGAAGGACTGCTCCCCCAGGTCGCGCACCTTTACGATTTTCCCTTTCTTGCCGGTCCTGATGAAAAGCCCCGCCCGCGTCCGTAGTTTTCCCGGCCCCATGACGAAAGACTTCCCTTTCATGGCTTCGATTTTATACCGGCCCGACACCTTCCGCTTCCTGTCCTTCCCCCTTACCCGGTTAGTCGGTACGGCTATCCTCTGCTTCCTCGCCTTTATGGTCCCGCCCTCGTCCTGTATGGGCAGGTAGGGGCTCACCGCCCCGCTCACTGCGTCTTGCCGCTCGATGGGCCGCGAGGGCGAAGCCTTGAAGGTCCGAAGGCTTTTCGTCGTGTACGGCGTGCGGACGATCATCTCTTTTTTTATATTCCGTTCGCCTCGGATAGTAACTGCGCGGGCCGTATCGGTCAAGGTCTGCGCGGTAACTTCCTGCATCGCCTTCGGGATCGCGGCGAGGGCGGCGAGGTATTGCTTTGAATTGGACGTTATGCGGATCATGCTCATGGGGAGATTATACCATGGGCCGCCCAGAAATCCGACTGATTTCAAAACCCGACCATCTGACCGGCACTACGTTACCCCGTAACAACTTATATGCGCGCGGCTTCATAACTCACGTATACACGTCATTTAGCGCATGTCATGGTTACACATAGCGCCGCATGGTTACACCAACACCGCCGCTACAGATAGCGCCGGGCATGGGTTCGACTCCCGCCACCTCCATTTCTAAGCCTATATTCCGCAAGGAATTAGGCTTTTCTATTTTAGAAATAATGTAAAACTGACCAACATCTTGACAAGTGCTAAACCGCACACTATACCTACCTCATGGCATACCACAAGGAACCCTTTACCCTGCTTGCCAACCGGCTCAAAGACGGCCGCAAGGTCTGGTATTACCGGACCTATACGGCAGAAGGCAAGCGGACCAACGCGCGATCCACCGGCGAAACCTCGAAGGCGGCCGCGTACCGGCACTGTGAATCCCTTGCGGCAGAGGGCAGGCTGATCCCCGGTCCGAAGCCCCCTAAGCCCGCAGGCGCTCCACGGCGGCGCTTCCTCACGCTGTCGGAATTCGCCAAGGCCCGGCACTGGTGGGAGTGGACGGACGACGGCCCGGTCTGCGAGTACTGCAAGGGGGAACTCAAGCGGAGCGCGGAGGGGAAACCGGCGATCCAGCGGCGGCACGCGGACGAATGCGCTCGCGTCTTCCGCGACAAGATCGAGCCGGCGCACGGCGGCAAGCGGCTGGACCAGATATCCCCGCTCGACTGTGAAGACCTCATGTCATCATGGGCGGCGGCGGGAGCATCGAACAAGACGATAAACAACTTTTCCAGCGTCTACCGCGTCATGTTCAAGGAAGCGGCGCGGCTTGGATTCGTCGTAGCGTCTCCCTGGGCAAGCGTGAAGGGCTACCAACCAGGGCCAGGAGGAAAGGGGATCCTCACCCTGGAAGAGTATAAAAAGCTCATGGACCCGGAAACCTCGGTCGCGGTATGGTCAAGCGCACGGCGGCCGCTCATCTACTACGATATCAACTTGCTTGCCAGCCTCACCGGCCTTCGGATGGGGGAATGCCTTGCACTGCATGCTGACGACATCCACCATACCCATATCACCATCGCCCACTCGTGGAACATCAAGTACGGGGAGGGAGGGCAGAAAACCAAGCGCGGTACGGATCTCATACCTATACCGCGCTTCCTCGCTGACCGGCTGCTATCCCGCGCCTACATCTGCAAGGCTGGCGACTATCTTTTTTCCCTCACCGACGGAAAGCGCCCGGCGACTGCGAACAGGTGCAACGACGCCTTGATCGACGCCCTCAAGAAAATCGGCATAAGCGACGACTTACGGCAGAAAAGGAAGTTAAGCTTCCATTCTTGGCGAGCTTTCGCCAACACCTATTTCCGCAATCAGGGCGTCCCTGACTCAAAGGTCCGCGCGATAACGCGGCACGAGACGGAGGCGATGACGGAGCATTACACGGCGTGGAGGGAGGAAGACTTCCGCGAAGTCGCCGACGCTCAGGCCCGGCTCATCGCGGAAATCGGCGGGGCTCAAAACGGGATATCGTCCGGGTTGCCGGGAGCGGTCGGGGGAGACGCGGGGGCGGAGGAGGAAGCGGGGGGCGGAGCGGACTGACCGGCGCCGTCGTGCGGCTTCGGGTCGAAGAGGGAGATCATGATTGACTTCCCCGGATCATGCGCGATCCCTGCCGGATTGAACCACGGCTCAAGGAGGATGAAGCGCCCTCCCGCGTCGGTCTCCATCATGACGCCGACGGTCTGATAGCGGTTCTTTTCCTTTCCGTCGCTCCCGTTGTACTTCCCGACCGAAACGCACAGATCGTGGATTTTTCGTGATGCCATTCTATCCCCTTAAAAAAGTGCCTGCGCCTCTTCGGCGACTTCCTCTACCTCTTCCACCTCGACCGCCTCGGCCTTTTCAGCGATGCGGTCAAGCCTTCCGCCCACCCGCTCGCTTACGTCGCGTGGCGGGGCTTGGCGCGGCTCCGGAGCCTCGTACTCGTCGGCCGCGAGAAGCATCGCGAGGCCCTCGGATTCCTTCACCGGCTTTTTAAGGAGTTGCTTTGCGGCGGTCTTGTCGTGCATGGCCTGCGGGGATTTCTTGAAGGCAGGTCCGTCGCTTCGGGAGTATACCTTTTCGATGTCGTCAACTTCGTTTTGCCGGATGGTCGCTATCTCGACGTGCCCGTCAAGGTACTCCAGCCGCATGTAGTACCCGACCAGCTTTCCGCGTTCACCGAAGGGCTCGAAATCGTGCTTGACTTTCCCGGCCGCAGCGTCCACGTGCAATTTGTCGTTTTCGTGCACATGCTCCAGCTTCGGGATGTTCGACAGCACCGCGCCCGGCCCATGCGCGCAGGCGAAGGCGTACCCCTCAGCCGTGGCCACCAACTGCGCCTTGCCTTGGAAGGGCACCAAGTACGCATGCGGGAACTGCCCGCCGATCTGCAGCCCCATGGTCGCCGCTTTCGTGAGGGCTTTGTAGACTGAGAAAATCCCCGTCTTCGTCGCCAGCACGTCCTTCAGCTCATCGCGGTTTGACACCTCGACCAGCGCGCGCGTCTTCCATACGTCGAAGGCGCCGCCGACGTTCGGCGCCGCGATCTTCGCGATCTCCCCGCCCATTTTCTCAAGCATGTCCTCCACGCCCTTCCGCCCCGTGGCGACAAGCGCAAAAAACTCCGGTTCCGTTTGATTTCCCATATTCTAGCTCCTTTTGATATCCGGCGGCCAAGTCGCCTGTATGGCTTTCACCATCTGCGCCTTCAAGAGATTTTCCAGCGACTTTCCGAGGTGGATTTCCATCGGCGTCGCGTCCGGCCTTGGGTCAGCCCGTATGTCAACGCGGCGGTGTAGCTCGTCAATGACGACAGTCAAAACCTGCATGCTATTTCCCCTTCCGCTCTAGGGCCGCTATGCCGATCATGTCGATCACGAACGACATCAGGCCGCGCCCCGCCTCGAACATGATTCCCGCGAAACCGAAGGCCATCGCCCATTTCAGCGCGTCCACCCCTACCCCCTCGCCGCCATCATTGCGGCCGCTTTCCTCGTCGCTATCTGCAAGGCCGCCGCGTGCCTGCGTTCCCAACGCGTATTCCACGCATGAAAAGGCGCGTCAAGCCCGATGAAAAGCGCGGCCCGCGCCCACCACGGCATGCGCTTCTTTCTTTGCGCTTCCTCGTCCAGCTCATCGCGGAAGCGGATCACCGTCCGGCGAATCTGCGCAATTTTCCTGCCTGTCATACTTCCCCCTTGATCTTCGCGGGCCGCAATTCCCTGCGCTCGCTCTGCCTGACGTACCCGCCCATTAAAAGGCTGGCGTATAAATCCGGTTCCTTTTCCTTGAGCCCTTTAAGATCCACGCTTGCCGGGTTCGCCTGCACCCATGAGGACGCAAGCTTGATCCCTTCCGGCGTGGTGAGAATGGAATTCTCACCTATGTAAATCCCCAGCGCGTTTTTAAGCTCCGCGCGCCTTTCCTCATCGCGCTTCAACCGCTCGCCGATTTTCCAGTATTCATCTACGATTGCCCGCGCCTTCAATTCTTCCTCACCTCCAAGCATCGCGGCCGATTCGTTCGGGAGCGGCCACATGGCGGAGACGTCGCTCCACGTCTCAGGCTTTGGCGGCGTGCGGGATTCGACGCAATTCCAAAGTCGTTCAGCGAGCGCCAGGCATTTTTCCTGCGTCCTGGGGCGCGCGATGATCGGCCCGTATTCCCGGTAGTCGCCCGTGTCGATCAGGACCGCGACGTGCGCAAGCGGGATATCGTAGGCGTACATCTGCCACTGCACTTGGAGGTACACCGGATCGGGGATTCCGTTTTCCGTGAGGTCGTCCGGGTCGTAGCCCATGAACGCCTCCCCCTCCCGCCGCTTCCCCGCGAAAAAGCCGGTCGTCTTCGCCTCCACGATTTCCAGCGCATCGCCGGGATCGATCACCAAGTCCGCGTGGGCAAGGGCAAAGCGCTTATCCTTCCGCCGCGCCTCGGTCAAGGTCTTGAACGGCCCGGAGGATTTCCCGCGAATGGCGGCGGCCATGTAGTCAAGCGCAACGTCCTCGCCGAAGTGGCGGGAGATATAGAGTACCAGCGGCTCAAGTCGATTCCCCCACTCGGCGCGCGGCCCGGCTTCCCTGCCTGCCTTCTCGCCGATCTTTTGGAGGTACAGCGTATAGGGCGTGTCGCCGTACTGCTTGCCGAAGCCCGCAAGGATGGGGATATCGCTTGACCCGATGCCGAGGGAGCGCGCTCCGTGGAAGTCGCGTATTTTAGTATAGCGGGTCATCTTCGGGCCTCTCTTCCTCTTCATCGTCGTCTTCCTGCGGCTCAAGGCTGGCAAGGTAGCGATTCAATTCGCGTTCCCTTTGCCGGTCTTCCCAGTCGTTCCCGAAACATCCTGCCATGACGTTGCCTGCCTTTCCCCGCCGCTTCGCCATCTCCAAGCCTCATCTGTCGGCCGCTCCGAAAACCGTACGGCCTTCCCCAGCATTTCCACGCCCCGCCGCGCAAGCATCTGCGCCCGCTCGGCAGGTCCCATTTTCATGGCGTCCGCGTACAGCGCCGCCATGTCGTCAACTTCCTCACCCGGTAGCCCGGCCTGCACCAGCTCCCCGGCTATAACCTTTATGTCAGCCGACCTTTCCGCGCTGCCCTGCGCCTCCGAGAAGTCGAAGCCGCAAGCCGGGCACGTGCGGGGCCTGCCGGGCCATACGCCGAAGCAGGCGGGGCAGGTGGACACCGTCGGCGGTTCCTCCCCCCTCTCGCGCCTAGAGCAAGCGTCAAGCGTCCAGATGCGGTCCTGCAACACGTGGCCGTGGAGCTGATAATTCGCGGCATGGTCAAGAATGATAGCCTGCGATTTTCCCGGCGACAGGCGAAGCGCGCGGCCCGCCTGCTGAAGGTACAGCCCGAGGCTTAGGGTCCGACGTAGCAGGATCGCTCCCGCCATCACCGGCACGTCAACGCCCTCGCTGATCACGTCGCAGGATGTCACCACCTGCACCGAGCCGTCCGCAAGGCCCTTGATTGCCGCCTCGCGCTCGACCTTCGGCATGTTTCCCCAGACCGCGCGGGCCTCGTATCCGTGCGCTTTGAACTGGGCAGCCATCAAGTGCGAATGCCGGATCGACACGCAGAAAACCACCACGGGAAGGCGGTCAAGATGCATGCGGTAATGCTCGATCACGTCGCCGACTATCTTCCTGCCGCTCATAGCGTGTTCCTGCTCGCCCTCGTCGAAGTCGCCGCGCCGCACGTGGTATTGCGGGAGCAGTTCATTCGGCGGCCGGTACAGCACGGGCGGGGCAAGGAAGCGACCGGCGACAAGTTCGCGGATGGTCGGGCCTTGGATCATGACCTCGAAGCTCTCACGAAGCCCGCGCCCGTCAAGCCGCTCAGGCGTCGCCGTGAAGCCGACAACGGGAACGTCCTTCCAGTATTTCAGGATTGACCCGTAGGTATTGTCCTCCAGCACGTGATGCGCTTCGTCGGTAACGATCAGGTCCGGGCGCCGCATCGTGCTCAGCCTGCGGACGACGGTTTGAACCATGCCCACTTGCACCGCGTTTTGCGTAGTAGGCTGACCGGCCACGATCTGTCCGGCCGTGACACCGAGGCGAAAAAGGCTGGAAAGGGTTTGCTCGTGGATTTCCCGGCGATGGACGAGGATTAAAACGCGCTCACCGCGGGAGGACATCGCGTCCGCCATCGTGGAGAACATGACGGTTTTTCCCCCGCCCGTCGGCAGGACGTACAGCACCGAGCGCGCGCCGCCATCGAGAGCGGAGCGGATCGCGCGGAGTCCAGCGGCCTGATACGGGCGGAGGGAGTAGATCAATGATTTTTCCTATTGAATAAAACGAGTTGAAGAATTACAACAACCGCTTGAAGCATCCCAATGCAAAGCAATCTGAAAAAGCTTATTTTTGCACCAAGAACCCACACCCAAGCGGTCCCGGCTACGACCATGTATTGCGCCGTCATGAAAATGAAAATGCCAGCAAGCCGCTTCATCACATCGCCTGCTTCGGATCGAAAGCCTGGAAAAGCCGGTCCATCTGCGCGACCGCTTCATCGAAGCAATCAGCCAGCGCTATAGCCGCTTCCACGAGGCTAGAATCCGAGGATTCCCTGCACCGCTCCCGCACTATGTCCGATAGCCGCTCGCTCGGTTTCTTTTCGTTGCTCTTCTCGTCCATCGTGTTCGCTCCTTTGCCTGAAACATAGCGGGCGATTTTCAGCGCCCTTCGATTTCGTCCCGCATACGTCACCGAGCCAGCACGGCTCACGGTAGATGCATGCGCATGGCGTGCCGTCGTTCATGGGGAGACCTCGGCGGGCGAGCTGAAAAAAACCCACCACCTGCCGTTTGAACCACGATTAACTAGGCTTCCTCCAAGCCTTTTTAATGAAAACCCGATTTGATTATGATTAAAACCGTGAATACCATTTTTAAGTAATTTCATATCTATATCTGTCGTTGTTACCGCAAAAGGGAATATTTTGATTTCTTTAATTAAATCAAATACTAGCCTGTCAATTTCTTTTGGCCCTACAGGACCAAGGCCGTTTCCTTTACAACCTTTCGGAATATTTCCGCCAAACGGAATATAATATTCCCCTCTTTTAATGCTCATTTAATTACCTCCGCGAAGGCCAACCCATCCCCTTCCTGCCTTGCGATCATCGCCGACCCTCCCGCGCTGGCCACTTGCGATAAAAACCTTTTTTGGTCCACGCTTGCCCGGTCGTAGCTCGGCGTCTTCGCTTCCACGGCGAGGAATTGCGCGACAGTCTGCCCGACCATATCCGCCGTGATGACCAGCGGCCGCCATCCGATCAGGTCGGAGCCGCCGGGATTCTGCACGCCGAATTTCACCCGCCGCGCGCCTACCAGCTCAACGTGCAAGCCTGTTGACCATGGCTCTGTTTTCAAGGTCTTGCCGCCGACCCAGCCGGAGCCCTGCGCGTTTTTGAAAAGCCTGCCGCCTTGCCGCGTTATTTCGATGCGCGCAAGTTCAACCACGGTTTCATGTTCAGCGGCCATGGTCGAAGCCTTCGGCCTTTGCTAGGGCGGCCTCTATCTCAGCTCGGGCGACTGTTGAAAATCCGTCGGCCCATGACTCGGCAATTTTTTTTAGCGCGGCGTACATGTCGGGGGCGGCAGAGATTAAGCAAGCGTCTTCGATGCGGAAGATGCTTTCCGCTATAAGATTTCCTCCGTAATAATCCCATTCTTTTTCATCTCTGGCATTGTGCCCGGTCGCAATCGCGCCTTCGATTATGGCATCACAGGCAACGACTGATTTACATTTTCCAACCCTCCACGGTCCCGGCGTAAATCCACTCATGCTATTTTCCTCCCCTTCATCCTCACCGCCTGCCGTATCTCGGCAACGATGTCCGTTTGCTTCAGCGCGTCCAAGTCGGCCGCAACTGCCTCCGCCGTCCTCATTCCCGCCAACGCGTCAAGGATGCGCCACAGGGATTTCAGCCTCTCGATATCGCCGCGGTCTTTCGCCACGGCTCCCCAGAAAATCAGCATGGTCTCAAGCTCGGCGGGGTTTTTCATGCCTGCGCCTCCCCCATGTACACCGTCTTGAAGCCCGCCCAGTCCAGCAAGCGGACCGATATCAGCCGCCCAGCCATCCATTGCCGATCAGACTTTTCAGGATTCAGGCAGACTTTATTCCGCCTCACCTGCGAGTCGTAGCCGACTTCGTAGGGCGTATCTTTAAGGAGCTTCCCCAGCGCGTCGGATTTCGTCGCCACTGCGAGCACCTTCTTTTCCTTCACGCTCATGACCCGGAGCCCGAAGCGTGACAGCAATTCCTCCGCGTATTTGAAACCCGCGTCAGTCTCCTGCGCCATGCACAGCCACTCGGCGATAGTCCGCCGCTTCCGGTCGTCGCTCTCTATCGACGCCCCGAGGATATGCTCGATAACCCGGTCCTCATCCTCCGGCACCTCTTCCCGCGTCGCCGTCTCTTCGCTGACCACACTTTCAAGCCATTTCAGCCCCGCCGCTTCCGTGACCCTCTCATCACTCTGCGCCGCCCATGCCGCCGCGTAGATCGGCGCCCACAGGTCCGCCTCACGGGAGCCCCCGAGGAACGAAGGCAAGACCTCGCGGATGGAAGCGATGTCATCGATTATCCGGGGCAGGGCGCGGAACATGCGGCGGCGATACCGGGCGGGGTCTGCCATGGCCTCGCCGTACAGCTTTTTTGACAGGGCTATTTTTGCCATTTCATCGCCCTTGGATTTCGGCGCGACAAGCTCGGCGGATATGATGCGGGAGGCAATCGCCGCGCCTTCCCCCGCCGAAGTGTTGACCGACGCGAAGCAGAAACAGGAGCGGATAAGGAAAGAGACGGTCCCTTTTCCGTCGGCCATCGTGACACGGCCGGAACCGTCGCTGGAGGCATTGCGGGCAAGGTCAAGGATTTTTACGATGTTCTCCCGCGCCTTCCCCTTCGGCTCCATCTCGTCAAGGATGACCGGCCGCGCGTCCATGTTCAGCGTGCGCCTGATGCCCGCTTCCGTGTCCTTACCTGACCCCTGATGCGCGAAAGGTCCGCAGACTTCGCGGATGATATTTTCAAGGGCGAAGGTTTTTCCCGTGCCCTTCCGTCCTGATATCCAAAGGTGCGGCCGGAACTCAAGGAGGCCACCGAAGGGCGCTATGAGGCTCCACCCCAGCACGGCGACCGCGTCATTTTTCCGGCTCCACTGCTGCGCCTTTACGAGTTGGTACAGCTTCCGGCCTTCCTCCGCCGTCGCCTCGTCGCCGGTCATGTCGCCGAAGTGGACGCGGGAACGGACGTACTCGGCGGAACCGTGGTACTCGGACAGCGGCGTTGTTTTCCCGTCGGCTTCCACGATGCGAGCGCCGTCGTTTATGACAACGCCGGATTCCTCAAGCCATACCCCTGCGCCGCGAAGGATAGCCGGATCAAAAATGCCGCGTTTGTTCTGCCGGTCGATAACGATCTGCTGCGCCCGTGTCACGTCGATTGACCCCTTGTCGCCTATCGCGCCATGCTCGCCCCACCACGTAGGCGGAGCAAGCTCGCCCAGCTTCGAGCCGGTAAAGCCGCCCTTGCCGATGGAAAACGGCTGGCGCTGACTTCCGAGAAGGAACCAATACTGTTCCCCGTCGTAGCCGAGGACACGGAAGGGCTCAGCCTCGGCGGGGGCCTCTTCGGCTGGCTCAGGCGCGGCACCGATGCGCGGGCATTCGGCGATGAAGGCGGCGGGATCGATGCCCTCGGCCACCGCGTCGGCGATGTCCCAGCCATGCGGGCGGCCCTCGATTGCGAGGACAGCGGCCCCAGGACAAAGCGCGGCGATCTTCGCGGCCGCCTTGGCTCCCGGTTCGTCCGCGTCCGGCCATACCAGCACGCTACGGCCTTCCAGCGGCTTCCAATCGGTTTTCGCTACGCTGGATGCCCCCGCGCTCCACGTCGTCACCACGTAGCCGGGCACGGGCACAGAGGCGCATTTCTCGCCTTCCACCACCAGCACCGGAAGCTCCGGGGAGGCAAGCAAAGCGGGCAGGTTGTACAGCGGGCGGCCATCGGCGAAGGCTTGACCCTCCCTCCAGCGTGCACCGTCGAAGTAGTACGGGATAACGTCCTTCCCGCCATCGGGTTTGTCGAAGCGCACCACCGCGAAGGCCCACCCGCCATCTGCGCCGTGATACCGCCACCCGCCCGCAGGTTTCCCGTGTTCGCGCTTGGCGTAGTCGCTGACGATTTCGGCGTTCAGGGCGAGCTTCGCGGATTCGGGGATAGGGTAGACGGCTTTCGGTTTTGCTTTTTTCGCGGGCTTCGGTTTATCGATGGTGCGGCCGGTCTGCGTCAAGATCCATTCGGCGGCGGCTTTCGGCGTGCAATTATGGACAAGTTGAACAAGTTTTATGAAATCTCCCGATTCCTCACTATTCGACGAAGCACCAAAATCAAACCACACCCCTGATTCACTGATATGGAAAGCGCCTATTTTAGAATGATTCCCAAGCGGAGAAATAGGCCAATACTCGCCGTCCGCTTTCCACTCGCCGCCGGGCGCGATGCTTTCGATAAGCAGGCGGGAGACGGCGGAGCGTGCTTGGTCAAAGATGTCTGATGCGCTCACGATGTCCCCCGCTTGGAAATGCTAGTTATTTTCGCTCAAGGCTCGGAAGTGTCCCGAGTGGTTGTTTGCGTGCGGTGGCGTATAGCATTTCCAGCGCCGCCTGTTTCCAGATTTTCCCGACGATGTTCGCCATGGCGTCGGAAACGCGAATATCTTCGAGCGTAACGCCCGGCTTACTCAGGTTGTCCAGTTGCCCCGCAAGGATTTCGCCAATTTCTTTCGGGCTCTTCTCGCTAGCCATTCAGTGCCTCCTTAACTCTCTTAATCTCTCGTACGAGAGATAGGTGTAATGTTTTAAGGTCTATATATTCTTTCGGGACGGAGCGGATGGAAAGGCCTAATTTATTAACGTACCTTCCGACAATTCTAATATCGCGGTTCGCTTTGTAGTTTTCTCTTCTTCTAGCCACTATCTTCTCGCGGTTCGCTTTGTAGTAAGTTTTATCTTTAGCCGCTATCTTCTCGCGGTTGGCCTCGCGGTAGGCTTTATCTCTAGCCGCTATCTTTTCGCCGTTGGCTTCGCAGTAGGCTTTTCGTCCAGCCAATATCTTCTCGCGGTTGGCCTCGCGGTAGGCTTCCATGTAAGCCTTCTCCTTCTCCTTATCCCTAAACATCCCCCGCCCCCCGCTTTGATTCAGCCCCTTACGGGGGCCAGTCGGTATCAAGACAGCCGGGCCGAAACACCGTACTGCAACACTGGAAGCGGCGGGAGTCGAACCCGCAAAGCCCTCGCTTCCTCGTGCCCCCAGTTCGCCGGGGGCTTGGAAACTCCCGTTCTTGGCTTGTCGCAGGTGGATCTCCGCGACTGCCCGGGCTCTCCGCGTCGGTCTCTACTACTACCGTGTGTTCATATTGCCCCACCCATGCGCCGGTGGGCCGCGTTTATATCAAGCCCATGCGGGCCGGATTATTTCCGGTAAGTAATTTCCACGTCGATTTCGAACAGTCGAATGTCGACGTACTGGAGCGCGTCGCCGTCTTGCTCTACGGCTTTGAGGCACACCGCCTCGCTCTGCTCCTTCACGTACCGGAGCGCGTAGCCGTTCTGCTCTACG
>Ga0209318_1000570_pt1 | contig 35204 bp, 30 predicted proteins | sample RifGroE1_FD_183999 | JGI IMG/M metagenome (GOLD analysis project Ga0209318, IMG submission 183999) | Groundwater microbial communities from Rifle, Colorado, USA - Groundwater E1 (SPAdes) (version 2) | ecosystem: Environmental > Aquatic > Deep subsurface > Groundwater | place: Rifle, Colorado... | reverse complement strand
ACTTACACCCGTAAGAACATCAATTTTAGCATCTGAAGAATTAAGTAATTCTACCTTTACATTTAAAATTCTAGTAGATTGCAAATGAGCATTATATTCTGCTTGTGTTATATTTGCCATTTAATTTTTTATCACCCAATTTCTTTTAAAAAATGATTAAATTAAGTTGTCGTTAATCCTTCTAATAAACCTGCATTTATAAGTGTATCATTATCTTCATAATTTCCAATTTCTACAAGAACAAATGAAACCTTCGCAATACCATTTATTCCACTTTGATGTTCTTCAGTAGGATTACTAAGTAATGATACTAAAAATATATTACCATTTCCATCTCTATAAATTTTAGGTTTTTTATTCTTCAAAAAATTAAGAAGTTTATTCCTTGTTAATTTCTCTTGTTTAATATCAATTTTGCCTCCAGAATTATAAGTTGTATCCGAAACAGAAGTGCTTTTTATATCAAATTTGACATAATCAGAATTTCCAAAAACTATAGTTGGGTATTGAGCATTTAAAGGCATTAATTCTGTGCTCTGAGTAACGTGCTCTCGACTTCCATACTCAACATCAAAAATTAATGAATAGTTATTATCCTTATCTGAGAGAAATACCCCATCGAACAAAGCTGTAATCGTAGGACTAGTCACACGATTACCTTGAACGCCATTTACCATAGGTAAAAGTGAATATTCATAATCAAAATCACAAGCAACATATTTATCTATTGCTTCATAAAATGTACTTGTTCCATCATATATTATTTGAGAAACATTCGACCAATATAATTCATCTGCTTTTCTTTTTTGAAATAAAATATGATCTATCACTAGACCATTTCCAGATGAAATTGACCCACCTTCTAACGAATCATCACTAAAAGGGGCATCTAATATTGTTTGAAATCCCCATGCTACAGGTTTTATTATCGAATCCGTAATTTCAGTATCTTCATCAATATATATTTCATCTACGACTGAATTGCTTAATTCTATTCTATAAAATGATGGAAAAGCAACAATCGTTTGAAAACATGAACTATCAAACGCATCTATTCCAATTAACATTTATTTCACCACCTTTACACTACTAATTGTTGTGTTATTTCTAAAGCATTATTTAACGATTGTAAATAAATCATAAACTCAACATCTACACCAACAATTAAACTATTACTTATAAAATGTGGAACAATTGCAGTTAGTCCATTCAGATATTTAAAAATATGAATCCTATCTTCATATTTAATAATCTCAATTCTTCCATATTCAGAAATCAATTTCAAAAATACAACATCATCTGGAATGTTTTTACACCATAATTTTAATATAAAATCAGAACCAAGTTGGAAACCATCTTGAAAACTAATTTGACCATTAGTTAAATTAACCCAGTTATTATCTATGAACGTAACTGTTCCAGAATCGATTTGACCAATTTCCTGTATTAATTGCACAGATAGTTTTACTGCACCTTGAGATGGAAGATTTTCAACATTAAGTGTTGTAATTAATCTAGGTGTGATAAAAAAAGGAGTAAAAGCAATTAAACCAGAAGTTGAAAGTTGCGAATGTATTGAAATTCCTTTTACTTCTAAATAATATAATTCTTCATTTTCTAATCCTGTTATTTCTTGAGTAATTGGAGGAGTTGTACCGTCAGAAAATTGTTCAGAATATGTTTTTAATAAATTCTGATTTGTATCATAAATTAGAAATTTATAAGAACTCATTAATTCACTTTCAGATTGAGTATATGTTGCTGTAAAATTAATTGTTGAATTATAAACTTTATGATTTTCATCTATTGTTGGAATTAAAATTATGGGAGATGATAATACATAAAAATAAATCCATTCAGAGAAATTTAAAGACCATTCATTTGCTAAATTCCCTGTGCGTATTTTTGCACGATATTCTATCCCATTAGTTAAAGTATTTACAGGTAAAATATGCTGTAATTGAAAAGATTCTACTGACTGATTATAAACTTCTACATTAGTGCTATTATTTTCGATTACAAGATTATTTCTTACAACTTGATCACCAGAGTTAACTAAAAACTTAAATATTTGTGATTGAGTTGAGGAGAATGGTAAAATTGTAGTAAGCGAAGGAGTTGTGAGGGCCAATTATTTCACCACCTTTGTTTTATGGTCTTTTCCATAAAATTCTTTTATTTTGTAAATTATTATTTTCTACTAAAATTTCTACAATATCATTCACTAAATATGTAATACCATTTGTAGATTTTGCACTTGTTTCTGAATCATCTATTAATACTGTATAATTTATAGGGTCAATAACCGAGACCACTACACCAGTTAGAAGACGTAAGAACTTTAATTTACTCAATCTCTCAGCAATTAATATGTCAATTGATTCCATTAAAATTTCTTTTTTATTTGACATTGTTTTTTATCAGTCCTTTATTTTTAGGATTTTATATTTGTAGTAAAAGAGAAGATAACTCATAATTATCTTCTCTTTTTATATTTAATTTTCTAATTGTGTTACGCGACATAATGCGTCAAATGCGACACAACAGTATCATTAACACCTTTAACCGTTTCTGTTGTTCGTCCAGTCCCTGCCAAATTATCTAAACCACTTTGTAATGCTTTAGCATCTAATTCATTTATTAATCCTGAATTCAATTCATTATCTGAAATTCTTCCTTGACCTCTTGCCATGACAAACCTCCCTTAAATTATTTATCAAAAAGAGTTAGAAGAAATTAATCCTCTAACTCTTTAAAACACAAACCATTAGAATTGTACTTTTATTTCTTTGAATACTGAATCGCATAACTGTTGAGACCATGAATCAGTCCATCTATTCCGTTTTGATTATTAACATTTGGCAATTCAAGTTTATTGATATGAAAATGGTTTTCTACTGTCTGACTAGTTTGTTTAAGTATCCCACTAATGCTAGAAACAATATCAACAGGTTTAAATATATCTGCCATATTCCTAACTTTTAATACAGAGTCATTCATTATCTTAGTAATATCAAGACTTGGTAACATATCAACTAATTTATTAAATGAAGCTGTTTGTTCTGATGTAAGAACCCTCTCAGGTGCTCCAGTTTTTCCGTCAAGAAAATGCCAACCTGTTCTCTGAGTTTCTCCCCCTTCAGCATAACTTCCAGTTTTACTAGTCTTAAACTCTTGTACAGTGCCTCCAGCTACAATAGTATAGGTTTGCCCTTCAACATATGATTGATTTGGTGTCACAGCAAAATTTGAATCATTTGTCCTTGTTACTGTTACAGGTACAACATTCCCTTGACTATCTGTAACTGTAACATCGGGAGTACCACTTTGAGCACCAGAATAACCTACATTCCACACTTTATTTACATTTACAGTAGGGACACTGCCATTAGCATTATTAGCATTCATTTCTGCTGTTTGTGACTCATAAGATGTGTTAGCCCTGTTTTCTTGTGCTGATTGAGCTGCTTGTTGACTTGCTGCTGCATCTGTTTTAGCTTTTGCCTCGGCAGCTTGAGCATCAATAATGTCTTGTAATGCTTGTTTTGCTCTAACAGCTAACTCTTCCATATTAGTTACATAAGTAGAATATGCAGATTCAATATTATCCAAATTTGTCTGAGTAGAGGTTAAAATACTTCCCCACTCAGTAGAATTTATCAAATTCATATCGCCCATATATTCTTTGTTTAAATTGGTCATTGCTCTATTAAAATCTTCCATGCTATCATATTCGCCATTTAGAGCATTATCCATTATAGTTTTAACTCTTGCTAAATACTTAGACTTTTCATCAAGTTTTTCTTGATCTGCCTCATTCACTTCGTCCTGTTCCCAATTAATTAAATCAACTTGACTATTTGCTAATTCTTCTTGAGCTGTAGCAATTGCTTCTTGGTCCGCAACATAAGCAAAATCCCATGTACCATCTGCATTTTTTGTCATTTGCTGAATAGTTTTTTGATCCATTAGATTTTTTACTTTTAATTGCAATTGTTGAATATCAAGCTGTTTTTGTAATCGTTCAATAGAAGATTTTTCAATATCACCTTGAGTATTTAATAAAGCGGTCTGTTCAGCAGTTAGAGTCAAACCTTCAGCTTGAATTTGTGCTTTAATTTTACTTATTTCTAAGTCTTTTTCTGCTGGTGCTAAAAACATACCCAAATGTGTATATTTTTATTTATTTCCCTATTCATCGTGCCTGATTTTGTTCTATTGCTAAAACTACTCTCATTTGATGTAGCACTCAAAAGGCTTGATTTCGGATGCACCAAAGTCCTAAAAAGTTAATTAATCCTCAATATTTTAATCAATTAACCTTTATAATTCATAAGATTAAGACTAGCATTTTTATCCCTATCAATCTCGAATCCACAATCAGGACATACAAAAACTCTATCTTTGAGTTTTAAATCTTTCTTTATAAATCCACAACATGCACATGTTTTTGAACTTGGATAAAATCTATTTGCTTGAACAAATTCTATCCCATATTCTTCACATTTATATTGTATTTGTCTCTTGAATTCATAAAAACATTGTTCCTGAATTGCTTTTGAAAGATACCTATTCTTCATCATACCACTCACATTTAAGTCTTCCATTATTATTCTTTTTGGAAGTTTATTTACAAGTTCTTTTGTAGTTTGATGAATATAATTTTTTCTGATATTTGATAGTTTATTATGTAATTGTTTAACTCGTTTTTCAGCTTTTATTATATTATTAGACTTACTCCAAGATTTATTAGTATGATATTTTTTACTAACAATTCTTTGAGCATGTTTTAATTGTTTTTTGATTTTCTTTACATACTTTGTCTTATTAATATTTTTAAAAACTTTAAACTCATCTCCACAACTTACAATTGCTAAATCTTTAACTCCTAAATCTATCCCCATTTTATTATCAGTAAGTATTTGTGTTTGTTTATTACACTCCATACCAAAACTTAAAATCCACTTATTATTTTTAAATTTAATTCTTGGATTACTAAATTTACCTTGCAGATTTATACCTTGTGGTAATTCATAATTAGTTTGGTATTTTACTTTTCCGATTTTTTCAATGGTCGCACAATTATTATTAAAATAAAAGCTATCTTGCCTTATTGGAAAACTGTTTTTACATTTATATTTTTTCTTAAATTTTGGCTTCCCACTTATCTTTTTAAAAAATCTTTTATAAGCAACATCTAAATCTAAACAAACATTAGAAATGGTATGGGCAGAAATTTCTTTCAACCATATATATTCTTCTTGTTGTTTAAGATTTGTGAACATCTTTCTCAAATCATAACCACTTAGATGTTTTTCTTTATTTTTAAATCTTTCTAATTGGTGAGACAATCCAAAATTCCAAACAAATCTAGATGTATTAATATGTTTCCATAATAATTGTTCTTGAATTTGATTTGGTAATAATCTTACTTTATAAGACCTTAACATCCTCTCACCTCCTTTCTGCAAAAAAGTTGGTAATATAAAAATAGTGGTAATCTAATTATTTGCAGTAATTAGAAAAGGAGCAACCCTCTGTCCCACTAAAATTATTAAATAAATAAAAGTATACACATTCGGAATATTATTTTTAGCGTGTTCAATAGAGGTCGTTAATCTCTACCAGCGACATTACTCGCATCTGCATGTTTCCATACAGCACAGATCATATCATCATCCTTAATTATACTATTATATTTATATTTTGTTAATAATATAAATAAGGAGTCTCTCGTTTCGAGCCACTTGGCCCTACTTCCCTCAAGGGGAATGATCGTTGAACAATATCCTATTCGGATATATGCTGCTGAAGACGCATTGTTTGTGACACTTAGGATTTAACCGTATGCCATCTAACTAATTTTTTCTACTTTCGTAACATTCACGCTTGGTTTTATTTCATACCTACGTTGTAGTTTAGTTAGCTCTTAGCGATTGCCAGCAATTGTTGAGATATTGGATAGGTTGTTATACGTCTCCTATCGCTACATACAACTCACGTTATATGCGGAGCTTAACGTTTATCGAATAAACACAAATGTCTACTCATGCACACATTTGTCTATGTATTTGATAATTATTATTTACTCCAGAAAGATACTTTTCCTGCAATGCAATTCTCTGATTTAAAGCGTCTTGTGCCTCTTGTTCAGTTGAACCATTAAAAAGAGTTTTCTCAATCGCTTCATATTGAGTTTTAAAAGTAGCTGCAAGTTGCTTATTTTGAAACTCTTTTTCAGAATTAATTAAACCCTTCATTGCAAGTTCTGCTTCATTTAACTGAGTTGTTAAATCAGAAACTTTCGTTGCTTTTTCACCTGCTGTTAAAGATGTATCTGCAAGAGTTTCAGCAATTTGCTGTTTAATAGATGCAATTATAGATACTTCTTGTGCCATTTGTGCTTCAATATTAGCAATACTTCCTTCAAAATCAGTTTCATCAAGTAATTGCAACAAAACTTGTAGATGAGCTATCGCGTCTTTGAACGGTTTTACCAGATTATCAAATTTAATATTTTCAATTTCTTGAGCAGTTTGTTTAATTGCAATATTAGCATCAATAATTTTAGAATTAACTTCACTAAGTTTTTCAGACGCTTGATTATATTCTTGTGAATTTGCTAATGCATTTGATAAATCAGTTGCAGTATAATTAGGGTCAACTTTTGCTAAATCTGCTTTTACTTGTGCTTCTGCCTCCGCTTTGTCTGCTTCGGCTTTCGTTTTTTCGACTTGGAGCGAATCCATTTTAGTTTGATTTTCGTCTTGAATTGCTTGCTCAGTTGCTAATTGATCTTCGATACTTGCACCAATTAGTTTTTGATATTCTAAGGTTTTTTGCAAATATGAAACTTGAGCTTCAGCTTTTGCCTGAGCTTTATCAAATCCTTCATATTCAGCTTCAAACCTCTCTTTAACTAATTGTTTGATTGATAATTGAGCAGATTTCTGAGCTTCAAAATTAGATTTAATTTGTGCTAGGACTGCTCTTGTTTGCTCATTGTCTTCATATGTTCCATCTTCATTTTTATACTTAGCGATGGAATCATATAATTTATCAATATTTTCAGATGCAACCGTTATAGCTTCTTGATAAAGATTAATTTTCTGTTCAATATATTGTGCGGAATTTAAATTAGCTAATGCTTTTTGAGTTGCAATAAGTTTCTGAGTATAGTCAGTTTTTGAAGCTTTTTGAGCATCAAGAATAGCTTGATCTGATTCAGCTTTTGTTACTAATTCAGAATTTTTAGCTGTTTCTTTATCGATATTTTTTTGTGTTCTATCAACTGCTCTCTCAGCACTTCTTGAACCAACATATTTATCCTTATATGTTCCATCTTCATTTGAATATTTTGATAGAGTTTTTTCATATCCTGCAATTTTCTTATCTGATTTTTCTACAGCAGTATTGTCTTTTGCAACAATTTTTGTTGTTTTAGCAATTTCTTTAGAAACATCAGAAATTGATTGAGCAAATTCATCTAAACTATCATTGAGGAAGTCTATATCAGTGATATGAGAACCAGTACCTTCGGCGTATGCAGGGATTTTACCGTTGTTTAGTTTGAGGATTCTTTCAGTTTCATCATTAGGAGTTACTTCTGTTCCTTTAGGAAGATTTACTAATTCTGCTCCATCATCACCAGATAGATATATTGAACCATTTGGAAGTTTTATTAATTCTCTGCCTTTTTCTGAGACTATAGCTAATCCAGAGGGTGAGTAATTTGTTCCTTTTGCAAAACCTTCTGGTTTTTCTCCTTCTACAGTTTGAACATAAATTGTATGAATTGAAGAAGTATCAATTTGCAATTCAGCTTTAGCTTGTAAGGCAGCGGAATCTTCAAAAATAGCTGTAATTTTTACTTCATTGTCTTTTATTAAGTCTTGAATCTTTTTATTTGCTTCTTCTGTATCTGTATTTACTGCAATAGAACCAATTTTTTCTTTTACAGCATCAAGACTTGCTTGAGCATCAGCAGTCATTTCAAATTTAGGAACAGCGAGAACTTCTAAATCTGCAACTTGAATTGCTTTTAGTCTTTCATCAAAATCTTCTTGAGATATTTCACCATTCTTTAAACTGATGTTAAGTCCTACTTCTGCTTCTGATGCTGTTTTAGAAAGAGTAGTTAATACATCTTGAATTTTTTGATAATAACCAAGGACTTCGGTTTGATTAGCAGGAGTTATTTCTCCTAGAGAATTGATTTTTAATGTTAAATCTGCTACGTCATTTTTAGCTTTTAATACAGCATTTGTGAATTCGTCGTGGATAAAGGTGACAAATGTTGTAGGTGGAGTGAATTCATATTCATCAACATTTGGTTTAGGAATCTCTGCTATTGCTTCTTCTACTGATTTGTAGTCTATGCGAGGGACAATTTCCATATCAATTTTAGGAACCGCAGATGATATTCCACCTTTTGATAATTGTTGGGCTTGGTCTACGGCATCGATTTTGTCCATGATTTCTTGAAGATTTGCATCTGTAGATTCAAAAAGAGCATTTTGCTTTGCTTTTTCTACTTCTTTTTGATAATCTTTTTGTGCCTTTAGAGCATCAGCAGCTAATTTAGCAGAGGATTGAAGATATTCATTATATTTTTTCTGTCCTTCAAATGTTGTTGGGTTACCTAATTTTTCTAATTCTTCTTGGAGAGAGGCCGTTACGTCTGACCATTCTGATGTTGCTGTGATGTTGTCTTTTATCCATGATTCGATGTCTAGGTTTTTGAAAGAGGATTCTAGAGAAGTGGTTTCGGAGGAGGATAGGGCTTGGGATTGTTCTTCTAGGGATTTTATTAGGTCTTCGCGAGATTGTTGGGAAAAGGCTTTTTGAGCTTCTATAGTAGTATTAATAGCGGTGGTATTATCAGTCCACGCCTTTTGAAGTTTAGACAATTTATCAAAAGTTGCGGACATTTGTTTTTGTGTTTTAACTGAACTAGCATTCCATTGTTCTTGATAATAAAGGGTTGCTTCTCCATTAGGATCTATCCATTGTGAGGTATTTTGAAATCCAGACTGAGTAGAAACCTTTGCAAATTCTTTTTCAACCTTATCTTTTGCTTCTCCCAATTGTATAATTTGAAGTTTTTGATTTTCGATAAGATCATTTGTAATAGAGAGTATTGCATTGTAATCTTTAGCAGATTTTGCAGTTGCTAATTGTTTCTCTAGTAATTTTCCTTGTTCTATTGTTTGCTTTACTTGAGTTTGGAATGAACGAATTAGGGATTCTTCAATATCGACCTGTTCTGCTAGGGAAGAGGTTGGTTCTTTTTTGTCTTTCTGGGCTGATGGATAGCTTCCAGAATATGCTGCAGACTTGATATTCCCTAGTAATGCTTTCATTGATGCAATTTTATCTTTTGTAGCATTGTCAGCATCAATTTGTTTTTGTAAAATATCTGCTTCTGCTTTTAATCTAGCTTCTGCTTCTGATTTTAACTGTTCTTCTCTATTGGCATATGGAATTCCACCCGTGGCATCTACATTAGTTAAATCAACAGTTGGTTTAAAAAACGATGGTAATCCAGAATTATATGCGGAATTTCTTCTTTCTATCGCCTCTGCTTCAAGTATAAGATTATTGATTCTTACCTTTGTATTTTCAGCTTCTGCTTCAGTAAATTTTATAGATTCTTGAAGAGATGTTATCATTCCATCAATGCGAACTTGAAGTAAACTTTGAACCGCCTCTTTGTTTAATGTTAACTGTCCATTTTCAACTTTTAATTGGTCAATTAATTGAGGATATTTTGTAACTAAATCTACAATTGTTGATGCTGATAACTTTCCTGTCTCATTATATTCTTCCATAGCTTTTGAAACATCAGTTGCTACAGAAGTTACATCTTTAAGACTATCTGCTAATTCTTTTGATGATATAGCAATACCTTTTATAGAATTAGTAGTTTTTGGAGCATTATCTAATTTTATAGCATTATTAAAATATTTAATAATATTAGTTACTATATCTGCCTCAACACCATATTTATTTAAAGCAGATTCCATATCTTTGATATCTTCTGTTGCTTTTTCAGTAGTAGTACCTTTGGTCATATCTTCAGATATTCTTTTAAATACTTCTGACACGTCTAATTTACTAAATACTCCCATTACAGATAAAAGGTCATTAAATCCTTTACCAGAATCGAAAGTTGCTTTTGATAAATTATTAATTAAACTTTGACTTAATTTGTTGGATGACTCAGTAGATTGATCAAAAGCGTATGCTTCTTGAGAAAGTGTTTTCTGTATTTCATTGCTTTCACCTGACAATTTAGTTCTTTCTGTAGCTAATTCCGCTATTGATTCTTGATAGTCTTTAATGAATTTATTATTTACTTTAGCACTAATAAAGTCATCAGGGTTTGAGTCATTATAATTTTGTAAATTGGTAACTTTACTATTCTTTTCAGAAATTTCAGCATTAATTTCTTTAATTCTATTTTGTTTTTCTAATATCTCATCATATTGATCTTTACCCATAGAATTAAATTTAGATGATAATTCTTGTTGTTGAGTAATTAACAAGTCTTTTTTAGCTTGAGTTAATTGTTTAACATATTCTATATCCACTTGAATTGCTTTACCTTCAGAATCTAATTGGATTACAGAATCTCCAAAGAGAGATGATAGTCTGGAGGTTGCCGTAGAGAGTTTTTCTTTTTCTTCTGTTGTTTTATTTAATTTTGGAAATAGTTCTTCATATTGAGATATAAGAGATGGGATTTCAGATGTTTCTGATTTAAGTTGAGAAATTGATTTTGTTAATGTTTCAAATGCTTCTTTTGCTTTTTCTGTTTTTTGTGTAAAATTAATTATTCCAGAAACTATAGCTGAAATTGCAAAAGATAATCCCACTGTTAAAGTTGCTTGCCAAGCAATTGTAGCAATTCTTGCTCCAATTATTGCAGTAGTATAACCTATGGTTCTTCCAGTTAATGCTTGGAATGCTGTTCCTAATCTTGAAACATTAGAAGAAGTACCTGCAAATACAGCATCAATACTTAACTGAGTTCTAATCGCCCTTAATCTATCAGAGAAATTTTTCATATTGTCTAATAATCCAGCAGTAGCAAACCCTTTAAATCCAATAACCGACGTTGAATTTGTTTTAACCATTTCCATTTGTAAAACTTTAAGATATCCTACAGAGCCCATAACTCCTTCACGGAATTTACTGGAAAATAACCCTATACCAACAACAGCAGTTCCTAACAATACAGGAATTGTACCCAAAACACTTGAAAGGTTTGAAAATACATTTACTATACCTGTTCCAGTATCTACCAACCCTTTAAGGGTATCTTGATTTGCCATTGATAAATATAACCCTTGTAGACTGGCAACAAATTCCGATGTATGGGCTTTTAAAGATTTCATATAAATATCTTGTTTTTGTAAAGCCACTCCATTTGCATCGGTTGCAGATGTTGTATTTTGTAGAACTTTGTCATAATTTTGCATTAAACTAACGAAAATATTTCTCTGGAAAATTGAACTAACTGCGGTAGCCGTTGCTTGTCGTTCTATGTCATTTAATGTCGACCAACGTGAAGCAATTTCCCGAAGTAAAACTGATGCTGGTTTAATGGAAGTAGCGGAATCTTTCATTGTTATGCCAATATTATATAATGACTTTTCTATTCTTACAAATTCTTCAGGATTAGTATCTTCACCAACATTTCCAAGTCTAGAAAATATCATTTTTAGACCATTTGCGACCTGACTCCCCGATCTTCGAGTTGTTTCGACAAGGGTTCCGAGCATTCCCGACAATTCCTGCACAGAAACTCCAGCTTCCGCACTTACCGCCCCGACAGTACGCATACCGTTAGAAATCTCAGAAACAGCCTTGGGAAAGTCAACTTGTAAGTTTCTGGCAACAGATGCTATAGTATCTACAATACCTAACGCATCTTCTGCTCCTAATCTATATTGGGCAAGAGTACCCATTAATTGATCGGCACTATCCGTCATAGATTGCCCTGTGATATTCGACATAATTGCTGCTGCTTGCGTCTTTTTGATAGACTCCTCAAGGGTACTATTATAAGTCGAAAATACTTCTAAACCTCTCATTACTGCAGTTGTAGTTGTTCCCATCGCTATAGCATAATTATTTGCCGATTGAGTAATTTCATTAAAGTTTAAGTTTACATCTGTCATCTCAAGACTCATATTAGTGAATCCTTGGTTCATATCTGACAAAAATACCAAACTTTGTTTTAATTGGGAAATTACCCCAAAAATTAAATTTCCAACCCCTAACCAAATTCCCATTTTATAAGCCGCGACTTGAATTGACTCTCCAAAAGACATTGCTGATTTATTAGCATTATTTAAACCATTAGAAACTGCTTCAGCATCTAAACTTCTAAATGATGCCTTTAGATTATCTACTTTTTGTCTAACATTATCTGTAGTGGGTGTTAGAGATGCCATTTCTCTTTGAAGTCTCTCGAATTCAGACGTATTATACAACCCTGATTTTTGTTGTGCAAATTTCGTAGTTTGAGATGCAAAATCTTGTTGTTGAATACTTAACCAATGTTGATTATCTAGAGCGTTTTGGCGAGAAATATCTCCTTCTCTGATTTTTTTATTATTATATTCAGTTTGAAGTGTATTTTTTAAATTTAAGAATTCTACTTCTCTAGAAGAATCGGATAATCCACTTGACCTAATATCTTGTCTAGCTACAGCATATTTTTGACCCTCTAACCTAATTTGCTCTTGCAATTGAGATGTTAATTCAATATGTTCTCTTTTTTCGGCATCAATCCTTTTTCCAGATAAGTCTAATATATTTTTTAGAGATTGCTCTAATTGTGTATATGCATTATTTTGATTGTTTTGGCGTGTAATATCAATTTCTTTAGTTTTTCTATTATTATATTCAGTTTGTAAGGAAAGTTTTGTATTTAATAATTCAATCTCTCTTGAAGAATCCGTTAATCCTCCTGATTTAATATTCTTAGTAGCAAGAGCATATTTTTGTCCTTCAATTTTCAATTGTTCTTGCAATTGGGCAGTTAACTCTGTTTGACCTTTCTTTTCTGCGTCCATTTTCTGTTTTAAAAGTGAATAAACGCCTTCTAATGCTTGTTTTTGTTGTGCGTAAACATTATTAGAAATACTACTATTTGTTTTACTTTCTTGATTAATTACTGAATCATATTCTTTTTGGGCAGTTTTTAAAACATTTAATAATTTAATTCTTTGATCAATGTCTGTATTACCTGCTAATTTAATACCTGTATCCATAAATTCTTTTGCACTAATATTTGCAGCTTTATACTGTTTAATTAAATTTTCTATTTCTATTGATATCTTGTTTATCGTTTCTGTACTTGTTCCTGTATTACCAGTACCTAAAGATTTAGTTGCTTTCATTGCATTATCAGCAGATATTTTAATTTTATCAAAAGAAGATTTGATCTCGTCTAATTTAGCTTTTAAGTCTTGAGGTACATTGAAATTCCGTATGTCCATACCACCAAGTTCTGCTTTTAATTCTCTTAATGTTTTAAGATCATTGTTACTTACAAAAGAGTTTGACTTGCTCCCATCTAATTTTAAAACATTATTTTGGAATTCTGCTTTAAACTTAGATAAATCTTGACCCATTTTATTTATAGTATCTTGATTTAATTTTTTTATTTTTCTAGTTGATTCTACCCATTTTTCGCCAATAATCTTACCTGCATCATCATGCACATTAACTAATTTTTGAGTAATTTGAACAGTTTGACCTGTAGCAGTTTTAAGTTCCCCTACTTTTTGTACCGCTTTTGAAATACCATCTTTTTCAACCATATCTATTTTTATGTTTTTTATATTGTTTAATTTTTCTATATCTCTGGTAATATCTTTCCAACCACTACGAATTCCATTCGTTGTATTTCCAAATTCTTTACCTAGTTTTTCTAATCCTTTTAATGCACTATCACTAATGTTTAAATCTATTTTTAAATTATGGTTATTCTTAAACCAATTTTGAATTTCCGTCATTTGTGTATTAATTATTTTTTGTGAATTTGCAATATCTATTTTTATAAGAATACCTGAAAAATCATCTGCCATAGTTTAACCACCTCTCGTTTTTAGTTTTATGGGATAGTAAATAAACCCTATACACAAGAATAGGGCAAATAAAATACCCCCCATAATGAGAGGTAAAATGATTTACTTTATTGATATAATTTCTGTTCTTCAAATTTACTTTGAATGTTTTTCTTTAAATCTTGAATTTTCTCTTGATCTTCCATATCTTGCATATAATTGTTGGGATTTGAATTGTAATATTTTTGTAATTTACTTTGATTAGAATTTTTTTGAATGTTAGTATATAGTTGAGATACCATAAAATAAATTACAAAAAGTATTACTAATCCACCAAAAATATCACCCACATGAATTTTTGATTTTTGCATTGTCTCACATCCTGCAAATTATTACTATTTATAGTATATGATATTACATCACTAAATACAAATAAATTTACTTGAACCTATTTAATTTTCTAACCTCTATGTTAATTGCTGTTTTAACTCTTGCAACTATATCTGCCTGTATTTTTACAATTGCTTTTTCCATAAAATGAGACGCACTTCTATCATGGAATCTGTCATTGACTCCTTCCCAAACTCCTCCCCACGAAAAACCATCATTCATCCAATCTTCAATATCAACATAAGCTCCTTTGGCAATACCCAATTTAGTAGATCCAAATAGAGACGTATGCCTCATTTTCTCATGGTCAAAATATACTTTAAATTGGATTGAAGTTGATGTAACAATTAAATCTCCTGCGGTTATTGAATTGAGTAGAGAAAAACTTCTTTCATAATTTGGAGATGCTGGAAGAGCATATATTGTTTCATTTACAGCCTGTTGCAATTCACTTACCGCAATCGCTTGAATTGCCTTTAATTGATTAAGAAAACTACTTGACTTTAATAAATTATCAATTGCTCCTGAAATAGACATATTAAACCACTCCTTAAAAACCACTTATTGTAAATAAGGAGAGCAACAAATATAAATTAGTTACTCTCAAATGATATCAATATTTAAATGATCGTACTATCTGAATTATCATTTATATCAATTATTTGTTCTGCATTCATTTTATTTACAATCATCTCCATAATCTGTGGGGTTACTTCTGGCATCTTTTGTAATACTTCTTTTATCCAACCACTCGCCTTATCAACTTCTTCCTTCGGTAAGGCATCAATAATTTCGTTCAGTAAATTGAGGTTGATTAATTCATATATATAAGCAATTAAACTTACAGCATCTTCTGGAAGAGGTATATTAGTCATAAACTTAACAATTAAAATATGGAACAAATAAATGCTATCAGTATATTCATCAATACTTGTTCCACTTTCTTTTAGTTGTTCATTAATTGACATATATTCACCTATTAATTTAGGTATATCAGTTTTTTTAAAATATTTATTTACTACCATTTCATATTTCCCATCCATAAGAGGAACTACTGTTTTCTCATTAAATTTTGAGTTTTCCTTGTGAACAGCACTGAGAGTAAGTTTTTTATTGTTTGCCATTTTTATTTCCTTCTTTCATAATTTTATTGATTGATTACATTAGAAACAATTTTCTGTTAGGTGGACACATTGTTGTCATCCCGAAATGCAGAGCAAAGTTATTATATGTCTTAAACCTTTTCCTAATTTCATTATAAGCACCTCCCTCTTTACTTGAAATTATTGAAGTGCTTGGTAATATATTGGTATTTGTACTATATTTCATTATAATATCTAAGAGTTCTTCAGACGTTTTTGTGAAATACTCTACAGTATTTATTTTATATGTATTTGTAATGTCCAACAATTCAATTCCAAGAAATGGTTCGAATATCTCTTTTAATGTTTTTGTTTTTATATCATCAGGAAAAATAAAAAGACACTTATCATAATTTCCACTATCTTTTAAGTCTTTTATTTTACTATTAATCTTTTTAACATAAGCAATATTCATATCGCTATTCATTTTATTTGGGTAGTACATGCCACAATATTCTACATAAAAATTATTTCCATTAATAGATAATTTCCAATCAAATCTTCTAGTGTCTTTGACAAAAAATTCATCATAAGATGTTTCTTTGTCAAAGATCAAACCATTATCAATATAATAATTACTTATTACACATTCCATAAAAGACCTACATTTTCCACCATTTTTATCAAAACATATTTTTCCTGCTCCTGTACCCTTATAATATTTAGTATAATCAATATTCAACAATTTGCATATGTTTTCTACTGATCCGAAATGACTAAGATATGTAGAAGAACTAGCAATTCCGATTCCGTCTAAATCCCTTGTATATGGTACTCGTTTTAATTTTATAAACAAATTATTAAAATCATTTAACATTGTTTCTTCTTCTCTTACTGAAGTTGTAGTACCAATAGGTGTATATCCTAAATGTAAAATAATTTCATTAAACAGCATATTACATTTAGAATCAAAAATAGACTGAGAATAAGGTAGTCCTTTATCTTTCATATCATCATATGTCATAGCTCCACCATTATTAATCAACATATCACTCATATCTTTTAATATTGTTTCCTTTGATATATCCTTGTTAGAATTAACTTGATACTTTGGTATATATTTTTTACAAATATCATTATATTTCATATTTATATGTTTTTCTAAATCTCGTCTCTGATATCCTTTATGCTTGATATTTTCATATTCAAACACAGTAGGACATCTGTTTAATTTATCTGCTAATATTTCTAACTCATCTAAAGCAATACTAATTCTTTCTTTTTCAGTAAGTGGTTTATCCACAAGTCCTGCTTCAAAACAAGCATTTTCATAACTGCCAAAATTTTTACCATACCATCCATGAGCAGGAGTAAGATTGTATTTTTTAAATTCTTCTCTAGTTGGTATTTTATTATATGTGTTGAAGTGTTCAATAAGTTTATTTAATCCCCATTGTTTATCTATTTTGTTTGCTACGTCTGCTTCAGTACGCTCTAAATTACATAGACTAAATACATCTTCTATAAACCTGTAATTTAGTATTTTTAGTGTATGGGCATATGAAGGTAAGCCATTTTTACCTAAAAATTCATTGCTTCTTGGCGTCTTTCCATTTTTACTATAAAAGTCCTGTATTGCTTTAATTATTTCTTCCTTTGTCCATTCCTTGTGTTGATTTCCCATTAATAAACACACTCCTTCAATTTTTATATTCTTACCCCTACCAAGCCCCACACTCCAAACCAAAACATTATAAAAAGGCAACAAAAAAGAAGGGAGGAGCGTATTCCCTTCTACAGTTAGCTAAACTGATGTTGCTTATTTAATAGCAAACTAAAGCGTCCAATAATTTGCTAAAACTATCTAATTAAATTTCCATACAATACAAAAAGAATCCACAAAAATCAGTGGATTCTTCTCTAAATATTTAAAATATTTAATATTTTTTCTAAATAAATTCCTACCCAACTAACAACTCTTCATACATTTTAATAAATTCCTGAGAACTAACTATCTTAATATCATTTTTATCATTCATCTCTAATACGTGCATACCACTTCTAAAATCATTGCTGATAAGATAATTAGCTTTTCCCTCAATTGCACACTTCCGAAACATTTCGTCATAAATATCATTAATTTTTGGACACAATGTTTCTGAAGTATCAACTGATGTTGCCAAATAAAACATCTCAGCTAAATTTTGCATAAATGGGATTCTAGACTTATCACTACTCATATTTGATATACAATAGTTTTTTGCTACATACATAAACTCACCAATAGTATCTTGTGAAAATAATAATCTTAGTCTATTAATAGAAATAAGTTTTAAGATATAATTGCAACTGCCCATACCATCTATCCAAGAGTTTAAGAATATATTAGTATCTATAACTACCCTTGGACGTATTTTTCGTTTATTTTTCATATCTTTTAATTCCAATGGACTTCCTTGCTTGCTCTGGAGTAATTCCTTTTTCTTTCATTGAAGATTGAATTATGTCTCTCATTGTATTAATGCAAGTCATTGGTTTCTTATACTCATATTTCACTAGTGATTCACACCTCACTTTCTTACGGCGAATATTCTTTTTTGGTGTTCTTGTTCTTAACAATACAGCACCCTCTTTCATACACATTTTACCATAAAGTGTAATGAAATTAAATAATGATATTTAAAAAGAGGGGAGAGTTTACTCCCCATAAACATCAAACCATAATAATCACAATCTATAAATCAATGCAAAACTTTCAACTCAACCTCTAAACCATCACAATTCCCCTCACAACTTCCATCCAGACAACCTTCCAAATCAACAAACTTCTCACCATAAATAAACTCATACATACAATCATCACATATCTTCACACAAACCCTCTCAGAATCGAAATGACTGCCATATCCTCCACTAGAATTTACTTCCCAAACTGTATTCCTACGACCTTCATTCAAAATTAAACCGCATTTAAAGCATCTCACAGGCTCTTCATAGACACAGATTTGAATTTGAGTGTTATCCTTCATATTTATCGTAAAGACGCTCTGAAACACATTCTCGCCTTCTACATAATCTATTTCAATTACATCCTCAGAATAGAATCGAAGCTCCTGTGGATGATTATTATCCATATCACTAAACACAATCATATCCCTTAATAATTCTGCCTTAAACCAATGATAGGTATTTGACGATTGAATAGGGCTAAGATCAACTTCAATTTGCTTACCTTGAAATGATAAACTAATTAAACCTAACATTTGTTGAACTGTAACTTCTCTCATAATAAATTATCCCCTCTACTCTAATGATGTTAAGGCCGATTGATTTATTCAACCTTACATTTATTATTATAGAAGATGTTATAGTATTGTGCAAAGGTACTATAGACTAGTATATTACTGTATAAGCTCATATTAAGTCATTTACCTATCGTTATCTTGCTCATTATCAATCATATTCAATATCTCGATATATTCCTTTTTGTTTACAATTTTACTCAATTCTAACCTACAAAAATCAGATAGTGTTCTATTATGATGTTTTGATAATAATTCCAATTTTCTTTTTAATTCATATCCAACCACAACCCCTATTTGATCACTTCTTTTCTTCCCTGTTGTTTGATTTACCTTATTAAATCTTGGCATCCCAATCACTCCATTCTTATCCATCTATTATACCATCATCTCATATGTCATAACCACTTGTATAAACATATGTATCAAAACAGAATCGAACCAAAAGAGTGAACAAAGACAATAATTTTATTTATTAATTATATGCTTTAAAATCAGTAACCTTTACCTCTATATTAGCATAATATCACACAAAACATACTCATGTCAAATAATTTTATTTATTACTTTACATACAACAAAATCATTTTATTTCATCATCATTATTAAAAAATCTTAATCTTTTTGGCATATCCTCCATGTTATTACACTCAGTTTCAACCAAACGTCCTGCCCAATCTACTGGATCAAAATGAAATACATAATTTTTATCATCTTCAATTTCTTCTCTTGTCTTATTTAACAACATTTCAATCTTATTATCCTCAATCTTATGATTGTGTTTCAAATATATCCCAACCAATTCTAAATACCTACCAACATATTTTTCATAATTATCATCAAGAAATATCTTCACAAACCCTTCTAATAATGCTTCTGCATGATTCATATGTCTACAATTATCTAATTTTGCTTTTTGGATACATTCTATTAGAATGGCAATATCTTTATCATTAAGAGTGATATCATAATTTGTGACTTTTCTTCCAACTTTCATTTGGAACCTCCTAAAATTAATTTTATTTCTTACTTTACAAATCAAACTCCATTATGGTATACTATATAAGGATAGAAAGGAGTGGATAATTATCATTCGAGATGGGCCTGAGTAGTACGGATACATAAGGAGTGTACAAAGGAGAGGGCAAGGTTAGTACTACCTTTAAAGGAGTGTAAAAATTTTAGCATCCCTATAAGTAATAAACAAAAATAAAATTAAAAGAAAGAGGTAAATAAAAACATGACAACAATGACAACTGAATTACAAGTATTTATGAATGAGCAATTTGGAGAATTGCAAATTTGCACAATTAATGGTAAAGAATATTTTGGAGCAACATCTACGGCAACAATGTTAGGATATGCAAATCCACACGATGCTATTGGAAGACATTGTAAAAAAGATGGGGTCGTGAAACACGAGGTCATAGATAATATGGGTAGAAGGCAAGAAATAAACTTAATCACAGAGGGAAATCTATATAGACTTATAGCTAGATCAAAACTTCCTTCTGCTGAAAAATTTGAATCGTGGGTATTTGATATTGTTCTTCCTACAATTCGTAAGACAGGAGGATTTGTTGCAGATCCAGAACAATTCATCAATACATATTTACCATTTGCAGACGAACCAACAAAACTATTATTCAAATCAACATTAGCTGTAATCACTAATCAAAATGGTATAATTGCTAAACAACAAAATGATATTGATTATAAATCTGATATTATTAAAGGATTGGTAGAAGACATACCTCTTGCTTCCAAAAGACAAATTCTTAATCGTGTGGTAATGAAATGCAGTAATTTCAATGATAGATGGTCTGAACTTTACAAAGCATTTGAATTAAAATATAAAACTAGAATAAATGCTAGAATGGAATTTTATAATAAAACCCATAAATCTAAATTAAGAAGCAAATTAGAATATATTGAGGAAATTGGCATGATAGATGAATTATATTCCATTGCATGTAAATTGTATGAGAACGAGGTGAATGTTTTAGTAGAAGAAATGTATAGATTACATGAGATTGTATAATATAAATATAAATAAATAATCTTATTCATAAAGAGACTCTAAATCCACTAGAGTCTCTATTCTTTTGATAATTTTATCACATAATCATCACAAATCCTCTCCAAATACAAAAAATCAATCCAACCCATACAATCACACCAACAACAAATTCTGACTCAACCCAGACAGTCCTGACGCTTGTGATAACATAATAAAAGACCTCTGAAACAAATCAGAGGTCAAATTTTAATTCAAAACAAAACAATTCTAACGAATTTTCCCGTAAATAACTCTGTCATATCCAATCCATGCCATTCCTATCAAAGAACTACCTTTCTTAAAATAAAATATAGAATAACCTTGATAATCAACATCACTATCATAATACGACCATCCATAAGGTTTTATTGATTCTGAAAAAGTCAAAAAACTAAAAGCATTCATATCATAGTAATAAAATACAGTACCACTAGTTACTGAAACTTTCTTATAATCATACCCTACTGGCATCGGTACATCAGATAATAATGGAAAAAACTTCACAGAACTAATTGCTTTTATAGTTAATGTTAATTTTACTTGTTTACTATATCCATCAACATTCCCATAGAATGTAAATATTCCAGATTTACTTGTATCAATTGCAAGAACTGATAATAATTGTGTTCTTGTATTGCTTATGTCCAATGAATTTTCAAAATCTGATTTTTCTTCTTTAATTTTGTTTTCCATTTTTTCTTTTTCTTCAATATTAAATATAGAATTTGATTTAGTTAATGATTTTAAAGATTCTAATGATTCCTTGTTAAAATCATTTGTTAAATCATTTTCATTAATTATTGAAGTGGATGACAAAGAACTTAAGTTTGGAATATTCCATGTAATTCCTACTTGCTTCTTACTATTATCACTCATTAAAGCTTCTACAGTTGTCGGAGGAGAATATGAATCATTTTGATTAATAGTTTGATAAATATCTGCAATTGAATTAATAGTTAATGGTGTTTCAACATTCTCTACAGTAACTTTACAAATATCTGTCTTATTACCATCTGTAGATGCAACAGTAATATCTGATGAACCAGAACTTACTGCTGTTATTCTACCACTTTGATCTATTGTCAATACTGATTCATTGCTAGAATTCCAAATTAGATTTCTATTAGTGGCATCATTAGGATTTATGGTAGCAGTTAATATTTCATTCTCTCCAACTTTCATAGATATGATTTTTCTATCTAAACTAACACTTTCAACATTTACAATTGGAGTATCATCTTCTACAGCAATTACAGTAATTTCACAAGTTGCTTTCTTATTCCCATCTTTTGTTGTTGCAGTAATAGTGGCATCTCCTGAACTTACTCCTTCTATTTCACCTTCTGAATTTACTGTTACAATTGATTCATCACTAGAACTCCAAGTTACACTTTGATTAGTAGCATTGTCTGGAGTAATTGTAACTGTTAAAATATCACTGTCACCAACATTCATGGATATATTTTCTTCATCTAAATTAATACTTGTAACATTTATAATTGGAGCAGTTTTTACAGTGACTACACATTTAGCAGTTTTCTTGCTGTCAACCGTTGTTGCTGTAATAATTACTCTTCCTTTTTTAATTCCAGTGACAATTCCTTCAGAATCTACAATAGCAATTTTTACATTGTTAGATTTCCAAGTTACATTTTGATTTGTTGCTGTAGAGGGGGATATAGTAGGAATTAATGTTTCAGTTAATCCTATGTTTATGGTTGTTGTTTTCTTGTTTAGTGTTACTTTTGTTGGTTTAACTGTTTTTATTGATGCAGTTTGTGAAATAGTATTTGAATTTGATACTTGAAGTGATGTATTTACCTCAGACGCTAATGTTGGTGATGTTAGGATAGGGGTTAGTAGTAGGGATAGAGATAATGTGATTGTGGAAATTGTGGTTAATAGTTTTTTGGGGAATTTTGTTTTTGGATTAGATTTAAGTTTTAATTTCATATTTGTTTCCTCCTCTTACTATTTTTTGATTATTTGGATTTGTTTGTTGTGTTTAGTATATATGTAAGAGAAGGAAATTTCAATGTTTTTTATGTGATTAATTGTGACATTTATTTTATTTATTGGTTTTGTTATTTGATGAGGGAAGGTATTAAGAGTAATTTAAATTTAACAAATCATTTAAGCAAATGATCAAATCCTAGTCATTGAGCGTTAGCGAAATGGCTAGAAGCGTATTGCGACATAGCAATACAAGACCTTGCTTCGTTAGGTTATTATGACATGTCACAAGATAATTATAATGAAATTATTTATTATTTAATTTGATATTTGTCCTTACGGAAGTCATTTCAGCAATTTTGGTGTCCCAAAATTACTTCATGAGATTATTGTGATAATTATAAATTTATTTATTATTGTTTTTTTGGTAATATTATATAATTTAATTCAATTTGCCAAGGTTTTGGATGTAATCTTTATTAAGAGGGTTACATCCAAAACCTTGGCAATAATATTTATTTTAATTATTATTTTTATTATCTATTAATTTATATACAATCCAATAAATTTTTCCATATTGTTTATTTTTAGAACCATCTTCTAATTTTCTATTCCAATCTGTATCTGCTTTAATTAGAAAATCAATTCCATCCTCTATAAAACCAGAATTTAAAGTATCATAACTTTTCATTAATTTACCATTTCTTTTGATATTGACTTTTACAGCTAATTCTTTTTGCTCATCTTTAAATAATTTCTTACCAATAATTCTATCCAAATATTTTTCTAACTCATCAATTGCATTTTGTTCTTCTATAATTCTATAATTTTCCACTCCAAAAATCTCCTTTAAATATTTACAATATCCATATTTCCCATATGCTTTTATAATCAATATTTCAGATAAATCTTCTTCACATTTGAAAAACATTAATTCATTTATTTTCTTAGTCCCTTTATTATCTTCCTTTACAACATTGTCATAAACCATATTGTCTTGGAAATTCTTCTATAAATTCTTTTACTGTATGCTCTTTTAAGAAATTAGCCATATGTATTTTCTTCTTTAATTGAGTCTCTTTCCCTCCTAAAGAATTTTTGCTAATAACTTTGATATACAAATGAATTTTATCTTCATCGTCTTGTATTCTTTTTCTGCCTACACACTGTATAAGGACTCCAGTATCTTCAACTTCACATACGATATGCTTTATTTCCTCATCAACTAAATTAACCCCTGCATCCATACAAGTTGTTGTAATAAGGATTAATTCTTCAAATCTTTCATTCTTTAGCATTTCCTTAATCTTTGTTCTGTCTACATATTTATAATAATCACTATTATGCTTACTGCAATTAAATAAACAATAATCCTTATATTTTTTACACAATTCATATGCTTTCTTTGCAGACTGAATAAAGAATATTGCTTTCTCATTTCTTGTAATTATTTCATCCATAAACATATCAAAAGTCTCATCATTGTGAAAGAAAGATAAATCCTCAATAAAATCAAAATCAATAGGTAATTCATAGTCTACTGTTTCTATTCCTTTATTATCATTAATAAATCTCTTCATTTGATCTCCAGTGGCACTCATAAATATCTTTATTGCAGATGATTGACTCAATATTAAATCAAATGACATATCAGTTGTTTTTGAGAAAGACGCGTCAGACATAAAGTAATGGAATTCATCACAAACTATGTATTTGTATTCGCTTAAATCATTAAAATATGATTTTAACTCTTTGTATTCTAGTTTTTGATATGTCTTAATATCTATTACATCTGATTTGCCATCTCTTGATATTTCATCAATAAATTGTTCTGTACAATTGCTTCTATGTATAAGCATTAATATTTTCTTATTTTCACCTTTTGCAATAGCATAGAGTATATTTTTGATTAACCAACTCTTACCTACGCCTGTACCTGCTTTTATTGTTATGATGTCTCCTAGATTCCATAATTTTATTTGTTTAATTGTAACTACATCACTAACTCTTAGTTTCTTCATTTAGTCTTTCGACCTCCTCTTTAATTGAGAGGATTATTTATTCTCAAAAGTCTTCCTTATTTTATAATAAAACGCTATTGATTCTTTCAATTCTGCACTTTCTTGAAATAAATATCCTTCTTTACCATCACTATTTGTTAAAGTGAACTCAAACCCTAAATTATACAAAAATCTTTTCATCCTTTTGGATTTGATTACCATCTAACACCATTCCTTTTTATTATTTATTTGCTGTTTACAAGACGCTTTATTTTATGTAATCTTCATAGTACATCCAAACCATTTTATTATTATTAATTGTGTTTTTACCTGCCGATTTTAATTTTCCTTTACAACATTTAATTATTGCTGAATTATCAATATTATATTTTTTTGATGCTTCTAATGCACTATTAAAAACTTCCTTTGTGTTTAAACATATTACTTGTTTGTATCTATTATCTATATTTTTATTTATAATTATATTATTAATTTCATCCTTAGTCTTTAAAATATACTCATTATGATACATCCATACTAATTTTTCTTTTGTATCTGGATGTATTCCTGCTGAATGTATTTTATTTTTACAACATTTTAAAATTCCACCTTTAAATATATTGAATGTTTTTTCTGCTTCTTTAATAGAATTAAAAATTTCTCCAGTTGTCAAACATATGATTTTACAAAAGTTAATTGTGGAAGAAGTGTAGCTTTTTGAATTATATTCGTCATAATATACCCATTTTAATTTTTCCTTTGTTATGGGGTGGCTACCTGCCGATTTTCGTTCGTTTTTGCAACATCTTATTATTCCAGATGTTTCAATATTGTATTTCTCTGCCCCATAAGTTATAGAATCGAAAATCTCTTCCGTTGTTATACATATAACCTTTCTTATTTTTGGTAAATTACCATTTTTATATCCTATCTTTTTTGATTCACTCATTCTTCTTTTTGTTTCTTCTGTTTTCTTTACTCTTAATTTTTTTCTGCCTTCCTCAGACCAATGGAATCCAATAGTTGTATTTCCTCCACCAACAAGATTATAATAGTCATCGCTTTCTACGGCATTATGATTTATAATAAACTCAATTTCCAATTTATCTAACTCTTCTTTTGTATAAGCAATCGCTACAATACTTTTATAAAAATTTTCTTTCCCATACTTTTTAACTGCTTTTTTAAAATAAACTCCACTTCCTAAATAATTCTCCCAATTATTAATACGATTAAATCTACACTGTCCTATATATTTCTTGCCATTTACCATATTTGTTGTAATGTAAATAAAACCATAGGGATCTAAAATTTCTACTTCTTCAATTTCTTCTACCATCATTGTTTAATACCGCCTTTCATATTGTATTATTTGTTTGCCTTAATTAATAAAAGAGAAGCAGGAAAACACTAAGGCTTGTGTCTTGTCGATGATCAGTCTATCCTGCTAGTTTTGTGTCATATTTAAGACACATTAAAAACACCTTAATTATCTCAAGGTGTTTAATCTATCTTAAATTTTTATTAAATTATTATATTTATGGAATATTACAAATCATAAAATCCTTGCTACAGGCCACTTTCAGAGTATCAAATATCCTATGAAAATGTCCTTTTATTTTATTTGGGGTGGATGGATTGGATGGGTTAGAATGAGAGATATGGGGAAGGGATTAATTTGTAATTTTAATCCCTTGGATTGTTATTTATTTAAAGTCTTCTATTTTATTGTCTTCAATAACCTCTTTATCATTTAGATGTATTTTAAGTTTATCTAAACCCTTCCATTCTCTATCTTTTGCTGTTAAATCATTATAAATACGATACATTTCACTTGAACTCCATCCCATAATTTCAATAATAAAATCGGACTCTAAACCTATTTTTGTTAAATAAGTTACTGTATAATGTCGAAAATTGTGGAAATATGTCGGAACACCTAAGAACTCTTCCCATTTTTCAATCCAACCTCTAATAGTATGTAACGTTGCTGGTTTACCATCTCTAGTAATAAAAATAGAATCATGTTCTTGATTATATTTTATCATTATTTTTTCTCTTTCAATTAACCAATCTTTATAATATGGCAAAAATAAATCTTTTACTATATATTTCGTTAACATTTTTCCCTGTTTTGTAAAACCTTTTGTCTTGATTGGTTTTAATGTTTCTAAAAATAAATCCCATGCAATATTATTCTCATCAATTATAGAAGTCTTAAATCTGAGCAATTCTGCAACCCGTGCCCCTGAACTTATTGCTAATGCTAGTAAACATGCTTCGTTTGGTCTATTAAGTGTATTTTTAAGATGATTAAGCAAACTATCAACTTGCTCCTCAGATAATATTGTCTTTTCTCTAACAGGGGATTTTGGCATTAAATCTACCGCTTTTAATACAATGTTGCGATAATTAATATACGTTTCATCATAAAATCTTTCGATAAATTCAGATAAAGAACTTAAAGCAGAACGTATTCTACTAAACCTATTAGCACTCCAATGTAACTCTTCTACTCCATAACTAAAGAAATCTGCAAATTCAATCTTCTTCATATCTGTGAATAATTTGTTATCATTCTCCAATAAATTCCAGGTAAAGTAAATATTTAAATCACTAGTGTAACCAGTCACTGTACCATCGCTTTTAGAGGTATTTTTATATTTTAGAAATCTTTGGACTAATTTTACATTCTCAGGATTAAATTGTGCTGTTAATTCTGGGGAGGTTATTTGTTTCTTAAATGTTTCTCTTGGCATCAATACACTTCCTTTATTTATTATCTATTTCTTTAATTCTTTCCATTAGCATTTCGAATAATTGATCTCTATTTTTCTTTTTGAAATCTTCTTTGTAAAAGTCAATTAGTTTTAAATTATTATCTTCACACAATTTTATTTTTCTAATAGTTTTATTTCTATACCATTCATACTCCATAATTCCAAAAATCTCTATGTAATATGTATTACCATCAATAAAAAGGACATGATCAAATTGAAGTCTTTCTGGAAAACCAATTATATGATTTTTATAATAATCTTCTTTAATAAATTCTACATTATTTTCTTCAAGCATAGTAGTAAAATCATATTCATAGGAAGAAAACGCTAAGTTGCCTTTGGGAGTAATCATTACTTTGCGATTGTACCAAGTGCTATCAAATCCTGCTAAAATTAATGCTTTTCCATATGATCCAAAATTATGATGATAGTAGCCTTGAGATGGTGTCCATTCACATTCATTTGTATCTTTTTGAGTAGGTAATCTTCCTAAAGAAATACCTAATTCTTTTAATTCAAGTAATGCATCTTCCTTGGTGATCATTAATCCAAGATTTGCAGTAGGTTCATATCCCAACATTTTTTGAAATTTAATTAGACTTCCAAAATGCTCAGAATACGTTTTCATTCCTTGGCATAATCCTTTCTTACTAGCCATATCAACATCTCTACTATCTGGAACGTAACCTAAACTTTCTTTTAAATTTTTATAATTTTCAATCATATCTAATTCAAATGCTTTTATATTATGACTTAAGTAATTAATACCTAATTGATTATAAAATTTTTCAGTTGTATCAAATCTATTATTTAAAACACTATAACTTGGAGCATTACATAGAACATATAAATCTTTTAAACTTGGCAATCTATCTTTTTCAGTGAAGTTGTTATGTATATATTTTGAAACGATCTCCAATATTTCCTCATCATTAACTCTTTTTCTATCATACAACCATTCTCTACTCTCCGGGATACAAATACCTGCTTCTATAAGTGCATTTTGAAAACTACCAAATCTTTCTCTATATAAAGAATCACTAGGCATATCTTTATTGAATTTTAGTATCCTTGTAGTAGGTATTCCAAATTTACTATAAAAATCTTTGAGATATTCCAACAATTTATCATTTGTTATATTTTTAAATTCAGAGAAATACTTCCTCATAATATCATCCTGTATTTCTATACCTGCTAACTGCAATGCTGATTTATATGAACCAAATCTATTTCTGTAAACTCTGAAACTTTTAAGTCCATATTCTTTGAATTTATTGGTCTGTATAATACCATTCTCTTTAATTACAATTTCTAATTGGTGCAAAAGTTGTTCTTTGGTTAATTCGCAGAAATTATCATTTAATCTTCCTTCTTTGTGTTTTGGAATTGGAATATTTGCCTTAATAATTGCATCCTTAAAACTACCAAACCTTTTACAATACACTTCTGCATGGGGCATAGAATTATCCATGCTAATCATTTTCTTTGTCGGGAATCCATTGACTAAATAAAAATTATATAGCAATTTCATCATTTCTTCATCAGTATAATATTTATAATGCATTATTAATCCACAGATATTATTTAAATTAGTTAATCCACCGAATCTTCTACTTAAAACAGGAGAAGAAGGTAATGTTTTGTCTGTTTTTCTTTCCTCATTAATATCTTTTTGTAAAGGAGTCCTACCTAATTTTAGAGCGAATTTCTTATAAAGTTCTATTAGTTCTTCATCTGTATATGTATTTCCCATTATTACAACACCATCCTTCGTATTATTCGTCCTTACCTCTAAAAAGTAATAAACAGACAATCACTAGGACTTGTGACTTTCAGGAGCTACCCTAGTCTGTTTACTGTGCAACATAATCAATCACACAAAGTAAGCACCTCATATTAATGAAGTGCCTGAGTTCTATAATTGATTAAATTATTTATTTATTAAATATTATTTATCTATTTTATTAACATCTTTAACAACCTTTTCCTTACTATCTTTCTTAACTCTAACTTTCTTCTCCTTAACCACAATACTCTTAATCCATTCCAACTTCCCAGTTTTAATTAAATATGTAATTCCTACTGCCATAGCATCTGATTCATCGTCTGTTTTAAAAACCACATCAGGATATCTTTTCTTAATTTCTTCTGCTACTTGTTTCTTAGTTGCATTTCCACCTAAAATTGCTTCTTTGACGGTTTTAGGAGGGTAGTATATCTGATCACAGTCATAAAACAACAAGTTTGTTACACCATGAACGCGATAAATTACTTGAGTTGCCATATTAAACCTACTAAATCCTCTTTCGATCACAATTGTTTTAGTAGGATAATTGGTTTTTAATTCTGCCATTTTAATTGCAATTACTTTAAGTCTTTTGCCATGAGATTGGCTTTTCTTGGTTGGTATAGAATCAATTAATACAGGATTCATATTTTCATCAAATATGCAAAATCCTGTTGATTCCATAGAAAGGTCATATGCATGTATATAGCTTTGATTATTAATTATATTTTCACTCCATATCAAAACAAAGGCACAACCAAACATCTGATTATGCCTTTATTATAATTTATTTTATTTATTTTATTAATTTATAGCTACTTCAAATTCTATTGAATATTGCTGATATACAATGCTAGTTTGATACCATAATGAACCTATAAATTTTGCACCAGAACCAACTCCACCAAGCATAGCAATCGTTGTTGTTGTAGCTGGACATACCTGAATAACTCCATTAGTTCCTCCACCAGAATTGACAAATCCAAACCCACATGGAATCTTTGTTAATACTGCTGCCGAAGACTGTGGTTGGTTTATAAGATCACTCGTAGCAAGTGGCATCAATGAAGTGTTAATAGTATATCCATCTGGAATAGATATTGTATAATGTCCACTTCCTGCATTTCCTACTATATCTTGTTGACATATAGTTACTTTACATTTTAAAGACTTACCGATAACTTTATATAACCCCGTTACAATAGAACCTGCCCCTAATGTTGGTGCAGTACCTCCTGTATAAGCTCCTAATATTGGGGTATATATTTTCCATTCATTATAGGCAAATGGCAGTACAGATGAAGGAGCAAACAATGTTTGAAAAGCACTATCAATTTGAGTTGCTGTTGTAGATCCTTTTAAGACAATTATTTTCCCAACAAGCATAGCATTTGTTGATGCACTAATTGGAACATTTGGAGGTTGAGAAGCTTTCGCTTGATCTAATGTATAATCACCAATACCTAGAAAAACTATTATCGATTCTGCATTTATTCCCATTCCTCTATATATCCAATTTACTGCATAATTTCCATCTGTTAAAGTTGTCACACCTGAACCATTATCATATTGAGAATTATTATAAGCCGTAATAGAAACATTATCCCAACCAGTTCCATTTGTAGTAACCAAAATACAATTATTTATAATTGAATCTACTTGTATTCTTGAATTTCTATATGATCCTTGCCATACGGCACCAGAAGAAATAATAATTTTCCTACCAACATCTTCAGATAAAGTTAAACCATTTATTCTATCAAATCTACGTGTTTCCATATCTCTACGAAGAAGTTTATTACCCAAAGCATAAGCAGGTTCATCCCAATCCAAAATATCTATATTTGTGTCTCCTACCCGTGAGATTGTATATACTGCAATATTGCTAGAAAAATTAATGGAAGCTAAATCTGTAGTTGTAGAATATTCAGGATTTCCAGAATTATAATTTGCTACAATGTACGATGTTGTCAAATCTGGTATACTTATTGTTGCTTCAGATATTATATGTTCGCTTATATTTCCTATATAATTTATACTATGAAAGAATCGATAAGTTCCTTCACCTATATCTACTGTTCCACCATTGTTATATGTAATTGTTGGTTTTATCGCTGTTCCAGAAGATATAAATAAATCTGATCCAGTTTTTATAATATTATTATTGCCTTTTATTGGCATTATTTTTCACCTTCTTTCTTTTAGAAATATTGTCCACTAAACCGCAATTTAACTCCTGCTAAATTCATTACTTGAATAGATTTTATCCCCTGAAAATTATATTCTCTAGATTCATTAGCAGGGACATAAAGAATATATCCTCCAATATTAATATATAAATTTGTATTTTCCGCTTCTATAAACAATGAATTTAAATATGCTTTGTTTCCATTAGAGTCTGTAAAATTGATTAATTCATTGTTGGATTGTAATACGTACCAAGGATCATAGTTTGCATCGCCTATTTTATCTATTGGAAGACTGCTTATAAAACCTGAATGGAGTAATTGACCTATCATTGTTAATCATTCCTTTCTTTATTATTTTTTGATTTTGTTATTTATGGATTATAAAACCCTTGTATATCAAGGAGTTTAGAAGTCAAAAATATTGAGAATTAGGATAAAATCAGTGATTTATTGGAGATGTGGTTGTTGATTATATATGGATAAATAGTAAAAAATAAGGAAAGAAAGACAATTTGGTTTTGTCTGTCTTTCCTTATTTTGATGTTTTTGGGGTTTTGGTGTGTGGGATAATTATAGGATTGTACATTTCCTATAATTATTTTACTAAATATATTTTCCTAAGTTCCTCTTTATCATCTTCACTATATTTATATTTCTGCTCATCTTCACTGTTTATCAGATAATCATAATCACTAGCACAAATAAATACCTCTCTTATGTTTAGATAATTATCTTCAAAATCATCTTCAATATTAACCATTTCTTTGTTCTCTGATAATAAATATTCATCTTTCATTTCAAAATACTTTTTTACACTACAAGGTTTTCTACCTGACCAATATTTAATTCCAAGCATATAATCATTGCCAAAAATATCTAATACTTCATCCATATCATCTGAGGTTAAATTACCAACATGTCTTGTGATGTTATTTAATAGATTGGAATGTTTTTTGGTGTGTAGTTTTCTTTTGATTATTGATAGGTCTTTAGGTTTGTTCATTATTGGGGATACTCCTTTTGTTTTTCTAGTATTTGTTTTGCTTTATCAATGTCTTTTTTAGAATATTTTGCAGTAGAGTTTATATCTTTGTCAATTAAATTTTTAATCCATTTTAATTCTTGCTCTGGAATTGAATTAATCTTACTGAAATATTCTATTTTTAATTTAGTTACATACCCATATTTTTTAAGAATATCTGCAAGATTACTATGTTGTTCATTCATAGATTTTATATTAATCACTTTACCAACTTTTATTATCTCTTCAAAATACTCAAATATTAATTTTTTAGACCATTCAATTTTATCTTGTTTTGTTTTCACTCCAAACTTTTTAGCAAATCCTCCATATGTGTAACCACGTTTTAATATTTGATAATATAATCCTGCACTATGTTTAATTAAATCAGATGTCATTGGCAATGTTATTCCATCTGGACTTACAATCATTGCTTCATTAAATAATTCATCATCCGTTAAAAGAGATGGTGACAGCAATTTTTTGTACGATACATTTTTAAATTTTAAATTAACATATGGTGAAAACAAATTATATAAATGTTTTTGAATTTCATCATATTTCTTATCAAATAATTCATAATTTATACTTATCAATATTATATCATCAGAATATTTTTCATATAAAACCTCTTTAAATTTTCTTGTCTTTTGATAGTGAATTGCTTTTTCAGTGCTATTTTCACTCTCTCTAAATCCCCATACCTCAACATGCAATTCCTTATTATTTTCTAAGTAAAAGGTAAAATCAGACCTAAAATACCTATCCTCTTTTGGAAATGGATATTGTTCTCTATTATATTTATCTTTTAATCCTTGTGAATAAAAGTAGTTGGCCGTTATTAATTCAGCTATCGAACGGTTATAGTCTCCTCGCAAATCGATTAAATCTTTACTATCATCATAATTTATTAATTTTTTAAATTCATCAAGTCCTCCAAAATCACTAATAAAATGAGTATTGATTTGTAATATTTTTTCCATTTCTTTTATTCTAGGAAATCTTTTATATTCAGTTGTAAAAGATATTAATTTATCTTTTAATATTTCTGGATAATTTACATAATAGTTCTTTGGCATTGTTTTAGAAATATCTTCAATTTTATATCCTAACTCGATTGCAGTATCATATACATCATCTTTGTAACTTTTAAAATTGTCATATAACCTTTTACCAAACGTATTAGTTGTCATTTTATTTAAAGTTTTATGTTCTAACAAGTAATTTTGCAAGTCGGCTTTTCTTTTTTCATGAGTGTCATGTCTAGAATAATTATCATCATTTCGTTTTCTTGTAGTTTGAGTAATATTTTTATGAACACACTTTAAACACAAATCCTTACCATATTTATTTTTCTTTTCGTTATACTCATAGAACATTATGGATGCTTTTTCTCCACATAAATCACATTGGTAATCTATTTTTGAATTAGAACCTTTATGTAAATCTTCTATTTTTACAATGAATTCTGCGTGTTGTTTTGTATATGTATATCCTAAGTCCTCATAATATTTTCTTGTCGTTGGATTCCATGTTGTTGTTACTTCTTTAGTTATTAACATTTTATCATTCTCCTTCCCGAATAGAGAAAAATGGGAAAGAAGACTATATCTCGGATAATATAGTCTTCTTAATTACTCTATTTAATCTTGCAAAATCAAATAGAAACCATATTAAATTATTTATTAAATCTTATTCAAATGTTGCAATTGAATCGAAAATACATCTTCTAAATTTCCAACATAATTAACTGCAATATACTTACCGTTAGCAACTTTATCTTTTTGTTCATCTGTTAGACCTTTATCAAAATATACACGCATACGCCAACCTTGGACGCTTAAAATCGCTGAATCATCTTCCTTTTTAAGAACTCTAAACTCTGAGGATTTTACTTCAATTATTTTTTTAGGAATCTCCTCAATAATTTTAGGAGTTTCTTTTAGTATATTCTTATCATATAAATTATTTTTTTCCATAGTATCCTCCATTATTTTATAATTGTGGATACGATTAAATCACTACCAACAATTATATTAAGTCAATTACGCAAGTAATGCATCGTCATAAATAACTAATTCCCACATCGTAGTAGAAGTTGGAGACTTTAAACACTCAATATTAAGATCAAGAACAGCAGGATCTCCAGTGGCAGCAAAACTTAGGTCAAAATTATCTTCGAATTTGCCATTCGGCACAATCAATTGTCCTTGGAATGCTTCTTTAGTGTATTCATCAACAACAAGAACATCAATTACGATTCTAAAACTCCCACCGAACATGTCACTGGATACCTTTACAGTTTTAGCAGTTGCATCTGTATTGGCATAATAATAAACACGGAATTTAGTTCCGTCTGCTACAGCAACGTTAAAAGTTAATTCTTTTGAAGCAATGCTAAACTCTAAAGCTTCTGAAGCAGGTGTACCCAATGTATATTCGACACCATTTGTTCCATCAGCATTTACTTTAAATACGCTAATAAGAGCACCAACAGGGGTTTTTAAAACTGATGCTTTTACAGAAGTAATTGTGATAATTTCGTGAACATCAACCTTATG
>Ga0209318_1000565_pt1 | contig 35455 bp, 45 predicted proteins | sample RifGroE1_FD_183999 | JGI IMG/M metagenome (GOLD analysis project Ga0209318, IMG submission 183999) | Groundwater microbial communities from Rifle, Colorado, USA - Groundwater E1 (SPAdes) (version 2) | ecosystem: Environmental > Aquatic > Deep subsurface > Groundwater | place: Rifle, Colorado... | reverse complement strand
CTGCACCTTCAGGATATCCTGCTAATTCAAAAGGAAAGCGAAAGTAAAAAGGAGATCCCCCTCTATGAGCATAGTAAAAATTAAGGAAGTCAATGAATGATTCAGGATAGACACATTTGAATTCCATTGAAAAAACCCAGTAACCATCAGTATTCATGGGCTCAGTCGAAATTTGCCCCGATCCTGCTTCTTGGATAAATATCTTATCTACCCATTTACATTTAAAATTATCAGGGGTGTATTGTCCCCCTGCTATGGCATTCCATGGCCACGAATCGTAAGCCATATCAACCTCCCCTAATGAAAGACCTATTCATATTTAAATAATCCTCGTCCTCAGTAAGAGCTTGAAGATGAATGGTTTTAATGGTTGTTTGCAGTTCTTGTCTTGTAGGACCTTCTTTTATTTTCATTTTCAAATTAGGATCAACTTTGAACTCTGTTTTTACATTGACTGTGGGTTGACTGAAAGATCCTAAAGCTTCCATTTGTTTCTCAGTGAAAACACCTTCGCCTTTTTTACCAATGAAAGGAATCTCATCTTTCCCAAGTATAGCACCTTCATGAGCACGTTTCGCGTTAGCAAATACAGACAAAGGAATTGCTCTTTGGAATGTAGCTTCTTTGCCTAATATTCCACCTTTGTGATGATAAGGAGTGATACCAAAACCAGTTTTTCCTAGAGCAGGGTCGTAACCTAGTCCCCCGCTCATTCCCAAAGCTCCTGTTATTAAACCTAATATTCCTCCCCCTCCCCCGGCACCTCCCATAAGAGCATTCATCAGAGTTTGCTTGATGATCATTTCTGCCAACCACTTCAATATGTTTCGTGCAGCGTTAGCAAATCTCTCCGACATTGAATCCGCAGAATCTCCGAACAAATCCAGTGCCCCTACAGCTTCATCTGCTATTTTATCACCAATCTGCTCACTTATGCTTACAATTGTTTCCCCCCATGTTTTCATTTTCTCTCTAGCTCGATCAAACCCTAAAGCTATTCTCTCTGTCATAGTCCCGAACTCTGTAGCCATTTGTTCTTTGGCTTCTTTAGAGAACTCACCTTCTTGTTTGACTAGCTCAAGCAAATAATCAAAATATTCTTTGGCAGATAGCTTCCCTTGTTTGTAATACTCTGTATCGTATTGGTGCCTGTGAAGATACATATTTTTTACATATTCATCATACTGCTTACGTGTTATCAAATCATTGTCAAACATGAGCTTAGTAATTCGTGCATGTTCTCGGGAGTAGTCAACTTCTTTCGCTAATTTCTCATCCAGATTTTTCTTCACAACTTCTTTGTCTTTGGCATATAGTGCCTTGAACGCCTCAAACTCTCCCTTTACTGCATCCTCCATCAACTTAGCATAAGTATCAGGAGTCATGGAATCTCTTTGTTCTGATAATTCTTTTGTAAGCCTTTGTCTGTTTGCCAATCTTTCCGTCAGAACTTCCAATTCTGCATCAGCTATTTTTCTCCAATTTTGCTCGTTCTCCGTGAGTTCCATAGCCTGACGCATGTATTCTATATTCAACCAAGCTTCTTTGAGATTGTATTTTTCTCTCTCCGCTCGATCTACCTCTTTTATTTCCTTCTGCTTACTCTTCATGAGAGTTTTTAGACCGTCTTCAACAAGGTCTTTTCTCTTTGCTTCTATTTGGGATTCTGTAAGGAATTGATTTTCAGCATTAGACCTCATTTCATCTATTGCTTTGTTCGTTTTTTCTGCGGCTTCCATCACATCGACTTTTTCCGCACCTGAAACACTATTGTAGTATTGTACCCAAGCATCTCCTAATTGACCTAGCATTTCTATTTGAGCTTGTAACTTAGCTTCATCTGAGAGCATGTACTTTTCATGTTTTTTGACTATCTCATTCAACTGCTCTATTTTTTTGTACAAATCTTCAGGGAGTTTTACTCCGCTCCAATCAAATTTCTTCCCTGTCAGCTTTGTGTATTCTCTGTCCAACTCCATAGCCTGCATTTGCAAAGCTTCCAATTCTGTTTTTGCTTTGCCTGCTTCTGCTGCCCACGAGTTCAACTGAGCTTCGTTTGCTTCAAAAGTTTGAGGTAAAACATCTACCGCAGTCGGAACTTGTCCCCTCTTTTGTATAAGCTCTTGCAAACCTTCCATTCTAGTAGTGGCTGCAACAATTTCCTTCCCCATGTTTCTCATTACTGTTTCAAGATCAAGACCTTTGAGTTTTTTGTATTCCTCTATTAACTTATTAACTGCAAGTCTTTGATCATCAATTGTTGCATTTGTATCTAACATGACGGAAGCAAGTTGGGGATATTCTTTCACAAGAGCCATAACAATTGAATGGTACTTAGCTGATCCTTTTTCAACCTTACTCAGTTTATCTTTATAGCCCTCAAGAGTTGTGATGACCTGATTATGCTTGACAATCATCTTTTCTGCTTCTAGGGCAGCTTGTTTTGTATGATCCGCATATGTCTTTATTGCCACTATCACAGCAGCTAAACCTGCTGCTATAGCAATAATAGGATGAGCTAACATGGTCGCCCACAGTGATCTAAAAGCCAGGGTGCAAGCATCAGCAGATAAAGTAAGCAAACCTAATGCTTTTGCAGCAGAGTTTGCAGCTATGATCGTTGTTCCAAAGTTGAATGCGATGAAAGAAAGGGCAAGGAACTTAAAAGCCGCGTATAGAGCAAGAATTGTGACTGTCAAACCTGTCATTGCAATATTGAATTTCCCCACTGCTGTTCCTGCTATGTAAATCATTGCATCAGCTAAAGGTCTTAGAATACCTAAAAGAACACGAAAAGCAGATGAAACTCCCCCTTCTCCTATAGTAATAGCTAGAACTCCCATCTTATCACCAAGCTGCTTTACCATAGAACCTAGACCTTGCAACTGAATTTCTGCCATTTCAGCAGCAGATCCCATTTTGAAGGTCATATTTAGAATCTCTTGATACCTCTCAGATCCTATTTCTGTAAGAATTGATATGATAGGAGCACCACGAAGACCAAACAATTGAACTGCTTTGCCTAGACCTGTAGCTGACTCGGCTGCTTTAGGAATAACCTTCTCAAGCTCTTTGATAATATCTACAAAAGAACTCGTAGCAGGATTTACTTTGTCCATGTCAACTTTGTACTTGGAAAAAATTTCTCGTAATTTCTCACTAGGTCCTGCCAAACGAGCAATAACCTGACGAAGACCTGTACCTATTGTTGATTGTCTCACGCCTGCATCAGCGAGGACCATCATTGACGCTGCCGTTTCTTCTAACGTCATTCCTGCTTTATGTGCAAAAGGACCTACATAGTTAAATGCGACCCTCAATTTGTCAATATCGAGTTTGGACTTATTAATCGCAGTTGCAAAAATATCTGTAACTCTGGCTGTATCAGAAGCTTGAAGTCCAAAAGATCTTATGGTAGTCGTCACCAGATCCGCTGTAGTTTCAAACTTCTCCAGAGTAGCTGTAGACAAAATCGCAATGTCTTTAATAGCAACCAAAGACTCTTCAGCACTGAAACCCGCCTGTGCTAAGTAAACCATACCATCTGCTATTTCTTTTGCACCATATCGAGTAGTAGAGCCTAGAGTCTTGATTATGTCACCCATTGCCCCTACTTCACCGCGAGTAGCACCTGAAATAGCCATCAAGTTATGCAAAGCCTGATCGAAATTTATAATTTCCGAAACAGCTTTTTTGGCTCCTTCTATTACTCCGTAAAACAAACCTCCTGCTATCGTATAGCTCAAAACTACTCTCATAGCAGCGCCTAGACGATACCAACTATCACTAAGCTTTCCTATTTGTTTACCTTGATAGTTAAGGTCATCCCCCGTTTTTCTTGAACTTTTCCCTGCTTTATCAAAGCCCTTTGATGCTTTATCAGATCCTTCCCCTGTTTGTCCCGCAGCTTTGTTTAGATCTTCAAAATCTTTTTTCAAACTTTGAAGAGACGAACGAACTTTGTTCACCGTATTGATGAGATCCCCGGCGTTGCCTTTGAATAGAATACCAAGATCTAATGTTCTCGCCACTGACTCATCCTTTCATATCTACAAACTAGCAACCTTCTCGTCAAATTCTACAATGACTCAAAGTTCGTTCTGTAACTTTCGATTGAAGGAAAGCACAAGGATTTAATTTTCCTTGCTATATCAAAACAACTCACGTACTGAAATTCTTGTTAGACTCCCCGAACACAAAAGAGTTATGCTGCTCCATCATTTTCTTTGTCAAAGCTTTCCTTTCTTCATTTGTCATTCTTGCAACTTCCTCTTCTGTAGGAACATCCAACTTTTCACCTGAATTAGTCTTTTCAGGAACTAAAGCTTTCCTTTCAGCTTTAGAAAGATCATTCGGATCTTTCCCGTGAATCATTATACTTGCATAAACAAACGCCTCATGTCTCATTTTCTCATAGGCTGCTTTGTCAGCCTCTTCAAACAATGCCGCGATTTGCCCTCTTGTTAATCCTCCATCTTTAAAGCTCTTGTTAAAAACATCTTTCAACGTGTACTGAGGATAAGCTCTCAACAATGCTGCTATTGCTCGCCTGATAAAGACTTCTCGGTCTTCTCTTCTTCTAGGTCGGGAATCTCCACTATCGCTTCCGACACATTCTTTATCAGGCTTGATGCCTTTTTTCTTAGATCCTCACCAAAATTCACATCCACAATGATACCCACAATATCAGCAAGCTGGCAGTTGTCAATGTGTTTGAGCATGTCCTTTTCATCAGAACAAAACTCTTTCCATTCATTCTCATAGTCCGTAACAAACTTCAAGAACCTATGAATATTCTTTTTTACCACATCAATCAAAACAGTCACAAATAAGATCTCAGTTTTGTCAAGATCCTTCGCTGCCAAAAACTTATTTATGATTTCAATGAAGGAATCAGTTACTTCCATCTCATCTCCAAAACTAAGAGGCCAAATAGAGACTGTATGAAGCTCTCTTATTCCTACTTGTACTTCTCTTTTTCTAGGATTCAACCCACCTGCTTCGTTCATTTGTATTCCTTTTTGTGTTGAATTATGGGACTACCAACAAACAAGTAGTCCCTTAATTTTTAGCCAAGAGCATCAATCAACGATTTGGGAGTCCAAAAGATTCTACCGAGCTGCGAAGAATCCCACACAGAATTCCCTTCTGCAACTTCGCTATCTGCTCTTTGTGCTTCAAACGTCATTGCAGGTTTCGCCGTATCTTCCTTTTGATGATCAAGAGTCATGGATTCACCAGCCTGGGCACGAGGAAAGATGTAAACCATACAAGTCTCTGCATCAGGATATGTGTAAACCGCTTCGACTCTCAGATCTTCAGGAGCTTCCATTCTACCTAGAGGGACTTCCCCCGAATAGGGATTGGCATAGAGAGCTGCCCACTCACCGCTCATAGTAGCAATACCAAGACCAAGAGCAATGTTGTAGGGCGTGATTTCCTCCGATTCAACCTCAAGCATTGCATACTCTCGCAGAGGGATGTTCTTATCACGCATCGAAGGGAAACCACTCTCATGCTTGAATACTTCTTTTGTCGCTGTAAAAGTCGTTTTGGTCAAAGCTCCCAAGCTGTTAGCAGCAGTCAAACAGGGGGCTTTGTTTGCAATGTTGTCGATAGATTTCCCTACTCTAACTTGACACAAACCAAGAGCCAAGCTTTTTGTGTACCTAGTCAAAGGTCCTGATGTAGCCATAATACGTCCTCCTAATCTTCGTTAAATTCGGAAAGAATGTTAATGTGTCCGCACTCAGTTGGTGAAGTGCATTTCATTTGTATAACCCCTTGTACCCTTATATCTACAGGGATGAACTCTCCTCTTCTCCCGTACATAAAATGGTACAAACCATTCGGGAGCTTCTTGATCAACTTTTTCCCGCATTTTTCACAAAGAACAAAACCATCTCTGATTTTCATATTGCACCACCCCACTTTAGTCGGGCATTAATAACTTTGAACTTAGTTCCGTCAGGAGCTGTCAATTGAGGACCATCGGGATCTAACAAAACGATCATACTTGTCAATCTTGTCCATGCCGAACTGGGATGGCTTTGATATAAATCAATTCTTTTGAGGCAATCTGTTTGAGTAGTATCAACCAGATGCCCCATTACTTTGTCTCTCAGTAAAGCAAGACGAGAGTATTCGGGATCTTGTTTTGTGCAGCAGTATATTTCAAGAAAAACAGAGGCTAGGTTGTCGAGATCGAATGAACCGAATTGTATTGCAACCCATTCAAGAACTGAAAGCTCTTGCATAGCAGGGGTTGAAAGTCCTGTATCAAACGTAATAGGGACGCCCTCAATAGTTTCTATGTTATCCACAAAGAACTTTTTGATAGAGTCCCTTATATTACTCTCTTTCAACGTGCCGTCAAGAGCCATGTGATAACTCCTGAATCAAAGGGTGACGTAGCAAATAATCAATAGAGGAAGTCAACTCTTTATGGACATATTCAATAGCTTCTTGTATCTCCCTCTCATTCGCTGATTCGTAAACTCTATTCATCAGCTTTTCTGAAAGCTCCAAATAGAGTTTGAGCTTTTTCACTTGACTTACAGAAAGCTCGGTTGTTATTGTAATGTCCCTAGGTTCGATCTTTATCGGTTTCATCCCCACGCTCTCCCTACTTCAATAAGCAATCTATCTGTAATATCCATTGCTTTTGTTTGACTGAACTCTTCAAGAGTAGGTCCAAAAATAGGTCTAGCGGGATGTTTTCCTCCTTTACCGTAAGATCCCCCTAGTTCCATTATCCATCCATACCATGCAATTTCTTTGCTCTCCCCTTTGTCTCCATGTCCTAGCCAACTTTTCCCTCCACTATCAAACACACCAGCGGGAACGCCTGTGAACCAGCCTGTTCCCGTTTTAAAAAACTTGATATTTTGAACTAAGTCTCCAAACAAAGTCCAAAAACCTGTAGCTCTCCCGTACTCAGCTTTCCACGCAGAATAACGTAAATTATAACCTGCGTACAGACTATCATATCTACCTGAAAAGATCGCTGCAAGTAAAAATTGTTTATAATCAACAGCTAACCTTCTAGGCCCTTCATCCCTAGCATACCTATCAGCTTTAGCTGCTACTCTATCCAAGTCTCTCATTACCCGATCAAAATCTCTTTTGTTTACTTCAAATTGAATCATTTCACTCTCCGTAAAGAAACCCATCCAATATCAAAGTATGTTTCTTTACATAGCCTATTTCAGGCTCTAATGATAGCGGCCTAAGCCTTACATGCTTTCTGTATATTCTAGGACATTGGAATAAATGCTTTAATGGGTGCTCATCTGCTCTAATCTTGTAAAGACTGAGGACATCAAAATCTTTCCCGTGCTCCAAAAATTGAGGTAAAGCTTGAGCCAGCTTAGGAGACATCCATTCATCTGAATAGATAAATATGCCCCAGTCTGTAGGAATTTGAATCTTGGAAAAGTCCAAACAACCGTGAATACAAACAGTTTCAAAAGAACCTTCCCCTAATAAATCAAAACCTGACAAAGATCTTTCGGGGTCTGATTTTTCAGCATTCCCGCAATCAAGCATGTAAACAGTAAGAAAAGGAGTCATTAACAATCCTTTCAAGGATGCTTATTTTCTATCAACTTTCTCAATTCCTTTCTATCCACTTTGCTTTCTGCATCACATTGAACTAACTGTTCCAACTTTTCTATGTTCCGAACTTGTCGCATCTCTAACCCATTCAACCTGTCATTCACAGACATTAAATGAGGGTAAAAGATAGCCCATACACTCACAATAAACGTACCAGCTAATCCAATCAAAACATACCCTATTCTTTTTATCCATGCAAGATCCATTATAGCTGTGGTTAGAAGCTCTGCAAAATCCATGTGGTAATCACAAGTTTCACATTCTGTTTTCTTTTCATGAGATTTCCTTGTGTACTCATCCATCAAATCATACCCTCCTTCATTCTCTTTGTAGAGTGAAAAACCCATTACCTCTAGGAAACTGAGACCAATTATCTTTTATTCCTTCCACTCTGTATCTGAAATCTGCCAATTTCCACCCATTCCTTCTAAAAAGATCTTCCCACCAATACTCATTTTCACACACAACATGAGTCTTATCCATATGATAAGCAGGGACAACATATTTTCCGTGATCTCCTAAAGGAACAACAACAAAAAGAGAATCAGCTTTTAGTTTTGAGAGAATGATTGATAAGTCGTCAGGATGTATATGCTCGAAAACATCCTTAGAGATACAAATATCCACTTCAACGTCATCATATTTATCAGAGCAATAATCTTGAACAGAAGTGTCAACATTATCAATGGCATACTTGCTGCAATCACACCCCCAAGCTTTTCTATGAAGCAAGCGAAAAGCTTTAACCAAGTAACCTTTGGCACAACCAAAATCAAGAATAGTTTCGTCTTTCTTGATGTCTAAAAAATCAATCATTGCCATAGCCATCGGAATAGTTAATTCAGGTATCCACCTGTAGTCAACATAGCAACTTTTCCCTGATTGAACACCTCTCTCGTAGTAATCTTTGTCATATTGTACTTCCATCAATCTATCCTTTTTATCCCATAAAATGACATCCAATTACCTCTTTTGTTTTGATGGTCCCTTTTCATTTCCTCACTCATGGTATACTCATGACCTGAACCTAAATGACTTACCATCTCACTAAGATCCGTAGTCTCAAATTGAGACATAAAACATCGCCACCCACAAGACACCATAATAAGTTCAAGTAATTCACCGACATCCCATCCATACACAACTTTTGAATCAGGGAGACATCTAGGATCTCCCCCTGATCTTATTACATAATCAAAGCCTTTATGTTCTACAGGGACTACTTTAATATTTGAAATGGAATTGAATTTGACTCCCACTTTAAAAAAAGCTTCTCTATTCACCGCATAGCAATGATTGTAAATTCCGTACAAACCTGTATAATCATTCATTTCCTTTTCCAATTCAGATATGATATCTTTTTTGAAGATCATATCTGAATGGCAAATAATCACCCACTTATTTTCACCACAATTAGACATTGCCCAATTTATGGTATTGGCGTGATCGTCACCTTGATAATAATCAGGTTTGCCAGGCCTCATATTTCTAAAAAATACACTAGGATCATTCATTTCATAAATAGTAAAAGGAACCAGAGATTCCTCTTGCTTTTTCAATAAATATTCATGAATATTTCTACCTACAGGTTGATAGGTTGCAATATCAGGGTCTAGGCAAGATTCTGCTGTATAAAAGGGAAAAGTTCCTTTCTCAACTACATGAATATGTAAATTGGAAGTATTACAATTCATAAAAAGCGTCTCTATAAAAAGAGGAACATACTCTTCCAATTTATTACCTGCTAAAAAAACACAAAGATCAATCACCATCTGCATCCCCCAAACGAAATTTATCAATTAGCATATCGCCTATGTAGTAGTAGTGCATTCCATCTCTAGTCATTTCTGGAATATTACAACCTGTATCAGGATCTGCTAGATAAGGATAAACATTTATAAAACCGATTTCATTTTTTAGGCATTTTTGTTCTAGCAATTCATTGAGTTTTCTTGTGATATAAACTCTATCTTCTACCGTAATTCCTTCTCCTCTTATAGGATTTAAAATTTGGTAAGAAGGATCATAAAAATAAGGAGAAGGGTTTGGTTGCGGGGGTACAATACTAACGATATGAATATTATAACCTAAATCTTTTATGGTTTTTGTATAGGTTATATATTTGTTTACTACATTCTCGATTGATGCATCAAGAGTGATTTCTAATCTTTGATGATGGTAAAATACATGAAAACGAACATCAATTTCCCCTAAAACAAACCAAAGCTCATCCTCAAGTTCAAAATTAATACTTGAAAGTACCTTTTTTATTTGATCATCATATTGATCTAAAGAGTAAGCAGTCATGGGAACACCGCATGATCTATCTACAAAAACAACTTTAGGAAGTACATCAGGTTTGTCAATTCCAGGTTTTCTATAAACCTCACAAAACATGCAAGTATGACTATCCCCAAATGTATAAATTGTTTTCATTTTCTCAATTCCCTGCTTCTATTCCCTATCACACTCTTCAGATAAAGATACTCAAAGGTTTCAACACTTCCTGGTTTCCCTATAGTATGATAATCTGAAAAATCAGTCTCCTTATCTATCTCTATTCCGTACTTTTCAGGATTGTTCCATACATCTGTGCCAGGATACGGTTGAAATTCATGTAAACCAAAGGTGTCTATCTCAGGATTATCTTTTATGAATTGAGCTGTAAGCTCTACATCCTTTTCAGTTTCCCCCGGAAAACCTGTAATCAATTGACCGTTGATCATCAAACCTGTTGATACTATTTCCTTAACACATGCCTTAGCTTGTGAAACTGTTACCTTTTTGTTCATAAGCTTCAACACTCGATCTGACCCACTTTCAAATCCGATAGCAAGAGAAAGACATCCTGCTTCTTTCATTTTCAAAAGCAAGTCTCTATCTATTGTATCAACCCTCGTAAGACAGAACCATTTAAGTCTCACCTTCTTTTTTAACATTAGATCGCAAATATCAGATACCCTTTGTTTGTTTATAATAAAGGTATCATCAAGGAAATTAACCATTTCCACACCATAAACATCTCTCATTTGAATCAACTCATCTACTACATACTCAGGACTATGGAATCTTACTTTACCTTTGTAAATAGTTTTACTTGAGCAGAACGAACAAGAGTGAGGGCATCCTCTGCCTGTAATTATTGATCCCTCTCTTTGAACATTAGCCATATAACCAAATGTCCTAGGAACAAGGTAACTGAAATAATCAATGGAAGAACGATCAGGTTTCGGAAATCCATCAAGATCAGAGGGGTTCCAACTAGGTCCCGTATAAAATTCACGGGTTTTTATCCCTGCTGTAGCCTCCCAATTATATCCTAATAAGATATCACGAAGAGTAGATTCTCCTTCTCCTACAACGCAAGCATCAGCTTTTGTGTAGTTCAAAACATGATCAGGATAAACAGTGGCGTGAACTCCCCCAACAATCACAGGTTTGTTAGGTTCTCTTTCTTTTAGGATATCGACAATCTGTTTCATGTAAATAAATTGAGGACTGACACCTGTTATGCCATAAATATCACCTACAGGAATATACCAATCCTTCTTATCTAAAGAGGACAAATCACAAACAACCACTTCTTTGCCCGGACACGTTTTTAGATAGGAAGACAGATAAAGGATTCCTAACATTGGAATATCCCTATCAGATATCAGCCAAGGACTAGGGGGAATAATCAGAACTATCTTTTCGTATGATTTTTTCATGCGAATTCATTGAACTCCGTTTTAGCCTGAACTTCTTCCAATACCACATTTTGCTTCTCATATTTACAATAAGAGCAATTCCTTTCTACTGCTAGAGAAGCCCTATCACTTGTGTAAAAATCATAAATCTCATCAAACCTACATATAGATAAAGATGCTTGCATCTTAGAACCATTCTCTTTTGCAAGCTCAGAACTAGGGCACGGGTAAACATACCCATCAGTATAAAAAGCAGGTTTTATCATATGGATCAAGCAGTTTGAATTATGCCTTGAGGTGTCAATATTAAAATCCGAAAGGAATAAATATTCACTACCTATTGACAATAACATACTTCTTAGTTTTTCTACAGAGGTGTCAATCTCAGATAGGGATTTTATACAATCAGGTGCTATTCGGCATACTATCTTTTCACACTCACAGAATTTTGCGACTTCGGTTAGAACTTCAAAAGAAGAATTGTCATGCCAAATGTAACAAGCTGAAATGTAAGCCCCTGAATCTTTGATGGGATTAATATTCAAGGATCTTTTTGTATCCAAAGTATTCATTGATATTCTAACCCAATCACAAAAATCCCAATGTTTTACCAACTGGGAATCAACCGCATTTGTGTTTACACCTATATGATACCCTTGATCCATTAACAAATCGAAGACATCATTAATTCTAGGGTATAGAGTAGGATCTCCACCCCCTGTCAACTCGATAGCTTTTGTGCCTAACTCTCTGAACTGAGTCACACCTTTTTCAAGATGCTCGAAAGGCATATCAAGTTGTTTATTCTTCCTGTTTTTAAAACAACAGTAAATGCAATTCATCTGGCATTTATGTGTTGGCATCATATGCACCATTATAGGTACAACTTTTCCATTTTGGATTCCTTGTAATGTATCCAAATGTTTGAACAATTTAACAGTATTTGAAGAATGGCTGTACTTTTGCTCCATCATAATCCTCTTTGATTTTTTCTTTGAGGAAAGTCGTTGCATATTATCTTCATTTAGGATATCTTCTCTATCTTCTGCATAATGTGATCCATTAAATTAGTGGATAGCATGTAACCACCATTCCTTTTTATCCACTTATCATAAAGATCATAAGCATTGTCCGCGATATGCCTATACTCTGATTCACTCAACTCACACACTATATCAAGATCATCAAAATCCTCAGAGTATGCAATATAATGTTCTCCTTCTTCCATTTCAGGAAAGTAGTTTTGTGCCATTGTCCTAAGAGGGACAAGATTGACTGTATGAGCAGTTGCAGCTTCCCAAAATCTAGGGGGAACGTAAATTGAAAATATCCACTTGAGATCTGCATACATGGTGTACTTATTCAGGATGTTGTAAAAATCGAACATCTTGACATAGTTCCCATTTAGCACATTCTCAACCATACCCCTATCAATCCCCATCAACTCTGCCATTTCAAAATATCGGGAAGGGCAATTATTATTCCAATCCCCTCTGTCTTGAAAATACGAATCAGGCAACTCTGAGGGAATTTTACAGGAGAGATCGGAATTCTTGACGCTATCTAAAGTCATTCTCCCTTTTTTGTAAATGTCTGAACAGCCTTTGCAATACTGTCCGATGTAACCTCTCGTATTGAAAGAAGAATTCTCATCCACAAGACCGTACCGAATGAGGTTAAAAAGAAGATGAACTCTTAGGTAATGATGCCCCCCTCTAACCAAAACCTTGTTCTTTCTACCGGTGAAAGATATATTAGGAACATCATAGTTTTCCCACAGAACATAAGGCAAAGAATGAAGTCTTCCTTCACTCAAAAGAGTTTTGTAATGATCCCAATTAGTAGCATCCATAAACGATTTAGGTTTTAAAGTGTACGCACAACCATTAGATATGTTCAGGTCAACATCATGATCTAATCTTTGTAAACCTGCCACTTTAAAGATCATATCAACATCAAGAACCCGACTGCTTCCGTAATAAGAATAACAAAAAGAAGAATGGTCATTTATATCAAAAGCAATGAGAGTATTATGAGCATTCTTCAACTGGACAATCATATCTGGTTTCAAATGCTCTGCATCTAAAAGAACGACCTCATTTTTAACATCCTTCAAACTGTTTACTACTCCGATATCCTTTCTATATGAAATCAAAGAATCGAAATAGATTTTTCGTAGGAAGTCATTGCTTGTTTGGTTAAAAAGTATCATCTGATTCCCTCCAAATTCAAACTCATCAAAGTTCCGTTCTCTTTGTCCATATGAGGAAGATATGCCTGAGAGTAATCATCAAACAGGGAATGTTCTGTTTCTCTCCAATCCCAAGTCTGGATATCTCTTAACCCCACTGAACTCATCAAATTATAGAGAGAATCAAAATCGAAAGTCACATGGTGATGATCAAGAACAAACTTTTGCCCTCCGTAGAGAAGTCCCATAACAGATTTCAAGTCGCCTGTCTTCTCGTAGTATCTGCATACCGCTCTAAAGTTAGGAACACTTAACCTGAGAATTCCGCCCTCTTTTAAAAGATATCTCCAATGATACAAAGCAGCGGATACCATATGCCTATTAAGATGTTCTAAAACATGAGAGGAGTAAATTAAATCAAATGAGCCTCCTTCAAAAGGCAAAGCCAAAGCATGAGCGAACATATCAGCTTCAACATGGTCGAACAAATCAACATTAGTCCAGCCGGGGAAGTAAGCCTTTCCAGGTCCTATATGCAACTTTGCAGAGGATTCTGTCATATAAAATCCTATCTATCCTATTGTATTTAAAAAAGCAAATTCACCAAAATACAGCAAGGCAGCTTCGTTGTAAGATTTAGCTGCTTGTTCCTCTGTTTGAAATCTTCCTAAATAAATATTTAAACCATTCACCATAATCTGAGCCTTCCATTTATCCTCTTTAAAATTCATTTTGATCTTAGTTACACCTTTGTAAATAGATAATTTCTGTTCCCGTAGTTTTTGCATATTAGCATTGTTTTGACTTCGGGAACATTCCCTTAAATTGGACCTTCTATTATTTTTAATGAATCCGTCCTTATGATCTACATCAAAACCTTTGGAAGCCCCAATCAAAAAACGATGTAATAAAATTTTATTTTTGGCATTGTAGATATACCCATTACTTAATGAACTCCATTGCAATTTATCAATTTTAGGAAGGTCTTCTGAATCAATAATAAAAAAGCACTTAGGATTTTTGTTCTTGTCGAACACAAGAACAAAACAAATATCCCCTGATACAACATACTCATTTTTCCTGTACCTATTTGACATTAAATAAATGACTCCATTCCGTTGGGATTCAATATGTTATGAATCATTTCGTTTTGGTCACAAAATACGCAATGATCGCATGAAGACGAACTTAAAGGTTGAATAGTCCTACTGAAGACTTCTGCAAATTCCTCCATCCTCATCCAAGCATACTTCTCATGGAAACTTCTCTCTGCGTTGTCATTAAGAACAACACTTGAGCAAGGATAAACAAATCCATTATGTAGAAGGAAAGGTTTGAAGTATCCCCAATAACAATTAACGGGGGAACGAAAAGACTTAGGTTGATAGAAGTAAGGATGTCCCCAACTATCCACCTGCTGTTTTAAAACAGTGTTATTGGTTTCTTGTTCCTCTTTCGTCGTTTGGCAATTAGGAACAATACGAACGTAAGCAGGTTTGAACTTCTCTACATATTTATGTATTCTATCCAAAGTAGTTTTGCTCGTTTTTTCGTTCCAAACGTAACTGAATCCCAAAGTTCCCTCAAACTCAGGAATCTCAATGTTGCTTACATACTCAAGACAATTCATCGAAATCCTGATCCAATCAAGAGCCTTCAAACTGACCCAAGTAAGATTATCTTTCAGAGCTACACCATTTGTAATCATCCCCTGCTTCAACTTCAAAGAATCACACATACTGATAGCTGCATTGATGTATCGGTATTGTGTAGGATCTCCCCCTCCTGTCCACTCCACAGTTTTTAATCCTAAATCCCTCATACTTTCAATAAACTGCATAAGATCATTAAGATCCAAATTCTCATGTTTTGTTCTGTTCACATTGGAACAAAACTCACATTTGAGATTACAGATGGATGTAGGAGCAACTTGAAGACTGATAGGAGTAGCCTGTTTAATGCTTTTCAACCTAAGAAGAACATCAGGTTGGTGGAGTAATTTAACCCCTGTGCTTGTGTATTGATCAATCATTAGTTTATCCTCTTCAGTATTTCATTGTACAAAAGTTTATGTCCTTGTTCGGTCAAATGATTAGAATCAACAACCTCTCCTTCGCACAATTCACTAACCTCGATATGCTCTGCCCAATCACAAAGATTACAAACGCCCTTAATCGCAAAATCAAAAGAAGCAGCTTGTTCTTTGCGAATATCTCTTAAATCATCTGAAGGCTTGCTCATTCCTATGCACAAAACTTTGTATCCCTCAAGATGCTTCAAAACTCTCTTGTACAGAGCAAAAAACTCTGAACCGTCCAATAGACCATAAAACTCTTGCTTTCCCTCCAAAAGATCCGAACTAGCTTGATAGATCTTAGGAACTATGTAAGTCCTAAACCACTCATCTACTTCACCGAAATTCAACCAGTACGTCGAGAGAACCAAAAAGTTCTTCAACTCCATAGTCATAGCCTCACACGCACCAACATGAAGAATAATGACATTACTATTATTCCTCTCTGTCAATAAACGGGGAAGCATGTAGTTTGCGTGCCATATTGTGTAACCGTTCATGCAATAACTATGAACATCTTGCCTAGACTCCTGCAAAAGATGGACATAACTCTTTCCGTATTCAGGCATAGACACATAAGCAGTTGAGGAACCAAATATTGTAATCATAATCCCTCTTTCTCTAAAAGCTCCCTATAGTATGCTTCTTTGTGATGCTCCGGGTATGTGTCACCATACTCATCTTTTTGATGAAGATAGGCACACAACTTTCCCACGTAATCTCTTTTCTTTTGCCCCGCTGTTCTATGAAAATGATTGATCTTTGGATTTTCTATGTCTGCATGCATATGGCTGTAATTTGTAACTTGTTCATGCAAACGGCGAACATATTGCAAAGGACTATCAAGCCTTGTCATTCTCGCTTGGTAATCAGGTTGAGAATAAACGTCCTTTGCCATAGTAGTCATTTCATCGTCTATCCAATCAATCCTGGGCAGAGCAATCACATCATAAGCAGGGATTAAACAGTCTTTTAGAAAACGAAGAGTATGGTAATCTTTTTCCATTATCCTTTCATCTGCATCAAGATACATCATCCAGTGAGCATCAGGGAAGTGGAACTTCGATCTCTCTCTAAGATGATTCCTTGCTGTTCCGTACCCTTCTCTTTGAATAATGTTGTCAAGTATAACAACTAGATCGGAATTTGATTCCCGAGTCAAGGAGACACTTTCCTGATATGCGTCAGATCTTATGTAGTCACTGAAATAGAAGTCAGCCCCCATTTTAGCTAAGTATTCAATGGAACTATCTGTAGAACCTCCATCAACAATCAAAATCCCCCCATCTGCTATGTGTCTCATATTTTCAAGCCAGCTTGGGAGTTGATCTACTTCATTGAGCATGTTGCTCGAAACCACGAGTTTATTCATACCAATTGCTCCTTTTGTTGTTTAAACCTGAAGCACATATTCTTTGTTTTGAAACTCCTTAGGATCAAAGCTCATTATGCTTCTCCAACTCTTCCACTGCTTGAATAATTATTCTAGGATCATGTCGAGAAGTACAAGGAGAAGGACAATGACGAACAGATGCACTACAAGGACCTAATCCTATACAATGACGAATATAGTCAGGAACAAGACAGATCAACATACCTTTCATCTGCGAGGGTTTAACTACATTCGCATTACCTGATCCAAACAGACAAACTTGACTGATCCCCAAAGCCCCTGCTAAATGAGACATAAAAGAATCCACAGTGATTGCTATTGTAGCTCTTGTCATAACCCACGCAGATTCCTGATAAGATAACTCACCTCTTAGATCAATATCAGCATGAGCAGGGAAGTCTTTTCTGCTTCCTAGTTGAATAGTCAGATATCCTTTTTTCCTCAGAACTTCGCAAACATCACCCATATACTTGTACGTTCTGAAGTGGGGATCTCCCCCTGTTGTATGAACCACAGCTATAGGCTCTGCTAACGTACTGATATACGAAAATTGACCAGGGACACTGTATCCTATGTAAAAATCATCAGGTTTAACATGGAGAATCTTCCAGTAAAAATCTGAAAGAATGGAATTGCTATTCCTTCCCCAATGACCAGGGAGAATCTTATCCCCGTGAGGGTTATATGAAAAAAGATACTCGTTACGAGTAGATTCATCCCAATCAATTAATTTATCAATATAAGGATGTCCCTCTAGGATATTATGAAACTTCTTTTGTGTCATATAAACTAGAGGCAACTCAGGATGTCTTTCTTTCAATCCCTTCATACAACGGGTTGTCATAAAAACATCACCTGCCGCTGAATGCTGCATAAAAAGAACAGCTTTTTCTCTGTCTTTAATACTTACTGATTTGGTAGAAGCAATCATGGAATCAAAAGTGGAGTTCAGCAGATCATTCATATTACCGGAATTTTCAACCCAATCTTTTGCTTTTTTGTAAGCTGATGTCACTCTTTGGGAATGATTTTCCTTTAATGCCAATCTCATAGTATGAATGAGAGCTTCACAACTTACAGCTTTTGACTCGACGTAAGACATTCCGTTCTCAGTTATTAGAGGGACATAAGCAAGTTCGGTCGAAGGAACCCTCATACCACAACCTTCATTTATCAATTCTGTCTGAGAAGTATTATCAGAAGCTATAACAGGTGTTTTACAGAGCATTGCTTCCAATAAAGTCCAACTCAAACCTTCTTGATAGGAAGCGTTTACTAAACAATCCATGGCTTGGTAAATCTCTACCAATTTAGTTCTTGAACAATCCTGATTCTGGTTCTTCACATAAATATCACCAGGTTTAGCATCCTGATCTGCTACAAACCTAGCAAGATTATACACTCCTGATCCCACATTCGTGTGCAAGTAAAGAGCTATCCCGGGATTGGATTTTTTGACCTCAAAAAATGCTTTGATGATCTTTTGCGGATCTTTTCGTATTTGATTCACACCCACAAAACCAAATACAAATTTCTTATCTCCATCAAAATTACCAAAGTAATGTTTCCTAAGAACATCTCTCTTTTCAGGGGAAGCAGGTGTGAACAAATGAGCGTTATCAAGGACAGGTCGGAAGTATTGTATATTAGGGATATGATCTTTCAGTTTGTTGTAACCATACATTGAATACACATAGGGAAAGTCAACCAACTTGATCCACTCTACCCAATCTTTTCTAACCTGATGTAATTCATAAGGAAAAATAGCAAGCCATTTCAATCCTTTGTTTTTCTTCAGCTCTTTTATTTCTCCAAAAATTCTGTGGAAATGCCAAATATCTATTCCGACAGAAACCATGAGATCAAAAGAAGCATTTTTCAGAATGGTAAGGAGTTTGGTTTGGCCAAAATCGTCACCCGGATTGCTTGACGTTATGACATTGCAAGGAAGGAGAGCAAAAGGATCAAAATCAACTGCATTTCCAGCGAAACAAGAGATATCATATTCATCTCTATTCACTTGGATCATCAGGTTTTTCAACATGTAGGAGTTTCCTGACTGTCCTACCGGATGGTCCCCTACAAAAAGAATTCTCTTCATGTTTTGTAACTCCCATGTTTATCTTGTATCTTCCTCTAACTCGCAGAAAACAACTCCTGCTCCAAACATTCTTGTGCTTATTGTAGTTACTTTGTAAAACTCTCCACTTGAGGGTTGAAAACGATCATTTACTTCTATTCCTGAACTTTGAGGAATATACATCACTTTGTTCTTTACTGAGACTTGACCATAAGCACCTTCTTCTAAATCAGCACCTGTGTAAGGGGCTTCAGTCAACAGAGCGTATTCTCCTGAAGACACTAAATTGAAAGCTGTTCTTTTCTGATAAGTATGTGAATCTCTAACTTCGCCTGAGGGATGAAGTATTTCTCCTGACACATTAGCTTTATACAAAACAGTGGAATATTTGTAGACAACACCCTCAAGCTCTATTCCTGTCTTGTTCATCACAAGGTAAGGAATAGACTGAGGAGTCAGAATAACTACATCTCCCGTAAAAGCTTCTGTGTCGTAACTTAGATCTGCTTGAAGGAAAAACTCACGAATGAAAGGTTTTGTTGCTTGCCTATTCTCTTTGAACAAAAGATATTCATCACTATCTTTCCCTACAATAGTGAAAGGAGTGCCTATTTCTTCAAGAACCTCCTTGATATCCTCGCCTATCATTATGATTCCTCAGAAGGGTAAATATCAGAATCATTGTCTCCACTGATATCTAATCCCACCTTATCGTACACAAAACTGGAAGAGATTTTGACCCCTGCGACACCGCTGACATCATCCATTGGGCTTTCTTGTTCATTTTCCCACTCTTTGTCCATTTCTGTGATGAGAGTATTGTAATGATCAAATCTTTGTTGGAGGTTTATCCCCTCTACCTTGAACTTATGTGCCGATTCAGAGCGCAACATGTCGTAAAGATGGCGCTTCGTTCTCTGAAGCATCCATCTTATGCGATAGTTAGAAGTCTGAGGAAGAGTCCATCCTGTATCAGTTTCAGCAGAGTCAACAGCATTCTCGAAATCTACCGAAACTAGCTTACTAGCCAGAGACTTCAGTTCCTGTTGAACCTTAATTATAAGTTCCCCGCTTGTCATTTACTTAGACTTTCTCTTCACAATAGGAGGAGCATCCTCTTTTACAAAAGAATCCTTTTCTTCTGCAGAAACCTCGATTTCTTTCACAAGAGAAGCAGGGTTTGCTCTTTTGTAGAATATCTGAATAGTTCTCCTATTCAAAGGAATCTCAGCAGTGATCATTGAAGGAAAAGGAGGGTAAATAACTGAATTTGCAGGGATAACAGTTTTCTTACCCTCCACGACACCCTTCAACGAAACTAACAACCTGATTTTTTCTATCTCTTTTTTCTCCATTTGTATTCCCCTTGAAGATCTTTTTTACTTGTCAGGTTCTACTTCAACAATGACACAAACAGCCTCCATTTTATCTGCATCAGGGTTGGTGTCCCCTCCATAGATAAAATCCCACGTCAAAACGTCGCCCTGATTGAAATCATTTGCAGCTTCGTTAATAACAGACTGCCTTACTCCTGTGTCGCCCGCTGAAGCGTAAGACGTTTTTTGCTGTGATGTTTCACCACTCAAGTGCCTAATATACGGGCGAGTAGTCAAGCAAGTAACACCGTTGATCTTAACATCAACCTCACCTGAAGGCGAGCTAGAATCATCCTTTCCCACAGTCAGAGCCGATATATTCACCTCAGTGATAAATCCCTTAAATCTGGCTATACCTAGAGGCATCCCTGATCGGCTCGCCGTCAATTCCCCAGAGATAGTTCCTATGAAAGGAGGAAAAACCTCCTGAGCCACCTGCCTAGGAAATTGAACTGAGGGAAGCGGAAACAATTTTCTACGAGTATTCGGCATCTAATTACCTCCTTCCTTCCCTCCTATCTTACGTTACATCCATAACATACAAACCTTCAGGACGAAACAGAACGGGGAGACCTTTATTCTCCACCATCACATACGTTCCTTCAGGATCGTTGATGTCCCATCGAGACACCTTCATTCCGTAGTTCCTTGCAAGACCAAAAGGAGCCTCAAGATAACCTGCTATGAGTTCCCCTTCAACCCGCTCACAATACATAGCGAACTTTTCCTCGCTGATGAACTTGCGAGTCATAGTCACATAGTCTTCCCCTGCTTTGAAACTTGCAGTAGGGGCAGTAGAAACAGTGACATATCCGCTTTCATGCGTTACAGAGCTGATCGTTTCATCTTCGTAAGTATTGGCACTGGTGTCATGAAGACGAAGAGTTCCTCCCTCAACAAAGTCTGTGGTTTCATCGACATAAATGTTTACTGTCGAGCTTCCAGTAACTACCGCTGTGAGATAAGCCTTCACCTGATACTGCTCATCATAAATAACGAAATTGGGGATATCAAGCAAATTCCCCAGAACTTGAACAGGTCGGGCAAACAGATCCCCTGCACCAAATGCACTCTTAGCCAGAAGAGTTTGGATGCCGGGGTCCATAATCATGTAGTTCAAGACTTCAGTGGTGCAAACCGCGTGAGAAACCGTAGCTCCCACAGAATTCTTGAGTGCAAGCTTTGCATCCATAATATCTTCCAAGATATTACGGTTGCTGCCTGTATCCCAATCACGATCCGCTGCAAGAGTTACTTTTTGTGCAGTAGGCACACCGTAATCGACACTCAACTGAATTTCACCCCTGCCTACATAAGTGAAAGATCCCTCAGTCATCATCTGAGCGAACATCCACTCTTTCCTTCGCTCACAACGATTCTTGATCATCTTTTCGTCACGAGCAAGACGTTTTGCAGCGGGCATGTATACTTGCCTGGTTCCTACTTGACGTAAGTTGTTCAAGAAGTTCTCATCATAGAACAATTTTTCTTTCCAATAAGCACTCATAGCTCGACCTGCCCCATGTCCTATAGGAGCAGTCTCAGGTGCGGGGGCTCCGGGAGCAACAAACGGAGTAAGTCCCCTAGTTCCGGTTACGGTTTCCCATTCAATGGAATCGCTCTCATTCTGATCACTGGGAAAACGATTCATGTAATAGAGATTAGGAGGAGTCATAAAAGACTCAATAGTCTTCTTGAGTACAACCAATCTCAGATCCGCAATATCACTTGAACCTTTCGGCATCTCAAATCACCTCCTTATTTCAAAATCAAATAATTGCCGTCCGATACAGCCGACAAATCAGTAATAGCTGCAGCATCCACATTCTGCAAAAGACCTGCGTACAGAATGGCGTTGCTGATAATCAAAACACCCAAACCACCTACTGAGTTTTCACCTTCACCTGTATCAACCGCATACTCAAGAACACCGTGAGCCTTGCTGTAAGTATTCGCATTCTCAGTATCAATGCAAATATGAGCATTGTTAGCCGCAGTATGGGAGACAGACACAGTTCCAGTGAACGTAATAGCCGCTTTGTTCTTGTATGTGGTAACATCAATTGCAGAGATGGTCAACTGGTACGGAGTCCCGCCGTCAGAATCGAGAACAATGACATCATCCACTTCAAACCTGTAACTGTCATCAATGGTGACGTAAATAGTTTGCCCTGTTCCTGAATCCTCAGTCAAATATGCCCTAGCTCCGTCCCAAGTAACAGGATCTGTAGTTGCGTTGGGATTGGGATTGTAAGGAGCGAACTTCCCTGCTCTGTCCCCTGCTTGAATCTTACCTATAGCTGCTCCCTGAGGAACAACACCATAACCAGGGGTCAAAGTGATTTCTCTTACAAGAGCAATTTCTCTCTTCGATCGGTAGAGACGCTGATAATCAGTCTGACCGACAACTTTCTGGTAAGGAATATCACCACTATGCGTAACCAACGAACCTGCCATTAGCTCCCTCCTTATTTAACTGCGCCAGCCAGTTTCAGATTACGATCAATCAAAGCCTGCTCTTCCGCAGTTGCTTCTCTCTCATCGTCATTCAAATCAACATCCCCACTCTCTACATCCTTGGAGCTAGTGGAGAAACCAAGAACATTAGTGGAAGTTTGGAAATCTTTTTCCCAATCAGTGATCTCGGTGTCAATAGCTGCACTGAAGGTGCTCCAATCAATGACACCTTCCTTGTCAAAACTATCAACACTGATTTGTCGCTTCACACTATCATGGCGACGAGCAGGGATTTTGCTCTTGGAAAGTTTTTCAGTCCAAAGAGTTTCGACCTTCGCCTGAATGCCCCTCTCTTCCATCAATTCGATCTTCTTACTCAAAGCTCGATTCTCAGTCTGAAGAGATTTCATTCCGTCAGTGATCGCCTTTACTTCCGACTTAAACGTCGCCTCTGCTTCCCCTTTTGCCTCCTGCTGAATTTGAGCATAAAGCTCAGGGTACTTCTCCATCAATTCCTTTTTATCCATTGCTTCTATACCTCCTTCAGAATTCAACGATTCAGACTCAACCGAAACCTCAGTTTCTTGAATAGTTGCAGTTTCTTTTCCTCCTTCCGGAACAAGAGAAAGTGCCCAATTAATAGCGTCTTCTTCCTGTCCTATAGAATCAATTAACCCTATATCAAGTGCTTTTTTTCCTATGAAGACTTTGCCTTCTGCCATTGATACTGCTTTTTCTTTAGAAACTCCCCTATTTTGTGCAACTGAATCCAAAAACATACCGTAGTAATCATCAATATGCTCTTGAATGTATTCTTTTCCTTCCTTGCTAAGAGGTTCATTATCAGCGGCTATCCTTTTGTACTTGCCTGCATAAATGTTTGTCCTCTTAATTCCTCTCATTTTGTCCTGTTCGCTCAAATCGTAATGAACAGAAGCGACACCTATAGAACCAACCATCGAAGTATCTGTGGCAAAGACCTTATCAGCGGCAGATCCTATCCAATACGCAGCAGAAGCCATCATTCCGTCTGTATGAGCAACAACAGGTTTATTCTTGTTAGAAAATACAAAATCTGCTAGTTCTTTTACGCCTTCAACGGTTCCCCCTGGAGAATCAATCTGGAGAAGAACAGCTTTTACATCATCATCAGCGAAAGCAAACTTGATATCCTTTTTTAACAAATCAGTGGAAGTTCCTCCGCTCATTCTGGACATCAAATTTGCTTTTTTAGCTATTGTTCCCATTATAGGAATCTTAGCTACTCCATCTTGAACTAAAATACTATCTGTGCCTTTGTTACCGCTTCTACCTACTAGAGCTTCAATTTCTGCATCATCAAGTGAAGTTCCAGCGTTAAATCTCTGCATGATAAAAGCGTTGATCTCTTCAAGCTTACTGGGGTGAATAGCCCATATTTTGTCTTGGAAAAGCTCAATGTTCACAGATTTCTTTTTGTTCCTGTCATTCCACTTCGACTCACAAATAGCACGAGCTTGATCAGGTTTATAACCTTCACTTTCGATCAATTCAGAAGTGCATCGGTTGATGTAATCCTGTTTTTTCTCACCTTTCTTAGGCTCAGGCATTACGATCCTCCTTACTTTTTCTTCTTAGGAGGAACTTGCTTCTGCTTCTGCCCGGGAACCATTTCTTTTTGCTTCTGCCCAGGTTTCATAAAAGGGGGCTTTGCTTTTTTTGCCATTATATTTTCTCCTTCTTCTGAGGTGTAACTGTTCGATTTCTTTTAACTATCTTTGTCGGAGAAGGTTCAGCTTCAGTTTGCTCTTGCATAGTTTCTGCATCTACAGTGGGAATAAGCTCTGGGTATCTCTTTTTCTCTGTCTCTGCCTTCAACCTCTCACGATGATAGTTTTGAATACCTAACTTTCTAGCTATCGTATCATTGCTTATTCCCAAAGTATCATTAGTAGAACCATGCTTGACTCCCAACCAAGTCTTAGCCCTACTTTCAAGATCTACAGTCTCCGACGTGGGATAACTGATCTCAATCAGATCTTCGGGTCTTTTCTTGACATTCCCTTCTTTAGGTTCTCCGCCTTCGCCAAATTCTACTACTTCTTTAACAGTGAAAAACTCAGGGAAAGAAGAAACCTTAGATTTCAAAAAGAAAATGTTTCCCCAAAAATCGTATCGGTAGTACCTATCGTGCCAAGCAATCTCATCTGATACACGATCCGACATAGGGCCACGAGAAGCTTTGACAGATGCAAATGTTCCTTTACTCTGGCCTGTGTTTACATCTTCAGGCTCGTTCAGTCCTGAAGTCACCATATGCAAAATATCAGTGTCAGACTCAGAGATATTGGGGAGTTGAGGGTGTTTAGCTTCAAGAGTGATACCGGGAGGAAGAAACAGGCGTCCCCCCGGGGTTAATTTTGAGCCTAAACCTGTCTGTCTTTTCTCTTCATCAGACATCGCCAAAAACAGGCGATACGTCTTCCAAGTATCGAACATCGCTACCCAAACAAAAGCACCGACACTCTTCTTATGATCTATTTCATAGAGCTTCAGTTGCTCATAATGATTCAACCATTTCAAAACCGTTCGTAGATAAGACACATTTCTCTTGGAATGATATGATCTGTCCCAAGATACAATGAATCTGAAAAACCCCCCTATTGGTTTATATACAGACTTTGGGCTTTTACTGTAAGCCAGCCTCTTTTCATCAAATCCTTTGTGTTTTGCTGCTTCGTTAATGAGTTTAGGATCTCTAGCAACATAAATCGAAGGAATTTGATACTTTTCTTTGTTGAAGTAAGGATCATCTTCGTTAGCAGCGTTGGGATCTACACAATAAACAAGAGGCATTGTGGACTTCATAGGATGAAAGATGATCCCGTCTGTTACTTCCCCATCGGATATCGTAGCAGGATCTAGGAAGTCAATCTCCACAAACCCATCTTCATGCACAGTAAAACAAAGATGAAGCTCCCCTTCGATAAAAGAACGACCTACATTTTTGCTCCAATTGGAGTAAAGACGATTTCTGAAGTCAACAATAGTAGAATCAATTTCAGCTTGGATCTCAGGATGTCTTGAAGTAGTCTCAAATCCCCAACCTGTCAATCTTCCTACCATTCCCCGAACAGCAGTGTTGATCTGGGGATTTTCAATGAACTTTCTCCAGCATTCTGTCTGGAGTTGTTCTCTGCTTAGTTGATCCTCATTTTTACCTAAGGGAGAAACAGAAAGAAGTTCAGATTCGTTATCGGAAGGAACAACTATCGAATTAGTCCATCCTGAAGCAGCGTGGATTCTCATAAGTGCTTCGTCCGATAAAGATTCCAGCTCTTTCAAAATTTGATCATCCACACTTTCATCCCTAGTTGAGGTTAGATTCTACATTACACTATCTCGCATAAAAGGAAAACGAAACAGTGTCAAGCAAAAATTAATGAACAAAATCAATATCTGCCTGCAAGTTCTCTATCCTGTAGAAAAACACCAAACAAATTTTTTATCAAGCCCCTCTCTCTGAAAACTTCAACTCCGATTTCTCTTCCTCCGTAAAATGCCCACCCTACAGAGTACATACAATCATCCTGTATTCCATACTTATCATCTTTCTCGATGCTTCCAAACCAATTCTTTTCCATATCATGATCGAATATCGACATTTCTTCATCAAGTATATTCGGCTCTTTTGATCCGTGAACACGAACAGGGGGAGCTTTGAACATTCCTTGATTAACTGAACCAAATACTTCAGCGAAAGCGGATCTCTGTTTAGCATAGGTAGGAAACAGAGCTTCAAACTTGATATCTTTGTCTTCGCACCAAGGGGCTAAATCCCACAAACCCCAACGCTCACCGCATACTGAATCAATTCCATCAAATTCTTCGTAAATATCGACAAGCTCTTTCTTTATACCTTCCAACGAATGGTCTTCTACATTAGCTACATGCAGCAAAATATAAGCATAAGTGGCTACAAATCCATCTTTGTACATCTCAAAGGGATTAGATCTTGAACCTGGTAATCCTTTTGCTATAGCAGATACCATAGTTCTTGACGCCCATCTATTCAGTTTGAGAGGATCACCTCTATCTACACCCACCAAAATAGCCCAATTTGTATCAAAACGATCTCCCATTTTCTGAAGATCACCTACAGATGCCATTTGAGGACTTCCATTAGAGTCCTCCAATTTGTAAATACTTGACACATAATTAAAACTACTGGCTATTTTATCTAAGGCATCTGAGTTATCAGCGAAAACGTCAATCGGTCCGCCTTCTGTTCTGTTAGGATCTCTCATACGTTCAATTGTAGCAAGAGTCCTGTTCTTTTTCTTCAAAAGCTCAATTACTTTGTTATGTTGACCTATGCACCCTTTTACTTCCATGATGTGTGTAGCTTCAATCATCTCTTCAGTAAAGACTTTTGATCTTCCTGCTCCCCAACTGTTTTGAAAATATCGTTCAAATTCACCAAAAGGAAACTTGATTTTGTACCCATCAAGCTGCTCTTGGGTCATATTAGGGTTCCAAAAGTCTTCTTGTTTTCCTTCAGGGGATTGCCTGTAGCTGTAAAAAAGATTCTCTGTTCCTTTTGATGCTTTCTGCTTATCAACCCACATTTTGTACAAAACGTGTTTTTTATCTGAAACAGTAGAATCAATACACCCCAAAGCATTAGGAATATTACGAATAGAACCATCAAGCTGAACAAAAAATTGATAATTCTTCATGGCGAACATTTCGGAAAACGTATACCCTGTAATATTTGATACAATACCTGTAAAGCTCGATATCGCTCTAATCACAGAGACAATATTTCCTTTTTTGTCCCTCATTCGTATCTCTTTTTCCCTGACGTTTTTCTTTCCTCCTATTTCTGCCAATAGTCGAGGAGAATTAAGAATAATATCCCTAATGATATCAAAGTGAACAAACTTAACCTGATCCTTGCTATTCGCTCCTAGAACAATGTTCTGTCTAGGCCAACAAAAGAACTTCCACATTTGAATCAAACAAACTACAACAGATTTGCCTTCCCCTCGCATCCAACAAAAAACAAGAAGTCTATAGATGAACCTTCCCCCTTTTATTCTTAAACCTTCTCTCAGTTCATCTTTCTGTCCCTCCCACATTGTCTTGTAACTTCTGTTTGTGTCAGGACGAACAGTTTCAGGCAGATCTCCCATTGGGTACCAAATAGGAATATCAGATCCTTCAGGATAGATGGGAATGCGAACTTTGTCTTCGCACCATTTGAAAAACCCTTCTGCACCATCTCGATATTCAAAGATCGGAGTTTTTTCCTCGCTCATACGTCAAACTCCTCATCTTCATCCTCATCATCAAAATCATCTTCCTCAACCGATTCTTCTTTGATACAGTCTTTCGCCTCATAATTAAAGCTAAGATTGGAATTAGCATTCCCCTCTGCCTTCTTATATTCCTTCTCCGTCTGTGACATCCTCTCATAATAATCCGTATCTATATCATAGATATCATTGATATCATCTGCGGTCATCTCCCCTGGTTTTATCCTTTTCACATTCAGAGATCTAGGATCAATAGCAGCGTGGGAACATGCTTTGTTCAAAGATTCAATGGTTTGTCGTATTTCTTTATATACAGGGTGTGTGAACATTGCTCCTTTGTTATTTGTTTGGAACATTCCCCCAATTCCCAACGAAGCTTCAATCAATTTGAATTTAACAAGTTGGGAAGCAAGAGGGACAATCTGCATACCGAAGTAATAAATTTGGTCTTGAGTCATCTTCTCCCCGTGCCTCTTGAGCACCAAACTTGTCAAACTTTTGACGTACTTCAATTGAACAGCGCAACGAACGGCTGTTTCAGATGTTTTTCTTTCAAAAGGACAACGATTGTAGACAGGGCAGAACTCACCTTCGCAGTCCCCTACAGCATCCCAAATCATCAAAGACTTACCTTTGTAAGTCCCTGACTGAAACGACAAAGTTCCTGCTACCATTTCATATCTTTGTGGTAACTTCTCAGCCATACAAATTCTCCTTTGTTATTGTAAAACCTCATCCTACACTTGAACACTGAAGCTAAAAAAGAATAAGAGTCAAGCAAAAATTTGTATAGAAAAGCTGATTTCGTGCTACTCTATATAATGAGAATATAAAGAAAGAAAAGGGGGAAAGGATGAAAGTGAAGCAGGGTGAGCACGACAAAACACTGGTACATGAGCCAATAGTAGAAGATCCAAGAGGACTCAGCCGTTAGTGGCTGCAAGTTCAAACCGGATCTGGTTTGGATGCAGCAAGCCAAGAAGAACTTGAGTGGATCGCCACCAAGATAAAAGAAGCACTCGACGGGAAGGACTTCAACTCATGGGGGTGCTTCTGCGACTTATTGCCGGGCGAAGAGCCAGATGCCTGTGTGATTGACGAGGATCGGCGCGAGGATTGTGCCCATGCGTCATGGAGAGTCAAGCGCAGGGAAGACTGCGAGTATTGGAGGAGGATGGTATGACAAAGCGAGAAGCCAAGAAACTACCCGATGGTCTTTATGAGATCTATTGGAAACGAGGCGGAATGTCTCTTGCGGCAAAGGGTGAGACCGGCGATGGAGATGTATGGTTTGCCCCGTGCAACTGGATAACTGGAAGTCAAATAGTCCATCCTGGAAATATTAAACAGGTGGTTTTGATCCGAGAAAGGGACAAGTAGCCATGCAAATCAAACTAAAGCCGGGGAAGCCGACTGAGCCGGGAAATTACATCTGCAAGAGGGCTGGAAGCCGCATGTTTGAATTGGTGCGTGTTTTCCCTGTTACGTGGGAAGATAACGAGATTCTTATGTTGGGTTCGTGCTTGATTGGAGGTACATTAAGGCTTGACCACATCGAAGACGATACCCTATTCAGCGAGCGGGTCAACTTGGTGATTGAGGAGTAGGTTAGATGAAAGAAGACCTAACCAAATTAACAAAGGAGCAGCTTATCGAAAAGCTGCTGATAACAAGGGGCGCTTTCAATATAGAAGTAGCAAGAAGGCTGGAAATGGAAAAGAAGATTAGTAAACTCAGAGACGCACTAGTTGATGTGTTGTCTACAGAGTTTGTGTCTAGAGGTGAGATTCTGTAGATGGGAAGATGATAGAAGGAAGGTAAAATGTTTGAGTGCGAGAAGTGCAAAAATCAAAGGGTTCTTCAAATAAAAGGATCAATAAGAGAAGAGGGGGGCAAAAGGTACTATGTAAGGAGCTTGAGGTGTATGAATTGCGACTACAGGTTTGAAGTGAAAGATTTTCTCTCATTGGTTAGAAAGGTAAGCTAATGTCTTGTTCCTGCTTAGAAGATTTCAAAGTTAAGTTTCTAAAGGAGTATCCGGCGTACCGAGGAAAGAAAGTTCTAAGTATATCATTGCCTGAAGGCTTTAGTATGACCACGGGCAGAAGTTTTTACTATCTGCCTGTTTACATTGATGTCGGTCAAAAGAAACCTAAGGAAACAAGTCTAATTATGTCTAATTGTCCAATTTGTGGTAAAAAGTTTGAAGAGGAATAATCATGTGGATATATTTATTTACAGGTTTTGTTCTCGGTTTGCTTGTTTCCTTTGTAATTCCGAGTATGTACTGGGTGAAGGTAAAGAGTGATGTGATGAAAAAGATGCTACATATACTAAGGAGAGAAGAGAAATGACTTTGTTTTTGTTTGGACTAGGTTGTTTCTTCGCAGGGTTTGGATTCTCTTTCATTTTGTTCTTGAGGGCATTGAAGATAATCCAAGCTGATGTAGAAGAAGCTATGGATCAATTATTGTTGAAAAAAGCAGAAGATAATATTCCTGAAATAAGCTTAAACTAAGAGGAGTAAGGAATGAGCCAAAGAATAAAGCACGGTGCTTGTAAAGGAGGCATTTATAGTCCTGAGTATCAATACTGGTTCAAAATCAAACAAGTCTGCCATAATAAAAGACATTCATCATACAAATACTATGGTGCTTTAGGTATCGTAGTAGATCCTATCTGGCGAGTCTCCTTCTCCACGTTCCTTCAGGATGTTGGTCTTCAACCTGCCCCTAATTACACCCTAGAAAGAAAAGATCAATCCAAACCATTCCAAAAAGACAATTGTTATTGGATTACAAAGGAAGAAGCAAGAAAAATAAGACAAGAACACCGCAAAAACAAGAAGCTAGAGGATACAGTGTAAGTATGAACTTTGAGCATAGCTGAGTATAAAGACAGTGAAAAGAAAAAGATATAGGAACAAACAATACCAGCTTTTCACTGTCTTTCTCCAACAAAAATACATTAATTCAATTTACTGTAATGTTCATAGGATACAGCACGAGAATGAGCTTTGAGACATTACAGAGTAAAGAAAGATAAAAATGACAAAACAAGAGGAACAAGAGATAAAAAGATTATATCTCACAGGGCAAAGCATTGACCAAGTTTCCTCAGCATTAAACATAGGAAGATACAAGGTAGCAAAATTCCTCAAAGAAAAACAATTATCAAGAGACAGAATTCAAGCAATCAGACAAGCGAGAGGAATAAGAGTAAGTGAGGAAGATAAAGGTGATATAATAAACCAGTACATCCAAGGTAAGTCAATGAAAGATCTTGCAGAGGTATATTGCACTCATTTAAGGGAAATAAAGAGGATACTAGAAGAAGAAAAGATTACTATCAGGAAGAGTTCTTTCTACATAAAAAAAAGTAAACAAGGTCATTTTATCGAATCCTTGCCCCTTCCTTCAACTTTAGTTTCAGAACAGAGAGAGTTTCATTTGATAGATTAAAATCGAAGGAAAGCATAAATCCTTCACTCTGACAACACAGTGAGAATCGAATATGACAGAGATCTTGAAAGCAATGACAGAGTTGCACTCTTTATTTACTGTCCCTAGGGCGACAATAAAAGAAGGAAAAATAGATAAAATAGAATATGTTTGGAATAATGATAGAGCCAAAGAAACCTATGAAAATCTAAAAGAGATGTTGTGCTGTTTGCGTAGTATAGAGAGTAAAGATACTGAAGTTTTTGTTGATTAATGAAGGATAATATAGGAGTAAAGAGTTGGAAAAATGTTTAGACAGGGTTGGTTATTTTGAAGGTTTTAAAGGTTATCAAAGCAGACGGATTAGTATGAAAAAACTCTGTGTGGAAAAGTCTAAATTAGATGGATTAGTATGAAAAAAAATTATGGTTGGTACCCCGTCCCTATCAGACCCCCCGCCCCCTTCGAGATAGACCGAGGGGGCCCTCGCTTGTAGATCCTCTGTCGATGTTACTTCAACGTCATGTAACGTGCATTATGTAAACAAGATCATTGGAACAGCTCATTGTATGTGATATAAGCTGCTCCTTTCCCCTTGTGTAGCAGGGTTAGTGTGTTGGTGCGCTCATGCTCTATCAAATAGCTCAACGTACAGCATACGCCCTATGAGGTATTGGAAAACCAGCCCCTGCATATACCGTGTTGCACGACATACCTCTCCGAGGCATTGACCAATAACCTTTTCTTAAACCAACACCTACTACTACTCAACAGTCTTTATCATCTTGTATGCTCTACTACTCAACAGTCATTACTAACCTTCAATCTCTACTACCCTACTCCCGCTTCTCTCCTGTGCTCATTATCTTTCTATCCTACTTACTTGTTACTATCTCCTACTGCTCCATGCTAATTATTACTTATCTCCTTCTACTACCTAGTAAACCTTACTATCTGCTCTGTTCTATCACTCTGTAAGAACTCTTGCTTAATAATCCTTCTCATTTGTTTTCCTTCAGTGAATTCCATTCATTATCAACTAATAATCTGCTATCAAATCGAAGCTAAGTTATTTTTGTGCTCTCTTTTCTTCGTCGTTTCTGTTAATCAAATGTAATACAAAGTGTGATTAGGCTAAGCTAACAAGTGTGCTTTTGAGCTAGTGCTCATGCGCGTTTTCGCTACAATCAACGATCTCATGTCACAATACAGAATCGTATTAGCGACTACTCAAAGTGTCTCAGATCGCTTAAAATCGAGCTTAAAACGCATGTTCTGCTCGACTGCTCTACTCTGTTCTCAAATTCATAAATCGCGTTTTTCACTGTTCTCGTTCGTGCTTTCTTGAATCAGTGTTCATTTCTCTTGGTCAGATAGTAACTATTATCATTCATTTCTCAGGATGAATGATAATGATTCTTGAATTCTCGCTCGTTTGTGCTGTTTCACTTTGTCTTTTGTTTCATTTCTTATTTTGTCTATCTTTTCAAGTAGTTATCAAGAACATGAGACACAATGATTCTTATATCGCTATTTTCTTAATCATTTCACTTGTTTGTAGTGTCTCAAATTACAAGTTGCCTTGACATCTAATTTGAGACACTTTTCTTTTCTTGCAAGTTGCTAATTTCATTATGCTTTTTTCGCTTGTGTCTCATGTGTCTCAAGATAGTGTCTCAAATTAGCTTCTAAACATTAAACCCGCGAGTGATTCTTATTCTTTTTTGTTTCAAAATGTTTCACTTTGAAACATTTTGAAACGCTTGAAACATTTTGAAACATTGATTTTTTGAGTCATTTTACAAATAATCATTGTCGGGATATTTTTTTTCTCTATAATTCTCACTACTTTGTAAGATAGTTGACAATCATTATTATCGAGGTTGCATGCTGTTTGCAATCTATATCGAGCGAAACATTGATCATTGAAAACTGAAAAAGACACGACAAAGCTTGCACGAAGCTTCTGAAAGCTTCTAAGTGTGTGCGACTACACTGCACAAGAGTAAGCTGAATAGAAAAGCACTCTTGAATGACTGTACGATTAGCAAGACTTCACGATTGACAGTCAAAACACGAAGAATGACAAGCTTAGATACACGAGCGAAGAGATATATAGCTAGTGACAAACGCTTGCGCGTTGAATTGTCGAGTGTATGAAGAACGAAGTCGTGTCTTGATAGTGCTAGCAGCTAACAAAAGACTTTGACAAAAGCGTTTACTGCTTTGAAAGTGCTCGCTTAGAAACGAGTGAAAATGAGCTTAGATAATATGTGCATAGTCTTTGATAAAACAGACTGAGACTCTAAGACAATAGCTAGACTAACAGAATCTAGCTGGTGCATAAAGCAGACAACTTAATCTAGTCACGCAAGAGACTAGATGATTAAAGCAGACAAGCTCACAGACTGCAATCTGTAAGCTGATAGCGTGCTGATAGTGATATCAGATGCGCTCAATACGCAAGTATGCTGCATTTTGTTAGTCTAGCACGCTGATATGATAGCTACGACGAAGCTTGTCTATATCAAAAGCTTAATGTAGTGTCTTCTATCAGTATTCTCTTTTCTCTTTTCTCTCAAAACTGAAAGCTCGATTGAATCTAATCGAGCTTTCGACTAATGACATAGGACGGCTTGTGTCATTAGTCGAAAGCTTGAATAGTGATAGGATCGAACTAAACAAAATTGAGACAAAGGAGAGTAAAATGCAAAAGTCAATTTCTATAGCAAGACGTGTAAGTTCTTCCTTCAACGGTGAGGCAATGACGGCATATCGTATGGTTCTCGATAGGCTCGCCGGCAAGGGCATTGAGGTTGAGGACTTCATTAGTAACTACCTGAGCGGGGATAAATACGCGGCTACTTTCATCATGTTCCACACGGCGACAAAAGAAAGCCTGCTGCGTGAATTTGAAGCGGTGAATGCGCTCCTCGGCAGTAAAGTGAAAGTTGCAAGCTCAAGACGTGCAAGTGTTATCGGAACAAACATGTTCGGACATCGGATAGGCACGCAAGCGGATGATCTGGACGATTTGATGATTAATCGCGGGTTGTCTAATGTGGAGATTAACAGGATCAGGGAGTACGGCAAGGCCAGGGTCGCTAATCACAGGGCCCATCTGAAAAGCAGAGGTTACTTGTAGGAGAAAAGAGCTGTAAGGTTTAAAGGAGGACGCGGAGGATATTGTTTTCGTGTCTTCCTTCAAGCTTTACACTGCAACAAGGAGGGAGAGATGAGAAGCTGGATCCAACACCATGGGAACACCCTTCACGTTTATTGTAGGCTGTGCAGGGTGTTCTCAAAGGCAAGGGCGAGAAGGATCGCCTCTTGGTGGGGCAGGTCTTTCATGTATCAGCTTATCTATTAACCTTTTGGAGAGAGGAGAGAGGAAATGACAGTTACCCATAGTAATGTAAAGATGGTTGGCGAGAACTGTTACAATGTAGACCTTATCGCCTACTATGAGAACGGGGAGAAATCTGTCCATCGTCACAAGTTCTACACCAACAACCTGAGAAAGGCGCTGTACGCCCTCAAAAAGATCCATACAGTTTTCATTGAGGATCTCCCCATAACCATCTTGTTTGAAAAGTGAGAAAAAGAGGGATGTTCCTGTCCCTCATCAAGCCTCTGAGAAATTGTTTTCAGAGGTTGAGTGTATGACAGGGAACTTTAACGAGAGAGAAAGGAGAATTAAAATGTGTGAATTTATTTCTTGGATTGAAAAAGACGGTAAGAATTATTTTCTAACATCGGCGGACTTGGCGAGCAAGAGAGGCATCGAACTCCGCGAGCATTGCGGGGACGATGATGATCTTGTAGGCCATGGTGCATTGCG
>Ga0209318_1000564_pt1 | contig 35460 bp, 37 predicted proteins | sample RifGroE1_FD_183999 | JGI IMG/M metagenome (GOLD analysis project Ga0209318, IMG submission 183999) | Groundwater microbial communities from Rifle, Colorado, USA - Groundwater E1 (SPAdes) (version 2) | ecosystem: Environmental > Aquatic > Deep subsurface > Groundwater | place: Rifle, Colorado... | reverse complement strand
CAAAAGTTTTTCCGTAAATTCAGCCGATCTTTTTCCATGCCAAAGAAGATATTCCCCGTCCTTGCTGTCATCCCCGGTTTTGGGCGGCTTAACTTCTCCCTCGCGCAAAGGAAAACATCTTTCTATGTCATGGCAAATGGCCGCGACATACATCGCCTCGTCCGCCTCGGGATAAATCTCCCTCAGCCAGAAACCGGTCCTGAGCATATGCTCCGCCTCGATATTTTTTTCCCTGATGAAATTTTCCAGTTTGTTTATAACTTCTTTCATATTCATTTTTTAATAATCAAGAAAATTTCTTCGGGAAAGCCTCTTTCAAAACTTCGGGAATATCCTCGACCAAATTCAAACCCGTCGATTCTTCGATTTTCACCCAGCAGGATTCCTGCGACTCCCCTTCCGCAGGGGAAACGTCGACGAAATCGTGTAGCCTGGCGACAAAAAGATGGTATGACATGTCCTTGCCGTTCTGGTTGGCAAGATAACAGCCCACATATCCAAGATCATATCGGCCGGGTTCGATTCCGGTCTCCTCGAAAAGCTCCCTCGTCATCGCTTCTTCCGGAGTTTCACCTTGCTCGATTTTTCCTCCAGGCATACCCCATTTTCCGGCATAGGTCTTCCCTGGTCTTCTTTTCAGAAAAAGCAATTTTCCGTCGTGTTCGCAAAAGCATCCGGAAACCTCGAACGCCGGTTTGAAATTTTCAGGCTTTTCTTTATAGATCATACTTATTTATCCTCACTATAAACTTTCCCGCCTTTCAAGCCCTCGACCGCTTTCCTGATATACGGGATCGTGTTTTTCGGAAGGACGTCCAAATCGAACCAAGACAGGTCGTCGCATTTCTCCGGTTCCAAATTTCTGATTTCCCCTTCCCATTTTTCTGCTTTCATAAAGACGCTGATCCTGCCGAGCGGAACCCGATGCATCACATGCGCAAGCGAGATGTCTTCCTCTTTCACATCAACCCCGATCTCCTCCTTGGCTTCGCGGATGGCAGTTTGCTTGAAAGATTCGCCCTCCTCAACATGCCCCGCTGGAAAACTATAATTCCCGTCTTCATATCCAGTATTGAATCTTCTGAGCATCAAAATCTTCCCATCCTTAATGAGCATGAGATAGACCGCGACGATGAGCTTGAACCTTTCTTTTATATTTGCAAATATAAAATTATATAACAATTATCGCACAGTTTCACTCCCTATCCAATCCGCATAGGGTCCATTCGATTCGGCTTCGGGTTTGATGATGCACGGGGTTTTATTATAAAGACAAATTACAAAAAAAGCGAGACCGTTCAGTCTCGCCTTTCCATTTCAAAAGCCCGTCTCATATCTTTTGAGCCATGATTTCCCAAGGATAATCTTTCAAACGCCCTTCAGTTATCGAGCTCACAAGGAAATGTCCAAGGTCTTCAGGCATGGCAATAATTATCAAGAGAGAATTCTCTCCATATTTCCAATAATCCATTCTGCCGTATTGCCCTGGATGACTTTCTATGAAACCCCCCATAAATTCAATTAGTCGTCTCTTCGGAATTACGCAGAAAGCAAAAACCTCTTTCAACTGCTTTTGCAATCCTTTCACGCCCCCGACTTTTTTCATCTTCCGATGTTTCTTTCTGACCGCTTTGCCTTTCTTGTTCATTGAAAACCTCCTTGTGGGGAAATATCGAGCATGATATGCCGCGATTATTCAAAAAGTACTAGGCCTTAATGCTAGCACTTTTATTGAATAAATCAACTTTCGATTCTAAAAATTAATCCGTCTCTTTTCCTATCCAATCCGCATAGAATCCGTTCGATTCGGCTTTGGGCTTGAGGATAAACGGGGTTTCGTAGGAAACTTGACCTCATGCCTATCGGATTATACAATGGTAAACTATTCCGAAATAAAGTCGCAACTTAACAATCACATCTTCCCGCCAGGAGGGGTATTCATGAAAAGAGAAGACTTTGTTGCGCTGGCATTGGGATATCTCGATTTTCCCGCAATAAAATACCGGGGACGCGGCACAGGATCAGATCCGAGCGGCTTTGATTGTTCCGGATTCATAGGTTTTCTCCTGAAAGCGGCTGCCTATAGTCAGAACATACCGAGGCACGTGAATGAACTTTTCGATTCGTTCGGATTTTTAATCCACGAACAATTCGTCTCTCCCGGCGACCTCGTGTTCTTCAGCTACAAAGGAGGTGTTTACCCTGACCATATGGGAATGATGGTTTCAAAAGACGAATACATACATTCTCCAGGAAAGGACGGCTCCAGAATCTGCACGAGAAAAATGGAAAGGACTGCAATAGAGCCCAGAACAATACGGGATCAGATTTATTTTTCAAATCCGATCGGATTCAAACGAATCACCGTCAGAAATGAAAGATATCAAAAAGCATTCCTTGAAGATTGAATGGAACAACATGGGCCCTGCGGCAACGTCGCGGGGCTTTTTTCTTTGGGAAAATAAAAACACTACCTTATTAGGTAATGAGGTAGTGTGTGGGAACGTTCTGATATTCTTGAGAATGTGAGAATATCCTAATCGCATTCTTTGTTGATCCAATCCGCATAGGGTCCGTTCGATTCGGCTTCGGGTTTGATAATGCAAAACTTCAGAAGAATGCAACCGAAAAACATACCTCCATGTGGACACATGATTCGACAAAAAATTAAAGGCGGCGCCGAATTACGACACCGCCCTTGGGATTTGCGAAAGTCCTTATTCCGATTGCTCTTCAAATGAAACATCACAATCTGACGTTTCTCTGAGCTCATGCAGGATCGACCTTAGCACTTCGACGCTTGAAGGTCTGTTTAGGTCAAGCTTTTTTAGGGCCTCTTGGACTTCTTCCATCATTTTCCTGGCGTCCGAGTACGCACTAAGTTGTTCCAATAATATTTCCATGCCTTTTTTGATCGTTTCGTTAAATTCATGCGAATCAGACAATGTCTTCAGATAACGCGCCAGAATTTCCCTGAACTTCTTAATCGGCCCAAGCGCATACTTTCCGATAATCTGGAAATTGTGCCAGGATTGCGCCTTCTTTTCGCTTACGTAAATGTTCATGTGATGCAAAACAAAATCCTCGTCTTTTCTGCCGTCCACCACAATTGTTCCCCTGATAAAGATCCACCAATTATTCTTGTCTTTTAATTGGATTTCATGCCTTAGCGGACCCAAAAGAACCAGCCCCTCTCTGAATCTTGCCACCTTTTCACATTGGCCTACCATAGGAATCCTCCTTTTGCGGCGCCTCGCCTATACATCAAGGCTATGCAAAACTATCTTCCTGCAGTCGCCCTGCAGCCGGCTTGCGAGATTATCGGTTTTTTTTCAAAAAACTAGCATAAGGATATCGTAAGATTCCAAGAAAATCAAGTAAAATCTATTCAAATCGTCGTTGGTACGAATATGTTTTTCCTACCCAACACCCCACAACCCTCATTCGCCTGAGCGGTGAGGCGGAGGATGCGCGGGGTTTCATGGGGGTGGATTTTTTCAACTTCTCCCCCCATCATATTACCCCTAAAGCATTATTATCTCTCCATCATAGGCTTCCGTGTCATAAACGGCGAAAGATAATTTTCCGGTCTTGTGGGTTGAAATTTCTCCCGGATTAAGGACGAGGCATTTTCCGACCATTTCTTTCTTGGCTTCGTGGTTATGGCCATAAAAAACCGCGTTGAAATCTCCGGACTTCGCCATGGAAACGGCGATATCGTCATGGTGGGTCAAAAATATTTTCCTTCCGCCGAATTCGACGAAATCGTAGGTTGAATTTCCCATCCTTAATTTGCTTCCCTCGCCCAAGGAAATCTTAGTCGTCATAACCTTGTCTCCGTCGTTGTTTCCCCAAACCGCGAAAGTCGGGATTTCAAACGACGCCAGGATCTTCGCGACTCCCGGATTTATCAAATCCCCCAAGCATAATATCTGTTCGACTTCTTGTTTTTTGATTTCATCCAAAACGACATTCAGGTTTTTAACGTTCTCATGGATGTCTGAAATGATCGCGATTTTCATATTTTTAAACTTAAATTTGCTTATCCTCGCTATACACATTTTTTTGCTTATAATCTTCGATTGTTTTCTTGATATACGGGATCGTGTTTTTCGGAAGGACGTCAAGATTAAACCAAGAAAGGTCGTCGCATTTCTCCGGTTCAATATTCCTGATTACCCCTTCCCACTTCTCCGCTTTCATGAAGACGCTGATCCTGCCGAGCGGAACGCGGTGCATCACATGCGCAAGTGAAATGTCTTCCAACTTCACATCAATTCCGATTTCCTCCTTGGCCTCACGGACAGCCGTCTCCTTGAAAGATTCTCCTTCCTCGACATGCCCCGCCGGAAAACTGTAATTCCCATCTTCATACCCTGTATTGAAACGACGGAGCATCAAAATCTTCCCATTTTTTATGAGCATACAATAAACCGCCACTATAAGTTTGAATCTTTCCTTTCCCATATCTAAATCTTAACACATAAATCGTCTTCCGCCTCTTTCCCTATCCAATCCGCATAGGGTCCGTTCGATTCAGCTTCGAGTTTGATGATGCAAGGGGTTTTGCAGGGGTGGATTTTTTCAACTTCTTCCCTGACCTTGTTATGCGGCATTAGCAACCCCTTTGTACCGAAAAGCTTTTCTGAATCCTTTCTCTTCTGCTTCTTTTACCGTATCACAATAAAATTCCCCCCTCCTCGGTTCTATGACAATATTGTCATATTGCTGGTCAAATGGAAGATGATAAATTCTTTCTTCACTAGTTCTCCCGATATTGCATTTTATACAGGGATATTTTCTATCCAATTTTATATTTTCCTTAACTTCAATTTCCAGTTCTTTAGCAAATGTCCTAGCTATATCTGATAATTTTGTTGAAGTATAAAATATAGCTTTTATTTTCTTATTTTTATTTTCTTTTTTAAACTGATATCTGTATTGAAAAACTGTTCCGAAAAGCTGGAACACGTGTTTTTCGTGAATAGTTTTAAATTGGGACCAATGTTTACATTGAACTATTAAAATCTCATCTCCTTTTTCGCATATCAAATCCCTTCCCAAATCTTTCTTTCCCTCCTTCGCGCCATGATATTTTACATCATATCCTTCACGTTCGTATAAATATCCAACGTATCTCTCATACAATAAACCTATTAACCAGTTAGATTTATTGGGTTTATTCCAAAATCTATCAAGTGCCATTTGATTTCTCTCAACACTTGGAAGTTTTCTATATTCCTCTTTGGAAATATACTTAGTCACATAATCTTCTCGTTCTTCTTCGGAATAATCCTCCAAAATACTTTCGTCTGGAATTTCCAAATCCTCTTTTAACTCCAACAAGAATGGAGCGATCGATTCGTAATATTCTGTCAACATAACAGCTTTTTTCAAATCATGTTCTGCAACTCTTCTTTTTTTTGTTTGCTCAGCGACCAATTCAGCTCCTTTTTTTGAAGGATTTTTCTTATATCTTAAATAATCTTCTAGCTCCTGATCCTTTAATGCTTGATATTCCTCAATTATATTTAGCAACGATGGGAAAAATTTACTTTTTTCTAATAGAGAATTCTTATAAAGATCTTTTTCTTTCTTTATGTCATTAATCTCTTTTACTATGGTTTGAAACTTATAATTCGAAAGAACGCCATCTTCTTCTAATTTTTTTATTTTGTTGTTTAATGTACTCACTTTTTCCGCGTGCTCTTTTTCAAGCCATTCTTTTTCTTTTTCAATATGCTCCAAAGATATTCTCAGATTCTCGTTATTTTCTCCCGACTGGACACTTTCGTCTTTTATTTTATTAAAGTCTTTAATGACCCTTGCTTGCTTTTCCTCAAGTTCCTTTATCTCTTTTCTATAATTTTCAATAATACCCTCAAAGTGATTGTTTCTTATTCCAATTTGATTTTTTTCTTTTAAAATATCCTCAATGACGTCATTATTTTTCTGTAATATCTCTTGATACTCCATTTTAACATTATCTAGAGCTTGCTGCTTTCTTATTTTAAAACTTTTCTCTATATCATCTTCATACTCTTTAAACGCATAATTAAGACAAAAAGCCAAAATCAATATAATGATAATGACATATAATCCCTCATTATTTTCCAATAAATACCCTCCACCTACAATATGAAACAATAAAAGCCCTCCAAATAAATAGAGAAGAAATGTGCCACCAATTTTTAGAAGTAGATCACTCATTAATCCATAATTATCTCCCATAATTCTATCATAAAATCATTGAAAAATCCCTTAAAACAAACAAAATAATCTGTGGATAACTTAAATCATTCTTTAGATTAGTTTTTTATGTTATTATTTAAACACTTGACAAATATGTCATGTTTGATATCATCTTGAGACTTAATAAAACTATAATTAAAGTGTATTAACACTAAACAATTATTATTCATTAAGCACTAATCAAGCACTTGTTATTTTTATTGGAGAGCTTTATACATCCAGAAGAATGAATTGGTGGACCGGACGGGATTTGCACCCGCAGTTTCCCTCCCAGGATCTCCTTTTTCAGAGGAGTGCGGTTACTATTTTGCTACCGGCCCACAAATTCAGCCTCCTGAGTGTACGTTCTCAGAAAAATGGAGGGTGCCCCCGGTGGGATTCGAACCCACAATCGCCTGGAAGCGAACTGGTTTTCTAGACCAACATGTATACCAGTTTCATCACGGGGGCAACACCCATTTTCCTGAGAGTGTAACAAAAAATACCTCGAAGGACTCATTGAAAAATGAGTACGTCGAACAACAAGAAAGGAGATTACTTTGATCGGTGACTCCTTTCTTTATATTTATCTGCATTATAAATCAAACCTTTGAAAAAATCAATTCCCAAATAAGCCATCTTTTCAACAGTTTGTCAACTTTTTTATACACTCATGTGAAAACAAAAAAGCGAGGGAGTAATCCCTCGCTTTTTTAAAGACTATTTTTTATCTTCCGGCTTATCGCCGTTTCCTGTCTCGGCGCCAGACGGGTCTACTTCCGCATCCTTAGGAGATTCTCCCTCTTCCTTTTTTTCTCCCTCTGCTCCTGCTTGAGGTTGCGCCTCTTGCGCAGCTTTATAAAGCTTCTCTCCTATCTTCTGCGCGGCTTGTGAAAGCGCTTCGGTCTTGGCTTTGATTTCAGAAAGGTCGTCGCCGTTTTTTACCTTATTTAGCTCGGCGATCGCGTCCTCGACAGGTTTCTTTTCATCGGCGGAAATCTTGTCCCCCGCGTCCTTCATCGCTTTTTCCGTGGTGTACACGAGCGTGTCGGCCATATTGCGGGCTTCGATGAGTTCCTTTTTCGCCTTGTCCTCCTCGGCGTGCATTTCCGCGTCCTTGGTCATCTTCTCGATTTCTTCTTTGGAAAGTCCGGATGAAGCTTCGATTTTGATGGACTGGGTCTTGCCCGTAGCTTTGTCCTTGGCGGTCACGTGCAGGATTCCGTTGGCGTCGATATCGAAAGTCACTTCGACCTGCGGGATCCCTCTCGGGGCCGGCGGGATTCCGTCCAGAATAAATCTTCCAAGGGTCTTATTGTCGGCGGCCATTTCCCTTTCACCTTGGAGCACATGGATCTCCACGCTCGGCTGGTTGTCAGCGGCGGTCGAGAACACTTGGCTCTTGGCGGTAGGCACGGTCGTGTTGCGGTTGATGAGAGCCGTTCGCACTCCTCCCATAGTTTCGATTCCGAGCGTCAAAGGTGTCACGTCGAGAAGCAAGACGTCTTTGACCGATCCTTCCAAAACTCCTCCCTGGATAGCGGCGCCGAGGGCGACCACTTCGTCGGGGTTCACAGTGATATTCGGTTTTTTGCCGAAGAATTTCTCGACGGTCGCAAGTACCAACGGCATTCTGGTCATTCCTCCGACCATCACGACCTCATTGATGTCCCCGACGGAAAGTTTCGAATCAGCCAAAGCTTTCTTCACGGGTTCCAAAGTCCTTTCGACCAAATCCCCCACCAATTCTTCAAGCTTGGCCCTGGTCATCTTCATCACCAAATGTTTCGGACCCGATGCGTCAGAAGTGATGAACGGCTGGTTGATTTCGGTTTCCATCGCGGTGGAAAGTTCAATCTTCGCTTTCTCCGCGGCTTCCTTGATTCTCTGGAGTGCCAAAGGATCATTGGAAAGGTCCAATCCCTCCTGCTTTTTAAATTCTGAAAGAATCCAGTGGATGATCTTCTGGTCGAAGTCGTCTCCTCCGAGGTGCGTGTCTCCATTGGTCGATTTCACTTCCACCGTGTCGTCGCCTACTTCCAAAATGGAGATATCGAAAGTTCCTCCTCCGAGGTCATAGACCGCGATCTTCTCATCTTTCTTCTTGTCGAAACCATATGCCAAAGCGGCGGCCGTCGGTTCGTTGATGATCCTTCGCACTTTGAGTCCTGCGATTTCCCCGGCTTCCTTGGTCGCCTTCCTTTGCGCGTCGTCGAAATATGCCGGGACCGTGATCACGGCCTCCTCGATTTTCTCACCGAGTTTTTCCTCCGCGTCATTTTTAAGTTTTTGAAGAATCATCGCGGAAATTTCCTGCGGGGTATATTCCTTGTCCCCCATCGCGACTTTCACGCCTCCGTTGGATTTGACGATTTTATATGGAAGGATGCCAAGATCCCTTTGCACTTCGTGATCTTCGAATCCTCTTCCGATTAGCCTTTTGATCGAATAAAGAGTGTTGCCAGGATTGGTCACTGATTGCCTTTTGGCCAAAAGCCCTGCCAACCTTTCCCCGGTCTTGGAAATCGCCACCATCGAAGGTGTAGTCCTGTTTCCTTCCTTGTTCTCGATGATTTCAGGTTTTCCGCCCGAAATGATCGACATCGCGCTATTCGTCGTTCCCAAATCTATTCCTAGGATCTTTCCCATAATTTTGATATTTTTGTCCTCCAACCTGCCCGAATCCGAACAAATTGAAAGATTTTATTATTAATTGCGAATTATTACTTAGTACCTTGTTTGATATTGACAATCCATACTCTTCGTAGTATAAATATCTAGCACATCGTTGCCACAACAGTTGCCAAGTGTCCTGGACGCAGGACACTCTTTCGCCCCGGGGAGTTACCCTCCTGTCCCCGGGGTATTTTTTTTATTTAATTTTCAATATTTCACCTATTACCTAAAACCTATCACCTAAAACCTACCCTTTATTCCACCGTCACTTTCGCCGGCCTGATGATCCTTTCCCCCATCTTGTATCCCTTCTGGATAATTTTCTTTACCCTGTTAAATTGCTCCGCACCGCCTTCGGCGGATTTAACAGGGTGAATTTTGTTTTCTTCCATACTGATTGCTTCATGGAAATTCGGATCGAAACTGTCCCCGACTTTCACTTCTATCTCGCTCACGCCGTTTTCAGAAAGGACGTTTTCCAATTGCTTTTGGATATACATTATCCCGGTCACCCATCCGCCGTCCTTCTGGTCCTCGGGAATATGGGCGGTCGAAGCATGGAAATTGTCGACGACGGGGATGATCTCCAGAAGGACGCTTTGCGCGGCATATCTAGCCATGTCCTTTTGCGATTCGCCCTGCATCTTCTTGTAATTCTCGAAATCCGCCTGGCACCTCTTCCAACCTTCGAGATACTCCTCCGCTTTTTTCTCAAGCTCGGACATCTCCTTTCCCTGTTCTACGATTATCTCCTCCTCGACGTCCTTGAGATCCTTCTTTTCGGGTTCTTTTTTATCCGTTTTCTTTTTTTGCATAAAAATTTTTTATTTAACGGCTTATTTGTGAATTTTCAATTTCCAATTTCCAATTTTCAATTTCCATTCAATGATCAATTTCACAATTATCAATATTCTTTTGAAAATTTACTGAAAATTGATGTTTGTTAATTGATAATTTTAAACCTTATACCATATTTATAAAAATAATAACCGCCATCGCCCCACCTAACATTTTTTTTACGTATTCGATGATCGATTTGTTCTTCGCATATTTCATCCTCTTGGGTCCGATGAGCGCCAGAATTCCTTTTTCCCCGCTTTCCGTTTCATACGGCGATACAATCATCGAACAGTTCGATATTTCATTGATCGGGTTTTCCTTTCCGATATAAATCTTGGTCTCCCCCTCGTGCAGTTCCGCCACTAATTTATCGAAAGTCTCGTCGACATAGTCCAGCGCTTCCGCCAATCGGCACATCTCGTCTATCTCCTGGAATTCCGGCTGGCTCATGAGCTCCTTCATTCCGAAATCCGAAAATTCGTCTTTCCCGATAAGTCCGCTGATCGCCAAATTCCCGGAAAGATGCGACATCAGTTTCGCGGTCGTCCTGGTAAGTCTCGTGTTCTGCGCTTTGAGTTTCAAAAATTCCCTTTGCAAGCTTTGTTGTTCCTTTTTGGAAAGTTCTTTGTCCCCCATGATTTCTTCAACGAAATAGCGGTAACCTTTGTCGGTCGGGATCCTGCCCGCGCTGATATGCGGCTGATACAAAAATCCTTCTTCTTCCAATTCCACCATGTCATTGCGGATGGTCGCGCTTGAAACCTCCAAACCGTATTTCTCGACCAACATCGAAGAGCCTACGGGAATCGCCGTCTGCGTATATTCTTCGATGACCGCCGCCAAAATTTTTTCTTGCCTACTGTTCATATTTCATTAATTTGCAATTTCCAAACTTCAATTTCCAACCAATCCCCAATTTACAAATCTCAAACATTGATCCATTGAAAATTCATTGTGAATTGATAATTGCTAATTGAAAATTATAAGCATACATAAAAATCCAGTGCATACTTAATCCCTATTAACAACGTACCTGTTATGCATACATTGTATATCGTCCCTTAGCAGTCGTCAAGTCCGAGTGCTAACAGGTGTTTTCGGGCATGAAAAAACCGCCCAAGTCACATCGTGACTTGAGCGGTTCGAATTTTTCGAGGGTTAACCTCCTTACTATTCCATTATAATCGTATAAAGGCATTTTCCGATGCCCATCCCGAAAGACCTTTGGCAATCCTTGTGAGGGCATCCTTCAAGGGAAAGTTCTCTGACAGATCTTGCCGTAGCAAAGAAGGTTCCCTCGGCGCCGGTAGTACCGCAAACGTAGCTAAAGAGATTACGTTTCGCGATAAGACAAGATTCTCCGACTTGCTGTGAAGCGTCCGCCTCTGTTGCTAGTTGCGTCATGCAAACCTCCGATCTTGGTTAGAAAAACCGCTTTACCACACCAAACTGTCCTAATCCGGAATATTCAAACATCCGGCGCAGGCAGCCTTTTTGTTTTTTTCGCGCATCTCCAAACACACGGATCGGGCTACTTCCTGTCCGCCCATAAATAGGCAGAACACTGTCCCCTCACCTTCCCGGATAGCGCCTTCGCCTGGACAATCGACTATCTTGTATGCCATAAACCCATCCTCCGAAAAAAGTTCGCCGTTCCTCCTTCCTCTGATACATCAAACATTTGATTAAAACGGTGTCCTCCGGATCAGACCAAGTCAGTACAGCTTGTTCCCGGAAGTTCCTGGCACTGAAGGCAACGGAGAGACTCGTCGGATTTCAGATTCTCCAATGCGAATTTGGCCGAAACCTCCTTGGCCGGAAATTCGGCGCAATGCACCAGCCGCTTAAGATCAGCCGCCGCATGCATAGGATTCCGAAAACCAGTGAGGCCCACAACCTTTTTGCCACAAGGCTTAACCACGGGAACAAAAATCGACTGCTGGGGCATAAATCTTATCCTCCATGAAACGCCAGGGTTGTTTTCTAAAAACGCCTTAGCCAAATTTTCAACAAACTCCTCCTTCACCTCCTTTGAGTGTTTTTTTGACTGTCTTTACGGACCTGTTTCATTTCGACAAAAACTTCTTGTGAGGACACTCCAAACAGCCTGGGCTTGCGAATACTCCGACAAAATGACTTCTGTTCATGCAAGACGGACTACCGAAGATGATGGAGATGATTTCGTTTCCAACTTTAGTCAGACAAGATAGGTTTTGGAAAACTACAGCATTGCCGTTCTGTTCAGCCATGAAATCCTCCACAGAAAAATACCCACGTTATTTGCCAATATCGTTAACGATATTGGCTGCCATATTGTCAAAGACCTAAAACTATATAACAATCGAATTTCAAATTTTGAGTTTTTTGTATTTTCCTAAAACCTATCACCTAATCCCTAGTCCCTAACCCCTATAACCTAGTCTTTCGGCACCGGATCATATCCCCCGTCGTTCCAGGGGTGGCACCTCAAAATCCTTTTCGACCCCATCCATATGCCCTTGATTATACCAAATCTTTCGATCGCTTCATAGGTATAATGCGAGCAGGACGGATGGAAACGGCAGATCCTGGTTGGGAAAAACTTCGAAAGCAGTCCGTGGTCCAAAGAGACGGTTTTCTGGTATATTCTTATTAAAAACAACGCGATTCTTCTCATGACCATATAACGTGAAATCTATACCTTTACAGGCCTTTTGTCAATCGGGAATACGTGGTATAATTTCCATATAAGGCCTTCTCTCGGCCGCAAGACAAACACAAAATGAAAGGCATCAAATACAAAAATCTGACCTGGCTGGACTTCGAGGATCCGAGCGCCGACGACGTGCTATACCTCCAGGAGAATTTCAATATCCATCCTTTGGCTATCGAGGAATTCATCACCCCGACGATCAGGCCGCGCGCGACGCAATATAAAAATTGCTTGTTTCTCACGATCCATATCCCCCTTTTCGACACCAAGACCAGAACGACCTATCCGGGAGAATTGGACATAGTCCTGACGAACGATCATCTCATCACCGGACACAAGGAAAAAATCTACCAATTGTCCGATTTTTTCGACAAACTTTCCACCAGCGAAGGCAAGCAGAGGCTTTATATGGAAAAAGGCCCTGCGAATCTCCTCTATCAAGTCCTTTCGCTCCTTTTGGAAAGCTGCTTCCCCAAACTCGACCATATCCATGAAAACCTGCTCAATATCGAGAACCACGTTTTCAACGGACAGGAAAAAGAGATGGTTTTCGAAATTTCCGTGGTCAAAAGGGATATCCTCAATTTCCGAAGGACATTGAAACCGCAAAGGTCCATCCTCGAATCCTTGGTGCAAAAAAACACCCCCTTCATCCCTGACGATATCAAACCGTACTTCTCGGATCTCATCGGAACGAACATCCGTCTTTGGAACTCGTTGGAATCAAACAAGGAAACGATCGAGTCGCTTGAGGAAACCAACAATTCCCTGCTCTCCAACAAACTGAACATGACCATGAAGGTCCTCACCATCTTCTCCGCCGTCATGCTCCCGATGACCGTCTATTCGAACATCCTGGCGATGAGCGCCTCGATCCCTTTCGGAAACCATCCTTATGGCTTCTGGATCCATATGGTGATCATGTTCACGCTTTCCATCTTCACCATTTCAGCCTTCAAGGCGAAAAAATGGTTGTAATAAACAGCTTCCAGCTTATCAGTTTTCAGCTATCAGCTTTACCCGAAATCGCATATTCTTATTACATGATCAGCTCGTATAAAAATTTAATAGTCTGGCAGAAGTCCATGGAGCTCGTTATTGAGGTCTATAAACTCACGGATGCTTTTCCAAAAACGGAAATGTTCGGTTTAGTTTCACAAATGCGCAGGTGCGCAGTATCAATCCCTTCAAACATAGCGGAAGGCAAACAGCGTGGAACAAGAAAGGAATATCGCCAATTCACCATGATCGCTTTCGGTAGCGGAGCTGAACTGGAAACTCAAATAGAAATATCAAAAAGACTTGGCTTTTGCGAAAAAGAAGATTATATTAAGGTGGATGAATTATTGGGCGAAATATTAAGAATGCTGAATAAATTAAGACACTCCCTAGACAATTAATTCCTAAAACCTAGCCCCCCCCATAACCTATAACCTAATCCCTATAACCTGTTTTCATGAAAATTTATAACACCCTCACGAAACAGAAAGAACTCTTTGAACCGACTAATCCCGGCAAGGCTTCGATGTATACTTGCGGGCCGACCGTTTATGGCTTCGTCCATGTCGGCAACATCCGCTCCTATCTTTTCGCCGATACTCTTCGGAGATATCTGGCTTACCAGGGATATGAAGTAAAGATGATCAAGAACGTCACGGACGTGGGACACCTCACCGAAGACGATCTGGCGCAAGGAGACAGCGGAGAGGACAAGGTCGCCAAGGCGGCCAAGAAGGAAAAGAAAACTCCCGAAGAGATCGCGCGTTTTTATGAAGCGGATTTCAAGGAAGTGGAAAAAGAAATGAACATCCTGCCGGCCCACTATTTCCCCAGAGCCACCGCGCACGTCGGACAGATGATCAAGATAATCGAAAAACTCCTCGAAAAAGGACACGCCTACGAAGTGAACGGCAATGTTTTTTTCGACGTAACCAGTTTTGCCGACTATGGAAAACTTTCCGGAAACACTTTGGAAAACCTCAAAGTCGGAGCCCGCGTCGAAGAGCATCCCGACAAGAAAAACCCTTGGGACTTCGCGCTTTGGATAAACGCTCCGAAAGAGCACGTCCTCAAATGGGAATCTCCTTGGTCGCTCGGATACCCGGGTTGGCATATCGAATGCTCCGCGATGAGCACGGAATATCTCGGCAACACGATCGACTTCCATACCGGCGGAGAGGACAACATCTTCCCCCACCACGAAGCGGAAATCGCCCAGACCGAATGTTACACCGGGCAGAAATTCGTGAAATATTGGCTCCACGCCAGACACCTGCTCATGGGAGGAGAAAAAATGAGCAAATCCAAAGGCAACCTCTTCACACTCCCTGACATCAAGGAAAAAGGATTCTCGCCGATGGACCTGCGGACACTCTTTCTTTCGTCCCACTACCGCTCCCAGCTGGATTTTTCCTGGGAATCCTTGGAACAAGCCCACAAAAACCTTCAAAAGATCAACGATTTCGTTCTGGAACTGGAGCTCAACGGCAAGAAATTCGAACAAGCCCTGGGAAGCCTGGCCCAGTCCATGGATATTTCCGGGTATGAAAAACGTTTCGGCGAAGCCATGGACGACGATCTTAACACGCCGCTCGCATTGAGCATAGTTTACGAAATGATAGGCGAATACAACCGCCTTCATGCGGATGGAAACTTCAGTCCCGAGGATTATGGGAAATTGCTTTCCCATTGGAAGAAAATGAATTCGGTCTTCGGACTGGTCCTTCAGGGGCAAGCCGAAATCCCGGAAGAGATCAGGAAGCTGATTGCTGATCGCGAACAAGCCCGCAAGGAAAAGGACTTCGCCAAATCAGACGACCTCAGAAGTCTCATAGAAAAGAAAGGTTACCTAGTTGAAGACACCAAGGAAGGATACAAAATAAAACAGAAGGACTAATCCTTCTGTTCTTTATACCATGCGGAAAAGATAGCCTTCCGTACGCTGCAAGGGTTGATACTTTAAACGCACATGCCTGCTAACGTGGGCGACTTACCAGATAATAAAAAGAAGGTTACATCCCTTCTTTTTATTATGCCCAACTTAAATTAAAGTTAATTTTTTGTGCAAGAAAAATATCGATAATAAGTCGTACCAGAAACCTTTGATCCTATTTCTCGTAGTGACCACCCGTTAGCACACGAACATTTCGAACTTAGGACAAAATTTGGGCCAACCGAGTTTGTGATAGAAGCATACGTAACAGCAATGGAAGTCCCAGATTCCCAGCAATATCCGGCCATATCGCCCCTAGGCAGAGAGTTAAAATCGGCGATTCCACCGCCCATCATAGTAATTGTCTTACAATTCGCTCCGTTTTGATCGCAATATTCCGAAGCGCCTACTTTACCGTGCACATCCAACAGTAAACCTGCGCTGATGGTCGTCGTTCCCTCGCCGATTCCAACTGCGTCCTCAAAAAAAGAAGTTCCTTCATATGCGGACAAGGCCTTTCCTGTGCCGTAAGTACCTAGGGTCAAGGCATTTCCAGATCCGGCAGGATCACCCACGAACCATCCTCCTGAAAGACTTCCCTGTCCCATCACAGCAATTCCAGGTACGGGTACATCTATTCCAAATCCGATGTTTCCGGTTTTTTTCTGTGTTACATCTCCCGTATTAATAGGTGCGCCAATACTCCCTCCCGGAGGAGCAACGGTCGGTTCAACCCAGGCGCGGGTGAATTGGAGAGAGATTCCCAGCACGATTCCCACTGCGCCCACCCCGGCCCAATAGGATATTTTTTTGAGTTTGGTTTTCATTTTTTTATTTATCAGAAGAATTTAAACTTGTATTCACTATACCATAAAATTGGAAATCTTAACCGAAGGAAATATAAAAAATTTTGGCAAATAAAAAAGCCCCGCCGAAAGACGGGACTTTTCAATATTCATGCTTTACGCTCCGCAACCGCCAGACTGCCAAGTGTAAACCGCCCTCCATCCTGCCGGAGTACATATACTCGCTGACTCACCGCAATTTCCATCGCTGAATTGCTGGGTGTTCCAACATGTCCCACAAGGACATTTGATATTAAGCGTTCCGTCCACCCACATATTTCCGACTGCCAAATCCTTATATGAACCATTGTCTCCATTTCTGAGCCTGAGCCAACCGTCGTCATTGGCGTCAAAATAATGATTTACCATCTTAACATTTCCCTGAACATCCAACTTCGCTCCAGGGGAAGCCGTTCCGATTCCGACGTTTCCTCCGTTATAATAAACCGTGGTTCCGCTTTGAGACCAAGCGCTGGTTCCGCCACCAAGCTGACTCGCCCACTTTCCTGCGGCACGGATATATACGTCGTTGGCATTGGCGTTCCCCACCTGGTAAGAATCCCCGTTATCGCCCCAATAATTTATCCAATTCCCCGCCCCATTGAGGAATCCGACCACGTTGGAATTAGCATGGATATATTTGACTCCGTTGGGAGATTCGTCGTCGCGCAAAGTCAGATATGTATATGCATTTCCAGCATTACCCACTTCCAATCCCGAAGTCGATTTCATTCCGACCGCCCCAAGAAAACCGTTTTTTGTCTGGCTTACGTTGCCCGTGTTGATCGGAGCGCCGATGTTCCCTCCTGGAGGGGCTACGGTCGGTTCCACCCAGGCGCGTGTGAATTGGAGCGAAAGACCCAGCACGATTCCCACTGCGGACACTCCGGCCCAATAGGAGAGTTTTTTGAGTTTGGTTTTCATTTTTATTTATGGAGAAAAATTAAAAATATTAAATTTCCAATCTATTCAACAAGCGTCGGGGGTGCTGGAAAAGAGATATCGCCATTTGCTGTTGTATCCGATCCGGAAGGAGCCCCGGGCGACGATTCGCTCCCTTCACTTTGCGCCTCCAAGAGGACGGGCAAAGGAGCGATTTGCGGCAATTCTCCGTTCGGCTCCACAATCTGTTCAGGGTCGCCGCTCGCTTCTTTTTTATATTCCATTTCATCCGTCGGAAGAGCGGGGGGAGTAACCGGAGTAACCATCCCATTCTCAAATTTGACAACGCTACTGTCAGCCGGCTCGCTTGTTTCGATTTTCGAATCACCAGCATCCTCATTAACATTTTTATTTTCCGCGAACTGCTTGTAAAACAGGAAGCTCGTGAGCGATAAGATGACCAGGACAGTCAAAATAATGGCGATTTTTTTCATTTATTTTAAATTATTTACATATGGATATATTTTACAACATTTTTCGATTACCGACAAACAAAAATCCCTGCCAGGAGTCTTTTTTTGAAAAAAATCATCGAATGCTCATAAGTAGGTGTGCAAACTGTTAAAAATACCCTCGCCCGTACCGTCTCCAAAACGAGAAGTTCAGGAGAAATTTCCTTTTCCAATAAATACAGGAATCTTTTCAGATCCACACCCAATAGCTTTTTGAAAAACTCCAGCATAGCACCACCGCCTTCGCAAGAAATTCTCAACGCCTGACTTGGAAAAGGACTTTTACCATGACTCTTTCTTCGATACATCTTTGCGCCGCTTATAGGCCGGAAAAAGAAAAAAGTCCCGACGTACGAATACGCGGGACTTCATGGTGCGGAGCTTTCGGATGGGCCAGATCCGGGACATTCTCAACCGTTCTTGCAAGGATTTTGTCTCTTCGGCATAATCCGAAGGATTTCCCTTACATACAGTATCGAATGGCTCTTAACCCTTGGTTGCCCTATTGCTTTGAAGGCGGCAACCTTTTTCCTCCTTACTGCTACGATTTTAATCGCATATGCTTCCTCCTTGGGATCCAATCCCTGTCATTTGTTTTGGCCACTCCGCCTTTTGACGGAAACCTATTTTTTATTTTACATGGCAGTTTAGCATATTTTTAATATTTTGTCAATGGTTGATAAAAAGGTGTGCAACCTGTTAAGAATCCCTCTCTCCGGAGCATTGATTTCAATTTCCCGCCCTGCTATAATAGCTAGGCATTAGGAAAAAGAAATTAGCTTATTGGGCAAATCTCGAATTTCACTGATTTCGGGTTTTTTCTAAAAAGCTAAATTGAAATACTCCCTAAAACCTATCACCTAACCCCTAGAACCCGAACCCTATGATGATGGCCAGCAAAAAACAAAAAGATTTCAAACAGAAATATTTCGAACCTAAAAACGAACAGCCCCAGAGAAGCGACGGCATGCGCGTCCCTCCGTACAACCTCGAGGCGGAACAATCCGTTTTAGGCTCACTGATGTTGGACAAGGACGCGATCATCAAAATCGCCGACCTTCTGAAAGTCGGAGATTTCTATAAGGACGCCCATAACCATATCTATGAGGTGATTCTGGAACTCTATGAGGACCGCGAGCCTTTGGACGTCCTTTCTATTTCCAACAAGCTTGAAGAAAAGGGTCTTTTGGAACAGATCGGCGGTTCGAGTTATTTGGCTTCCATCGTCAGCACAGTCCCCTCATCCTCGCACGTGGTACACTACGCCAAAGTCGTGCAGAAAAAAGCCCTGCTCCGAAGGCTCATCAGCGCCGCCACGGAAGTTTTGGAATTGGGGTTCCAGGAAGGAGAAGACATCGAGAAGATTTTGGACGAAGCCGAACAGAAGATTTTCCAGGTTTCCCAAAAATATATCAAGCAGGATTTCGTGCCTATCCGCTCCATCTTGGAAGCGGCTTTCAACCGTATTGATGAACTGCACAAAAACGGCGACAAATTCCGTGGAATCCCGACCGGATTTTATGACTTGGACGGAGTTCTGGCCGGACTTCAGAAATCCGACCTCGTCATTTTGGCCGCCCGACCTTCCGTCGGAAAGACTTCGTTCGCCCTGGACATCGCCCGCCACGCGGCCGTTCGCGAGAAGGTCGCGGTGGGAATGTTCTCGCTGGAAATGTCATCCGACCAGCTCGTAGACAGGATGCTGGCCGCCGAAGCCAAAGTCGACCTCTGGAGGCTCCGCACCGGAAGGCTCAAGAGCGAAGGCGAAGACAACGATTTCCAAAGGATCGGCGAAGCGATGGGAATAATGAGTGAGGCGCCGATTTTCATCGACGACACCGCTTCCGCCAATATCATGGAAATGCGAACGATGGCCCGAAGGCTCCAATCCGAACATGGAGTGGGACTCATCATCATCGACTACCTCCAGCTGATGGAAGGACGCGGAGGAGACAACCGTGTGCAGGAAATTTCCGAAATATCCAGGGCGCTCAAACAGTTGGCCCGCGAGCTCAACATCCCGGTCATCGCACTTTCCCAGCTGTCCCGTGCCGTGGAATCCCGCTCGCCTCAAATCCCGAAGCTTTCCGACCTCCGCGAATCCGGTTCGATCGAGCAGGATGCCGACGTCGTGCTGTTCCTCTACCGCGAAGACCGCGAGAAGCCTGACACGCCGAACAAAGGCGTCGTGAAGGTCATCATCGCCAAGCACCGTAACGGACCTGTCGGCGAAGTCAACTGCTTCTTCGACCAGGCATCGGCCAGCTTCCGTAATCTGGAAAAAATACACACAGAAATACAATAAGTCGTCCCGATTTCTCGGGACTCCTTAATTTTAAATTTTTAATTTTTAATTTTAAATTATTGTTGTGTATCCCAAACCCTTCCAAAAACTGATCAAGAATTTCTCCTCCCTGCCCTCGATCGGCCCCAAGCACGCCGAGCGCTTGGTGCTTTTCCTGTTCAAGAAAAGCTCCGAAGACATTGAGGAATTCGCCGAGAACCTTTTGAAAATAAAACATCTGCGCTTCTGCCAAAAGTGCCATAACATCTCCGAAGGAGATCTTTGCCAGGTCTGCAAGGATCCCAAGAGGGACGCAAAGACCGTCTGCGTCGTGGAGGACCCGTTGGACGTCATCTCCATCGAAAGGACGCACGCCTTCCATGGCATATACCATGTCCTCGGAGGAGTCATCACTGCGACCGAAAAAGACGCTTCTCTCAAAATCCCCGACCTTTTCGAGAGGGTGACGAAGGAAGGCATCGAGGAAATAATCCTGGCTACCAACCCGACTACCGAAGGAGATACGACCGCGCTCTATCTCAAAAGGAAACTGCATCCGTTGGGCGTGAAGATGACCAGGCTCGGAAGAGGGCTTTCCACCGGGGCCGACTTGGAATACACCGACGAACTGACGCTCTCGGAAGCGCTGACAAACCGCAAAGAACTGTTATAATATAAACGTAACCATTCAAGAAAAAAAATATGGGATTCGGAGAAAGGATGAACTCGGTTTACAACAGGGCGGAGCAGGCCGAAAAGCAAGCCTTTCCGGAAACGGAAAAAACTTTCGAGGACAGGATTAAGCTTTCCCAGGAAAAGGCTGGCGAGATAATCGACAATGCCAACATGGTGGAGATCGCCAAGGACATCATGCGCAACCACCCGGAAATAGACATCCAAAATCCTGACGAGCAAACCGTAGAGAAGTTCAGCGACCCCTATGACCCGGCTGTCATCGTCGGCATAATGCGCGAAATCGACAAAAGGATCAGGGAGAAATCCAACTAAAAGCACGCCTATCATCAAGAATACCCAGGCGCCCGGACGCATATCCGGGCGCTTTTTTGACTCCAAGAAGACTTGACAAGAAGGGAAAAAGGGAGTATAATAGATATCTGGTACATTAATAAGCCCGCTTATGGGCTATTTCCCAAGGAGGAAGGTCGCATGAACCAAGGAAGTAAATGCATTGATGCAAGCATGAAATGCGAAGGAGATACTGATCCCTTATTGGTCGCCGAGGAACTGCTCTTAGGTCATCTGGGTACGATGACCACGGCAATGATGATCGAGCTGCGGAAAGGCGTGAAAAAATTCCTCTGCCTTTCCTGGGTCGAGGAAGTCCGCCTTGAGGTCGTCCAGGGCGCCATGGCGTTCGTCACCCTTATCGGACCGAACGAGGACGAACTCGTCCGCGTCCACAGAAAAATCTGACGGCCGAACAAGCGAACCAAAGAGCCTGCTGAGAGACTTCTCCAGCAGGCCCTTTTAATTTACCCAAAAAAAACACGCATCAAAAAAACCCCGACCTAAATCGGGGTTTTTTTGATGTCTGATTCCTGGTTCCTGCTTCCTGGTTCCTATTCCCTATTCCCTAGAACCTAAAACCTAGTTTATGCTATCTTGTTGATCTCGACTTCGGTGAAAAGCTGCCTGTGTCCGAATTTGACCTTATATCTTTTCTTGGCCTTGTGTTTGATTCCCCAAACCTTCTTGTGCCTTCCCTGATCCACGATAGTCGCTTCGACTTTCGCTCCCTCGATCAAAGGGGATCCGATTTTCACGTCTTTCTCGTCTCCGACGAAAAGAACCTCGGAAAAAGTCACTTTTTCACCTGCTTCACCTTCGATTTTTTCAATCTTGATCTTATCGCCTTCAGCAACCTTATATTGCTTCCCGCCTGTTTTGATAATCGCCAACATAGTATCTTCAAATAATGGTTACAATTGCTACTAAGCCAGTATAAACCAATTCCCCACGGGTGTCAATCGCGCCCGGAAGCCTTTTTAAGCACGCCACATAAATGGATTGGTGTCAACGGTGCATAACTTCATTTGACCCTGGGGCTTCGCGGTGTTATCGTTGAATTGAAATAAAAAGGTTTCTTTGCAATATTACATAGCGAAATTAGGAAAGCGAAAATCCGCGCAGCGAGACTCTTGGACAAGAGGTTTCCGGAACGATTGGTTGCCACCCTTGCGCGAGTAGCTTATTGGCAAAACCGACCTAAACACATCAGCCTTCTGGCTTGTTTGTTTTGGTCGGTTTTTTATTTGACCGAAAAAACGGGCCTCCACTTTCGCAAGTTTCATTTTTCGATATATGGATAAACCATAAGACGGAACCAGGGTGGAAAAGCGCGTGTTCAAAAAAGACTTCCGATTCAAACCGAATAACAAGGCCGACTTTTGCCTGTCCTCTTTTTTGAAGGGCGAGCGGAAGCCGGTTTTTTTGTTTACCGCTAAGCACCTAAGCCGAACAAGACTTGGGCGTTTACGCACGAATTAAAAAATCCAAAAAAGGTCGAGGGATCCCGGACCGCCCCGAAGAGCCCGGAAAATTATTAATCTAACTAGAAATCAAAAAAAAATTATGAAAAACATCTTTAAAAGCCTTTTCGTCATCGTGGCCGTCGCCGCCGTGGCAGGAGGAGCGACGTATGCGATTTTCTCAGACACAAGTTCGTTTGCCGGAAACACAATTTCCACGGCAACTGTCGACATCGATGCCAGAAATGAGCCAAGTGGACTTCTGCCGAAACCATTGAATGTTTCCGGTATCGTACCGGGAGAATTCACGGACTGGGCACGCGGAATTGTTTTCAACACCGCCAACAGTACGGACATTAGGTTGTTTATGTATGTTACCAATGTCACAGGAGCGGCTTGCAATAAAACTAACCTGGAAGTTTATACAGGCAATGCCGATCCGGGCAACACCGACAACGAGAGAGATTTTCAACTTTACAATGGAGTAATCAGCGGTTTGGCAGGTGTTGGAAATCGGGTTGAAATAACTGGACCCGAAGCGGGCAAAGTTTACAATCCGACCATGCCAACTAATCACTCTGCGGTCATCCAGCAAAGGGCGCAATTGGATCCTTCTGCGGGAAATTCATACCAAAACACATCCTGCACTTGGGATGAGATTTTCGTAGCCGAAACTATTTAAGATTAGTAGTTCCACCAGTCGCCTAAGTCTTAGGCGACTGAATAGGATTATTAAATTTAAAAAAATGATTGCAAAAACGGTAAAGATATTCTTAAATTCCGCATTCCTACTGCTGATCGCGTTAGGCCTGTTGGTGGTTTTTTCGTTCTTGCCCTTCCCGGGAAATTATAAGGTCTTCACTGTCCTTTCCGGCTCGATGGAACCGACGATCAAGACGGGCGCGCTCATTTTCACGAAACCCCAAGAAAGCTACGCGATCGGTGACATCATCACCAGAAAAACCCTCGATCCCGCGGTCACCATCACCCACCGCATCGTGGAGCAACAAGAACTTGAAGGCAATCCAGTTTTCATCACTAAAGGGGACGCGAACAACGGGAACGACGGGGAATTCGTTTCCCCCGAATCCGTCGTCGGCAAAGTGATTTTCGATGTCCCCTACCTCGGCTACCCGGTCGGATACGCCAAGACCCAACAGGGCTTCATCCTGCTTGTCATCATCCCGGCGGTAATCATCGTCTATGAGGAACTTTCCAAAATCAAATACGAAATCCAAAAGAAAATGAGGTTCAAGAAAGCGTCCCGGGATCCCTATGCGAAAAACCTGAACGTTTTTTATCGCAAGAAGGAGGACACCGACGATTCCATATTTATCAAGGAGAAATAATTTCCAATCCAAACAAGATGAAAATAAGAATCCCAAGCTTCACGCGCAACGCCAACATCCGCCGGTCGACCAAAAAGATCGGTTTGGTCTGCCTTTTTCTGTCCGCTTTCGGCGGATATGTCGGGATGCCGGCGACCAACTCCTTCTTTTCCGACCAAGCCGAAATCGCGGGCGCGTCCGTTTCCGCGGGCGTTTGGATTCCCGAGCTCACGATAACGGTCTCCCCGGGCGAACCTGACGGCAAGGATGGTTGGTACAAAACGGAGCCGTGCGTCGGATTGGAAACCACCTTGGACGCGAAGATATTCTATACGCTCGGTGACGGAGAAAAGGAATATGGGGACGGATGCGTGAAAATCCCCGACGGGGAATGGACTTTTTCCGCCTATGCCGAAAACGACGGGAACGGAAACTGGAGAAGCCCAGTCGTCTCCCGGAATTTCAAGGTTGGCTACGAGGAGGATGAAGCCGAGGAAGGCGACGTCGTCATCAACGAGCTGATGTGGATGGGAAGCGACGGAAATTCCGACGACGAATGGATAGAATTGCGGAACATGACGGATGAAGACATCGACATTTCCAATTGGAGGATCGAAAACGGCGGATCAGGCTCGGGCCACCTGCAGATACCGAACGGCTATTCCATTGAAGCCGAAGGATATTTCCTCATTCTCAAGGAAAAATGGGATGAAACGGCCATCGATCTCGACGAGGACCTCGGCAAGGACGAAGGGATGACCAACGTTTCTTCCATGAATCTCAAAAACACCGGTGAAAAACTCGTCCTTGAAAACAAACAGGGGGACGTGATCGACACCGCCTGGAAGAACAGGGCTTGGCCGGCTGGAGAAAACGGAGACAAGAAGAAATCCATGGAAAGAAACGACACCCCCGGCGACGGGACTGACGGATCCGATTGGCACACCTGCGAAGACACTTCCTGCAACGACGTGGAATTTTGGAAAGACGCCGACGGGAAAAACTACGGCACTCCGCTCGCCGAGAACCGTTCGGAAAACGACCCTACTTCCGACGATCAAGTCGAGCAGGACAAACAGGACCAAGAATCGGAAACGCCCGCGCAGGAACCAGTCCAGGAAACGGATTCTCCTATCTTGCCTGACCAGGATAGCGCAATCGACACGGCTCCGATCGATGACCAAACCCCCGAAGAGGATGGATTAGGGACCGAAACGGACGCCGACATTGACGCTTCCGACGAAGCTGCCGAACCGGAAGAAAACGGGTCGGAGACGGACGCCGATGATGACGCCGCGGATGAAAATGCTAAACTGGAAGAGGATAGTGAAAATGACGGGGAGGATGAGTCCGATGATAATGATGACGACGATGAGGAAGAAGCGTCCGGCGCTGATGACGAAGGAAGAGAATCGGATGAAGAATCCGACAGCCCCGCAGAAAGCTCGCAAGTAACCGAATAACATGAAAACCATGAGAATGAAAAAAAGGATGTCAGTTTTGCTGTCGGGAATATGCCTTCTGTCCACAATTTTTCTTCCGGACTCCGCTTCGGGCTTTTCCCAGATTAAAATAACTTTCAATCCGGACTTCCCCATCGCCGAGCGGAACCTGGCTCCGGGAGATTCGATCTTGAAAAATTTCTCCGTGGACAACGGCACGGACGAAACCGTGGCGCTCTCGATGAAAATTGCCAGCGCGCTTTCGGAAAATCCGCAAAATCCCCTAAGCAAGATGATCGTTTTGCAGATCAAAAGGCCCGACGGCTCGTTCGCTCCCATGCCGGGAGGGAATTCCTTCGTGACGCTTTTCGAGCTATACCAAAAAAACTCGGGATCGGATCCCTTCTTCGAGTTCGACGCTTTGGCCGGACCGACTTCCGTTCCCGCCCCATACCAATTACTCGCGACTTTTTCCAAGGATGCCGGCAACGAATTCCAAGGCCTTGAAACCCGATTCGACCTTTCAGTCAACATCCGCTCGGAAAAATTCGATCCGGATTCCGATCTGCCGGTGAGCCGTCAAAACGATGAGGATGACGGAGACGACGATGGCGATGGCAATGACGACTCTGATTCCGATAACGGAAACGACGAGGTCTCTCCGGCCGGCGACGGACCCGTCGACTCTTTCCAAATTCTCGGTCCGGCCATCCTTTCGGACATTTCGGAGCCTTCGCTCGGCGGGGGCTTGCAAGAAAATACCGCCGAAGCCAAAGTCGCGGGAGCAACGGACTCCAAGGGAAACTGCAAAAACATTTTCGGCAAGGAGCTTTGGATATTCCTCTTGGCGGTTTACAACCTGCTCGTCGTTTTCAATCTCTTCCAAGGCTTCAAACAGCAACTGAAGCCCCGCTGGGCGGTGGAAGCCTTGCTTACGGCCTCGGCATTGGGAGCTTGGATTTTTTTGGACAGCTGTTTCGCGTTCTCCTGGTTCCCGCTGGCTATCCTGCTTTCCGGCTTTGCCATATACTCGGCCTACCTCACCCTGCTGACCCGCAAAATCGCGCTCGACGTCTGATAATTTTCAGCTAATCGCTTCGACAAAAAGCCACCCCCTGCGGGGTGGCTTTGAATTTCGTGAAGATAATTTTTTGCGACCGCCTATTCCAAAACAGCTTTGATCCTTCGCACTCCAGCACTGGAAGCCTCCTCTTTCTTGATTTTGAATTTCCCAAGTTCCCCCGTATTTTCCACGTGCGGCCCTCCGCAAATTTCCGAGCTGACTATCTCCCCCATGTCATTGACGACGCGGTAAACCTTGACCCTCTCGCCGTATTTCGCTCCGAAAACTCCCATGGCATTGATTTTTCTGGCATCCTCCAGGCTCATCTCCTCGAAAGAAACTTTAAACCCGGATTCGATCGCGGCGTTGACCAACTTCTCGACCTCGGCTATCTGCTCCGGGGTCATCTTTTCGCCATGCGAGAAATCGAACCTGAGACGCTCAGAGGTGATATTGGAACCCTTCTGGTACACATGGTCACCCAGAACCTTCCTGAGAGCCGCCAGAAGCAGATGGGTGGCCGTGTGGAGCCTCTTCGTCTCCTCTCCGCTCTCCTGCAAGCCTCCCTTGAACATCCCGGCCGAAGCGGTCCTGGATAATTCCTGATGCTTCCCGAGCTCTTCCTGGAAGCCTTTTTCGTCGACTCCGATACCTTTCTCCTTGGCTAATTCCAAAGTCAATTCGACAGGGAATCCATAGGACTGATACAAATCGAACGCCTGTTTTCCCGAGATATCGGCATCCGCTATTTTTGAAAATTCCCTGAGTCCGTTTTCCAAAGTCTTTCTGAATTTGTTTTCTTCCTTTTCCAATTCCTCGAAAATCCTCTCCTCATTTTCCGAAAGCTCAGCATAAAATTCCTTGAACGAATCGACGACGATCCTCGCCAGTTCCTTGGTGAAATTTTCGTTCATGCAGACCAGTTTCCCATATCTGACCGCGCGCCTGATGAGCCTTCGAAGGACATAACCCCTTTCCGTGTTGGAAGGAATGACCCCGTCGGAAATCATGAAGACGGCCGCCCTGATGTGGTCCGCGATTATCCTGAAAGATTTTTTGGTTTCCTCGCTGTCCTGATATCCGTTTTTTGAAATTTCCGAAATCTTTTCGAACAAGGGCCTGAAGAGCTCCGTTTCGAAAACGGTATATTGCCCGCCCAAAACCATGAGCGTCCTTTCCACTCCCATTCCCGTGTCCACGTTCGGCTTGGCCAGTTTCTCATATTTGCCCTCGGCGGTCTTGTTGAACTCCATGAAAACGTCGTTCCAAACTTCGATCAATCTGAAGGTGTCCACCAATTCCGAAAAGTTTCCCTCAAGCTTCCCTTCTTCCGGACGCGTGTCATAGAACATCTCCGTGTCACCTCCGCACGGCCCGGTAGCGCCGGCGATCCAGAAATTGTCATCTTTACCCAGCGGGATTATCCTGACGTCGCCTTGCACGATTCCGTCTTCACCTGCGACCGCGACATCCATTCCGGCTTTTTGGAAAGTTTCCTTCCAGATCGAAATCGCCTCCTCGTCGCGGGGAATCCCGTCTTCACCTTTGAACACGGTAACGTAGAGCCTTTTCGGATCCAATCCTAAACCTTTTTCCTTGTCGGTCAGAAATTCGAAACTCCAAGAAATAGCTTCCTTTTTGAAGTAATCACCGAAACTCCAGTTTCCCATCATCTCGAAAAAAGTAAGGTGCCTGTTGTCGCCCACGTCGTCGATATCCCCGGTCCTCACGCACTTTTGGACGTTAGCCACCCTTTTCCCTCCGGGATGCTCGGCTCCGAGAAGATAGGGCACCAACGGGTGCATACCGGCCGTCGTGAACAGCGTCGAAGCGTCCGTCTCGTTCGGCACCAAAGAAGCCGAGGGGATTATCGCGTGCCCCTTGGATTCGAAAAAATTAAGAAATTTTAACCTCAGTTCTTGAGCTGTCATATCTTCTTGCTTACTATTTGAATATTTTTAGCAAATCTTTAGTTTTGTACTTTTTCAAATTATGCCTATAATCCCGTTCATTCAAAAACTTTTCTATGGCGTCTTCCAAGGTTATCCTGCCGTCGTTCACTTCCCGCTCCAACTGCCTCATCCTTCCCCAACCGTCGCCGGAAAGATCCTGCAATTTCTCATTGACTATCAACTTTTTGGCTCCCGCCACGAAATGTGTCGACATATTTTTTTCCTTATATTATTACATCTCGGAAATCTCCTTCTTGAGGATTTTCATCTCCTTGGTAAGGGCGATTTGCCCCATGTCTATCTTTTCGATTTCTTTCTTGGCTTTGTCCATATCGATGCTGAGCAAATCGATCTTGTGCTTGGCTTGCCTTATAGCTATGTCCAACTGGATCTTTCGCTGGACGTTTTTCTTGAATTCCCCGTCCTTGAGCAAGGCTTCCATCTGGAGCCTGTGCTTTTTTGCCTGGTCCTGCTGTTGCTGATTTCCGTTTTCCATTTTTGTTATTTCAATTTTATAGTTCCTCCACCCAAAACCTCCTTTTCGTCGGAATAGAATACCGCGGACTGTCCGGGAGTCACGGCCTTCTGCGGCTCCAAAAACTCCACTTCGTACATATCCCCTTTTTTGCCTTCCATCTTTTTTCTTATTATAACACGCACCAAAGGATGCCTGTATCTGATTTTCACGTTGGTCTCGAAAGGAAGCTTCGGCTCGTCCGCTATCCAATTCATCTTTTCGACCAACATCACGTTTTTGAAGATACGAGGATCCTGCTCGTCGTTAGTGACGACCAATTCGTTTTTGGCGAAATCCCTCTCCACGACGTAATACGGGCCGGTTCCGCCGATATTGATGCCGCGCCTTTGCCCAATGGTATAAAGTTGGAGACCCTCATGCTTTCCGATCTTTTTGCCTTTGGTGTCCACGATGTCGCCGCCTTCGAGCTCCATGTTCCTCTTGATGAAATCGGTCGGATATTTTTCCGGGGTGAAGCAAAGACCTTGCGAATCATCCTTGTCGAACACCGGGATCTTCATCTCCTTGGCCATCTTGCGGACTTTCGGTTTCTTATATCCGCCGATGGGGAAAATTATCTTGCCGAGTTGGGACTGTTTGAGGTTGCAAAGGAAATAGGTCTGGTCTTTCTCTTCATCGCTCGAAGTGAACAGATGGTATTTCTTCCCGATTTTTTTCACGTCGGCGTAATGTCCGGTCGCGACGAAATCGGCGTCCATTTCCAGCATCTTTTTGAAAAGGAAATTGAATTTGATCTTCTCGTTGCAAGCCACGCACGGATTCGGCGTCCTGCCGGCCTTGGTTTCGGAAAGGAAATAATCCACCACCTCTTTTTTGAAATCATTGGCGGCGTTGACCGTATAGAGCGGGATCCCGAGCTGGTGCGCGACCTTGCGGGCGTCCTCCTGGGACTCCAAAGAGCAACATTTGTTTTCGCGAAGGACGTCGTTTCCCGGCTCTTTCCAAAAATGCATGAAAACGCCCACGACCTCATAGCCCTGCTCTTTCAAGATAGCCGCCGCCACGGAAGAATCCACCCCGGAAGACATGGCCACAATAACCCTTTTTTTGTTATTTTTATTCATAATATCGTGCTTATGATATCACCTTTTTTACGGTTTGTACACGAAAAACAAGCCTGCCAGAAAGGCAGGCATGGATATCGGATCATTCGGAAGGATTGTTCTTTTTCGCGTTTTCGATGGCTTGCCGCAGATCCCCGAGGTTCACTTGCGCCTTTTCCTGTCTGGGTTTGAATTTTTTGGGGGCGATATGCTGCATCTGGGTAAGCGACATGGGCTTGTCTTGCGAAGTATACGCTTTGGCGCTCACGGTTTTTTCCTTGCTTGGCCGGGCGGATTCGCGATAACTCCTTCTGGCTTCATGCCCGATCCTTTCCGGGTCAGGCTTGGAAAACTTGGGTTGCCCTTGCTCCTTGGTTTTGGCCGTGGCTCGCTGGTAATCCTTGAGGCATTCCTTGCAGAAAGTCGGCCTCTTGCCGTCCGGCTTGAAAGGAATCTTAATGTCCACGTCGCAAGAGGCGCATTTGGCGTCATATAGGATCTTCTCCGCCTGGGCGCTGACGCTGTCCATTTGCTCATGCCTGATAGGTTCCGGCCTCGGCACATGGATGGTTGACGGCGAGGGGCTTGAAACGGCAGGAGCTGTTTCCTCCTCCATCATGCTGGCAGGATCGAACGCTTTTTTCTCAGGAAGGACCATGCCGCTCCAAAGGGCGATTTTTTCTTCCACCTCGTCCTTGGGCATCGTGTACTTTTCCCTAGAAGACTCGATGACCTTGTCCGCGTGGCCTTCGGTTTCGCCCAAGAAAACGGGCGGTAAAACCGTCGCGGAAAAAGCGTCCCCGGCGATCCCGTCGATCATAAGTTTCAGATAGATGTTGTACTTGGGAAGATTGACTATGTCGTTCTGCATAAAGACCGGCTCGAATTCCTTTTCCAAAAATTCCGCGTCCGTCGCTCCCACGCGGAAAGAGATGATAGTTCCGGCGTTTCCGAAAATCGCGTTGCGCACCTCCTCGTCTATCTGCTCCACGTATTGGTTGGCCAAAATGAGGTTCAAATGGTACTTCCTGGCCTCCGAAAGGATATTGGCGAAAGAAAGCGTCGCGAAATTCTGGAACTCGTCGACGTACAGATAAAAATCCTTCCTTTCCTCCTCCGGCATATCGACGCGTCCCATCGCGGCGAGTTGGATCTTGGTGATCATCATCGCTCCCAAAAGGGCACTGGCGTCTTCTCCGATCCTACCTTTGGAAAGGTTGAGGATCAGAATCTTCCTTTCATCCATGGCCTTCCTCACGTCGAAAGTCGACGTCGTCTGGCCGACGATGTTCCTGATCAGTGAAGTCGAAAGGAATTGCCCGACCTTGTTCTGGATAGGAGAAACGACTTCCTGCAAAACCCTCTCGTTCCATTTCGTGAACTCCTCCATCCAAAACATTTTCACGACCGGATCCGTCACCTTGTCGACGACCTTCAGCCTGTACTTCTTGTCTACCAGGATCCTGGTCACTCCCAAGAGAGTGCTTCCCGGATATTCCAAAAGCGCCAAAATGGCGTTACGAAGGATATATTCCAAACGGGGTCCCCAGGAATCGGCCCAGATCTTTTTAAACACCCCGATGAGGCCGGAGGCTATAAGGTGCCTGTATTCCGGATCCACCTTTTCCATGACGTTGAAAGCAATCGGGTATTTCTGGTCGGCAGGATTGACGTATATCACGTCCTTGATGCGGTCTTCCGGGATCGCCTTAATCAGCTTCTCAGCAGTATCGCCGTGCGGATCTATGAAGCAGACTCCGTGGCCGTTGCGTATATCCTGGACTGCCATGTTCTCCAGAAGGTTCGTCTTTCCCATACCGGTCTTCCCGATGACATACATATGCCTTCGGCGGTCGTCCGTCTTTATGCCGAAAACCCTTTCCTGGTTGCGGAAATTAGTCTTGGCGAAAAATGTGATTTCGTTTTTATCCATGATAACTAGCGTTGTAGTTAATATTTTAAACTTACTCTATCGGCAAATTGCCTGGCGCTCCGCCACGTTTCGAATCCACCCTGGCCAAAGTAGGAGCGACCACCGACATGTCGGGCAGATGGAAAACGGTGGCCAATTCTTCCGTACTCATAGTGAAGAGCACTCCGTCCATATTCCTTCTCCTGTATCTGGAAAGGATCTTTCTCTGCCTATATCTCAGGCGCGACTTTTTGAAAACGAAGTTGGCGAACGTCTTCGAAGCGCTTTGGGGCTTCAGGCTGTTCAAGCTGTCGTCATTGAACTGCTTTATGCCTCCTATGAAAGCTGAAACGTTGGATTTGTCGAAATTTTCCCTGCGCCCGACCAACACAAATCTCATCTTGGTCCTGAACTGAAGCTTGCTGAGATTCTGTTCCACGGCTTTCAAGACGTCCTTTTCTCCCGGTGAAAGCCGGAACTCCAAAGGTTGCTCATCCTTCTTATCGCTTTTGGCGAACTCCACCGGGCTGGACAAGGCTGTCCAGAGGCTGGTGACCACGTCCGTCACGTCGCCCCAAAGGTTTTCCAAAACGCTTTCCACCTTGGCTTCCTTGCCTTTCAGCTTGTCCACCGTCTTCTTCCCCTCTTTCGAACCCCATGACGGGGAGTGCGGGGAAATGACGGTTTGGAGCCAAATCTTTTGGCCGGGAGGAAGTTTTGCCATCGTCTCGATGAGTCCGGAAAGCGGGTCTATCATTTTTCCGGTCACGCTTTCCTCGAAATTCTGATAAGTCCTGATCGGATAGGCGTCGTCCCTTTGGAACTCGAAATCCGTTCCCCAGAGGTCCCATTTTTCATTGGGGGTGACTATCGGCACGTCGTTCACGTAATCGGGAACCTCGGTTATCACGCAATCCGGATATTGGGCATAAAGGTGGGCTTCCACCAAATTGCGGAAATTTCTCGGCGTCCTGATGTAAAGATGGATCTCCCCGCCGTCGCTCACCAATTCCAAGGAAAATTTCGCGGGTATCTGTCCGTCCAAAAATTCTTCCAGGACATTGAAACCTTTTTCCGCTCCCTGCATACCGAAATACAAAGCCTCCATCGGTTTGGGACTTTTTTCGATATCTTTAGGCGGGATGATTTCCAAAAGGACATAATCGATAGCGCCCGCGAACGCCCCGTTGATATGGTCCATCCAGAAATGCTTGAAGAAAATATATAAAGGTATCGGTAGGATCCAATACCACGTATCCGAGAAAACATTTCCGATTGTTCCCAGCGAGACCAGGGTCTCGCTGACGGCCTGTGCGATTATCTCCATTTATTTTTGTTTTTTAAAAAAGAAAAAATGAATGACTTCCGTTATTTCTTCATCGAGTAAGTCCCTTCTTTGGTCTTTTTGAAATAGTTGTTCAGATTGATGATGACGGTTGATTTCTTGACCTGCCTGACCTTCAAAACCTCCTTTATGATTTCCTCTCTGGTCATGGCCTCGGCATGCTTTTTCAATATGTCTTCCAAAACGTCCTTGACCGTCCCTTTCTCATATCCCCATTCGGCCAACGCGTATATTCCCCTTCCTACCAGGACGAATTTCTTGTCCTTGATAAGTTCGTTGTGCACTGTCTGCGGATGGGTCTTTTTCTTGTTGAGTCCGCTCTTATCTATTTCGCTTGCTATATCTTTGAAATGCATCGGCTCCCCATTCTCCTTGAGCACCAAGTACGCCTTGTCCCTGGTCCCCTTAGGATTCACTTCTTTCCATTTGGACAATCCCCATTTTCCGAAAGTATTCCTCTTTATCTCCGTCGAAACGGCCAGGTAATTGAACAGCATGCCTTTGTCGATATTCTTTCCGATTTCCGTTTTTGAAAATTCTTCGAAAAGGGATTTCTCCGTCAATGGAGAATTCTTCTTTTTCAATATCTCAACCACTTCGTTTTTCACATTCTTCCATCCGGCCTCATCAAAGCCCGGCATCCTGAACGATTTCTCAGTGATGTTCCTTATTTCGAATTCCTCCACTTCATTGAGGCATTCCAAGAAAAACCTAGCCGCACCCTTCTGCTTCCTGTCTGCATTTCCCAAGGCGCTGAGAAGTTTTTCTTCCTCCATTATACCATCATTGGAAGACAAAGTAAACATGATTTTTTCGCGCACCTCCGACAAAACGGACGACTGTGACCTCGCTTTGACTTTCTTGCAAACTTCCCTGATCACCTGCCTGACCCTCTCGCGGGTGATGCCGAATTTCCTGCCTATCTCCTCAAGAGTGGCGACGCCGGTACCGTCGATACCGTAACGGCTCCAGATGATTTCCTGGGATCTTTGGGGCAAATTCGAAATGATATTCTCAAGGGCTCCGATGAAGGACACTCCCTTGCTGTTTTTTTCATTATTGGCGGATTTGCTCATCTTTTTATAATAAAATTTACGAATTTATGGCTTCACAATATACTACCACATATATTTTTTTTGTCAATAGTCTACCGGGAGACACAAAAACCGGGGCCTGTTTTCCAACGCCCCGGTCCGCTTGCTTGTTTTTTCCAGTTTTCCCCGTCCCCAAAAAATCTCCCTTGCCACATCCCCAAAAAACTCCGCCGGCTTCCTATTTTCTAATTTCCATCCCGTGCTCCTTCTCCAATCCCTCCATAATTTTCGCCATGGCCTCGTCGATTTCCGGGCTCCTAAGAGTCCTGTCCTCGGCTCCGAGCATGACATGGAACGCGAAGCTCGTGGAGCCGTCAGCGAAATCGAAGATATCGAAAAGATCCACATCCAAAACCAAATTCCCGCCCAAATCCTGGATGGCTTGCAATACGTCGTCCACGCGCATGGAATTTTGCGAAACCAATGAAATATCCCTGGTGACAGTCGGGTACTTTCGAAGTGGCTTATATTCCATTTCCGCATCGGAAACCTCTCCGAGATTTTTCACATCGAACTCGAAAGCTACCACTCTTGTGTGGACATCGAAGTTCGCCAGAACCAACGGATTTATTTCTCCGAAAAATCCCAGTCTCTTTCCTGATCCTTCCAATTTTATTTCAGCGGTTCTTCCCTCATGCCAAAGCGTCAGCAAACTATCCTGTGGTTGCGGCTCAAAAGTGTCATAATAATAATCGGAAATCCCGATATTTCTCAGGACGTTATCCAGATAACCCTTGGCTTCAAAAAATTCGGCCGCCCTGCCCTTCTCACTCTTCATATCGAAAACCATGACCCCGGAAAGCATGTTTTTTTCCTCCGGAAGGATGTCGCCGTTTCTCCAATAAACCCTTCCCATTTCGAATATGGAAAATTCCCTGAAGTTTTTGAGGTTTTCGCGCACGTTTTTCAAAAGCCCCGGGAAGAGGCTCACCCGCATCAAATTCTGATCGGCATTCAAAGAATTCTCCAACTCCACATGCTTGATGGCGGCAAGCTCGGCGATTCCAGCGTCTTTCTGACCATAGAAGGAATAATTGTAAACCTCGGAAAAACCTTCGGAGACCAATATGTTCTTAAGCTTCCTTTCAAAAAATCTCGCTTCGTTGATGACCGGGGATTGCACCGGCGCAAGAGGCGGAACGGCTTTTATCTTTTCATATCCGTATATCCTTCCGATTTCCTCGATAAGATCCTCCTGGGTCTCAAGGTCCAGTCTGAAAGTCGGAATCTCGACCGTGATACTCTTTCCACTTCCTTTGACTTTCATTCCGAGCAAGGAAAGGATCTCTTTGCTTCTTTTGACCGGTACGTCTTCACCTAAAAGCCTGCCCACGTAATCCAAATCCAATTTAACCGACCA
>Ga0209318_1000562_pt1 | contig 35542 bp, 38 predicted proteins | sample RifGroE1_FD_183999 | JGI IMG/M metagenome (GOLD analysis project Ga0209318, IMG submission 183999) | Groundwater microbial communities from Rifle, Colorado, USA - Groundwater E1 (SPAdes) (version 2) | ecosystem: Environmental > Aquatic > Deep subsurface > Groundwater | place: Rifle, Colorado... | reverse complement strand
TCTTAAATATCAATACGCAAGCTCGCCGACGGATATTAAATTCACCAATCCGGTTTTTGGCAGTGAATCAGATTTCAAATCAGCATGTAACTCGCAGAAAACAGCAGTTCAAACACAAATTATCCTTAATGCTAACCAGACAATTCATGATTTCAGAATTAGAGCAACTCAGGCTACCTTTAGTCTTAGTGGCACTGTTACTGATCAGAAAACCGGCGCTGCAATTTCCGGTGCTACAGTTTCTCTTCGAGGTTATTCTGTTGCAACCGATAACAGTGGTCGCTATCAAATAACTGTGCCGTTTCTTTCAAATAACAGTTCTTATGCCGTTTCTATGACAAAAGGTGACTATAACAGCGGGAGTAAAACTATAACTGATACCTGTGGTAATAGTAATACGGCTAGTTTAAGTTTGTCGCCTGTAGCTACAGACGACGGAGATACTAGCGGAGGCGACACGGGGGGTGGCGATACTAGTGATGGTGATACGAACAACAGTGATACGAACGATGGAGACACAAGTGATGGTGATACGAACGGCAGTGATACGAACGACGGAGACACAAGTGATGGTGATACGAACGGCAGTGATACGAACGACGGAGACACGGGAAGTGGTGATACTAGCGGAGGATCAACTGAAGACACAGGGACTGGTTCAATTACTAGTAAAACCGGCAATACTACAACTCCTAGTAAAGCTACAACCACGACAAAGACTCCAAAAACCGGAACGGTTAGTTCTATACCGACGACGACAAAAAACCAGACAATAACGGGTAATAAACTTGATACAACAGGCGACACTACTACCACTTTTGATACTCCGACTACAGAAACCAAAAAGAGCCTTTTGCAGCAGATATCGCTTTGGAGCATGATTACCATGGGTATATTAGTGATAGCTTTTTTAATTTACCGCTATCGAGGGGTTTTTACTTTTAAATCAAACGCGGAAACGATATCAGAGATCCCTTCTGATTTACCAGCGAAACCAATTGTGCAAATACCAGAGCAAGCTTCTGTTAACGCTCCGCCACCACAAGTCCCAATCAATCAAACGCCCGTGCCACCGGTCGTAGAAGTAAATAACGGGCCTGCCAATCTTAGTATAAAGGAGATGCAGCTTAATCGTCCAAGGACAAATGAAGATGTTTCCGATATGGACATTGGTTAAATTACTTGCGAAAGGATTGTTTTTATGGAAGTATTAAAATACTAATTTATAAAAGGAGATGACATGAAAATTGCAATTAATGGCTTTGGACGAATCGGTCGTACTTTTTTTCGAGCTGCCTACGATGCTAAGCTGGATATTGTCGCAATAAATGATTTAGGTGATGTCGCAACTTTAGGTCATTTACTTAAATATGATTCAACCTACGGTGAATTTCCCGGCCAAGTTGATATTGAAGACGGCTATATAACCGTCGATGGCAAAATGATTAAATTCCTATCCGAAGAAGACCCGGAAAAATTACCTTGGAGAGATTTAGATATTGATGTGGTTATCGAATCTACAGGTGCCTTTACGGAAAAAAGTAAGGCCAGAAAACATATCCGGGCCGGAGCAAAACATGTTATTATTTCGGCACCATCAAAAGGTGAAGATCCAATAAAAACATTTGTTTTAGGTGTTAACGAAGAAAAATTCAATCTTGAAGAAGATGATGTTTGTTCGATGGCGTCTTGTACAACAAATGCTTTGACACCGATGGCTAAAGTTTTGAATGATAACTTTGGAATCGAAAAAGCTATGATGAGCACCATTCACTCATATACAATGGATCAGGTTTTGCAAGACAGTCCGCATAAAGACTTGCGTCGAGCTCGTGCGGCTTCGCAATCGATTATTCCGACCACCACTGGTGCAACAAAAGCAACGGCCGAAGTGATTCCAGAGCTTAAAGACAAAATGGCAGGAGTTTCATTCCGAGTGCCAACATCGACTGTCTCTTTGGTTGATTTTGTTGCCGTTTTAAAAAAAGAAACTACTGAACAAAAAGTAAATCAGGCATTTATTGATGCAGCCAACGACCCGAAATTTGCCGGCGCTCTATCTGTTTGCAATGAGCCGCTAGTTTCAGTTGATTTCAGAGGGAACCCTAATGCTTCGATCATTGATCTCCTTTCGACACAAGTTGTTGGCGGAAACCTTGTAAAAGTGTTGGCTTGGTATGATAATGAGCTTGGCTATTCTTACAGACTAGCAGAGTTTTGTCGCTTCATAGAAAAACTTATAACTCAAGAAAAATAGAGAAAGGTAATAAAAGATGGCAAATAGATTTGCGCGGATTTTCAAGGAGAAATATGAAAAATAATCGCTGGATTTTAGGCTTGATTGTTGTAATCGTCACTATTGCTGCGTTGGGAATTTGGGGTTTTAAAACTAATAATAATAATCCAACAGCAGCCGGTCCACAAACAGTCGGAAGCGTTGATCTTGATAATCAGCCATATTACGATGACAACGCCAATGTTATGGAGTTTTATCAGGATAATTGCAGTTGGTGTATTAAAGAACAAGCTGTTCTAAAAGAGCTCGGTGATCAAGGGTATCGCGTTAAGGCAATGAATGTCGGTTCGAATCATCCGGAAAATCAAGGCTGGTGGAAAGAGTTTAATGTTTCCGGTACACCTAGTTTTATTGCTAAAAACGGTGATCGTTTGGAGGGCTTCCAAACTGCCGAAAAGCTTAAATCGTTTTTAGATTCTCACAAATAAATAATATTGTTGAATTTTGAAAAATAAGGAGAGGTTTTGAAAAAAAGTACCCAATTTATTTCTGCTTCTGTGGTAGCTTTGTTTGGCGTTGTTTTAATGTCGATCAAAAGTATTAGTGCATCTGCCGATACGCTAAATCCGTTCAGCTCAAAATTTTCCATAATCGTTATCATTGGACTTATTTTAATGGCAGCTGCAGCGATATGGTTCTACCGACTTTCAACCAAAGATTAAACAAAAAGACTCATGAAAGGTTTTAATGGAAATAGAAATCAACGGTAAAAATTTTACCGTAAATCCACATCAATCAATTGTAGAGAATAAAAAAGGTAAACCTTATAAAGATATGAGTGATTTGGCGATTACTCGCGATGAAGAAAAATGTATTGGTTGTGGAATCTGTAGAACGGCTTGTTTAGAAAATAACGGCCTAGGAATTCCGGTGCAAACGGAAGTTGAAGGGTGCTTATATTTTAGGCCTGATGGCAAGATGGATTTTAAAGATTCTAAATGTACTCGCTGTGGTCAATGTATCCTAGCTTGTCCAACTGGTTGCTTGGCGGAAAAAGAAGATATTGAGCCAGTCAAATCAGCTATTTCTGACGAAAGTAAAATTGTGATTGCGCAAATTGCGCCGTCTCTACGTGTTTCTTTGGGTGATTCCTTCGGTAAGGAACCGGATGAAATTCTTGAAGGTCAAATGATTTCTGCTCTAAAAAAACTTGGTTTTAAATATGTTTTCGACGTTAATCTAGGTGCAGATTTTACCACCTACGAAGAGGCATATGATCTCAAAGAAAGAATAGAAAATAACAAAACGCCGATGTTTACGTCGTGCTGTCCTTCGCGCGTTAAGTTTATTGAAGATTTCCACCCAGAATTAATGGAGAGTTTAACAACAGTGCGATCACCTCAAGAATGTTTAGCTGTTGTGACTAAAACTTATTTTGCGCAAAAACTAAATCTTGATCCGAAAAATATTGTAGTTGTTTCCATTATGCCTTGTATTGCGAAAAAATTCGAAAGTCGAAGAAGTGGTGAGGATGCGTCGGGTCAATGGGATGTTGATTTCGTTTTGACCACTCGGGAATTTATCAAAATGGTAAAGGCGGCTAATATTGATTTGCCTAATTTAGAGTCCGAAAAATTTGATGCTCCATTGGGTGAAGCCTCCGGCGCCGGAGCGATTTATGGTGCTTCTGGTGGTGTAATGGAATCGGCCGTCAGAACTTTAGCGTCATTATATAATCAGGACTTGGACAAGATCGAATATGAAGAATTTCGTGGCATGGAAGGCATTAAAAAGGCGACCCTGAATATAGATGGTAAACAAATTAAGATTGCCGTCACGGCCGGTTTAAAAAACGCTGAAAAAATAATCGAAGAGATAGAAAATGGCGAAGTTTACCATTATATTGAAGTGATGGCGTGTCCTGGCGGCTGCGTTGGAGGTGGAGGACAACCTAAACCTGCGACTAAAGAAACTATTAACAAAAGACGAGAAGCCTTATATAAAATTGATGCTGGTAAAATAATTCGTAAAGCGCATGAGAATCCAATTATTAAAGAAGTTTACGATAATTTATTCAAATGCCCTGGCGGAGAAATAGCTAAAAAGTATCTACATGTTGATTATGATAAAACGCCAACAAGAGAATGTGAAATATCAAATGACGCTAAATGAGATAAAAGAAATATTAGAAAATAATCCAGTTGCCTTATCGACTGTCACTGAAGAAAATAAACCAAATGTAATTGCAGTCGCTTTCGTTAAGATTGTACAAAATCAGATTTTGATTACCGATAATTACATGAATGAAACTTTACAAAACATTAAGGCAAATAACAATGTATGCTTAGTGGTTTGGAACAAAGATTGGCAAGGGTATAAAATCGTCGGCGCAGCATCTTATTATAATAATGGTGAATGGCTAGACTATGTGAAGAAAATGTCAGAAAACAAAGGCCTTCCAGCCAAAGGCGCAATTCTCACAGATATAGAAAAAATAGTTAAGCTCGGATAGTTAAAGGAGATAAAATGGATAGACTCAAAAATAAAGTGGCAATCGTAACTGGCGCTGGTCAAGGGATTGGTCGCGGAATTGCGTTGCGGCTTGCAGAGGAAAGTTGTTTTGTCGTCGTCAGTGATATTGATGAAGCGAACGCTCAAAAAGTGGCCGATGAAATTAAACAATCTGGCAAAAAATCAATTGCTATTAAATGTGATGTTTCAAAAAAAATGGAAGTTGACAATTTAATTGATAAGACGGTTGAGAATTTTGGAGCTTTGGATATATTGGTTAATAATGCAGGTATTTTTCCTTACAAGCCATTTCTAGAAATGGCAGAAGAAGATTGGGATAAAGTTTTAAGCGTTAATTTAAAAAGTGTTTTTCTTTCTTCCCAAGCGGCGGCCAAAATCATGAAGGAAGGTTCTAAAATTGTTGATATCTCTTCAATTGCTTCTCTTGTTGCATTTCCTCAGCTCGCACATTATTGTGCTTCTAAAGGTGGAATGAACGGCTTTGTCCGAGCTTTGGCTGTCGAATTGGCCCCAAAAAAAATCAATGTAAATGCGATTGCCCCAGGTGCAATTAATACTCCTGGAGCCGGCCAAAGTTCCGACGAGGGAATTAAAAAGCAAACAATTTCAATGATACCACTCGGAAGAATTGGCGAGCCGGAAGATATTGCTAATGCTGTTTTATTTTTAGCGTCCGACGAAGCTAGTTATATCACAGGCCAAATATTAACTGTAGATGGTGGCTGGACGATAAAATAGAATTAAAATTAAAATTCTAATTCGCGGAAAATTCCGCTGAAATTATGGAAAAATAAAATTGTTTCAAAAATTCGAATGTAGGAGCAGAAAATATGAAAAAAATACATGAAGTTGAAATTCAAAACAAAAATATTTTAATTCGCATCGACACTGACGTACCGATTGAGAATGGTAAAGTCAAAAATGATCGTCGGCTGAGAGCGAGCTTAAAGACATTAAAATATCTTTTAGAAAATAATGCCAAAGTGACAATTATTGGTCATATTGGTAGGCCTGATGGCGAAGACCCAGAGCTTAAGATACGTCCAGTTGAGGATAAATTAATAGAATTATTAGGCACTCATCAAAATTGGCAAATTTTAGAAAACTTGCGATTTAATAAAGGGGAAGAAGAAAATGATCCTGATTTTGCTAGACAATTAGCAGTCGGTCAAGATCTTTTTGTTCAAGATGCTTTCGCCACGTGTCACAGGTCGCATGCATCAACGGTCGGTATTGCTAAATTACTGCCTTCTTTTGCTGGTTTTTCGGTCCAGCATGAAATAGAGAATTTAGAAAAAATTAGCAAAGACAAAGAAAAGCCTTTCACTGTTATTTTAGGTGGTGCGAAGATAGCTGACAAATTACCTGTTCTTAAAAATTTAACAAGCCGCACCCAGAACTTTTTAATCGGCGGCGCTATTGGCTCAACTTTTCTAGCAGCTCGTCGCCATCATCTTGGTGAATCTTTGGTTGAGGAGGAGGCATTTCGAGATGCTAATATCGTCTGGCAATCTATTACTGATGAACCGGATCGAAATATTTTCTTACCGATTGATTTGGTTATTTCTCACTCAATTAAAAAAGCAGAAGGTGTTCGTGTTATAAAAACATCAGAAACCTTGGATCCTGAAACAATGAAAGAATATGCGATTGATGATATTGGCCCTAAGACCGTTGAAGAGTATAAAAAAGTAATCGCTAAAAGCAAAGTCATTTTCTGGAATGGAAATATGGGAATCACTGAGGTTCCGGCTTTTGCTGATGGCAGTAAGCAGATCGCTGAAGCAGTCGCTGGCTCCGAGGCTTTTTCTGTTATTGGTGGTGGTGACACGGTTGGTTTTATTGAAAATATCGGCCTTGCAGACAAAGTCTCTTTTTGTTCAACCGGCGGCGGCGCCACCTTGGAATACATTTCTGGTAAGGATTTGCCTGGATTAAAAGCACTAGAATAAATTTAAATATTTAACAAAGGAAATCATGGGAATCGATAATCCAGAACTTGGGCCGCCTCAGGTTAATAGTCTAACATTTGAATCGTTTTGGGAAAAACACCAAGAAGATGTACATCAAAAGCTAGATTCAATCTTAAAGACTTGGATGTTTGATCGAAAAGCAAAAATGACACTGGGAAGTCCGGCTGAGGCATCGGCGGAAACTTTAAAAGCAATGGCAGTACAGGAAATGCTCGATAAAGAAAAAACTTTTGCTTTGCGTGTTTACGATACAGTGCATCAGGCAGTTGAGGAAAATGGGAAAGCGATTGCTCTCTTTGATGTTGATTTCACCTTGGCAGAAACAGATGACGATGAATATAGAGTTAGGCCAATTTGTCCCAAACTATTTTCTGAAGTTTTAGATCCATTAAAACAAGAAGGGAAGTTAGATATTGGACTGATCACAACAAAAAGCGTTGAAAAAACTTTGGGTTATCTTCAACATCCTAATCAACTTGGATCAATTGCAGGTCAGGTCAATCCCGATTTGGTTTATTCATCTCTAGGCTTGATGCGTGATGAAATAAAGAAAAAATATTCGCATGGCATCCCACTGGAAGCTTTGGAAGAAAAATATTGTCAAGCTGAGGGACCGATTGATTCTCGCTGTCTGGAAAATTGCCAAGCCGAAATCTTTTTTAATGATGATTATGAGAAACCGGCACTACTTCAAGAAGTAAAACAGGAAAATCCAGATACGGCAATTGTTGCTGTCGACGATGTCATTTATCCGCAATTACTCAATCGTGAAAAAGGTTTTTACGGTGTTCCTGTTCAAGATTGTAAATTTACGATCGCAAATTATTTATAAATAGTTCTAAAAATAGTGATTATTAACCTTGTCATCGCCTCGTTTTTCTGATACAATTAAACAGCTAAATTTAACTCATTAATAAAAAAGGAAAATTTTTTATGTTAAATGTTATAAAAGAAAACCTACCAAAATCCAAAATTAAATTAAGTGTAACCTTACCGCCGGAAATAATGCGCGGTTATTTTGCAAAGGTTTATGAAAAATTGGCGCCCTCGGTAAACATCAAGGGTTTTCGTCCTGGAAAAGCGCCAAAGCATTTAACAATTATGGAAATTGGCGAAAATCGTTTTAATTCGGAAATAATTGATATGGCCCTTTCTGAAAGTTATGGCCAAGTTTTAAAGCAAGAAAAGCTTATTCCAGTCGCTCCGCCAAAAGTTGAAATTAAAAAGATGGTTGATCTAACTGCTGACAATGCTGAAATTATTTATGAGGCAGAACTCGATGTTTTGCCTGAAGTGAAGCTGGGCGATTACAAAAAAATTAAAATTAAAAAAGCCGAAGAATCAAAATTAAAAGTAACCAAAGACGAACTTGACCAAGTTTTTTCTCATTTACAGCGCCAGCATGCCGAATTCAAAGGTGTTGAACGAGCCGCCAAAGAAGGTGATCGTGTTGAAATGGATTTTGAAGGCACAGAACGTAGTGTAGTTTTAGAAAACTTGACCAGTAAAAATTACCCAGTTGTTTTAGGAAGCAAGGTTTTAATTCCGGAATTCGAAAAAAAAGTTGAGGGCATGAAAGCTGGAGATGAAAAGGAATTTGATATCGAGTTGGGAAAAGGATCGTCTCCGGAAAATATCAGTTTAAAGAAAAAAGTACACTTTAAAGTCAAAATGAACTTAGTTCAAGAAGTAATCTTGCCAAAGCTTGATGACGAGTTGGCGACAAAGTTTGGTCAAAAAAACCTTGATGATTTAAAAAAAGTTGTTGAAGCCGATGTGCTGAACCAAAAAAAGCGAGCTGAAAGACAAAACAAAGAAAACGAAGTGATTGAAGCATTGCTTAAGATCACGGAAGTTGAAGTGCCGGATAGCCTGGTTGAGCAGGAAACACAAAGAATGGTTGATCAACTTAAGACAAGGACTGAAGGTATGGGCTTACCATTTGATAAATACTTAGAAAGTATGGGTAAGTCCGAAGAAGATCTTAAAAAAGATATGTCCGAGCAGGCCGCTAAAACAGTTAAGGTTGGTTTGACCTTAGGCGAAATCGGCAAGCAAGAAAAAATCGATTTAAGCAAAGAAGACTCTGGCTTAAAAGTAATCGAAAAATTGGTTGATTACGCGACAAAATAGCGAAAATAAAAGTAGAAAGTTAAAATGAATAAAAATCAAGAAATAAGATCACAATATTTAATTCCAACTGTTTTAGAAAAAAGCCAATTCGGCGAGCGGGCCTATGACATTTATTCTCGTCTTTTAAAGGATCGAATAATCTTTTTAGGCGGTCCGATTGACGATCAGGTTGCCAATCTGATCATGGCTCAATTGTTGTTTTTAGATTCAGAAGATCCGAAAAAAGACATTTCAATTTACATTAATTCACCAGGCGGCGTTGTCACTGCAGGTATGGCAATCTATGACACGATTCAATATGTCCAAGCCGATGTGGCAACTATCTGCATTGGTCAAGCCGCTTCCGCCGCCGCCGTTCTTTTAGCCGCCGGAGCCAAAGGTAAAAGATTTGCCTTGCCAAACTCAAGAATTATGATTCATCAAGTGATGGGCGGAGCGGAAGGTCAGGCAACAGATATAGAAATTCAAACTAAAGAAATACTTCGTATCAAAAAAGCGATCAACGAGGTTTTGGCCAAGCATACCGGCCAGCCTGTGGAAAAAATCGAAAAAGATTCGGACCGTGACTTTTTTATGTCGGCTCCGGATGCACTTAAATATGGTTTAATAGATAAAGTTATTAAGAAATAGTCCTCAAAAAAGCGTACAATAAAGGAGAGGGATTTATTGAAATATTTTAGTTTACTTCAAAAAATATTTTTGCTTTCAGTTATTATTTTAGTTTTAATAATCGCTTTGTTTTGTACTCAAAAAAACGCAAAAGCTCAAAGCCAAACTGGTAATGGCATAACTTTAGTTACGACTGTCGACAAAACAAAAGCAAACAGTGGCAGCGTACTGACGTTCACTATCAATTACACGATCGGCGCTAACGATGTTAAAAATGTGAAGATAGAAGATTCTATTCCCGAAGGCGTTTTTTATATAAATGGTTCTGCAACACTCAACGGAAATGTATTGACAGACTCGGATGATTTGGATAACTATAATTTTATTCAGAATAAAGCGACGTGGATTTTGGAAAATCAGACTGCCAATGGCAAAGGCAAAGTTAGTTTTCAAGCAAAAGTGCCGGTTAATCTGTTTACTTATGGTGTTGCTGGTCAGGGGGGTGACGATACTTTTGTCATCCAGTCCGCGCTTAACGATGCAGTGTCTAAAGGACTGGTTCTATACATTCCACCTTCTGCAAGTCCTTATATGGTGAAACCAATCACCATCCCCGCAAACTCAAATCTTCTTCTTGGCTCAGGCACAGTGATTCAAGCGGCGAACGATTATGGCAAAGCTGATCGAGTAATCAGTATTAGAGACACCCAAAATGTCACCATCATGGGCTATGGCGCAAAAATCCAGATGCCAAAAGCTGAATATCTCGTTGGCACTGGGCGCCATGGCGTTGGTATTTATGGTTCGAACAATATTAATATTTATGGTTTAGCTTCAAATAGCGCTGGAGGGGATGGATTTTATATTGGGGAAACTTCCAAGCAAAATTACAGTGGTAATATAAATTTAATCGATTGTTTGGCTGATAATAATCTAAGACAAGGGCTAAGTGTCATTTCTGTCAAAAATCTATTGGTAAAACGTTGTCATTTTACAAACACCAATGGGGCAGCTCCTCAGTCAGGAATTGATATGGAACCCAATTATGCACACGACCAGCTAACCAATATAAATATTGAAGATAGTTTTACTTCTAATAATTTAGGACTTGGGGTTATTGTTTCCACCCATGCCTTAGACGAGACCAGCATTCCGGTCAGCATTAAGGTTATTCGTCATACAGATACTTATTCAGGCTTAACTAGTTATGAAGGGTATTCAGGCAATGGTGTAGGTGGAACAATAGAATTTAACGATTGTAAAAGTTTCAACGCAGGGTATCACGGCGCATTCGCAAGTGTTTGGCGTGTGACCGGTCCAATGTTGATATTTAACAATTTAATTATCGATAACCCAAATCAAACGTCGAAGACAATTGATCATGCTGCAGTTTATGTTGCTAACTCTACGAGTACAGGTGCAGCCGCCTTGGGGAATGTTACTTTTATAAATACAAAAATTACAGGTAGTCCTGATAAATTGTGGAATTATTTTTCGATTAGAGATCTTTCAAATAGTGGGATTAGTAATTTGAAATATGTTCCAGGAACATCCAGCGGTGCAAAAAATCATCCCTATGGATTGTTGAATGGTGTGAATGTTACCTCAGTTGATCTTTAATATATCAATATTAAAAACTTACGCTATCGATTATCATTCAAGATTTACTCTGGCTTGCATCTATTGATAAATTTATTAAAAAGTGATAAATTGATGAGGTATCTGCCGCAAACGATTTTGTGATGAGGTGTTTATCGTGGCAAAAAAAGACCCGTCTGAAGAAAGAAAACGAAGATCAGAGCGGAAAGGCCAATTAGGCCATCAGATGGAAGATCGGGTCCCGGGTGTCGTTCGAAAGGCGATAACTGAACAAAGGATCGATCTTCTGCGCATTATTCGTCATCGAAAGGGTAGTCCAGAACACAAGGCTGGTTTTGATTACACTATCTTTAGATTACTTAATGGCCAAGAGCAGAAATTGTCTTTTGGCATTACGATTTCTAAGGAGAACCTAATCAGGATCCAATGGTGTCACCCTGACACTATACAGTTCTTCTTCTCTGTGAAGTGCTCAGATATCTGGATAGAAAAGAAGATTATTTCGCTGACCACCCGGAACTGGTATTCCAGGTTCTGGGAACCTGTTATATCTGTTAACGACACGGAGACCGAACCAGCTCAAGTATCAATGTGGTTACTACCATCAGTTGTCTCATAACCCTGGGTCTTCCCCGGGTTTTTTAAAATTCAGGCTGCTCTTTCGTATTTTTTGACGTTTTGAGACCGTCTTTTTAATACTTTTTATTACCGGGGTGTTGACAAATATTCTAAGATATATTAAGATCTAATTGATCTTAAAAAAGATCCGGAAGGAGTTCTTTGCAGGACTTACTTTTTTAACAAGTTTGAGAAATCGAGGATAGATACCGGAAGTTCCGCGTATTGGGAACTTTTTTGTTTGTTCTTGATTTGACCTTTGACATAACTGATATCATCAATATCAAGTATTGATATCGGTGCCATAAACCGTCGGTCGCGGAAACTTACCAAGTAATTCCGAATTTGACGCTATGGTTTGAATAGATCATAAAATACACCACCAATAATGTCATTGTAACATTAAGTATTTTTGTGGTTGCAAGACTTCTTTTTAGCATTATTTCGAAGTTAAAGAAAAATATGTAAGTCCATGATCTTCGGATCATGGCACCCCAGACTTTTTTCAAACTAAGCCACTCTGGTTACTTTGAAAAATGTCTCATTTTTGAGAGTTTGATCCTGGCTCAGGACGAACGCTGGCGGCGTGCCTAACACATGCAAGTCGTACGCTTGTAAAAGCGTGGCGAACGGGTGAGTAATAGCAAGGAACGTGCCTTTTTCCGGGAAATACCCAGCCGAAAGGTTGGCTAATGTCCCATAGTCTCGCAAGAGTAAAGCTCCGGCGGAAAAAGATCGGCCTTGTTCCTATCAGCTAGTTGGTAAGGTAACGGCTTACCAAGGCTATGACGGGTAGCTGGTCTGAGAGGATGATCAGCCACATGGGGACTGAGACACGGCCCTAACACCTACGGGTGGCAGCAGTTGGGAATATTGCACAATGGGCGACAGCCTGATGCAGCGACGCCGCGTGAAGGAAGAAGGCCTTCGGGTTGTAAACTTCTTTTTTAGGGGACGATTGTGACGGTACCCTAAGAATAAGGACCTGCTAACTACGTGCCAGCAGCAGCGGTAATACGTAGGGTCCAAGCGTTGTCCGGATTTATTGGGCGTAAAGAGTATGTAGGTGGCTTGGATAGTTGGATCTTAAATCCCCGGGCTCAACCCGGGTTCTGGATTCAATACTTCCTTGCTTTGAGGATATCAGGGGCAAGTGGAATTAGCGGAGTAGCAGTGAAATGCGTTGATCTCGCTAAGAACACCAATGGCGAAGGCAGCTTGCTAGGATATCACTGACACTGAGATACGAAAGCGTGGGGAGCGAACGGGATTAGATACCCCGGTAGTCCACGCCGTAAACGATGCAGACTAGCTATCAGAAGTATCGACCCTTCTTGTAGCGAAGCTAACGCGTTAAGTCTGCCGCCTGGGAAGTACGGTCGCAAGACTAAAACTCAAAGGAATTGACGGGGACTCGCACAAGCGGTGGAGCATGTGGTTTAATTCGACGGTAAGCGAAGAACCTTACCAGGACTTGACATCTCTAGGACCCGCCGGAAACGGTGGGGTGCCCGCAAGGGAACTAGATGACAGGTGCTGCACGGCTGTCGTCAGCTCGTGTCGTGAGATGTGGCCTTAAGTGGTCCAACGAGCGAAACCTATGTCCTGTGTTGATTTTTCACAGGAGACTGCCTCGGTTTACGGGGAGGAAGGCGTAGACGACGTCAAGTCAGCGTGGCTCTTACGTCCTGGGCTACACACGTGCTACAATGGCAGAAACAACGAGTTGCAAAACCGTAAGGTCAAGCTAATCTCTTAAATTCTGCCTCAGTACGGATTGAGGGCTGAAATTCGCCCTCATGAAGCTGGAATCGCTAGTAATCGTGGGTCAGCTACACCACGGTGAATACGTTCTCGAGTCTTGTACACACCGCCCGTCAAGTGAGCCGAGTCGGCGGGGCCCGAAGTTTGCGAATGCAGGCAACGGCCAAGTCGGTGAGGAGCACTAAGTCGTAACAAGGTATCCGTAGGGGAATCTGCGGATGGATCACCTCCTTTCTAGGGAGTAAACACCTAGTCTCAGAATTATCGCAAGATAACTTTGAGAATAGATGATCGATACTAGACGAGCCGAAAGGCGAATCAAGTTTCTTGCAACCATATAAAGTATTTAATATAAAATAAGCCTGCGTTTGAGTAGAAATATTCGAACTAGGCTTATTTTTGTATGAGAAAATATGGTTCGTGCCCGGTAATCCGGGTGCCCACCCAAAAGTTGTCAAACTTTTGAGGAATGTGCCGGGTATTCCCGGTGCACAAAAAGACTAAGTACTAATAAAAAAGACCCTTCGGTCTTTTTTGTGTATAATAAATTAGAAGAACGATTCGGAGGTGATATCGATGTTTGTCCTGGCTGCATGGATGATATTAGGTCTGGTTGGCGGCATATTTTGTCTCTGGGATGATGGTTGGAACATAGACTGGTTGGACGAAATGAGTCTGATGTATGGGTTTATTACGTGCGTTACTCTCGGGCCGATTTTACTCTTTGGAGTTTCCTTTCTCATCTGGTGGAGTTGCAAATACCGCCAGTTCGTCTTCCCTTACAACAGACATTAACTCTCTGACAATTTACGGCGGCGCCTGGGTTTTTCCCGGCGCTTTTTAAAAAACCGCTAACTTTTGGGGGAAGCGGTTTAATGAAATTGCTATGTTGTTGGGTAGCCTGGATCAAGTAGGCATTCCCAATCCAGCCAGCTTATTTTTCGGGCGGATTTTATATCCTCTTTCGCTCGCTGAATTGATTCCAGACACATCGTCCGGTAATCGTTGATCGAAACTGCGTCGACGTGATGAGCAAAAACGGGGACGCATATTTCCTTAAGTGATCCAACGACTTTCCCGTCATGGATTTCCACTACTCTAATGAACATGCCATGTCGATATGTCGGGTCGTTCGGATCAGTGAGACTGGCTTTGCTTTGTCCTAGGATGGCGATTTGATAGATACGATCATTGGTCATCAAATGCAGCTTGCGGTGATTTGACCTGTCCAGGTCGCCGTCGTCTTGTAATCTGGTGATCGAAATGTTCACTAAGTCCTGAAAAAGCGAGACAAGCTCCTTGGACGCGGACATTCTTCTGTGTTTCTTTCTTGCCCAAATCTTTTCCATTGATTCTCCCCTCGTCGTGCGAATCCTATGGCGTTATTGTACTTTGGTTTTTATGATAAATCAAGAGTTTACAAAGCCAAAAGGTTTTTGTGCCTGTCTTGACTTTTGCGTCAATTTGTTTTAAACTTAATTCGAAATTGCTTGTACCAGGGGGGATTGCTATGTCTCTTGCAGAAAAAGATTTAAGGAAGATTGTTTTTGCAATTGCGGATCAGGATACCAGTGATCGATTAACAGTAGTCTTTATGATCTGCTGTGCTAAGCAGAATTCATACGAAACACTCGACCAGAAGATTGGTAGGCTTCAGCTCAGCGATCGTAAAATCGCAAATATCAGAGACAATATCCATGGAGACCTTGATTGTTTGATTAATCTATCTCGACAATCTATGAAATCACTTGGTATCCATTGGTTGTTCGACGAGTATCATGTCGGATCATGTAACACAGACGAATACCGAGAAGCTCTCAAAAAATATTTCGAAGGCTATCTTACTTTCAAAAGAGACAGCGCCAAGTCCTAACCTGGCGCTTTTTATTTTTTTAAACTGATCAGCTTGACAAAGTTTTCCATATAAAATAAGCTAATAAAGCGCCGAAAAAACCCTGCCTAGCAGGCAGTTAACGGTGATTAACAAACAGGAGGAAAAAAGACCAAATCGGCCTTTTTTTGTTCGCTAAAAATTTGGGGGTAGAAAGGAGGGAATAGTTGGGCTATGCTACCCACACAGATTACAACATCATTTGTAGCGTGATCGAGGCTGAGATATTGCGACGATATCCGTTTGCAACGGCTCGAGAAAATTCCAGTGATGAGGTAAACCACATTCTTTGGGTTATCGACTCAATCCAAGGTTTGGATGATCAGCGCGAAATTAATCTTCGTGTTAGCTGGATCATCGCTAAAGCGCATCATTTACGTCTGCTCGATAAAAATGATAGAGAGCGACATGAAGAAAAAGCTTTAGTAAAAATGGATATAGAGCAGGCTTTCTAGCCAGCTATAGGGCTTATCGCTTTCTAGCCATAGAGCAGCTCTGTATCTTAAAAAAGAGACCCCCTTGCGGGTCTCTTTTTAATTTGTCCTAGAATTGTTATACTTATATTAAAGGAGTGGGAACCAATGATTACCTACTTTTCTTGGTGGTATTACGACGAACCGTTGTATCTATGGCGTTCGATTAAAATAATTACAAAGAAATTTTTATCTTCTTTTAGTATTGCCGTTTTGTTACGGACTCTTTTTGATCCGTGGAAAAAAGATGTTGTTTATTTAGAAAACGCTTCCCTTGATGCACGGTTTAAAGCCATGGTTGATAATCTTTTTTCTCGTTGCATTGGTTTTGTTGTCAGGATTTTTACTATTTTGATTGGTTTAGCTTTAACCACAATCGTTTTTGTCTTGCTGACAATTGGCTTTATTGTTTGGCTGCTGATGCCGGCAATTATTTTAGTTTTAATTATTTCTGGAATGAGGACGATACAAAATGGCGTTTGAATACTTCAACTCAGAACAAAGAAGAAATTATTTTATAAAAAAGGGTTTTTCTGATAACGTTTTTTACTTTGCCAGTTTTTTTAATCTGGTGATTATAATATTGGCAATCTTAATTTTTATTAAGCAAGATCTAACGAATATTGGTTATGGTGAAATATTGTTAGCCATCGCCCTTTCTTTGCAAAGTTATCTCTTAGCAAAGAAGTACACTATCTATCACCTAGACAAAAGTAACCCCGTAAATCGCTTTGATCTAGCTCTCATCGATTATTTCGAAATATTAATTAACGAGGCCAGAAAAGAAAATATTCAACAGATTGAACCAGAGTATGTTTTTCAGAAGGCTTCACTTTGTGACGAAGGTAAAATGATGATGATGCGTTTAGGTGTTTCGTATGAAACAAAGTCTAAAAATAGTCCGCAAAATTTTAAACCAGCTTTTTCGCCTCAATTAATTAATTTGATTTCATTAATTAAATCCGAAGTAATTGTTTTTGAAGATTTGATGTTACAAATTGTTGAAAGTTCAGAGCCAGTCAAAGAGTTTCTTAAAGATATTACGGTAAGCGAAAAAGAAATAAAGCCTTTACTTGATTGGTTAAGAAAGATGCACGAAAAACCGAAGCGGTCGTGGGAAGACGACACTTTGGTTGCCGGCGTGGGTGAAGATTGGTCTTTTGGTTATTCGCCAGTTTTGTCCAGATATTCTTATGATTTAAGCAAACATTTTCCCGACCCACATCTACATTTAGCGGTTTTTGGACATAGCGATATTATATCTGAAATGGAAACTGTTTTAAGCAAGCCTGGGAAGAATAATGTTTTATTGGTTGGCGAGCCAGGTGTGGGCAAAAAAACGATTGTAAACGCTTTGGCCTTGAAAATGGCACAAGGGAAAAGTGTCTCTGCCTTGCACTACAAGAGAATAAAGCAGTTGGATGTCGGTAGTTTATTGGCAGGTGCAGCCCAGGGTGAGTTGGAAGCAAGAATTAATGGCGCGCTTTCGGATGCGGTGAATGCCGGTAATCTTATTTTATATATCGATAACTTCCAAAGTTTAGTAGGTGGTTACGAACATAGAAGGGAAGAGGTCGGCGGGATTGATGCTTCCCAGTTTATTTTGCCGTATCTCCAAAGTTCTGGTCTTCAAGTTATTGCATCAATTACTCCTGATGAATATTTTGATCGGGTTAAGTCAAATAGTTCAGTGGCTGAAAGTTTTGAAAAAATTGACGTCGAACCGGCCAACGCCGAAGATACCTTCGCTATTATGCTGCAAGGCTTGAATCTTTTGGAGTATAAATATAAGACAATTTTTACCGCCCAAGTACTTAAAGAAATAATCAAACTTTCTGATCGATATATGCACGAAGTCCCATTTCCGGAAAAAGCGTTGCGTTTGATGCAAGAAGCAGCAGTCACCTTTGCTTCAACGAATTTTGTTATTTTACAGACTAAACAAATCGACGAATTAATTTCTAAAAAAGCGCATGTGCCGGTTGGCGATGTTAAAGAAGAAGAGAAAGACAAATTGCTTAATTTGGAATCTTTTCTTCATCAGCGCGTGATTGGGCAAGAGGATGCTATTACTGCCGTTGCTGACGCCTTGAGAAGAGCACGTTCAGGCTTAACATCAGGTAAAAGGCCCGTTGGTGTTTTCTTATTTATGGGACCGACTGGAGTCGGTAAAACCGAAACAGCTAAGGCATTGGCGGAAAGCTACTTTGGTTCAGAAAAACAAATGATTCGTTTGGACATGAGTGAGTATCAAGATGCTAATTCACTGGATCGATTAATCGGTACAGTCAATAATCCAAATGGAATTTTAAATGTCGCTATCGAAGAATCACCATTTTCTTTGATTTTGTTAGATGAGTTGGAAAAAGCTGATAAAAATATTTTAAACTTATTTCTTTCAGTCTTTGAAGACGGGCGGATGACGGATCCTCGAGGGAAAGTTCTAGATTTTACCAATTCAATTATTATCGCTACGTCGAACGCAGGCTCAGAATTAATCCGTGAAAAAGTGGCCGCTAATCAAGCCGATGGTTTGAAAGAATTATTGATTGAAGACTTACAGCAAAAAGGTGTTTTTACCCCTGAATTCATCAACCGTTTTGATGGCGTTATTGTCTTTAAGCCTTTGACCGAAGATCAAACAGCGCAAGTTGCCCAGCTTATGATTAATCAATTAAATATTCAATTAAAAGATAAAAATATTACAGTCGAAGTTGCGGAAGATGCTTTGGCCAAACTTTCTCAGATCGGTTACGATCCTCAATTCGGCGCTCGCCCAATGCGTCGAGTCATTCAAGAAAGAGTGGAAAATCTTTTAGCTAAAAAAATGTTGTCAGGCGAAATCGGCGAACATCAGACTGTTCAAATTGGTTTGGAAGAAATAAAATAGAATTGATAATAGTGCTTTCTCTAACGTAGATCACGCTTTAGCGTGCTGAAGGAGTTTCGATGAATCAGCCCCAAATTCCAGGCGAACAAAGCCCGATGCAGCCGGCTCAGCCCGCCGTTAGTAAATGGCTGTGGATAACTTTAATAATCGTTGTTTTAATCGCCGGAGGTTATTTTGCCTGGTATTATCTTTCTGGTCCAGGTAAAACGGCTTCAACGACAACTGTAACGACCACACCGGCTACTACGAACGCCACAACCACTCCAACAACTACTACCACAACCACGGCAACTTCCGCCACCGCCGATTGGAAAACTTATGCAGGAAAATATGAAGGGTTAACGTTGCAATATCCTTCAACTTGGAAATTGGTTACGACAGATAAAACTATTAACGATTATAAGGGAAGCGGATTGACTGGTCCTTTTGAAAACTTTACTCTTACAAGTCCAAATAACTATATTATTAAGTACACGACACATATAGATGGTCTTGGCGGCGGATGCGATGTTGGAGAAAATTGTCCAAAAACATTTTTTTACAATGTGCTTTCCATGGTAAATGCAAATTTTACGAATCTTCAGTTAGTGCAGATTGAACGAAGGGATCAAAACAACACAACGGTTAAATCTCGAGAAATCGCATTGTGGAGCCCAAGTTTAAATACTACCGCAGCCTATAAGACTGGTGATAATCCTGAGGGTATATTCTACTCCATGTATAGTGATAAAGGTGTAGATAAAACTTTGTCTCAATTGAGCGGTGGCTTTGTGAATGAAGACGGTTATCTTAAAATGACTATGGCAGATTATTTTAATCAGGCAGATGTAAAAGAGGCTGCTTCAATATTAAAAACTGTAACTTTTAAATAGCTAATAATCAAAAATACGCCTTAGTTTCTGGCGTATTTTTGCATAACTGATGTCATTCCGGACTTGATCCGGAATCTATCTAACCAATTTGGGATGATTTCTAGTAATTAAACTTAACTTCGTCGCCGACTTTAAAACCATATTTTTCGGCTAGTCCCGCGTTTATTTCTAGTACGAAATTGGCCTTGGCTTTGGACTTATATTGAGGAATATTATCTGATGGGGCGCCGCCCAGAGGGCTCTGCCCGGCGGGTTGCAAAGTTTTTATGTCTACAATTTTGCCATCATCAATCCAGATAATGTCCAACGGAATCAAAGTGTTTTTCATCCAAAAAGTCTGAATTTCTGTTTTTTTAAAGACAAAAAGCATGCCGGCATCTCCATCTAAATGCGTTCTGTCCATTAGTCCTTTTTCATGTTCGGAGGAACTTTTAGCTAATTCAATTTTAAACTCTTTACCCATAATAGAAACAGTTTGGATATTCCGATCAACCGCTCGAGTTCTAAAATATATTGCGATCAAAATAATCGCCGCCAAGATAAGAAAAAAATAAAAAATCGAATAAACTTTTTTCATTACTTCTAATATAAATTATTTTTTCAAAACAAAAAACAGCTAAAAGCTGTTTTCTTGGTGGGCGATGGTGGACTCGAACCACCGACCCCGTCATAAAGTTGCAAAATTTACAATTCTTATTAGCTCTCTGGTGGGCGATGGTGGACTCGAACCACCGACCCCGTCATTATCAGTGACGTGCTCTAACCAACTGAGCTAATCGCCCGCGCCCACCAGAGAATTAATAAAGTGTTGTAAATTTTCAGTGACGCCAACGGTAAGTTGGCACTAACTCTAACCAACTGAGCTAATCGCCCAAAAATTTTTTGCTTCCTAAATCTTAACATATTTCCTCCGTGTTTTCAATAACGTCTAATTAATTGCTATAATGTTATTATGACAATAACACCACATCTCTTAACTGGAACAGTGGTTGCTAAGAATCTAAAAAATCCTTGGGCAATCTTTTTTATCGGAGTTGCTTCTCATTTTTTACTTGATGCAATTCCTCATTTAGATGTCGGCACTTTTACGCGTCCATTAAATTATCAGCCTATTTGGGTATATCCGATCGTTTTGGGTGAGGCCATTATTTTAGCCCTTGTCTATTATAAAGTGTTTCATAAGGAGCCAAAGTTCAAGCTGATGATGTTTGGTGGTTTTAGCGCAATTTTGGTGGATGTATTAGATAACCTTAATTTCTGGAAAAAGGGAGTTCCATTTTTTACCCAATTGCATTCTACGCACGAATGGTTTCATTATAATATTTCACCGGATCACTGGTATTTGGGCCTATTAACCACATTAATTCTAACAGGAGGTTTAGTATGGTATTTGTCAAAATCTTAGTCTGGATTGCCGTCCTTGGCGGGGCAATTTTAATCATGAAGTATAAAGAGAGAGTTGTCCGCATGGTTGGCAAAAACGAAATGGCTGAAAGATATTTAGGACCAGGCGGAACCTATACATTTTGGGTTTTATTTGCTATACTATTGATTGTGATTGCGACAGTCTGGTTAGTCGGTTAATATCACTGTTTTAAAAAATTTAGGGGCCCGTAGCTCAGCGGTAGAGCAACTCCTTTGCAAGGAGAAGGTCCGCGGTTCAAATCCGCGCGGGTCCACCAGTTTTTATGTCATCCCTCTTTTGGATGATATTTTTGATTGTCGATTTGTTATAGTCGCGATATACTAAGGATAGCAATTGATATATTAATTATCGAAATGTTCTAAAAACAAAAAGGGTAAACTGACTAAAAAAATAAAAAATTTAACGGTAATTTTCCTCTTTCTTTTTATTTTATTATTTTCTAGTTCCCCAGGAACTACTAATGCTCAAAGTAGTGTGAAAAGAAACTTTTTTAATAAGCGATTAGTGTACTATCGTTCTGCTTTAAGTAGTCAAACAGACGTTGATAATTTGAAGAAAGTCATGAATTCGGCGGCTGAAAATGGTTATACTGGTATAGTTTTAGCGGATAAAGGGGGAGCTTATCTAACTGTTCAATATACTATAGGTTATATAGGTCGTTTTGAGCAAGTTTATAATGAGGCCAAAAGGTTAGGTCTGGAGCTGATCCCAGCAAAATTTAACCAGACCGACCCATACTTTGTCGATTCTACAACGGCGGAGTTATTTCCCGTGTATGATACAGATTACATTGTAAATAGCGGTGGATCAACAAGCGTATCAAATAACAGTACTAATTTAGTAAAAAATCCTGGTTTTGAAGAAGCCCCATCGCCAACCGATTTAAATGCTCCGCCGGAGTGGTTACTTGATAATCGTGGGACAATAGAGTTTTTGGATACCAAGACGAGTCATAGCGGGCAAAATTCGGTTAAATTTCAATACCCAAATCCGCAAGCGACAGAGAGTTACCGCAGAGTAAACCAGAAGTTGACCGATCTTAAAGCATTTTCCGCTTACGAGCTAACCTATTGGATTAAAACGGAGAATGTCACAAATTTATCAGATTTTCATATAACCTTGTATGGGGCAAACTTTTCTAAACCAATCAAAATCTTAGAAAAAAATGGCAGTAGTCCGAAAATTTTACCAACTCAAGAATGGGTTCAGTACAAATTAATCTTTAATACTCTCGATAACACTTCCTTAGGTTTATATTTTGATCTCAAAAGCGATGCTACGGCTGATCCAATAGGCAGTGATAAAATTTGGATTGACGATGTTGCTAGCCGCGAAGTTGGTATTACTTTGCCTATAATCGAACGGCCATCATCACCAATAGTCGTTAATAACTTGGGGAAAACGAAGTCGTATGTCGCAGACATCGATTATAATATCGATAAATCTACTGGGCTAATTACCATCTTAAGTGGCTCGACAATTAAGACGGGGGATCACTTGAAAGTTTCTTGGTTTCAGAAGGCAGACACAAATGGTTACCCACCTGCTTCAGCTTGCTTAGATAAAACTTTTGATATCTATGACAAAATTGGACATAACCTCGATAATCTTTTCCACCAACCAAAAGGCATGATGCTTTCTTTTGACGAGTGGAGAGTAGCCAATTGGGATCCAGGATGTAATAGCTACCTCAATCTTGGGCATGTTCCAACTGCAGGAGAATATATTGCCAATACAACGAGTAAAGTCCAGTCAATTTTAAAGAAAATAAATCCTAACTATCAACTCTACATCTGGAACGATATGTATGACCCGTATCACAATGCCATAGACCCTTACTATACCGTAAATGGATCAATGGCAAATTCATGGTTGGGGCTTGATCATAATACAATAATAATGAACTGGCAGGGTTCGCAAGCACCACTTGATTCTAGTGGTAATTCACCTTCCTATAATAGTTTAAAGTTCTTTCACGATAAGGGATTCAAGCAAATATTTGCCGGTTATTACGATAATATGCAAACGATTACCAATGCAGCAAATACGCTTAATAAGCTCGAAACTGATGACACTGATTTTAATGGCGTCGATGGTTTCATGTATACTTCTTGGAGTGACGATCCTGACATTGGTTATAAAGATCTGGCGGCGGTAGCCAATCAATTTAAATTAGCTGGCAGATGGCCAGTGGTTGAGATGTCTTTAGCGGCTGATCGACAGGTAGTTACACCTGGTGGAGAAATTTCTTATAATATTACGTTTAACAATATAAAAGCTTATAATATTTCCAATATTTTGATAAAAATGCCTTTAAATAATAATGTGGTTTTTGTATCAGCCGCTGATAATGGCAATTATAGCGCAGATACAAACACTATTACCTGGAGCGTTGCAAATTTAGTTCAGGGTGCGCAATTTAAAACTAGTTTTATCGTAAAAGCGAAGTAAAAAATCTATTTTTTTAAAGTAAAATCGAAAGCATGAAAGCAGTGAAACCAGTTTATTATTAGATTAAACAAAATCATTACTCATCGGGGGTTGACTTTCACATTGAAATTTATATAATTTACTTGTATTTTGAAGGTGTGGATAGGATGGTCGATCTATCCGTGTATTAATCATTTTTTTAAGAGGTGACAAATGGTAATTAGTGATTGGGCAACCACAGCCGGGGATAGCTGGCTCAATATTTGGGATCGATTTGTCAATTTCTTGCCTAGCTTGATCGGCGCATTAATTATTTTAATTATTGGCTGGATCATCGGCATGATTTTAAGCATGGTTATTGACCGACTCTTCAGGATCATCGGACTTCAATCATTGTTCGAAAAAGCAAAAGTTGAAGACGTTTTGAAAAAAGCAAACGCCGAACAAGATGCAACTTCATTATTGGCCTCAGCTGTTAAGTGGATCGTTTTTTTGGTCGCTTTCATCGCTGCCGCTAATGTTTTGCAGTTAACTGAAGTAGCGGGATTCTTAGACAAGATTTTGGCATATATTCCTTCAGTTATCGCTGCCGGCGCAATTTTGCTTATCGGTTTAATTTTAGCCAATTTTCTTTCATCAGTTGTTAAGGGCAGCCTTTCGGCTTCCGGATTAGGTGCTGATGATACAGTTGCTATTGGTGTTCGATATGCAATTATAGTTTTTGCAGTTTTGGCCGCTTTAGCACAACTCGGCATTGCCGAAACCATGATTCAAACCTTATTTATCGGCGTTGTCGCGTTAATCGCGATCGCTGGTGGATTAGCTTTTGGTCTTGGTGGTCAGGGTGTAGCCAGAGATTGGCTTGAGCATGTTCGCAAGCAGTTGAAGTAGCACTAAAGGTGCGCGGAAATTTTTCTTCGGAAAAATTATAGTTTTTAGAATCGAATACAAAAAAACGGGAAATCTCATCTTTATAGATCAGAAATCCCGTTTTTTTTGTATCGATAATTGACCAATTAATCATCGTTTGGTAATCTAGAAAAAATGGCCAAAAACTGTAAAATCGATGAAATCATGCTGGCAATTTTGGAGAGAGACTCTTCTGATTTGATAGTCGATATGAAAAACCGTCCTAAACTTATTGATCTCGGTTTTAAGATGCACAAGCCCAAGAAAGTCATTAAAATCAATACCGGTGAAGTAGATAGCATAGAAAATGTTATCAAGATAATATGTGACAATCTGAAAGACGAGCACCGGATTATTTCCATGGTTGGTCAATGTGGCGCCGGGAAAAGTTCAACATTCGAAGCGCTTAAGACAAATTTAAATGCATTTCATATCTCCATGGGAGATATTTTTAGATTCCTGACATATTCGGAAATTGTTGAAAATAAAAAGCCGCAGATGGTTTTAAGGAAGATGAACTATTCTTTGATCGACGGAAATAATCGATTATGCATTAAAGAGTTAGATATTTTGAAGGAATTTTGCCTGTATAATTTAGAGCTAGAAAAGCATATCCCTGATGTAAGTACAAAAACTCAGCATATGGTTATCGAATTTGTAAAAAAAGAAATAACAGAGTTATCAAAGCATAAAAAAAGAATTCTAATCGAGGGTCGTGATTTTACATTAGATTTTATTCCTTCAGATTTAAGAATTAACCTGTTTGCTGACCCTTTGGTCCGCGCTCGGCGCCGTTTTTTACAAAGGCAAGAAAAAATTGATGAATAATAATTTTCTTAAAGTGTTGACAAAATATACGCCATTTGCTATATTAAAAAAGGATTTAAAGGAGAAGATCTGTATAAAACCTCCAACAATTTTGAAAGGGGGCCGCGCGACTAATAAAAGCTAGAATTTTGTTTAGCTTAATGTTTAGTCCGCCGCAAAAAGGCGGTTTTTTGTACCTTTATCAATTTCCAGATTCTAATATCGCAAACAATAATTTGTTTGAGACTTAGAGCTTAGAAACAGTAATTCTTTCCAGTTAAGCTGTAATTTAACAACGTATGTTTTGATTTTGATTCATGTTTAGTGCCTTGGTTGTTGTCCAACATAAAAAAAGATTTTCGAAAGAGTATATGGAGGATGCCTTGGCATGAAAGACCGATGAAGGACGCAGTAGGCGTGCGATACGCTTCGGGGAGGAGCCAAACTTCCTTTGATCCGAAGATTTCCGAATGGGGTAACCCCGCTATCGAAGAGATAGTGATCCAACATCTATCCTCTCAGCGTGAGACGAGCCCTCCTGATCCATTAAAATTTTAGGGATCAAGAAAAAGGGTCTTTATAAATCGTTTCATACTGGGGGACAGGTGTTGGATGGGCACCCGGTGAACTGAAACATCTAAGTAACCGGAGGAATATAAAACAACACTCACTCTACAGTGAGATATGGTCTGATTTCTACTTGCAAAATAGCTCAAGACAAGCAATTGTCTTTTGCCTTTTGCGAACGAAGTCAGGACATATGTGATTCCCTGAGTAGCGGCGAGCGAAACGGGAATAGCCTGATTAGAGCTTACTAAGTAAAAAATTAGCCGAACGAGCCTGGAAAGGACGACCAAAGCGGGTAATAGTCCCGTAGGCGAAAATTTTTTACTGATGCAATAATCCTTTTCACCAATTTATTGGTGAAATGAAGTACTATTGGACACGTGAAATCCAGTAGGAAGAAAACTCAAACACCCTTCGGGGCTATGAGCGGGAGGATCGTCTCCCAAGGCTAAATATCTTTCATGACCGATAGTGAACTAGTACCGTGAGGGAAAGGTGAAAAGTACTTCTAATTGAAGAGTGAAATAGTACCTGAAACCATATACTTACAATAAGTCGGAGCCCTGTTTACAGGGTGACGGCGTGCCTTTTGTAGAATGAACCAACGAGTTAGCTAGGCGTTGCAAGCTTAAGTCCAACATGGACGGAGGCGTAGGGAAACCGAGTCCGAAAGGGCGATTCAGTAGCGTCTACTATACCCGAAACCGGGTGACCTATTTATGAGCAGGGTGAAGCTTTTCGATAAGAAAAGTGGAGGCCCGAACCCAATAGCGTTGCAAAACTATGGGATGACTTGTGAATAGAGGTAAAATACCAATCGAACCCGGAAATAGCTGGTTCTCCCCGAAATATATTTAGGTATAGCGATCCGCGAATGTTTTAGAGGTAGAGCTCTGGATGGTCTTTTCCGGCGAAAGCCGGAAGACCAATCAAACTTCAAATTCTAAAATTACTACGGATCAGTCAGACCGTGCGGGCTAAGCTGCATGGTCGAGAGGAAAAGAATCCAGACCGCCATCTAAGGTCCCCAAATGCTACTTAAGTGGAAAAGGATGTAGTAGCCCATAAACAACTAGGAGGTTGGCTTAGAAGCAGCCATCCTTTAAAAATAGCGTAACAGCTTACTAGTCAAGGGTTATTGCGCCGAAAATTTAACGGGGCTCAAAGTAGTTACCGAAGATGCGGACTTGCACGTAAGTGTGAGTGGTAGGGGAGCGTTCTTAACGGAGTGAAGGTAAATCGTAAGGTTTGCTGGACTGTTAAGAAGTGCGAATGTTGGTATGAGTAACGAATTAGGCAGGTGAGAAACCTGCCCACCAAATATCCGAGGTTTCCCCCGCAACGATAATCGGCGGGGGGTTAGTCGGGCCTAACACGTTTTAACGTGGATGGACACAATGTTGATATTCATTGACTCTTAATAGACTATATTATGATGACGCAGGATGGAGGTTTACATGCGCACATGGTTGCAATTGTAAGCTAAAGTACTGACTAGAAAAGTCATAATCCACTACTATTAGGACCCGTACCGCAAACCGACGCAGGTGGATGAGTGGAGAACACTAAGGTGATCGAGCTAACTTTCCCAAAGGAACTCGGCAATGTAACGGGCGTAACTTCGGGAAATGCCCTGCCAGCGCGAGCTGGCCGCAGTTAAAGTATTTCAGGCGACTGTTTATCAAAAACTTAGGTCCATGCGAACCATTATGGGATGTATATGGGCTGATGCCTGCCCAGTGCTAGAAGGTTACGGGGATGGCTGACGACCGAAAGGTCCAGGCTTGAACTTAAGCCCTAGTAAACGGCAGCGGTAACTATAACCGTTCTACGGTAGCGAAATTCCTTGTCGGGTAAGTTCCGACCCGCACGAATGGCATAACGGTCTGAAAACTGTCTCTGGGAAGGGCTCGGTGAAATTACAATGCCGGTAAAGATGCCGGTTACCCGCAGCAAGACGGAAAGACCCCGTGAAGCTTTACTATAGCTTGATATTGGGTCAAAGTTTTGATTGTATAGCGTAGGTGGGAGCCTTCGGGCGCCAATGTAACACCACCCTATCAAAACTTTGCCTCTAACCCTCGAAAGAAGGGACAGTGTCAGGTGGGTAGTTTAACTGGGGCGGTTGACTCCTAAAATGTAACGGAGTCGTTCAAAGGTTGGCTTGCCCTGGATGGAAACCAGGGTGAAAGTGCAAACGCATAAGCCAGCTTAACTGCAAGACTTACAAGTCGCGCAGATGCGAAAGCAGGAGTTAGTGAACCTCTACATTGTTACGAGACAGGTAGAGATCATCGGATAAAAGCTACTCCGGGGATAACAGGCTGATCGCGCCCAATAGTCCACATAGACGGCGCGGTTTGGCACCTCGATGTCGGCTCACCCTATCCTGGGGCGGTAGTACGTCCCAAGGGTTTGGCTGTTCGCCAATTAAAAGGGTACGCGAGCTGGGTTCAGAACGTCGTAAGACAGTTCGGTCCTAATCTGCTGTGGGCGTGGAAACTTGAGAGGCGCTTGACCTAGTACGAGAGGACCGGTCAGGACGAACCTCTGGTGTACCAGTTGTTCTACCAAGGGCAATGCTGGGTAGCTATGTTCGGAAGGGATAACCGCTGAAAGCATATAAGCGGGAAGCCTCCCTCGAGATGAGGTTTCAATATAGGTTCCCGATAGACGATCGGGTTGATAGGCCATAGGTGTAAGATCCGTAAGGATTTCAGCCGAGTGGTACTAATAAACCAAAAAATCTTTTGTCCTCTTTTATGCGTAACTTGTTACGCGTCTAAGAGGACGGTTGGACAACTACCAAGGTCACTAAACAGTTAAAAATCAAATCAAAAAACATACGTTAGAAGAATTTTAAGAAGCCATTGTGGCTTGAGTGTTGGTGTCTTAACGTGGTGGGTACACCTCTTCCCATTCCGGGAAGCTTGCTTACTCCGGCTATGCCGGAGAGCAGAGTAGAGTTGGCTTTTAAAAATTTTATGTTGGTGCTTTAACGTGGTGGGTACACCTCTTCCCATTCCGAACAGAGTAGTTAAGCACCATAGTACCGATGATACTTGATCCGAAAGGTTCCGGGAAAGTAGGTAGGCGCCAACATAAAGTTTTTAAAGCCAAATGTTTTTCACCTCAGTGAAAAACAAAAGTCCGTTAGTACCGCCTTTAGGATAAAGTTGCCTACAAGGCTTCTTTTTTTATATTGACGTGTTAGAAAGATTATGGTATATTGTCTGGCTAGGAGGATGAGAATGAATATATTATATCGAGAAGATCTTCCTTTAGACTCAAATGATATTCTTTCAGATGACATTCTAAGGAGCCCTGAAGCTGAGAGGTACGGTGAATTTGCTGTCGATCTTACAAAGTCTTGTCCGTACAAGCAAAGCCTTATTTCCGAGCTATATGCGTTTGCATTATCTCAACAGTGGACATGGGCGCAGTTATTGAGAGCCTGGGTTACTGGAGGGCTGGATTGTCCAGATGGAAAATCATTGACTGTCCTTTTTACTAAGTTTGATGGTGAACCTTGTTCAAATTGTAATCAAGCATATAAAGTTTGCGAACGTTTCAGCCCGTGATTTTACTCGGGCTTTTTTATTTGAAAAAAACGCTAGTTTTTTGATTGACTTTTTTTATTTTAGGTGTAAGATGAGGTTATCACTCTTCTGGAGGTTCTGGAATGAATATATTTATAAAGTCTAGTGGTCCAGGAAAGGCATCACAAGATACCGCGTATAAGATCGAAAAGCTCGTCGAGGCGATGCCTACTGATATGGCTGGTTGCTTCCATACCGCTGATTATGCAAGTTTCTCAGCAGCTTCCGCTCTGTATTTCTGCTTCTCGCCCAGTAAGATGCAAGAAGCTGGGGTAACCGAAGAACAGATCAAAGCATATCTTGAAAAGAATGCCAGAGTGGCGTTTTCTCCTCTCCACGTCGATTGCAAGTTTGAAGAATCAGAGGAATCGCGTAAGATGTCCTTCCGCGAGGACTGGGATGCTCGGCTAGCCGCAAGACGAGAGGACGAATTCGATTCATAGCAAGACGCTTAACTGCGTCTTTTTTAATAAAAAACTTTGACTTTTCTCCTTAAAAGTAGAATAATTTAAGCAGAGTTTAAATTAATTAGGATTCATAATGAAACAAAAACATATTGTCGTAATTGGCGGGGGGACAGGACTTTCGAATTTACTTTCGGGTCTTAAGGAATACACGGATTCTATTTCGGCCGTTGTAACGATGACCGACGATGGTAGATCGTCAGGAAAGCTAAGAAAAGATTTTGATACGATTCCACCAGGTGATGTTCGAAAGTGTTTAACCGCTTTGGCAAACGATGAATCTTTAATGACACAAATGTTTAATTATCGTTTTGATAAGGGCCGCGGCATTAATGATCACGCCTTAGGGAATTTATTATTGATTGCACTTGAAAATATTACCGGATCTTTTCGCGAGGCGGTAAACCAGGCTAGTCATATTTTAGCTATCAAGGGCGAAGTATTACCTTCGACTTTTAATAAAGTTGATCTTAAAGGAAAGTTGGAAGATGGCCGTGAATTTACCGGCGAATGTTTATTGGTGAAAGAAGGACATAAAAGCCCGATTAAAAAAGTGGCTTTAAAGCCAAGTAATGTTAAAGCCAACCCGGAAGTTTTGTGGGCGATTAAAAATGCTGACGCAATTATTATTGGGCCCGGGAGTCTTTGGACTTCAATTATTCCAAATTTTTTATTAAAAGAAATTACCGATGCGGTTGTAAAATCTCGAGCTAAAAAAATATACATTTGCAACATTGCTACCGAACGGGGCGAAACTGAACGCTATACAGTGGCAGATCACATCGATCGTTTAATAAAACATAGTCATCCCAAGTTGTTTAATGTAGTCTTAGTGAACGATCATATTGTGCATTCGACTCATGATACGGGCGAGTTAGGAAAGGTTTCGAACATTACAACCGATCAAAATAAAATTGGTCGTTTCAAAATTATTAAAAAAGATATTATTAACGAAAAAAATCCGTTGTATCACGATAAGCATAAATTATCAAAAGCCATAATGGAGATTATCTAAAAAGATAATCTCGCGGAAATTTACTAAAGTAAATTATGGAAATTATTTAGCATAAAATGAAAAAAGTAGATATAAATGAGGCGATGAAATTTCGTCATCCGGAAATCGTCGTCAATGTGGTGACAAAATCAAAAGATGGAAAAGTTGATGTGGCACCAATTGGCTGGGCAATGCTTGGCTCGTCGAATCCAGAAACTTGGGCCATTGGTGTTGCCAAGAAACATTTTACTCACCAATCAATAATAGACACGAAAGAATTTGTAGTTTGTCTGCCATCCAGTAAACAAAAGAAAGATACTTTGTACTGCGGTTTTCATTCAGCATGGAAGGAAGATAAATTATCTAAAACGGCCTTTAAATTGTTAAGTGCAGATAACATATCGATTCCAATAATTGACGAATCCTTAGCCTGCTTTGAATGTAAATTAGTTGATCAAATGGATACTTCTGACCACACAATATTTTTAGGAGAAATTGTCGCCTCGCATGTGTCTGGTGAAAAGATAGGATTAATAAATATTGGTCACAGCCAGTTAATTGAGTTTGAACAAGGAAAGAAGGAATAAATGCCAGAACTACCGGAATCCGCCAGCTGGCGGAGAAACAATAAGGAGTATAGATGCCCGAACTTCCTGAAGTAGAGACAATACGACTGGGTTTAACTGATCGTATTATTGGCAAAAAGATTATAAGTGTCGATTTTGATACTGCCAAATCTTTTCAAGGGAAAACTGAAGATGTCGTCGGATCGACAATTAGTGGCGTTGAGCGCCGGGCCAAACTCATACAGATCAAATTGTCAAATAACAATAATTTATTATTTCATTTAAAACTCACTGGCCAATTAATTGTCATCGATCACAGTGAAAGATTCGCCGGCGGTCATCCATCACATGATTGGCATGCTGAATTACCAAACTCAAACACACGGATTGTTTTTGAATTATCCGACAACGTCAAACTTTATTTTAACGACATGCGAAAATTTGGCTGGTGTAAAGTTCTATCGCCTCAGGCTATTGAGGCGATCTACGAAAAAGATTATGGCTTTGAACCGCTGGATAAAGAATTTACGGTTGAATATCTTTTATCAAAAGCCAAAAGAATTCCGAATCGAAATATCAAACAATTTTTGATGGATCAAACTATTGCCGCAGGTATGGGTAATATTTATACGGATGAAGCATTGTTTGAAGCAGGGATTTCCCCTCTAAGAAAAATCAAAGATATTTCCGTGCCAGAGTGGCAAAAACTAATTGATAGTATGTGTAAAGTGTTAAATATGGGATTAAAGTACGGCGGGACGACAGATTCAGATTATGTCAGAGCGGATGGTACAAAGGGTGGGATGCAAGACCACTTGAAAGTTTATCATCAAACCGGAAAACCATGTGCGAATGATTGCGGCGGAAAAGTAATCAGAATTACTGTCGGCGGTCGCGGTACCCACTACTGTTCTCAATGTCAAAATTAATATATACTTAAACAAACTTATTTAATTCTCTTTAGGAGGGAAAAATGGAACAAGAATCGAAGTTGAAGTCTAAATGGATGCTGATTATTATTGCTGTGGTAGTCGCCATTGGCATATTTTTGGCATGGTATTTCTTAATGGGTCCAGGGAAGAAAGCAGAATCTTCGTCAACAACAGCAACGACTTCTGTAGCGGACGTCGAACCAATGGCCGGATGGAGCACATATGAATCGGTTAAGCATGGGTATAAAATTAACCGTCCAGACACCTACGTATGGGAACTAACTGGCGATGGCAGTGTTAAATTTACAAAAGATGGCAAGGTGATGGCGGATATTTACAGGAACACTGGCGGAACATCTGCTGACTTGGATGCAACAGTCAAATTGTATACTGACGCCACCAAGGGCTACATGACCGATGGAGTTGCGAGGTCTGTTACTGTCGCTGGAACATCGGGTCAGCAAATCACAGGAACTTTCGGTAAAAATGGCGGTATTGCCAAAGATAATGATGGTAAAAAGGGAAGCGTTGTTGTTTTCACTAAGAACGATTTTACCTTCATCATGGATTCTTATGATTTGGGCGATGAAACTGCATCAGCCGACTTCACCCAGATGCTTTCCGAAATGTCGTTTTAATAAGTTTTCAAAAAACCAAAAAGCGCTTTTTAAGAGGCGCTTTTTGATGTCAAAAACTTCTTAAATAGTGTACAATATATGTGAAATAAACTTTAAAGATCTCTTTAGGAGGGGATATGGAACCACAAGAAAAAAAACACGTTTCTCATTGGATTGCTTGGTCGGTGATCGCTTTATTAGTAGGCATTGTTGCATTCGGCTGTTGGTATTTTAACGATCAAATTAGCACGATTTACGACAACACTCCTCTTTCTTCAGCTAAAAAAACTACTAAAACAACCGCAACTCCAGTAGAAACAACAACGACACCGACTGTAGTAGCTTCTAGCCCGACAACTACTACTGTTGTTGATTGGAAGACATACAATAACAGTGCTTATGATTTCACGATGATGTTTAACGACACTTGGGAAGGCTTTAAAGCAGTATCGAAGAAGGATACCTCCGATCCACTTGCTTATGATAGTATTTATTTTTCCATGCCAACCACAGATTCGTCTTGGTCAGAATCGGGTCCGGCCGAACTTGATGATTTTGCAACTCCGTTCATAATTTCTGTCTATACTTTAGCGAATTGGGACAAGATGATTGAAGAATCCCAAGGGGGAGCAACACCAACTGAAATTACAAGAGATGATAAATATGTTTTTGCTTATAGTGGCTGGCAAGCTTGTCCGACCGATCTTTGTGATAAGAATTTCGATGTAAAAGGAATAATTGAAACCTTTAAATTAAATTAGCAGTTTGTCATTGCGACCCTGAACTTGTCGAAGAGGAAGCAATCTTTGAAGCTAAAAAACCGCCCTGAGTAAAATTTGGGGCGGTTTTGGAATCTAATGGTTGAGATAGACGGTAACTTTCTTGCCTGTCCAACTTTCGTCGGCACGAGGCTCGACGACCATATTCGGCGATTTGTCGGTCTTTTTGAACTCCACGAGTTTGGGGTTGAGTTTCACGAGTGTCGGCGTAACTCTTTTGTCGGTATTTCCTCGATCGAGAATGACGAAATAACCATCTTGCGGTAGATAAACGTCGTACTTGGCGTCTGGCGGCAGTTCTTTGGCGGCGCTTCCCGTTAATGGCATAATAACGACTGACATTATACATATTATTGAGGAAATCGTGCAGGTTACGGCATAAAACCATTGTTTTTTGCACCAGGCGATGTAGCAGACTATTGCGAGCATTAGGCCGCAGAAAAACACTAGACCTATCCACGCGTTTGCAACGATCATTCTCCTTCTCCTTCTTAACCGTATTTCGCTGTGCTTATTGTACCTGAAAATGGCGTTTTTTGTCAACGCTTTACCTGCATATTAATATCGGTTAAGATGTAATTAAGTTAAAGAGGAGATTTTAATATGCAAAAATACGCAGCAGTTATTTTAGCGGCCGGCAAAGGTACAAGAATGAATGAAGGCACTGCCAGCCCAATTCCAAAGGTAATGTATGAATTGTCGGGTAAACCAATTATTTCTTATGCTGTCAAATCGGTTCAAGACGCAGGGATAGAAAAAATTGTTTTAGTTGTGGGTTATAAGAAAGAAACGGTCCAAGACTACATGGGTTCAAAAGTTGAATATGCAATTCAACAAGAACAATTGGGCACAGGCCACGCTGTTAAAATGGCAAAAGAATTACTCGAAGATAAAGTTGATGCGGTGATTGTTTTTGGCGGTGATTGTCCATTATTTAAGCCTGAAACTATTAAAAAATTAATCGATATTTATGAAGAACGTCAGCCAACGATCGCCATGCTTTCAGTTATTTCAGATGATCCAACGGGTTATGGGCGAATTTTACGTGAAGATGAATCTGGTCATGTGACCGGCATTGTCGAACAAAAAGATTGCACTCCGGACCAAGCGCTAATCAAAGAATGGAATCCTGCTTTCTACATCTTTAATTCAAAATGGCTTTGGGAAAATATCGATCGCTTGTCCACTGAAAATGCACAGAATGAATATTATTTAACCGATTTAATTAGTATGGCCGTTAGTCAGGGGAAACGCTTGTATGCAATGCCAGTCTCTGAAGAAAGCGAAGCTTTTGGAATCAATACGCCAGCACAGCAAAAGGCGGCTGAAGGAATCTTAAAGCAAAGAAGCGCCGATGGCGATATTCAAAACTAAAGGCATAATTTTAAAGCGAACTAACTTAGGCGAAGCAGATCGCATTTTAACGATTTTGACTCAAGATCGCGGCAAGATTCGAGTTGTGGCCAAAGGCATCAGAAAAACTTTATCTAAGCTCGCCGGAAATTGCGAGCTATTTACGGCAGGTAATTTTATGTTGGCCGAAGGCCGGAACTTAGACATTTTGACTTCAGCTGAAATGACAGAATGCTTTCCTGGACTCCGAAAAAATCTGAAAGCAACTCAGTCTGCGTACTATATGGCGGAAATTATCGAAAAAAGATTACCGGATGATGAGCCGCATGAACAAATTTTCAATTTATTTTCCGAATGCTTAAGTGAGTTAGATGATAATGATCAGACAATTCATCCGTTAATTTTGCCTTTTTTTGAAATAAATTTTTTGTCAGATACTGGTTTTGAGCCGGAGCTTTACGAATGTCTTGCGTGCGGCGAAAAAATTACGCCCGAAGGTAATTTCTTTA
>Ga0209318_1000561_pt1 | contig 35546 bp, 59 predicted proteins | sample RifGroE1_FD_183999 | JGI IMG/M metagenome (GOLD analysis project Ga0209318, IMG submission 183999) | Groundwater microbial communities from Rifle, Colorado, USA - Groundwater E1 (SPAdes) (version 2) | ecosystem: Environmental > Aquatic > Deep subsurface > Groundwater | place: Rifle, Colorado... | reverse complement strand
ATTTATAATCGTCAAATCAAAATGTACTTATTTATAAATCAAATTGTACATAAAAAATAACACTCAAAACTAATGTTTTTTTATTGCATCTTATCATTATCTTTGTCGCGCCATATATATATTTACTGCTTATTTCAAGTACTTTCATAACTTATGATGTTAATCGTGGAAAATTACGAGCTTTAGGTGTGAATACTTGATCACCATTAACAAATAAAACAGGATCAAACTTAGCATAATTATATAAAAATATGGAATTGCAATGATATGTTGAGTATAACGCGCCACCTCTGTTAAATAGAGAAAAAGAACCTCCTAAAGAACCTACAGTTCCTGATATCGAAAATTTATTACGAACAATTCCGTCCATTAATGCCATAGCGTTAGTTCCTTTAATGACAAGGGATAATAAATGCCATTCATTTATTGTAAAATAATTGTTCAAAACACCTTGTAAATAATTATATGAACCTAAATAACGCCTTGCAAAAGCAATAGAAGTTCCAGAAAAAAAAACTCCCCAAAAATTATTTGTGTCTACATATTTAGACATTAAATAAACCGTGCCTGCAACAGAGGGTGTATTAAACCATAAATGAAAGGTCATGTCCGAATCAAACCCATATTCTTCTACATTTCCTTTAATATTTAATGATTCATTTATCGCACCATAAACAGAAATTTCTGTAAAATTATAAACAGGTGCATTTGCTCCTTCAACAGCTATGTTTTTATTCCTAACATCATTCCATTGAAGTACATTATTACTTCCGTCTAACAAAATTCCCTGCCGACTAAGGACGTTTGCCTGAAGCTGAAGGATTGGTGACTTTGTAGTATCAGCATAACCATAAGGCAATGATGCACCTGAGCATATGCTACCTTTATTAATATTTACAATCTTATTATTTAGCGTTTTTATAGCCATTATTGTCCTTGTATTGTGGGTATTAAGTTTTCAATATCAGTATCTAACAGGCCAAGTAATTCAACCAGGTGTAACCGATATGCTTCATGGGCATGCCACAATAACCACGCTTGACTTATGTTAACTGTTCCATCTTCATTGAAAGGAAAGTAATTCTCAATTGTAAAATACCCACGTTCATTCTTATTATCATGAATTCCTTTAATGCTTTCCTTAATGAAAGGCAAATTTTCCTTAGTATATTTCAACGGATCAGCCATGAAAATATATTGCATCTTTACGCTGTGATCAAGGTCTACTGCCATATAAGACATGGCTTTTACATAACAATTAGTTATTTCACTATTGTCAGCGATACGGAATAATGGTTTGTTGAATTTTAACATGATTTCTATTTTTTTACCAAATTTTAATGCATCTAATCATCAGATCAATAACAGCACTTCCAACAATTACTACGAATAAATTCTGATCGGCTGTTGAGCTAAAATATTTTAGCAATACTTCACTTGTTAAATCTTGGTCTCCACTTGCTCCAATTGCTACACTCCCATCAATTATATCTACTCCTGTTGTAACTGTTCCCATATTAAATGAAGTACAAGCATTTCCGCTTTTTTCTTTTGCGTGTATATCCGCTATCTTATATCCTGCTGGCACGTAGATAGGGAGTTGATCGGCTGTTGAATCCAAATTTGTCACAACAAGATTTAAAATTAAATCAAATTCCTCCTGTGGTTGGTCTATTCTTTTTCCACTTATGGAATCATAAGCAGGAATAGAACCTTCTTCTTTCAATGTTTCATCAACATCTATTAATGCCCCAAATCTTCCTGTTACTTCCGTAGCAACACCTGAATCATCTCCAACATCAAACCCAATAAAATTAAGTGCTGGTTCGGTTGCCATTGGTGTGCCATTATCTTGTATTTCATGCCCACCTGATCCACCTGAAGGTGTGGTAAACTCAAGCCCATCTTCAGTACTTTTTACTGCAACTACTTTCCCTGATTGCCCTGTATAAGCATTTGGTGTGTCTGATAATCCCAACCAGGATGATGCCGCACTATATATCGTATCAAAATATGCCTTTAAATTAGTTTTTAGCCCGCCAAAAGTCAGTTTTTTAAGTACCCAGGATGCAGCACTATCAATCCATCCCATTTCATCGTCATCGGCGATAGTAGCTTTCACGGTTGCGGCATGAATTTCAGTTGCTACACCGGAGGCTGCCTGTCCTGAATTTACCCAGGCTGATGTATCGCTATCCCACACCCAATATGTGTCGGTTGTGCCTACCTGGGCTGACCAGCCATCAGCACCTGCCGGATAGGCTGCAATTAATGCGGCCTCAGTAGCATACCATCCTTTGTATCGCTTATCTTCAACTACCTGCCAATCGCCATCAATCCTGGCATATTGATTTCCATCTTGCGGGGCTTCATCAATTTTTGCATCAAGCAAAGCCTGTAAGCCATCAACTTGCGCTGCCGGTAACGTATCTTCGCTGAGATGAAAAAATGAATCAATCCAATCGCGGAATTGTGCCTGTGTTGGTTTTAACCCGGTCTGAAACCAGCCTTTAATCGTATTTCGTAATTGTATAGACATTATGGTAAATGTTTAATAACTATGTAGCCTCTATTCATCGTATCATCATCAAATAGCGAGCTGTCAAATGCTCCTCCGGTTAACCGTTCAAGATAAATTAAGGTTTCAGAGATGCTTGATATACATACCTGTATATCCCCGCTAACTCTTACCGTTGGGAGAAGATGTCCTATTGTCATAGCATCATTATAAATAATTCCTTCAACTTGTCTTATTTTAGACAAATCCAAACCGTGAGCCACTGCTATAAACTCATCGCCGTCTCCAGTGGTTGTATCCATGTCCCATGGCCCTATTTCAATTGTGGTTTCAGTTAACGGAAGCCTTGTATTTATTGCATCAATAAGCGTATTTAATGCCTGATTGGTTTTTATTCTTGCTGCATCAAGCGCTCCCCAATTGAAGTTTAAAGCCGGGTTGCCGGATGTACCAAATTCGGCATTGTAAACGGTTTCCTCACGCGAACCAGTACCCACTGCAACTACGGTAACGGTTTCTTTTATCTTTACTGTTGTACCGATTGCTCCGCCTGTAAATGGCATTAAAATGCCATTTAAAACCATATACCCCGATGCTGCAGATCCTCCTGTAACTACGCAGCCGCTTAAAATGTAATTTACACCTGCAATTGCACCTAATTGCTCTAATAATGCATATGAGGATTGCATAAATGCCAGTGCATCTACTGTTAATGCAAAATCCTGTTCGCCTGCTAATTTTAAATTATCCATATTTTTAAATTGTTATAATGTCGTAGCGTTTGCTTGCTAATTTATATTTATTCAATAGTGATTCCATTTGATATAATTGAGCCTCTGATACAGAAAATGGCACATTTACAATAAAATCATATTCTCCTCCATTATAGGCACTATCCTGGTAAATTAATAACGTGTCGTCCGGGTCGGGCTGCAATAATATTTCTTTTAAATCCAAATCGGGATATAGTAAATTAACGGTTAATCCCCCGGCATTTACAACAGTAATTCGCCTTTCGGTAATATCAAATGCATCGTTTAATACGGCTCTTATATAGCACACCTGGCTTGAATGATTGAGCCTGTAAATATTATCATTTCGAAAATTGGTGAATAAATTATAAAGTTCCTGAAATGGCCATAACAAGGCATTAATAAAGTTTACATTAAACTCTGTTCGTAATGCCGGATGCATCAACCAATTTATAATATTAGCCCAGTTAATATCAAACATTTGCCCTGTAATTTATTGTTAAATCAGCATCATCAATTACCAGGTAACCGGCCTCTGGTATTATCTGGGCATCGATTATGGCATAATCATTTGCCCCGAATTTACTCTCTGCACTCAATATCGTTGGAATATCTATACCGTTGGTTGCCTGTAGAGCATCTACTAATTCAACCAGGATGAATTTGCCGTTAAATGGCAGGTTTTTTATAAATTCTTTCACCGTATCTTTTGCCGGCTCAACCTCGCTATCAGAAAGTAATTTTCCATTAGCGTCGAGAACTAACGGATTATACCATATATCCATGACCAGGCGAAGATCATCGCCAACCTGACTGATGTAATCAATAATAACACCGGCATCTTTCACATCTTCCATAAATTGCTGAAAGGCATCATGTTCGGCCGTAGTTAAGGCAGCTAATTCGTCGCCGTTAAGTTTTGCTGTTTTCATAATTAAATGGCCTACATTTTCTGTTACAGCCGAATTGCTAATTATTTGCTTAGTTTCGTCAATTACATCATAATAGTCCATGTCTTCAGCAAGTGCATCGCCGTACTGAAATTCCTTTGCTTTGTTTGCATACCAGGTTAAATTATGGGTTGCTTTAGCCGACAATAAAGCATTTACTTCATCGTTGTGTTCATCAAACAGAATTTCGTGCAACCAAATTGCCACTGCAATTACATAACTAAATAGCCTGTAAATTGCAGTTTTACTGGTACTGTTCAATTTTGCATTTAGTACAGCATCAGCTGCAATGCTATCAAGTATTCCCTGGTGTATTTCGTTTACGGTTCGTGCCATTTTAGCTAACTTTAAAATCAATTGCAATAGCCCAATACCCAATGCCTTCGAGTACTGGTTCGTTATTTACCAACACCGCATTACCGGTACCTGGCTTTGTTTTTTTGTTTTTCCAATAATCAACTATTGATTTATTGCTTATGTTTCCTTTGGAATTTAAAATTGTTCCCGGAAGTAATATTTCTGAAGCACTAATGTTGTTTCGTTTAATCAAATTTTGCAGACCTTCAACGCTGCCAAAGGCAATTATTGAAATGTCAAATATATTTTGATTGCTTTCAATGCTTAATTCTTGTGGGGCCTGCTCTATTATGTTTGTCAGGTCAATGGTTTTCTCTTCCGAAAAATCAAGACTATCGTCAATAATTAATTCGGTACCTGCACTTAATTCACTTGAAAAACTGATTGAATTGTTTTTTTTAACCAAAAAATACAAACCATTGATGTGGCCATACACGCGTATGGCTACATCAATGATGTTTTCATTTGGCCTTATGCTTGCTGTAGTATCCACTAACTTTTAGTAGAATGTTTTCCACCACCTTTTTTTCTGTCAGGCACAAGTACATCAAGTGCTCCTTTTCCTGCCTGAAAAATTGCAATTAATGCCTTCATGATAACATCATCCTTCTTAGATGGAGTTAAACGTACAACAAACCATATCAGGGGAATTAAACCACCTGAAATCAGCACAGCACCATGTTCCATTAAAAATTCTTTCATTTTTTCCTCCTTTTTAGTTATTAATCAAATTCGTCAAGTATAATGTAAGTAACCTCTATGCCCTGCTGTAGCAATGGGGTTACCTTTTCATAAAATTCTTTGTATGCTTCCCTGCTTTGGCTATTCCTGAAATCTGCTTTTTTAATGTGTGCATTAAAGCCAATTACCTGACACGCATCTGAATCGCCTTCATCGTTACCAATATGTACATATACATACTTAAAATCGGGTACATCCATTAACTGAATATGCCAGGTAAACCAGGGGAATAACTTTCTGTACTTTAACGTTAAGGGTGATTCAACTTTTCGTAAAGCAAGCTTGTATTTGCCTGCCGGAATTCTGGTTTCTCCTTTAACTTTAAATTCACGAGGTTCATCCTCTATAACGAATGCATACGGCTTACTGTCGATGCTCATAATGCCCAATGTTGTTTCATTTGTATGATAAACTCTCTTGTTAATTATTTTCATATCAGTAATTTGGTTCGTAATCTAATGCGTAATTGCCTTCTTTGTCAATATCAAAACTGTTGTATTTGTAGCCATCGCCTTCAATCTGCACTCTAATTTCCCTTTTCATTTTGTCAATTGACGTATCTTTTGATTTTAAATAGCTAACTAATCCTGCCCCAACCATTGGAGACTCTTTAAATGTGTTTTTTGCAGATATAAGAATTAGCTCAACATGTTGCTCGTCGCTATCGCCGCAAACAAAATCACCATTTGCGCACAGCGGGTTAAAATCGGTGTCTAATAATATATCCTGGCGTAGCATTAGTGTTTAATTTTAGTGTTTTCTATTTCTTCCAGTACCGTTGATGTCAGAGGTATCACGTCAGGGATTGGTGTTGGTATGGAAGGAGGCCCAACGGCTGCCGTTGCATGCATATGTGCGTTAAATGCATTTTCAAGATTATTTAATTTCTCCAATATTTTACCAACTATTGACATTCCACCATTATTGCCACCGTTTATTATTATTTCATCGATATTATTAGTTGACAATACAAATGCATCTGTTGGGTTGTTTTCTATAAGTGCACATAGTACCTTACTGCCAACTGAAGGATAAACGGTAATAACATTTTGCCCCGCTTCAAGTATGGCATTTAAACGTGCTTTTTTAAGCTCAGACAATTCACCTCGGTTAACATCACAAGTGTTTGCACCTTTATCAACTGAGGTAACTTCACCTTCAGTTATAAAAAGAGGCAACTCCTTTTTTATCATCTTTTCAATTAAATCCTGTAATGTCTCTTCCAGTTTCATACTTTATAGCTTAATGTATTTTCACGTTCAAAACCTGACCTTAAATCATACCTTATAATGGTTTTTTCAATAAGGTATTTACCTTCCATATCCTGGACTGCATTATTAATTATCTTTAAATTGTCTCCTGCATGTGTCCTGGGCAATGCGAATCCTTTTATAGAACCGCTATATCCATTAAAAGCAAACATCTTATAGTCCTTTTCAACATTCTCGATCAATTCAGCTTTTGTAATTGATTTATAATTACGGGTTCTCAATGTTGCATCTGTATCCTGGCTTCCAGTTTCGTAAACTATTTTTGTACCATTACGCTGGTTCGCAATACCTTTAACTCGTAATTTTACATCTTCAGCTCTATGATATTTTAAATTATTCCCTCCTGCCTTTGTGTTTTTTCCGATATAATAAACATGGTCAATTCCAGTTCTAAAATCGTAAGGCCAATAACATTTCAATGTATTCTCAGCCTCAATAATTTTCGCATAAAAACCATATTGTTCTACTATTTGTTTTAGTACCCTATATGAGCTTGAACCATTAATTTCAAATTGACCTAAGTTGACATCAGCACAATCTATTGTATAATTTGAAGCTACATACTTTAAAAGTTCTTTAAGTGTAACAGCTCCCCATGTTTTTTTGAATGAATTTCTTTTTAATGGATAAAATTCATCATCAACATGAATAACAAGTGGGGCATCAGCTTCAATAATATCAACATAGCCTGTAAATTCAGTGTAGTAGTTTCCATTAGTACCAAGTTCAATAATAACTGCATTGCCGGACTGGATGTAATCAAGCACGCTATTATCCTTAAGAAGCTTGTAATTACGCGGCAGGGTAATTATTGCCTTATCGCCAAGTTCCTTCACCGATTCGGAAATAACAACCCGGCTCACCTGGTTAAAGATGACATTACCAATAGTCACTCTTGCGTTTGGCTCGTAATACATTAGCTCTTAATTAAGAATTCAGCTGCTTGTACAGCTATTGCATTTACATTAAATTTAACTGTGTCAACATATCCCTCAACAAAACTGATTTTAAAATTACTGTCGAAAAATACTTCCATAATACCCAGGGTATTGAACAGCTCTCCTTCTACTTTGTAAGTACCGTTTGCTTCAAACATTTCATGCAACAGCTTCAGGAGATCACCCGGGTAATTATGTTCCTCAACATCAACTAAAATGCCTTGTATGTTAATTTCATATGGCTTATTACCAAAGTTTTCAATTACATCTGCATTGCTCCGGTCTATGGCCGTACGCACCACATATTTGCCACGAGTAAAGCTTACCATTGGCGGTGGTGCAATAAACTTTTTTGCTGCTCCTTCGGTTTTTTGTAAAAAAGGAAATGCCGGTACGCCTTTTTCGAGTTCGTCTATGCCAAAGCTGTATCTTTTGCTTGTTAATTGGTTTTCAAAAGTCATTTGGGCATAAGCGCTTTCGCTTGCGGCGTAAACCGGTATATTTAAAAACATTTGCGGCTTAATAAAACCTTCCTGAATTAAGCGAGGAGCTACTTTCATGGCCATATAACCAAATGCGCTATTGTACCTCTCTAATATTTCGTTAAGTATTATTCTCGCCATTTTTTATACCTAATAGGCCCTTTTCTGCAAGCCAGTGAATTTGTCTCAACTTTTCCATCCACACATCATCTGACAACTGTTCAGGGAATGGAATTTTAAAATAAAATGAGAGCAGAGCATTACCCCTTCTGATGTAATTTGATACCCAGTGTTCGATGCTTTCGTCATCATCAACTACATCTATTCTGGGGTAATGCTCTATAAGTTTTTTATGATTGCCTTCTGTATTGGCAAAATTTCTGCTATGGCATTAAAGCATGCAAGAAACTTGTCATCACTAAGCAATACCTCTTCTGTGTGCGTTAACAAACAGGCTTTAATTATAATCTCTTTTGCCTTGTCTGGTTTTTTATCCACCCATTTCTCAAATTCGCCCATAGCTACACGGTCGGGAACCCGAATAACTACATCAAAGGCGTCAAATACATCGGCATCGCTCGAAAGGGTTGCCAGTTTTATTTTATTTTGTCCATATCGCTCCTTCCAGGCATTAATCATGTCGGTGGTAACACCCTGCGGTAACGATAAATTTGATTGATTTGCTTTTTTTCCGTCCATACTAATAGTTTTTTGAAGTTTAAAAAAAGCCTCTCGCTACACGAGAGAGAGGCTTCAAAAGATATACACAATTAAAAATAAATCACGCATTATTGTAATCTATGCCGAGCACGAATAGATTATACTGTTTTTTCAAATCCATGTCGCCTCCAACGTCTCTTCCCTGGTTCATGAATTTTACGGTTAAGGTATCATTCACAATGTCGTTGTTTTCGTTGGTGAAGGTCACGTTAATGTCAAAAGGCTTTACCCTTAATAAATTGCCGCCGGCTGCTTTTTCAATTGCGCTTAGGCTTGCTAAGCGCAAGGTCATGGTTGCAGAATCATTCACCTTCCCCATGCTGTAAGAAGTCTTTTCATTGCTTCCCAGCGAAAAGTTACTCTGATGTTCCTGCTCGGTATTGTAAGTAATTTCAGTTACCTCGTAGCTGATACTTCCAAACATAGCGATATGTACATCGCCACTATCATATGCTTTTCCATTTCTGTATATCATAACTATAAGGTTTTGCGAATATTAATAGTTGCATTAATTTGACCAACCACGCCTGTAGGTACCATAATAAAGCTGGTAATAAGATTCTTGTCTCCGGTTAACAAATCAGAATTAGGATTAACAATTGTTTTACCTCCTGATAATTCACCGGCTGATAACATTTCATTAAAGGCTCTGTTGCCAATGCCCTCAAAGTACTTTATCATGCCGATTGTTAATTTACCGGTTTTAGTATCTGCTGGTACTGTTGCCTTAACCTTTGGCAAAAGGTATTTTCTTATTAGCCTGGCTAATTTATTAAGCGTTGCACTTAGGGCCATTGTGTGTATGTTCATGTTATCATTAGCATCAATTACAATTGGTGCACAAACATGATCATCATTCCACCGGTATCCTGAAAACCCTGTATATGATATACCGAATATATAACCCTTTTCGTCGTAGGTAGCAAGGTCATCTTCAACAGCAGATATTTTACTATGATTACTTAATCCGGCTGTTAACCAGGTAAGTAATTTGGTGTCGCTTAAATCGAGGTTATCATCAACGCCATCTTCGCCAACTTCGCCAATATTGAAATTAACCGGAATTGATGCCTTAGTACCTAACAGGGTTCCTATATCAGCATAGTTCTGATATTCACCCGCGAGTGCATCAGCATAATCCCAATCCTGTCCTATGCATAGCGAAACATTATTATATTCAACCACCACTGCCTCAACTTCTATTGCTCGTAAATCCTGCATGCTGGCAACTAAGCCATTTACTCCCCTTCCTTCAAGTATTACATGAATTGGCCTGTCGGTAGTGAATGCCCAATCTGCCAATGTTTGAGCCACTGGTATTGCATCAAGTACAACTTCCTCAAGTCCGTTAACATAGGCAGGTGCGTACAATGCCGGTGTATTATAACCAACGGCCAGGTAGCGGATGTTTCCGTCAGCTCCTGCAATAAGGGCATGCCCATGATCTGTCATCATTGTTTCCATGTCCTTTGCAGGATCGCAAAACATGATATACAATTTAGTTCCATCACCCGCCATACGGTAGAATTCTGAAATATGCCGGTAAACCAACACATCGTTAGCAGAATCGTAAGCAGCATTTATTCCATGATCCTCAGCATCCTTGTGTTTTTCCAACAAATACACTGTGGCCAGGACAATACCTGTTATACCGGTAGCCGGTGCAATTGCAGGGGCATTAATAAGCAAAGCTGATACACCATCAAGGTTTTCAACATTTGCGCCAACACTTCCCTTTTCAACTATTACACCTCGTAAGCTTCCCATAATTATTTTATTTGTGATTCAACAATTTCCCTGGTGAGCGTTTTTACTTCCTTTTTATCTTTTACAGATAATTCAGCCAGGTTCTGGCTTAAGAAATAATGACCTTGCTTGTTAACAAATAACTGGTTCACTTTGTATTTGTTCATCATGGCAAGCTCATTTTTTGCTTTTTTTAACCCTTTTGAGTCGTTATCATTTATTTCCGTAGAAATACCTGCATTTACAACAGCTTCCTCAATAGCGGTTTGAGTGTCGGCAATTTGCTTTTTTATTGCCTCAATGGCGTTTTTTGCATCTGCCTTATCCTTTTCGGTTTTGGCAGCCTCAAGTTTATTGGTTGCCTTTGTTAAGGCATCCTGTAATACTTGCAATTTTTTATTTAAATCTGGTTTCAACATTTTTAAATTATGTTAAGAAAATTTAATATTATGGTTATCATTATTGAGTTTATACCAACTGCTATCGATAGAATAATTTTGTATTTAGTTTCTACCTTACTAAGGCGAACGTGCAAATCAATGTAATCGCTGCTTAACTTATTAAGCACATCATTCATTCTCTCAACATTTTCGGATAGGAGGATAAGAAGCTCACGTTGCGTGAGCTTATTCTTATCCACCACATCGCTATTGGTATGGCTCATAGCTGGTTTTTTACTGTAAAACCTGTAAGTGCTGTTTACCTAATGCTGCCTTGGTACTATCATTTCCTTGTAATGTTCCCTTCAGGTATTGCCAGCCAATTTTTGTAGACCCACTATTAAATATAACAGTAGTGTCGGGCGTTGACAAATACCAGGTTGCTGTATCAAGGTTGTAATAGGTTAATCCGTCCAGGGAACCAGCTAAAATAAAATAAGCTGTGCTATCGGCCAGTACTGAATCACCAGACATTTGGTACATATAGGTGTAATTATACGGTCTTGCAACCTTAAACACCTTACTTGCAGTTACGGTTGTACCTTCAACAGTGTCAGTATCAAAGGCTACTGCAGTACGATATACTTCCGTTTTATTAAAAGCAACATCGTACGATTGGGTAAATGCATTCGTACCTACAAGCATTATGGTGAATAATACGAGTACGAATGCAAATGATTTAGTTTTTTTCATAGAGCTATTTTTTAAATTAAACAGTTGCTGATATAATTGCACCTCTGGCCTCTTCGCGAGTAGGAAGATAAATTGCATTATGCCTGAAGTTAATGAGGTTGCGTTGATACAATGTATCGCTCTTCGCTTCGCTGTAATACATTTTAGTCCAGCCAACAGCTTTTGCAACGCGTTCCATGCTGAAGAAAATGGAGGCCTTGTAATCACCCGCTTGGGCAACGGCACCAAATGCAAGTTTTACTTTTGTTGCTACCGTGTAATATGGATTGCCGGCATATTCGTACAACTGGAACCCATATAAATTACTAACCTTACCGGTGGTGTAATTGTAATACTGATCCTTAAATTTCTGATCAGCTAACAACAGGTCATTTACATGATCACCACAAAGAACAAGCCTTCTACCATCTTCCGGTACCTGTAAATCATCCAGTGCTTTTTTCAGGGTGATGATATCAATAACGGTAAGCCTTTTTCTTCCTGTGCCGTCATTATCACCAGTAGTTAATAAAACAGGCATATTTGCGTTTGTAGCATCTGCCGGAGCAAATGAATGTATCGCTTTCTGGAATTTTGTTTTATTAATTGCTTTGGCGTGCTTCCTTTTTACTGTGGCAATCTTATCATAACTCAATGCGTATAACTCGTCATCTGTAACGGGCGTTGCTTTGGTCTGAAATTTGTCAAGGCTGATAGGGATATCTTCCTGGTCTAACACCTGAATAGCAATAGGGTAAGTTGTGTTATTTATCAATACATCCGGCAATACACCCATATATACCAGGTGAATTACCTGCATTTCGTCTCCTGAGTTTGAAACATAACGGCTAAAATCCTCAATTCCGTCCAAAAATGAGGCGTTCTCAAGGGTACTTAATTCCTCCTTAACCTGTCCTGTCCATACCTCACGGTAAACAGTTGCCATTGTGATGCCGGCTACGTCAAGTGGAATAAACTGGGCTGCAAATAATGCGCCCGATAACAACACAGGATTAAAACCACTTATCATGGCAATGCTACCTCCTGCAAACACACTCACAATGAGTGAAAACAAAATACTTACAATCAATTTGGTTCTCATTTTTTCAATTTTCAAGGTTAATATTAAATTTCAGTCTCTTTACCAAACTTTGCTTTGTAAAGGGCCTTAAATGTTTCCGGATCGGTCTTGGCCATTGCCTCCAACTCAGCCGATGCTTCTTTTTGGTATTTATCCCAATCCCAGCCTTTACGGTCGGGTTTTGATCCATTACCTTGCGTATTTTTACCATCAAGTTTATCGGTAATGGTCTGATAAACCTGCATGTCGTTAAATATTGAGTTCAATTCATCCAACCCAATTTTTTCACCCCTCACAATATATTCCTCTCTCTTTTCCTTGCTTATTTTAGATGCTGAAATAGCAGCATCAACAGCCGATGCAATAGAAGCCTTTTGGGTTTCCTGTAGCTTTCTTTCAGCTGTTTGAGCCTGATCTTTGCCCTCCTGTATTTTTGTGTCAATAGCAGCCATTACCTGATCGTCAGTACTGGCTTCGGTTACGGTTGTTAATCCGTATCTTGCAATAAGTGCCTTTTTGTCCATTTCGTTTTTGTTTTTGTTTGAATTTTGAGGTATAGTGAGTGCAACAAACTTGTCATATACTGCTTTCGCGCCAAGCTCTGCCACTTCTGTTTTGTTCAGCAATGTGTTGTCTTTTGTTTTTGTCTCAAAGATGGAATCAACCAGTCCAAGTTTCAAACTTTCTTCAGCATCAAACCAATAGTCGGTACCATCCATCCAGGCATTGATTTCTTTTTCTGTTTTCCCTGTTTTTTCTTTTAGCTTTTTATTGAAATTTTTCTCCATCGATCGCAATAGTTTGGCGTATTGCTCCATGTCTTTGGCTGTACCATCAACTCCACCGCGAGGTGCGTGAATCATAATAAATCCATTTTCGGCTATATGTACCTTGCCACCGGACATAATAAGTACAGCACCCATGCTGGCCGCCACACCGTCAATATATATATTTAGGTCGCCCTTAAATGATGACAGGAAGTTGTGAATCAAATTTCCATCAAAAACAAAACCACCATAGGTATGCATGTGCAAATCGAGCCTGGTATATCCTTCGCGGGTAATTTCATTCAATGCATCAGATACGGTGCGGTAATCAAAGTAATACCCACCTATGTAGCCATAAATGGTTAGAATAACCTTGTCAATTAATTTATCCAGTTTAAACATGCCTCTTAAATTATCATCATAACGTTTATTTTAAATATTTCATGTTTCTTCCATGTAAAATGCAAAACAATTTTAACACGTTTTGTGCACATAATCTATTAATTGTCTCATAATGAGATAATTCTATGCTGTATTAATATATATATTTAATTTTTAAACCATAATACAACACCTTTACAATTAAATAATTGAAAATGGCTAAGGAGAAAGAAAAAAAAATAGCCCGCATCCTTTATGTTGAACAGCAAAAAGATGCAAAAGAAATAAGCCAGCTTATAGGTGTTAGCGAACCTACGCTTAGCAAGTGGGTTAATGCTTACGGCTGGAAAGATCAGCGAAACGCACGTACCAATACACCGGCTGCCCGCATTGATAACATAAAACAGATAATCAATGATCTTTCTGAACAGCGACTTGAGGAAGCCAGGACTTTAAAGGAATCAGAAAAAACAGGAGATATTGAAGAGTGCAAAAAGCTACGTACACGCATTGCCCAGATTGATGACGCGGTTAGCAAATGGAATAAAACACTGGAAACAGTAAACAAAGATAACCAGGTTACCCTGAGCACTTATATCTCGGTTATGGAAATGCTGTTTGATGCCCTTAAGCAATTTGATGAAGCGCTTTTTTTTCAAACCCTCGATTTCCAGGAGATTCATTTAAATCATATTTCCATGAAATTTAAATGATATGAAAATACAGGATAAACAAGCTTTAGCCAGATACAAGGAAAAACTCACCCTTATTCGCTCCGGACAGGAAATTTCTGCCAATGAAACAAAGGATGAGCAGAAATTACGCATAGAAAAAGCCAGGAATGATTTCGGTTTTTTTGTAAATACCTATTTTAAGCATTATGCCGATGCCAAAAGCCCCTGGTTTCATATTGACCTGGCCAACAAGGTTAAGAAAAACAAAACTTGCCGGTATCTTGTTCGTTGGGGCCGTGGGCTTGCAAAATCTGTTGTGTGCGATACATTAATACCGCTTTGGCTGTGGATTAACGGCGAAGATGTGTACCTGGTTATTGTTGGCAACAATTACGATAAAGCAACCATACTGCTCGGCGATATACAGGCCGAATTTGAAGCAAACCAAATGCTTATACACGACTTTGGCGAGCAAAAACTTGAAGGGAGCTGGACTGATGGTGATTTCTGCACACGCGATAACCGGTTTCTTGGCAAAAGCCTGGGTATGGGCCAAAGCCCCAGAGGGTTGCGAAAAGGCAAAAAGAGGCCAAACATTTTAGTTTGCGATGATCTTGAGGATAAAGATACTTCCCGCAATCCCAAACGACAGGATGATGTAGTTACCTGGGTAGAGCGCGACCTTATTCCAACCATGGACGGCGAAACAAGAAGATACCTGCATCCTAATAATGATCCTTGGCCCCGCTCAATTCAAAACCAGCTTCAACAAAAGCATCCTAACTGGAAAGTGCATCTTATAAAAGCTTACAACCAGGAAACTTACGAGCCTGCATGGAAGGAAAAATACCCACCTTTCTATTATCAGGAAGTTGAGGATGACATTGGCTCATTGGCAGCTCGTGCTGAGTATAATCATGAGAAGCATATTGCAGGTAAAATTTTCAAAGATGAAATGATTCAATGGGCCAAACCTCCTGCTTTTAATCACTTTTCAATTATAATAGGCTTTTGGGACGTTGCATTTTCAGGGCAAAGCGATTACAATGCCGTAAAAGTATGGGGATTGCATGGCCGTAACTTTTGGTTGTTGAAGGCTTTTGTTAAGCAATGTAAAATGGTTACTGCCATTAGGTTTATGTACGATTACGAAGAAAGCCTGCCCGATACGGTGGTAATTCACTGGAAGGTTGAAAGCCAGTTCTGGAATGATCCACTTCGCGATGCATTAAAATTAGTAGCTGAAGAAAAAAAACGGCCACTAAACATAAGCATTGTCGACAGGCCAAAAATGCGCAAGTATGACCGTATTGTTGCCGGCTTGCATCCGTATTATGAAAACAACCGCATATATTACGACGACAGGGAAAAAGCCAATAACGATATGCAGGTTGGTATTTCGCACCTTAAGGGTATTGAACCCGGTTACAGCACCCCTGATGATAGCCCTGATGCTGATGAGCAGGCTATAAATATGTTAAGCACTTATGTACGCACCGATGCATTTAGCCCGCGTACAAAAAGCAAATCAAGTTTACGTCAATATTCTAAAAATCGTTACTAATGGCATTTATAGCAGACAGTGATTACAACGTCCAGATAAGGGCTGAAATATCAAAAATTATTGATGAAACCACCGAAAAAACAAAGCTTAAAAGAGCTGTTGACATGGCGGTGGCACAAATGAAAAACTACCTCGGGGGCCGCTACGATGTTGATGCCATTTTTATTGATGCTCCGGGAACAGGCGAGGAAGATCTGCGCGATCAGTTTATTGTTATGTCGGTTATCGACATGGCCCTGTATCATTTGTGGAGCAAAGAGGGCGGTAACAACATCCCAAAAACAAGGGAATTGCGCTATGCCGATATTTTAGACTGGTTAAAAGCCGTGCAAAAAGGGGCAGCAACAAACTTACCATTAATTGTTGACGATGATGGTGAAATGAAAAGCCAGGTAAAAATAAGCAGTCAGTATGAACGTACAGATAATCGTTATTAATTATGATAGCAAACTACATTACAACCACTAAAAGCTATTTGTTCGGGTTAATTAAATCTGAAACAAAGAAGCCCAGTTTGGGCAAAAAAAGCAACGGCATAGTAACCCAGCTTATACAAGAGTTTCAGGACAGGAGCCGGTCTGATGTTAAAAAATGGAGAGACGCGCTCCAAACTGCCGAAAATCCTGAAAACCCGCGCTGGTTTCTTTTGCAGGATTTGTACGATAACCTTATGACTGACGGTCATCTGATGGCTAACATACAAATTAGAAAAGCTGCTGTAATGGGCGGAAGGTTCTACATGCGTGACATCAAAGGCAATGAAAATGAGGAAGCTACACAGCAATTACAAACCGAATGGTTTTATAACATCATGGAGCATTTGCTCGATGCTGTTGCTAAAGGTTATTCGGTAATTGAATTGGTTGATCCGGTAACTATGGCATGGCAATTAATACCGCGCCGAAATGTATGCCCTCAAAAAAAACTTATTTACTTTGAAGTTGGCGGCGATAAATCAATTAATTACACCGATCCGGCATTTGCCCGCAATGTAATTTACCTGCATAACATGCATCCTTATGGTTACATGAATGATATTATCCCTCAATTAATATGGAAGAGAAACGCCCAACAGGTATGGGCCGATTTTTCGGAGCGTTTCGGCATACCACTGGTTACAGCCGAAACCATGAAAACCGATGACAAAGAGCTGAGCATTATTGAAGATGCCTTAAGCAAACTTGGACAGGCTGCACAAGCTGTTTTGCCTGAGGGCACAAAAATTACCATTCACGATGGAAATACCAAAGGAGATCCGCACAATGTTTTTAAGGAGCAAATTACGGTTACCAACGAAGAAATGAGCAAACGCATACTTGGTGGCACAATGATTACCGATAACGGCAGTTCCCGAAGCCTGGGCGAAGTGCATGAGCGTACGCTGGATTTTAAAATTGCAGAATCTGACCGGCGGATGATAGAGTTTGCTGTTAACAATAAGCTTATCCCTCTATTGCAAACCTGGGGATTCAAATTTAACGAGGGCGATCGCTTTGTTTTCGACCGCTCCGAAGAGCTTGGCCTAAAAGAACATTGGGAAATTGTTAGCGGCGCATTGCAACATTTTGAAGTTGACCAGGAGTGGATTGGACGTTATTTTAACATACCTGTTATTGGAAAAAAAACAACCCCGGTTGCCGGGGGAAACGGAATTACGGCAAATTTTCGGTAGGGAGTAATCCAAGGGCAACAATTGCTCCCCAACATAAGCCCGCGCTTTATGGCGATATTTGTCCGCATTGCAGCAAATTGCTTCCGGTTAACGAAGTTGATTTGCCACTTAATTTTGACAAAAACCTGAACCGCGAGATAAAACGCATTATTGACGATGTTTATGCCGGAAACATTATAACCGGTAATATTGATGCCAGGCTTTTAAAATTAGTTGGCTCGGCTGTCGAGAGCCAGGTGATATCAGGTTACGGAAAATCATTTGCCAAAGTTGATTATACCACACCCGATGCAGAAATGCTTACACGCTTAACTCGTGATGTGTGGCAGTTTTCAGCCGCAAAAAATTACCAGCAATTACGCGATACTACCCTGGCACTAATTGACGAATCAGGGAAGGTCAGGAGTTTTGCCGATTTTAAGGATGCTGCAAAAAAAATTAATGGCCAGTATAACCAAACCTGGTTAAAAGTTGAATACGACCAGGCTCTTGGTGCAAGCACAATGGCATCTCGCTGGGCTGAGTTTAAGGCCAATGCCGACACGCAACCTTACCTTAAATATTCAACCGTTGGCGACGATAATGTGCGGGCAGAACATGAGTTACTTAATGGCATTGTGCGTAAAATTAGTGGCGAGTTCTGGAAACAATACTTCCCGCCAAACGGCTGGCGGTGCCGTTGCAGTGCCGATCAGCTTGCAGGCAGCACAGCAGTTGAAACAAAAGATATACCCAATGTGCCGGTACCTCAAATGTTTAGAACCAACCTGGCCGAGAAAGGGCTCGTTTTTCCTGAAGGGCATGCCTATTATGAGGGAGTACCTAAAACGGTATTGTATGCAGCCATACAAACACTTCCTGATGAAGTGGCTTATAAAAGTGTATATGTTAACCAGGAGAGCAAAGGCAGCGTTAAAATGCACTTATTGCACGGCATAACAGAAATGGAACAGAATATTGCTATTGGCAAAATACTTGCCGATGATGGATATAAGGTGAAATTGCTCCCGATACTGAGCTTGGCCGATGATGAATTACGTAAGCAATTGTATAAAACAGAGGCTTTTTTCCCGGGCAAAAATCCTGATGCATTGGTAAATAATGAATTGTTTGAATTTACAGGCCTTGAAAATACCGATATGAAACATTTGAGCGGTAAAATTAAGGATAAGGCTATGCGCAATACCAAACAAGCAAATAATTTAATTGTAAAGCTTACAAATGGTATGAACAATTTTGAAATACAGCGCGTTGTTAACGGCAAATTTAATATTTCAAAATCACTTAATAAAGTATGGGTTATTAATGGAAAAGAATTGATTAAAATGCAAAATCCGAATTACAAAAAGTAACCCGGATTTTGGGTGTCATAGGGACGAATCCCAACAACAGTACAAATATACAAATTTTTAAATAATAAACAATATGGACGGATCGGCAAAAATTCAACTTATCCTGGAGCTAAAAAACCGAATGAAAACCGGGCTTAGTAAAGCGAAGGAAAGTGTTAATTCCAATGTACGCGATATAAAAACCAGGTTTTCAGAATTTAAAATTCATGCGGTTGATTCTTTACGATCGGTAGCTGGCGAAGTGCCTTTTATTGGCACAGCCTTTAGCTTGCTTAAAAATCCAATTACATTGGCCACGGGCTTAATTGTGGGTGTTGGAATGGCATTAAATGCAGCCACTGTTGAAGCTGCCAATTTTCAAAAGAATTTTAGGCAACTACAAATGCTAAACCTCGATAAATCAATTGAGAGTATGGGTAACCTAAAGTTTATGGTCAAAAATGTTGCATTTGAAAAAGGGTTTGACCTAAATAAAACTTCTACTGCTTTTTTTGATGTTCAATCTGTTACCGGGAAATATGGGCATGAAGTTAAGAAGATAGTAGCACAGCAAGGAGAATTTGCCAGGTTAATGCAAGCCGATTTTAATAGCTGGATAGAAGGTACAGCTAAAGCAATGGCAAACTATGGCTTTGGAGCAGAAAGGCTAAATGAATTTAACAGGGCGGCATTTGCAACCGTAAAAACAGGTGTTACAACCTTTGACCAGTTATCAAAAGTAATGAGCGTATTTGCCGGTTCAGCATCATCTGCCAAACAAGATTTTGCAGCGGCAAATAAAATATTTTCATTATTTACAGTTAAAGTGAAAAGTGTTGATGAAGCTGCAACCCTAACTAAATCATTATTTACAGATTTAACCAAGAGCAGTGTAATTAAATCGTTTAAAGACATTGGTATAAACGTTTACGACAATAACAATAAATTTAAACAAGCCGATGCCCTGTTGCTTGAATTAAGTAACAAATTTAAAGATTTGGGTGATAACGATGCAGCATTAATTAACCTTAAAAACCAATTTGCAGGATCTGAAGGGTTAATTGCATTTATTCAGGCGGCAATGGGCAGCACAGAGCAGCTGCAAAACATGATAAACAGCTTTGATACTTCTGGCCTCGATTTATCTAAAGCGCTCGAAATATCTAAAAAAGATATTACATATATTAATGAACAGCTTGAGGCGAGGTTAAAAATATTAAAAACAGACATTGGTGAATCATTGTTGCCAACAAAAATAGAATGGGCTCAATTTAAGTTAGACTTTATTGGCAATACAAGATCGTTTTTAAATCCAACAGGAGCAGGAGAGCGATATAAACAACTTGGTACTGATTCTGTTCTTGAAAAATTTTCTGGAATAATTAACGATCCGGGTAAGTTTAAAACAACAGAATTTGATAAAACATTTGGTGAGCTTAAGTCCCTACGAGAAATATATCAAAAATCATATGACGAAAATAGAAAGTACAAGGGTAATTTTTATGAATATCATAAGACGTATGAAAGGTTTAACGCATTGTTTAGCAAAGGAGCCTTAGAAACAATTGATGATGTTTACTCTAAATTGTTAGAGTATCAATCAAAATTACCTCAAAATCATGACGATTTGTTAACAGGTAATGGTAATGCCAATAATCCGGATGATATCAATCCATTAGCATCCGATTCAATTAACAAAATAGTAGGCAGTGCAAAGCAAATAAGAAACATTACCGTAAATATCGATTCGTTTAACAAAGGAGGAATAAACACCCAAAATACCAACCTTCAGCAAATGGATGCCGAGCAAATTGAACAGTGGTTTAATGATATGATGTTGCGGGTTATTCGTAACGTTGAATTAAGTTATTAACTAACATGCAGGAATTAACACCATATTTTAATATGTTAACCAGGGTAAGCAAAATCATTGAAACGCTTCCCCGCAGGGCTGCTACCGTTGCCGTTAATTTTAGCAAGCAGCGGTTTACAGCGCAAAACTGGGTTGATTCCAATACGTTGCCCTGGAAACAACGCAAACCTATACGTGGCGAAAGCCGCAAGCGTGCCGGCAGGGCAATATTGGTTGATACCGGAAGATTACGCCGCAGCATACGCACCATAAGGGTAACTACCAATTCGGCCACAATTGGCACCGATGTACCTTACGCGCAGGCTCACAACGAAGGCTTTCGGGGAAATGTAAGGCAAAGCGTAAGGGCACATACAAGGGCAAATAAGCCGGTTAAGGCACATACAAGGGTAATTAACCAGAATATTCCCAAGCGCCGTTTTATGGGCAATTCTGCCGTATTAGAGCAGCAATTGCAACGCATGATGACAAGTGAAATTATTAAAGCGATTAAAGGATAATATCAATCACAAATAAAACTACTGATAATGAAAAAGAAACAAATGAAATCTTTTCTGAAATTAAAAAAATCTTTCCAGGGTTTTCTCCGCATGGTTCTACCCGAGCTTTACGAGCAATGGCTTGTAATATCTTTTCCTTACCATATGAGTGCAGCCGGTTATGAAGCGAAACTTGAAGATATGATGCAGCAATTCCAAAAAGGAGTGACATGGATAGTAATGTCATGGCCATCATATATAGATAACCTGCCTTATGAGTGCTATTGCCATAAAAAGCAACTTGAAAGCCAAAAATTGCAGACTGAATTAAAAGAAAGCCACGCATCCACTCAGTGCGGTATTTGTTGCCCTCTTTGTTCATGTCGTAGAGTTTGTTAAACTCATTTTTATAATAATCATTATCAATATCCATAACTTTTTTTAAGATAAATATAATGGAAATAATCTACAAAAAAATCATCGACACCTTTAATGATGAAGATGTACAACAGGTATTCATCGACCGAAGCCTACCGCTTATTAAACAAATTGATATTAATTACGGCCAGCCTGAGAACCCTGAAGCTTTTGAAGTATTTTTACCGGGCATATATGTAAGCTGGAATATTTCCGAGCTGCAAAGCAACGAACCTAATTTGCTTACGCTCGATTTTCATGTATTGCAAGAACCCGGGGCACATACCGAAAATTACAGTACCCGCCTTACCGAAGGTTACGAGTATATACTTATGCTTAAAACCATAAAATATATACTTAACAAACTAAGGGCCAGCAATACAACCGGGTTAAAATACATAGGCGAAAGGCCTAATGTTACTCCTTTTTTCAGGTACCATATACTAAGCTACCAATGTTTTGTTGATAAGGTTGACGATAGCTTTACAAAAGGCAGCACAAGCAATGTTGAGCTATTAGATATGACCTTAAGCGGTGGCATAAAATACAAAGAGACTCAATTACCAACTGATATTGATACTTTTTAAATCATAACTAAAAATTACAAAATGGAAAACGACAAAAAACAAATTACAATTAACATTGAGAAGCTAATTGAGAAAGTTGAGATAACAACTCATCCTTGCGTTGAATGTAATCACGCAAATGAACACCTCGATAAGCAGTTTGAGAATTTGGAAGAGCGTTTGTTAGGATTGCTTTTGAGAGTTGTAGAAAAAGCCGGAGAACAAATTAAATAATATAATAATTAAACCTATGCATCCGGGTTATTGTGCGATGCGTAAAAACTATATATATGAACCTGCAAGGAAAAACAGTACGGTATAACCTTCCCGAAGGCAAACGTTACTTAAACAACCACCAGGCAACATGCCCGGCCATAGTGGTTACCGATTGGGGGCACGAGGGTAATGAACCCATTGAAAAGCGTTTGTTAAATTTAAAAATATTATTAGATAGTACAGAAATTGATTGGGATACTTCTGTATGCCATGCCTCAGTTATAGAGGCAGGCGCATCGTGGCAATTGTATGCCGATTAAAAACATTACCCGCTAAGGGTGGGTAATACGTGGGAAACAAAAAAGGGCTTCTGTTTAAGGAGCCCTTTTTAATTTACGCGCATTCGTTTAATATATTCCGCAAGCGGTACAGGTTAAATATAACCTCTCCCGGGTGGTTTGCGCCCATCGGAACCTGTCCGTCATTTTCTGCCATTTGCATGGTAATAATGTAATAGGCATCGTCAAGCATGCTGGCCAGTTGAGCGGGGCTTATCTCTGAGTTTAAAAACTGCGTAAGCTTTTCAAACTGTTTTATCGTTATATCATCCATTATTTGCGCCCTCCCATATCTTCAGCAATAAACATTATTTTTCCCTGTTCTTTTATCACTTCACTATATGCATCCAATACATCGTCATCGCTCATCATGTCTTCTAAGTTTTTGTATCCCAAACATAATGCAACATCTTCAGCATTAAATAAAACTTCACCATTAGATATGCGGCGCGTTATATGCACGTTAATTCCATTATAATCAGCTTCAAAATACTGAAATTCATTATCTTGTCTTATAAAATTAGCATCAAACATAACAACCTCCTTTTTATAAGATTAATGATAATTGATTATTCTTTCGCAACAGGTACTTTTCGCGCTCTACTTTTAAATGCTTTTGCGTTTTACGTTGGCTTACCATTCCTGCAAGGTATAATGCATAAAACTCAGTTATCTGCCAGTAGCCATAATTATTACTGAATTCCTGTGGATTATTTCTCCTGCGTGCAGAAACGGATCCGCTGGTGGTACTATAATCGAGTTTTTTTAATACTTCAATGTAATTATAAACAGGTTTGCCATCAATGTACACCGGCTGTAGGCCCATAATAGGCATATACCTGTTTTCTACGGCTGCATGAAATACCCTACGGTAAACCTCAAAAACCGGTTTTACTTTTTTAGCAATGAAATATTCCAAACACCCAACTGAAAGATAGTAATTTTCTGTTGGCCTACCTGGTTTATATTTTTCCGCATTTCTGCGTAAAAATTGATTTTCAACAACTTGCATGTTAAAATCCTCATTTTTAATAAAATCAGATTTTAAAACCCGCACAGCCTCTTCTTTTCTTCTGTAAACCAGGGGCCAAACTTCATCCAGGTTAACCGGAAACTCTTTGCCAGATTGTTTTAACTCGAACACTTGCTGAAAGTAGTTCTTTACCTGCTCCGGGGTGGAGCTTTTTGACAACTGCAAACTCATGGTTTGCTTTTCATTCTTTTTGGAATTCATTGTAAAAGAATTTAAGTTATTAAATGGGCAAAGCCGCCTTAGGTGTGAATTCCAATTCGAACGCTGGGCGTTGAACCAGCCAGTTCTTTCGTTCTGGCCACCGTAGCAGCTTTGCTTTATTTTAAATAAACTTTGTTCAAAGGATTTGCCCCTTGTTCAAATTGGAATTCAGGAGCAAATGTAATAATTATTTTTTTATTTTCAAATTGCTAATTATATCTTCAATTTCATCTTCAGTTAAGCGTTCCTTTTCCTGTTTAAACTCGTGTTGTTTTTTATTAACAATCTTGCTGAGATCATGGGAAATTACAAACAGGGTAATCATTATAATAATTAACAATAAATTGGTAAAATTAATCGAAGGATCAGCTACATGTAGTGGGCCAGAAATACTGCCATTATTAAATTCAACAGCTTCTAACCCGCATGCTTGTAATCCTGTTATTAGCAATAAATAGATAAAATTTTTCATAATTTCTAAGTATTAAATTAAACAATAAGTGAATATACAAAAATGAGTTTTAAATAAGGTTTCAAGGCTATTGTATTTGTGTTTAAATGTTTGGTTATTACTTTATAAAAACTGATACTATACAACTTCATTTGGCTGTATAGTCTCAACTGAGTTGAGACTATACGGTAGTTATGGGCAATTAGTCCCACGGATTTTCACCAGCTATTTCAATAAACGATTCTTTAAGTTCTTTTACTTTTTCTGGCAAAATTGTTTTTAATTGTTGAATATGAAATTCTGCTGACATTGGCATATTTAATCCATGTGCCAAACTGTCGATTGAATCAATCAATTGTCCTAATTTTTCAAATTTATCATCCATTGTTTTAAATATTAACTGCCCATAACAAGCGGTATAAGCAAACCGCCAATGAGCGTATTATTAATTTTAAGCTGTCTAATAAGGCGGTCAGCTCATACCGCCAGCCGTTACCGCCCATTTAAGAGCGCAAAGAGTCCTGCCATTTTCTAATAGCTTTGACCAGATTTTGAACATTCTTTTTATGAATTTCAGGGCATTTGTTTTTTCTAATACCATTACGGTCGCCTTTATTCAAAAATCTACTTAGTTCAGACCAATTTATAATGTTTTCAGGCTCAAATATTTCTATAAAAACATTTGGGTAGTTCTCTGAAATCCAATTTACTTGTTGAGCTTCAGAACGGAAATCCCAATCACCTGGTAGGTGTGGGATTCCTTTTTGCTGTAAAAATTCTCTTTCGTATCTCATTTTGAAAATTCTATTGAAAGTTCATTTTCATTACAGAAAGATTCAATCTTTGCTAAAGTTTCAGGTGTACAGTAAAATGAAAAGTTTTCCCAATTCATGCCATTCCAAAAACCGCCCCATTTTACATTAGCTACGTAAAAAGAATCTTTAATAATACCTCTTAAAGCTTGTAAACAGTTAAAGTTTTCGCTGTTTGCTGTGTGTTTTTTGTAATTTGCTTTCATCGTTTTAAATTTTAATTGTTAGTATTAATTTGATGAAGTAAAAATACGCAATTGCGTAATACAAAACAAGCTTTTTTTAATTTATTTTACTCAATTGCGTAATTTATTTTAATTCTAAATAAGAACGCAAAGAAAAACGGGCGGTAACACACGGTATAAAACAGTTTGGCATCCGTGGTTAATCGAGCGTTTCAGCCAGTTTCAAAGTCCGTTTATTTTGACAGGTACGAACATCGCAGCCCAACCGATTTCATACCGCCATCGTTACCATTTATTTAAGAGGGACTGTAAATATGATAACCACGTCTCGATTTTTCTTTTTTGTAATTATACTTTACAGCCCAAAAATCAAGCATACTTTTATTGAATTTCGATAAATTGCTTGGAGCTTCAAAAGCTTCGCCTAACTTCATTTTTTCGTGTGCTTCATCCCTTGTTTTTGCTATCATATCTAATTTGTTTACTTTAAAACATTAATATTTCCAATACTCCTGGTTAAGGTATGTACTTGGGTATGCCATCTGCACACCGTCGTTGTAGCATTGTTGCCTGTATACAGGTATATGTGCAAAAATGCGGGTTTTGTCGGCCTTACTTAAGCGGTTCCAGGTGTTTTCTGTCATTTTAAGTTTGCCTTTTTTATTGCCATATTCTTTCCAAAAACGCTCAAAACTTAAGTCCGGCTCAACTTCTTTTATTTTAATATCCTTAAAAGCTTTTAATTCGGCAAGCTGTTCAAGTGTAAAAGGAAATTTTGTGGTTAACCATTCAAATTGCTTTATGGCTAATTTTGTTTTTAAAACATATTTGCACAAATAACCTTCATCGTTATAAGTGAATAATATTTCGCCATCAATTTTTGGGCTGTAAAAAACAAATTCTCTCATGTTATTCATTTTTTAAAGGAGTTATTCCGTACACATTGTCGAGCAGCGTAAGCTGTTCAATGGCTTGTATTAGCTCCTGTTTTTTTGTTTGTATTTTTTCAAAATCTTCATACGCCACTTCTCCAATGCAACCGAGGGTATATTCAATTTCGTTTACCTTTTTATTAAGTACACGTATGGCATATTTAAAACTCATAGCGGCGTTTTTTAAATTAGTGAAGTTTCTTCTAATTGCTTAATCGTAAATTTGTACTTTTCAGTTGCCGTGCGTTCAACGGTATTGCTGCGGTTAGTGTTTTGGTCAAACAAAATAATACGTGCGGCCCGGCCTACTATATAGCCTCTTTTTTTTAACGTATACCTATATGCATTTTTTGATGGTGCCGCTGCAACTACCTTTAGTTTTGTTTTTTGCTCTAAGCCAAACAACACCCGGCGTTTTTCTGCAGTAACCGTAAGGCGGCGTTTTTCGGCAGATTTTCTGATGCGCTCCTGGTTTCTTTTTTTGCCAAGTCTTTTTGCAGGTGTAATTCCGCTTTTAAGCCGGAATTCTGCGCTGCGGGGTATAATATAACCTTTGGGCGGCCAGTTGTTTCTTTTATTTGCCAAAACGGCTTCTTTAGAGGCATTTAACTGACATTGCTGCTGAAACTTTTTTGTTTTCTTAAGTCCGGCTTCGCGTGCAAAACGGTGCAATGTTGAGTGCTTTATGTTCAACTTATGCATAATTACATCGTTTTTAGTGTTCTTAAAATGGTTAATAATCCACTTTTGTTGCTTTTCGGTTAAAGCCATTTTATAAAGCATTAGCAGTTTTTTCGTATTGTTTAATCAGGGCTTTCGCTGGTATGCGTAAATAGCGGTAATAGGTACTTTGGCTTATAAAAAATTGCGGGTTTACAATATTATCGAATACCCATTGCTGGGTTACACCTCGCCGTGTATGTTCGAGTGTAATATCCTGCACGGTTATTATTTTACGCAAGTAGTTAACGTTGTAGCCTGCCATTATTCAATAATTGAGTTTGTATGCTTAATTTCCTTTATTTGTAAAATGGTATCTAAAAACTTCCAGTCAATTTTTTTTAACATGGCACGGTCATCTATATACCAATCGGCATATACTTTTCGTGGAGCTATTTTAATGCTTTTCACATTTTCGTTTATGGCATGAAAATAAAGTCCGTTTCCTTCGCAGAAATATAAAGCTTCAAGCAGTAGTTTATCCTCACGGCATGTCCAGAGTATTAATTCATGCCCTTTAAATTGCCATTTTTTCAAGGTTTCGAAGGCATCGGGCAGTGGGTTGCCAATTTCAGGAAAACGGTGCTCCACTATAGTGCCGTCAAAGTCAATTGCTATAATCATAATATGGCCTGTTAAATATTGATGTACCTTTAGTATATGCCTCATAAATTATGAGCATAGCTTCATATTCCTCTTCGGTTTCAGAGGTTGGCGCAAAACGGTGTATTCTAAACACCTGTTCAAATGCAACCTGGCAATGCTGCCTGGTAACTTTCTCGAGCAATTCTTGTGCAAGTTCAACAGAAGGGATGCTGCTGCTACCTTCCCATCCAATGCGCTTGCTTATGTCACTATAAACGCTCATCGCTTAATTTCCATTTTAGCCGGGTTAGCCTTCTTTTTTAATATCTCACGGTTAACCTTATTTTTTAATATCTCACGTTGCTTTTGGGCCCGCTCTAACCTGGAATCGAACCTGCGGCCAATTTTCGACAATGTTTCCAAATCTTTAAGAGTAATTCCAATAAGGTTGGCGGCCTGGTAATTAAAAGTGGTTTTGCCATTTTGGTTGGTGGTACAAAAAATAATAGTATTGGCAATGGCTTTTAAAACCAGCCTTTTCTTTTTTTTACTGAATATTATTAACATTTATTTTAGTTTTAGTTTATGATTTAAAGTTTAGCGACTCCCGCAAGAGAAGCCGCTAATAATTACTATTTATCTTCTTTCACTTTAGTTTCAATGTCTTCCAGTTCAACCGGGAGCGATGCCATTGATAATATAATAGCCACATCTTTGCCCAGTGTATCTTTTCTAAAAAACGATACGGAATAACTTATATCCCTAACCCGGTAACTTTCCTCAAACAGTTGCATTGCTTTCTGCCACCGGCTGTCTTCGTAATTGTCACGAATTTTTAAGAGTGCACCAATTTGGCCGGGGGTAAAATCACCGGCTTTATTACGCGATAATAGTGCGGTAATAGTTCTGAATGTTGCCAGGTCGCGCTTTTTCACCTGATCTTCAAGAAAGTCTTTTAGCAAGGCTTCCGCTTGCGATGCACGTTCGTCATATTCCGTGTTAATGTTTCGGTCAAGCCTCACCATTTCCTGCGACAAACTGTGGCGCAACGAAAAGCCACCCTTGCTATTGCTTCTTATATCGCCATAATTATTGGCCATATCACGAAATCCTTCCAGTTTATTCAGCACAAATGACTTGAAGTCTTTTAACTCGGCTTCCATGCGTTTTGCTTTTATCATCACCATTTCAATGAGATCATCACGAGTGCTTTCGTAATCTTCTCGTGCTTTTTTCTTCTCAAGCTTTTCAGCTTTTTCTCTTTCTGCCAGTAGGGCCTTTAACTCCTGGCTTGTAAGCTCATTTGCTTTTTTTGCAGTTGTTTCCATTTTTCTGTTTGTTTAAAAATTAATATTTACGTGGTAAAGTGTATGTTTCAGTAACATTCACCGGGGTGCGGTGTTCGCGTTCCTGCATTTGTTCAACCTTGTATTTGGCAATATTCAAATCACGAAGGTTCTGATCCCAGTCCGGATGATCAGAACTGTTTTTGTTAAGCCAAAGCTCAAGGTTGTTTCTGCGATTTAGCCAATGTGTAACTTGTTTAGCATCCGTTGTTTCCTTTGCATTCAATTGCTCAATTTTGTTTTTCACATCTTTTAAATCAATAAGGTTCTGGTACCTGTCCGGGTGATCTAAGCCGTGGCTTAACAGCCAGCTTTCAAGCTTATATTTTCGGTCAATCAGCCGTTTTGTTTCTTTAAATGTTTTGTTATCTGTCATAAGGCTTGGGCTGTTTTGGTTTGATAAAAACATTAATTTCTTTATGTATAGAAACCATGCCGCTTCCATTACACACGTTGCACAAGTTTACTTCCGGCTCAGAAAATTTGCCATGCCCTATATGTATGCCCGGAGTAATAATTTCTCCTTCGCCTTTACAGTTTTTACAAATTTCTGTGCTGTCAAATTGATACTTCTTTTCCATTAGTTCAAGTTTATAGAGTTTAGCATTGTGTGTTTGTCGTTGGTTTCCTTTTTTTCGGCAATGGAGCGAAGCTTCCTGCTCAATACCTTCAATTCATCAACCGTTAGTTCATATAATAGCTTGCCGCAAATACGCTTGTCAAGCATAAAGCGGTTAACTGAGCTCCAGTCGCTATTGGTTGCATATACACCGCATTTATTGAGTAATGTCAGCGCATTGCTTCGCCAGGTGCGTAGCTCTTTTGGTGCCTCGGTGCGGCTTAGCAGGCCAAGTTTTAACCGGTATATAAGATCATCAATTTGCTTATCGGTCAGCTCTGTGGTACTCTTTGCCCCATAAGCTTCCAGGAGGTCTGCTTTATTTTCAACCGCTCCCAGTTTCCAGAGTAAGCGGTGAACAATTATTCTTTTTTCTTTTATGTCCATTTTAGTAGTTTTAAAATCCATAATAATCAATAGCCCCTTTGTCCCATATGGTATAAGGCTCTCCTGTACCTCCATACCTGCTGGCTGCATAAGCTCTGTAGCCTTCAACATAAATTTTCACGTTAGCGTCAAAACGGATGCTTTTTGCTACTCTTCCTGCCGGATGTTTACCATCGGCATGGCTGACCAATACAAATAATTTAGTTCTGAATTCGTTCACTAATGCCTGGTATTGCTTATAATTCATCCCTGAATATTGAAGGCTGTCAATGAATATGAAGTCCGGTGATTTTCTTTTTTCAAGGCGCGTAAATAGATCTACTATCGGTTCCTTATCCAACAGCACTATTTTGCGCTTCACATCCTGCATACCGGTCTCGATAAATGCTTTTTTCATTGATAAACTTGCGCCTTCCTCCAGGGCATTATAACCAACCCTGCCAAACTCGCAAAGGTATTTCGCCAATTGCAAAGCAAATCTTGTTTTGCCATTCCCGGAATTGCCCCAGATAATTATTGACCCGGTGCGCTGAGGGTTTCCCATAAGGTTAAACCATTGCTCCGAAAACGACATAGGATAATGATTAGCGTTATATAACTGACTAACTGATACGGCTCTGCTCATTTGTTTTAAAATTTTCGACCACTTCCTGTGGAGTTATCACTAAGCATCTTAGTTCATCATCAACCAGGTGTTCAATTGAATCGTAACGATAAATGCGATATCCGTTTTTCATAGCAAGTACTATTTCCTTGCGTTCAAAATCGGTCACTTGCCTTTCTGCCAATATGGTGTAATGCTTCATGCTTATATTATCGCCAACTTCGTGGTAACGATCATATATTACAACATACTTACAGGTTTCACCCTTAATTTGATGTCCGTATAAAGCTCTCATAGCGCAAGTTGTTTTTGTTTTTGAAGTTCAATGTAAATTCTACGTAACGAACCCTGCGTTTTCGCATACAATGCCTGGATATCGGTTACACCATTCACCTTGCCTATCATGGCGGTTTGGTGTTTGGCAAACTCTTTGTCTTCACCATCGCCTGCAGGAGTTATCTTCTGATAACGGTTTCCGTACCGGCTGAATATTTCGGTATAACCTACTTTTTTACGTCCAATATTGCCATCAATTTTAGCTTTTAGGCCATCGGCACCCATCATGTACCAGCCACATGAATGTTCAGTAGCATTCCACATTGCTTTTAATTCGAGAAAAGCGGAATAGTCAAGATCACCGGCTTCGTCAAGTATAATTACCGGGTTTGGAATTGTTTTTATATAATAAACCAAATCTTCGTACACATCAACATATTTGCCTGAATTATTAAGGCCCAGTTCCTTTGACATTGTTCTTACAAGTTTCTGCTTGGTTTTGCATTGGCTGCAATCAATATAAACCGCATTTTTGTGCGTGCGTGCGTAATACCTTGCGGCATAAGTCTTTCCTATATCCGCAATATCGCAAAGCAAACCGCTCATTGCATTTTCCTGGCAAGCTGCCAACTGTGTAGTTATAAATTGAAATACCGGGGTATTGGCTGTTTTTAATTCAGCCTTGCTGCCTAATTCAACTGCCAGCTTGCGGGCTATGCTAATCCACTTGGCATCAGATAATACATTGTCGGTATCGCCTTTCTTAATCCGGCTTAATTGCGCCGGGTTTATGTCAAGTGCAACCGCGAACTTTGATGCACTTGCATAATTTGGTTCATTGGCCTTTATGGCCAGAACAATTTTAGTTTTACCTTCTTGTGTAATCATAATTCATATTTATTAATTAATAATCGAGATAATTTTTATTTAAAAGTCATTTAAAGCGCGTTGTGTGTAGTAATCATCGTCTCCATCAACTTCAAATCCGGTTCTGGCGTTATTATTTGGTATAGTTTCAATTGCATTAGCTTCAACAGATGAATAGTCTGTTTTCGGCAATATCCCAATAGGTACCACTTTCTTTGCCAGGCCATCTTTAACTGATTTACGTGCAGATGTTTGTCGTTTAGCTTGCTCAATACGTATCATTTCATCCTTTTCCGTTCGCTCTGCCTGTGCTTCGTTATATGTTTCGTATTTGGTTGCTGAGCACAAGAAGTTATCATCCTGGTACAGGTAAACTTTTCTTATAGTTTCATTAGTGTCTGGCAACCAGTATGCATCAACTGTATAATTATTGGGTTTCATTCTTGCCATTATGTTCATAGTGTCTATTGCATAATCGGCATACTGAACTCGCACGAAGTCGTTGTTTCTTACACTTGTTTGTGTGCGGTTACCAATGTGTCGGAATAATATTCTCTCTTGTGGTTTAATGAGTTCAGGATTGAGGTTTTCGAGCAATACCTGCCAGCGTGATTTATCTTTATGTATGCTGTGCGGGGCATTGTTGTATCGTCTTATACTCTCAATGTCATCGGCAATAAGTTGCGCAGTGGTTAGGTTTTGGGTATAGTCCTGGTTTGTTTGGTAGGCATCATGTTTGCTATGCCAGCGGCCAATGTTTGGCTGGTATTTCTTTTCGTCGGTATATTTTTTCGATTTAATGGCATGCTCTGCTCTTTTTTCTCTCGAGTTTTGCGGGTTGCAAAACCTTACAAACCCAAACATAGCATGTAGCTTATCACTTATTTGTTTCATCAGGTGGTTTTCAACTTCAACCTCGGCTGGCCAGGGCAAATCATTTGATGACAAGTTTAGATACATGTTACGGAAACAATCGTAAACCATTTCGGTGTTTTTCTCCTTGCCGTGTGTCCAGCCAATGAAGCATTCGCTCATTACATCGTATGCATAGTATGCACTTATCCAGGTACCATCCTTAGCTTTACGCGGAAGATCGCGGTCATCCATGCTTATTTTGCTTAGTGAGTACTGTGGACGGTGTCTGTGGTTGTGTGGCATTGACCTGGTTTTAAAATCAATGGCCGATTTACGTACTTTTTGAAGCTCCTGTTTGTTTTTTAGATTGTTGAGCACATTCCATACTGTTGCTTCGCTAATTTCAATTGGATTGCCGTTTTTGTCCTTAAATTTATTGGCATCATACAGCTCACCTGTGTTTTCGTTGAATAAATCAATTTGTCCGTTAACAAATTGGTTGTAATATTCAGCAACAGTTGTATTAAAGTGCCTGTTGGGCATTGCACTAATCGACATAAGCACTTGCACTATGTCATCGTTAACTTTTCGGCTGTTATTGTTATGGAAGCCTTTATGAATTATTGAAGCGTATCCTTCCTTCAGGTATAAGTTATACCTGTCTTTAAATCGCCTGATGTTTGTTGGAAGCGTATGGTTTATTTGCTCAACTCCATGCCCTTTTATTTCGGCGATGGACTTGATTAAGTGCTCCCACATCTCGGTGGTGTTTCCACCTAAATTACGTCTCTTGGCTATACGCTTGGTTATAATCGCATGAACCGCATTTAGTATAATTACGTTATTGTGATATTCTTTTGTGCTTTCTTCTGGCAGGAACCGGCCATCATCAAGTTGATATGTGGTGAAATATTCCATAGCCTCCATGTCCGGCTTAATATGTTCTTTCAGGTTGCTTTCCTGACTAACTTTGTATGGATCACCAATTTTTTCAATGATTTTGTTTTTAAATTGTTGAGGGATGCTGTCGTATGATATTAGTGCGGGTTTATGCTTAGATGGCCTTCGTTCTCTTTTTATCCACCCACGACTTAACAAATTATCATAATTAGACTTTGTTACAATTCCTTCTGATATAAGCCAGCCAGCTTCAATGCATAATATGTTATTGCAGTATTCCAATTATGGGTTTTTAGTCTTTTTTAATTCGTCAAATTCAAATATCTTATTAGGGTCTCCTCCTATTTTTTCTATTATTTTCTCCTTGAAACGCAAGGGTATACTATCATACCAAACTAAAGCTGGATGAGAATTACCTCCCCTTCTTAAAATATGGAGCAATCTTTTTCTGCTTTCTGCATCATAGATGGGTTTAGTCATTATTCCTTCACTTATAAGCCACCCGGCTTTAACACATAAAACATTATCGTAAATTTCAAATGCAGATATCATAATTATTGATTTACTATCTCGTTCTTAACTTCCTCGTATAGTTTCTCTCGTGCTTCAATTATTTTTTTTAAAATATTGATTGCTGTATGATGAAGTTTTGCGGTTGGTCTGTTTAATATCTTTAGCGTATAATCACTGGAAATTCCCATTATTTTTGATACTTCTTTTATGTCGCCCACTTCCTTTTTAATTAAAATTTGTTTTGTATTCATTTTTTGATTTACTTTTGTTAGTCTTTTTATTAAGACAAATTAAATGACATTTTGCGACTTTTCAAAATTTATAATGACATTTTGCGACATTTATTTTAAAAACATGGATATAACTTTGATAATTAACAAATTAAAAGAGCACTTGAATATTAAATTCGATAAAGAGTTAGCTGATTTCCTGGGAATTAAACCCAATACAGTTGCCACGTGGAAAAAAAGAAATACTATAGACATTGACATAATTATGTCTAAATGCGACTTAATTGATGCCAATTGGCTTCTTACAGGAAAGGGGAATATGTTAAAAAATAAATATGATTATGATTACAAAACAGATATTGTTGAAGAGCCTTCAAATATAGATACAGAATTATCTCCACTTGAACGTACATTACGATCAAAGGAAGAAACAATCAATATACTAAAGGAGCATTGCAGGATAGTTAGAAAGGATTTAGAGGAGTGTAAAAAAGCATACGATTTATTGCTTGAAAAATACCTCAAACTTAAAGGTTAAGTTTCCATAACACATATATATTATTTTTATAAACAAGTTATTGTGCAGCTAATTCGTTGTATATCTTATATATATGCTATTTTAATATTAATTATACACTGGTATTAACCCCCTTCTTATATTATATATCACCTCTTTTCTTAGTCATTTAATGTTATTATATCCCTTTTAACCTTTGTATGTTTCCTTTATTTTGAGAGCCCGTAAGAGTGCCCGTAAGAGTGCCCGTAAATAAATTACTGCATAAAATATCATTTAAATACTTCTATGTTTTACTATTAAATTTTATGCTACAAAAGTAGGTTTTCAGTAAATTACAATATAGCTTTAACGCCTATAATTAAAGCATTTTAGCTATATTAGCAATATAGTTTAACTTATGCCCTGTGTGTTTAAATAAACCGTTTAAATTGTTTAATATGAATTCAAGCAAAATTAAAACTTATGTACAATTCGTTTTATGGTCAAAATTTATAAGTGTTTGATAATCAATTTTTAGGCAAAATTATATTATGTACATTTTGTTTTGAGGGGTGTACATTTTAA